>Ga0326597_10008646_pt1 | contig 13708 bp, 14 predicted proteins | sample RVTome_12_FD_203789 | JGI IMG/M metagenome (GOLD analysis project Ga0326597, IMG submission 203789) | Soil microbial communities from uranium-contaminated site in the Upper Colorado River Basin, Wyoming, United States - RVT100D185 | ecosystem: Environmental > Terrestrial > Soil > Contaminated >... | reverse complement strand
CGCGTCAGGACGTGGTGTTCCAGATCGACACAGAAGGGTCCCCACCTCAATCCACGGTGAGCTTGTCCAATCGCTCGAAGACCACTTTCGACGAGTCGTGGATTCGAGACAGGTCGAAGCAGGCATCCAGGGTCTCCGCAGAGAGGCTGATGTCCACGTCAGCGGCGAGGAGATCCCGGAGATGGCCTTCGCCACCCCATGCCGCCATAGCGTTGCGTTGCACGATCCGGTAAGCCTCGTCCCGGGTCAACCCTGCCTCCACCAGAGCCAACAGCACGGGTTGGCTGAAGACGAGGCCACGGGTACCTTCGAGGTTGGCGCCCATCCGCTCCCCGTCCACGACCAGGCCTTCCACCAAACCGGCGAACTTGACCAGCATGTAATGCAACGTGATGGAAGCATCGGGAAGGACAACCCGCTCCGCCGAGGAATGGCTGATGTCACGCTCGTGCCAGAGTGCAACGTTCTCCAGACCCACCTGGGCATAACCGCGCAGCAACCGCGCCATCCCCGTCATCCGTTCCGACAGGATCGGATTCCGCTTATGGGGCATCGCCGACGAGCCCTTCTGGCCTTCGCGAAACGCCTCCCGCACTTCGGATACTTCGGAGCGCTGCAGATGCCTGATCTCGGTTGCCATCCGCTCGATCGAAGCGCCGATCAGCGCCAGGGTCTGTAACCAGTGGGCATGGCGATCCCTCGCCGTCACCTGGGTTGACGCCGGCTCGATGGCGAGGCCAAGCTGCTCGCAGACATACGCCTCGACCTCCGGTGGCACTTGAGCGTACGTCCCGACAGCCCCGGAGATCTTGCCCACCGAGACCGCCTCCGCCGCCGCCTCCAGTCGTCGGAAGTCACGTTCCAGCTCGAACGCCCACCCGGCGAGCTTGAGACCGAATGATGTCGGCTCGGCCCAGATTCCATGAGTTCTGCCGATCATGTAGGTCTGCTCGTGGTCCCGCGCCTTCTCTTTGACCACCTCGAACAGTCCGGAGAGGCGGGTCAGGAGAATCTCACTGGCCTCCTTCAGCAGAACCCCGCCCGCTGTGTCGAGAACGTCTGAGGAGGTGAGGCCGTAATGGATCCACCCCGCGGCCTCCCCACCCGATGAAGATCCGAGCAGGTCGACAAATGCGGCGAGATCGTGATTGGTGACCTCCTCGCGCTCAGCCACCTCCTCGGGCGTCGGGCAGGCAGCGGCGCGGGCGGCTTCGGCGACACCTTCGGGTACCTTCCCTAAACGGTTCCACGCCTCGAGGGCGAGGACCTCGACATCCTTCCAAGCCGCCAACTTGCGTTGCTCATCCCAGATCTCGCCCATTTCGGCAAGGGTGTAACGCTCTATCACAGGCTGTGATGATGGCAGGTCGGCGACGGGAGACGACGCAGTTAGCCTGCTACCTCTGCGTGGCCTTGCGATGGTGGCCGGTGGACATTGGAATGGGAGATGTGATGAAAAGCCTGAGCGGTCTTGCGCTCTTGATGACCCTTTTAGAGTGTGTCCAGGACAATGTTTTCGAACTGGGTGTGGGCGATTGTTTCGACGATGAAGGTTCCTTGTCCGATGAGGTTTCCGAAGTGCCCATCGTCGAGTGCGCCGGTCCGCACGACAATGAGGTGTACGCCGTCCACGAGATGACCGAAACCGCATTCCCGGGATTCGACAGCACCGGCGATCGAGCTGACGGGCTGTGCCTCGCAGACTTCGAACTGCTCCCGCATGAGAATTTGGAATTGGACTTCGGGTGGCTCATCCCCACGGATCGGTCCTGGGCAAACGGAGACCGTGAGATCATCTGCTTCGTTTACCGGGTCGACCTGGAGAAGATGATAGGGACGATACGAAGATGATCCGGACCATGGAGGACTCCTGCCCCCGAAAATACCGGACAAGGAATGTCCGGTATCCGAGCTACGGTCAATGAAAATGCCGCAGATCACCACCAACCAGGCGAGGCGATTCGCTCTCGCCGCCCAGGGCTTCACCAAACCACGACCTCAGGGACGTATCGATGTCAGGCACTTCCGCAAGGTCATACAGCAGGTCGGGATGATCCAGCTCGACTCCGTCAACGTGTTCAGCCGGACCCACTACATGCCTTTCTATTCGCGGCTCGGTCCTTACGTCCGGGACGCTCTCGACCGCCACCTCTGGGGTTCGGGTGAACTATTCGAATATTGGGGCCACGAGGCGTCTCTCATCCCCGTGGAGGACCACCGCCTCTGGCGCTGGCTGATGAAACGGGACCTGCGCTGGGAGCGCTTCGTCGAAATGCAGAAGCACCAGCCGGAGTACGTCGAAGACGTCCTCGAACAAGTGAGGACCTTCGGACCCCTGAAGACCTCTGATCTCAAGGACCCGGGAGATCGTGATGGCAACGCCATGTGGGGCTGGTCCCGGGGGAAGGTTGCGCTCGAGGCCCTTTTCGCTCAAGGCAGAGTCACGACAGCGGAGCGACCCAACTTCACCAGGATGTATGACCTGACCGAACGGGTCATCGATGCCGAGCACCTCGGACCCCCGGATCTCGCCGAGGACGAGGCGATCCCAAGGTTGATCCTCAACGCATCCCGCCACATGGGTGTGGCCACCATCCACGATCTCATCGACTACCCCCGGCTCAACCTCCGGCGTGGTGGGGTCAAGGCGGGAAGGGCTGCAATCGACGAACTGGCCAGGCAAGGTCAGCTCAAAGAGGTCGAGGTGGAAGGGTGGGGCCGCACCGCCTACCTCCACCCCAATGCGGAGTTGCCGAGGAAGGCAAGCGGCACCGCCTTGCTTTCCCCCTTCGACAGCCTCATCTGGTTCCGGGATCGGACCGAGCGGGTCTGGGACTTCTACTACCGGATCGAAATCTACGTCCCCGCGGCGAAGCGAGTCCACGGCTACTACGTGCTCCCGTTCCTCCTCGACGGCGACCTGGTTGCCCGGGTCGATCTGAAGACCGACCGCAAGTCACGTCGGCTGCTGGTCAAAGGCTCGTTCGCCGAGTCCGGGGTGGATCGGATTCATGTCGGTGCCGAACTGATGAAGGAATTGGAGAAGGTGGCCTCGTGGCTCGATTTGGACGACGTAGAGATCTTCCCCAACGGTGACCTGGCATCATTCGTTCGATGACATCATTGCCTCCGCCGACCGAGAGGCTCAGATTCCGGGAGTATCTCGACGACGACCTCGAAGATGTGGTCGCCATGTTCGACGACTCTCAGGCACGCCGGTTCTACCCGGAGATGGACACTCCCGAGGCGTGTCGTGGCTGGATCGAGTGGAGCAAGAGGAACTACCGGGACCACGGTTTCGGGCTGTGGGCGATCGAAGATCTGTCGAGAGGAGAGTTTCTCGGGGATTGTGGTCTTACCTACCAGCCTGTTGAGGGAGATCGTCTACTCGAGCTCGGGTATCACCTGCTCGCCGAGCATCGTGGCAAGGGTTTTGTCACCGAGGCGGGCCGGGCCTGTCTCGACTACGCATTCGACCAACTCGCGGCCCCGATGGTGTGCTCCACCGTTCATCCGGAGAATGCTCCGTCGATGGCGGTAGCGAGCCGGCTTCACAGCTCCCAGCGGACCTATCTGAAAAATGACGGTCAGACCCGGATGCTGTTCTGGACGGACGCGGAACCCGCTACCTGAACGTCCTTTCGTCACAAGAATTTGTTGAAGTTTCACCTTTTCGCCGACGCGGACGTGACGGGCTGAGTAAGTTTCATAGTGGATCCCGGAATGTCCGGGACCGCCTAGAGGAGGCTCAATGTATCCGAACCAGTTCGAGTACCTGGCCCCGACGACACTCGATGAGGCACTCTCCGTGCTTGCCGAACGTGGCGACGAGGTCAAGGTTCTCGCAGGCGGCCAGAGTCTGATCCCGATGATGAAACTCCGGCTTGCAAATCCGACGACACTAATGGACATCAACAGGCTGCCCGGCCTGAACAACATCGGAGAGTCCAACGGGCACCTGACTTTCGGAGCCCTGGTTAGACACAACGACGTGGTCAAGTCGGAGCTCGCCGGCCGGTCGAACCACACGGTGGCAACTGCAGCACCGTGGGTGGCCGACCCGATAGTCCGCAATCTGGGGACCGTCTGCGGCTCGCTTGCTCACCACGATCCCGAAGGTGACTGGGCTTCGGTGATGCTGGCTGCCGGAGCAGAGCTGGTCCTGTCCAGTAGCAATGGGGAGCGGGTGGTGCCGATCACCGAATTCCTCGTCGACATGTTTTCCACGTCCTGTCAGCCCAACGAGCTGGTGACCGAGGTCCGTGTCAACAAGCATTCTGCCCGGGGCGGCGGCGACTACCAGAAGCTGGAGCGCAAGATCGGTGACTACGCAACTGTGGGAGTCGCCACGTCGCTCGAGCTCGGCGACGACGGAGCGATCACCAACGCCGGGATCGCACTGACGTCGGTATACCCCTACAACCTCAAGGTCACCGAAGCCGAAGATCTGCTGGTCGGCAGCCAGCCAGGTGAAGAGCTGTTCAAAGAAGCAGGCGCCATCGCTGCTGCGGCATCCGACCCGGCGAGCGATCATAAGGGGAGCGCCGAATACAAACGCCATGTGGTAGGTGTGTTCGTCGAGCGCGGCCTCGCCAACTCGCTGGCCAAGGCCGATGGAGGTCAGTCATGAAGGTAACCGTCAGCATCAACGGGACGGAGAGGTCTGCGGAGGCCGAGCCACGTCAGCTTCTGGTCGATTTCATCCGCTCCACACTGGGCCTCACCGGAACTCACATCGGGTGTGACACCACCAGCTGCGGGGTGTGCACGATCCTGGTCGACGGCACGCCGGTGAAGTCGTGCACCATGTTCGCCGTCCAGGCGGACGGGCGAAGCATCACCACGGTGGAGGGCCTCAAGCAAAACGGAGAGCTTTCCAATATCCAGAAGGCCTTCCACCAAGAGCATGGCCTCCAGTGCGGTTTCTGCACACCGGCGATGATGCTCGTTGGCTCGGCCTTCCTCGAGGAGAACCCGAACCCGACGGATGATGAGATCCGCTGGGCGATTTCGGGGAACCTGTGTAGGTGCACCGGATACATGAACATCGTCAAGTCGATTCAGGCCGCGGCCGCAATGAAGAACGAAGAGGTGTCAGCATGACAACAACTCAGGATGCCCCGAGAACGACCCCCGAAGTGGGTGGCCTCGGCCACAGTCGCAAGCGCGTAGAGGACGCGAGGTTTATCGAAGGGAGGGGCAACTACGTCGACGACATCATCCTTCCCGGGATGCTCTTCATGGCGATCCACCGCAGCCCTCTCGCCCACGCCCGGATCGTGTCGATTGATACCTCCGAAGCCGAGGCGGTCGAAGGGGTCGTCGCGGTGGTCACCGGTGAGCTGCTCGCTGGCTACAACCTCGCCTGGATGCCGACTATGAGCGGTGACACCCAGGCTGTGCTCGCCACTGACAAGGTGCGCTTCCAGGGACAGGAGATTGCGGCGGTCATCGCCACCGACCGTTACGTCGCCCAGGATGCAGCCGACCGGATTCAGGTCGAATATGAAGACCTCGAGCCGATCGTCACCCCGCAGCGATCGCTGGAAAGCGACGCCCCGATCATCCGGGACGACAAGGAGGGCCAGGACTCCAACCTGGTCTACGAGTGGGAGTCGGGCGACAAGGCAGCGACCGACGCGGCCTTCGCCAAAGCCGACAAAGTGGTCAGTCTCGACACCTTCTACCCGCGCTCGCACCCCGCACCGCTGGAAACCTGCGGGATCGTCGCCGACGTCAACTCCGCCACGGGTCAGGCGACCCTGTACATGACGTCTCAGGCTCCGCACGCCCACCGGACGGTGTTTGCGCTGGTGGCCGGGTTACCTGAGCAGAACATCAGGATCGTCTCCCCTGACATCGGGGGAGGCTTCGGGAACAAGGTGCCTGTCTACCCCGGGTATGTGGTGGCGACCGCAGCATCATTGGTGATCGGGCAGCCGGTGAAATGGGTCGAGACCCGCACCGAGAACCTGATCTCCACCGGCTTCGCCCGTGACTATCACATGCACGGCGAGCTGGCGGTGACCAACGACGGGAAGATCCTCGGGCTCAAGGTGGAGATGCTCTCCGATCAGGGAGCCTTCTTCTCCGACGCCCAGCCAACCAAGTTCAAAGCGGGTCTGTTCCACATCGTCACCGGCTCGTACGACTACCCGGTTGCCCACATCTCCACCAAAGGTGCCTACACCAATAAGGCACCCGGAGGCGTGGCATACCGGTGCTCGTTCCGGGTGACGGAGGCGTCCTACCTGATCGAACGCCTCGTCCAGAACGCCGCTTACGAGCTGGGCATGGACCCTGCCGAGTTACGGCTGAAGAACTTCATCAAGAAGGAGCAATTCCCGTATCTGTCGCCCACAGGATTCGTCTACGACTCCGGTGACTACGAGGGAGCGTTGAAACTGGCCATGGAGATGGTCGGCTACGACGAGATCCAGAACGAGAAGGAGGAGGCAAGGGCCGAAGGGAAGCTTGTCGGAGTAGGCATTGCCTCGTTCACCGAGGTGGTCGGCGCCGGCCACGGCGACGACTACGACATCCTCGGCCTTCGGATGTTTGACTCCGCGGAACTGCGGATCCACCCGACGGGAAAGGCGATCCTCAAACTTGGGGTACGGTCCCAGGGTCAGGGCCACGAGACCACGTTTGCCCAGATCGTCGCTGAAGAGCTCGGGATCCCCGCGTCCGACATCAAGGTGGTCGAAGGCGACACCGACAACACCCCGTACGGGTTGGGGACGTACGCCTCGAGGAGCACCCCGGTGGCCGGTGCCGCGACCGCGATGATCTCGCGGACCATCAGGGCGAAAGCGAAGAAGATCGCAGCCCATCTCCTGGAGGCGTCCGAGGACGACCTGGAGTGGGAAGTCGGCAAGTTCTACGTCAAGGGTGACCCGGATAGCTCGGTGACCATCCAGGACATCGCCTTTGCCGCGTACACCAACCTGCCCGAGGGCCTGGAAGCGGGTCTCGAAGGGGTGAACTACTACGACCCGCCCAACATGACCTACCCGTTCGGAAGCTACATCGTGGTGGTCGACCTCGACCCGGGGACCGGGCAGTGGAAGGTGCGCCGGATGGTGGCGGTCGACGACTGCGGGGTGCGGATCAACCCGATGATCGTCGAGGGCCAGATCCACGGTGGGCTTACGGAGGGCTACGCCATGTCTTCGATGCAGCACATGTCGTTCGACGATGCCGGCAACTGTATCGGGTCGACATTCATGGATTACCTGGTGCCCACGGCATGGGAGACGCCCAGGTTTGAGCTCGGCGAGACGGTGACACCGTCACCACATCACCCGATCGGGGCAAAAGGTGTCGGTGAGTCGGCAACTGTTGGATCGCCGGCGGCGTATGTGAACGCAGTGATCGACGCCCTGTCCCATCTCGGGGTGACCAACATCGATATGCCGGTGTCGGCCGACAAGGTCTGGGCGGCGATGAAAGACTCCGGACAGGGATAGTGAAGCCCGAACTGCTGGAAATGGCGGCTGAGATGAGCAGCCGCCACCAGCCGTTTCTCGTTGCGACGGTCGTCTGGGCCCGGGGACCATCCTCGGGTAAGCGGGGGTCCTCGGCGATCATTGACGCGGCCGGGAAGGTGACCGGTTGGATCGGCGGCGCCTGTGCCGAGCCCGTGGTGATCAGGGAGGCGAGGGAGGCGATGGCCGATGGCAAGCCCCGGCTCCTCTTCCTCGGCACACCCGATGACATTCGCGAGCTCAACCGGCCTGACGTTGTGTCTGTGCCAATATCGTGCACCAGCGAAGGCGCATTGGAGGTATATCTGGAACCCATGCTCCCCAGACAGCACGTGGTAGCTGTCGGCCGGTCTCCGGCGGTGAAGACCCTTACTGACCTGGCTTCGGCCCTGGGCTGGCAAGTGACCGTGGTTGACGATGGCGGGGATCCTTCCGATCATCCCGGCGCCTCGGCGGTCGTCGCAAGCCTGGCGATGCCGGACGATGTCGGCCCCGGTGATGCGATCGTGGTTGCCACCCAGGGCCACTACGACGAGCCCGCCCTGGAGGCTGCGCTGGCGACTCAAGCCGGTTACATCGGGTTGGTGGCGTCGAAACGCCGGGCGGAGACCGTCCTCGGTTACCTCAAGGACCGAGGCGTGTCAAAGGCCCAGCTCGATCGGATCAAAGCGCCCGCAGGGCTCGACCTTGGTCCCATCCAGCACCGGGAGATCGGGGTTGCGATCATCGCCGAACTGGTGTCGCTTCATGCCATGGGCAAGATCAGGGGAGGGCTGACCCCGGTTGAGCCTTCCCACACCGCCATAGACCCGGTGTGCGAGATGGAAGTCGATGTCGCCAACGCCCGCTGGATCAGCGAACACGAGGGTGAGACCTACTACTTCTGCGCACCTGGCTGCAAGGCAGCCTTCGAGAAGGACCCCAGCTCCTTTCTTGCCTCTGAGGCGATTTAGGCTTGATTCGTGATTCCTAACACGGTCGAAGACCTTGCCGGGCGGCTTGATGACTTCGACTACTTCAGCGACGAGAGCCTGACCGTTGCCATCCACATCGCGGTCCAGCTGGGCAGGCCCCTGTTCCTCGAGGGTGAAGCAGGCGTTGGCAAGACGGAGGTAGCGAAGGTACTCGCCCGGATGTCGGGTTCAGAGTTGATCAGACTGCAGTGTTACGAGGGCCTCGACGTCGGACAGGCCCTCTACGAGTGGGACTACGCACGCCAGATGATGGCGATCAGGCTGCTCGAGGCAAGCGGGAAAGGACCCGATGCCACCCCCGAAGACATCATGAGCCGGGAGTACCTCATCGCCCGTCCACTCCTCCGGGCAATCGAGGCGAGCACCGCCGGGAACCGACCGGTATTGCTTATCGACGAGCTTGACCGGGCCGACGAGGAGTTCGAGGCTTTCCTTCTCGAGTTGCTTTCCGACTTCCAGGTGTCGATCCCCGAGATCGGCACGATCAAGGCCGAGGAGCCTCCGATCGTCGTGCTCACCTCCAATCGGACCCGTGAGATCCACGACGCGCTCAAACGGCGCTGTGTCTACCACTGGATCGACTATCCGACTCCGGAGCGGGAGTCTGCGATCATCCAGCGCAAGGTCCCCGAGTTGAACGCAGCCCTTGCCGACTCGGTGAGTGAGGCGATGAGCCGTCTTCGTGATGTCGACCTGTTCAAACCCCCCGGGGTGGCCGAGTCTCTCGACTGGGCCGAGTCGCTTCGTTTGCTTCAGGCAGGTGAACTGTCGGTCCCAGTGATCGAGTCGACGCTCGGTGTGATCCTCAAGTACAAAGACGACATCGACCTGGTGAGGAGCGCGGGGGTCGAAACCCTGGTGGGATGAGTGCCGGGCTACTGATCGATCAACTGAGTCAGTTCGCGGGCGCCCTCCGGGGCAGGGGTCTGGTGGTGACCGCCGACCAGACGGCCGACATGGCGAGGTCGCTGCGCCTGGTGGACATCGCCAAACGATCCCAGGCCGAAGCGTCATTGCAGGCTCTGACGGTCACCGACCCGTCACATATCCCCATCTTCAAAGAGGAGTTCGAGCGCTTCTTTCACCGGCTCTCCCCACCGATGCTGGTGTCGCGGAATCCCGACAAGACGGAGTCGTCGAGCGGCGCCAGCCTCGGCCTGCGCGGTTCCGTGGGTTCGGAGGAGTTCGACAGCGTTTCCGATCGGGCGGGCGCATCGGCGGTGGAGACGATTTCAAAGCGGGACTTCTCCGAACTCGACGATGACGACCTGGCTGAGGCGCGACGGCTCATCATGACGATGCTCTGGCACCCGACCGATTACCGGACCCGTCGCTGGGCCCGATCCCCGCACGGCCGGCGGCCTGACATGCGCCGCACCTTGCGCCGCGCGGTCGGGCCCGAGGGCGACATGATGATGATGAGCTGGAAAGAGAGGAATCGAAAGCAGCGGCCACTCGTGATCATCGCCGACATCTCCGGGTCGATGGAGGCGTACTCCGATATCTTCCTCGTCTTCGCCCATGCCGCTCAGCGCAGGCTGCGTGACGTCGAAGTCTTCACATTCTCCACCCACTTGAGTCGGATAACCGAGGAGATGAGGCGCCGCGACACCAAAGCCGCCCTGCAGAGCGCCGCTGCCCGGGTGACCGGCTGGTCGGGAGGAACCCAGATCGGCGAAGCTCTCGCTGAGTGGAACCGTCACTGGAGCCGGAGGCTCGCTCGGGGAGGACCCGTCGTTCTCATCCTCTCCGATGGCTGGGACTGCGGAGACCCCGAGTTGCTCCGTACCGAGATGGCACGTCTCGCCCGCTCGGTCCACGACGTGGTCTGGCTCAATCCACTTGCGGCACGGGAGACCTATCAGCCACTGACAAGGGGGATGCAGGCAGTCCTCCCTCACGTCGACCATCTGCTGCCGGCAGCTAGCGTTAGCGACTTCCAGGGAGTGGTACGGATACTCGACTCGATCACAGGAGCCAGACCATGAGAAACCAGATGGAAACGTTGAAGTCCTGGACCGACGAGGGCAAAAAGGTGGCCGTTGCCACCGTGATCCGGGTCTACGGCAGTGCCCCGCGTCCCGAAGGCTCGAAGTTCATAGTCTCCGACGCCGGCGACATGGCGGGGTCGGTGAGCGGGGGCTGTGTCGAGAACGACGTCTTCCTCCATGCCCAGGAAGTGATCGAGACCGGCAAGCCGAAGAAAGTGACCTACGGGATAGCCGACGAGGACGCATTCGAGGTGGGCATGGCCTGCGGCGGCACCATCGACGTCTTCATCGAACCATGGTGAGCCCGCTCCAGGCGGTCCAGGACCTGCTCGAACGGGAGGTCTACGGTTCGGTTGTCACCATCACCGACGGGCCCGAAGTCGGCGGGAAAGCGGTGGTCGACTCATCCGGTGCTGTGGTAGCCGGATCGATCCCGGATCAAATCGCCGAAGACGTCGTCGCCGATGCGCTGACGCTGATAGAGCACGAACAACATCGGACGATGCAATACGGCGACCACGAAGTGTTCATCGAAACCCTCGCCCCACCACCGGAAATGGTGATCTTCGGAGCTGTTCACGTCGCCCAGTCCCTGGCAGCCTTTGCATCACAGATGGGTTACCGGGCCACGGTGGCCGACTCCCGCGCCATGTTCGCCACCGAGGAGCGGTTTCCTGGATCCCGGGTGCTGGTGGGCAACCCCGATGAGATCCTCGACCAGATCACGCTGGACCGTCGCACCTGGGTGATAATCCTCTCCCATGAGAAGCGGCTCGAAGACCCGGTGATCGAGGCTGCATTGAAAAGCCCGGTCCGCTACATCGGGGCGATGGGAAGCAGGCGAACCCACGGCCTCAGAGTGGAGCGTCTCAAGGAGAAGGGGTTCAGCAACGACGACATCGCCCGAATCCACGGCCCCGTCGGCCTTGACATCGGCGCCGAAAGCCCTCAGGAGGTTGCAGTCTCCATCCTCGCCGAGATGACCCAGGTTCGATACGGGCACGGCACCGGAATGCCCTTACGCGGTGTCGAAGGCCGGGTCCACAAACAACGCCCGGAAAAGACCGGCGAAGTGCTTACGGAATGAGGATCGGCCTCGACCACTAGCGGGCTGAAGACTCGTTCAAGGCTACGGCGGCGCGTACGAGATCCTTGAGGGCCGCCTCGTCCACCTCGTCGCCTTTGTGGAAGTCGATTGCACGTCTGGTGCCGCCTTTGAGACTGGAATTGAAGAGACGGGAAGGGTCGCTGAGCGAAGCCCCCTTGGCGAAGGTGAGTTTTACCTTGTCTTGGTAGGTTTCACCGGTGCAGATGATCCCGTCGTGGGACCATACCGGGACCCCCATCATCGAGTTTGATGGCTTTCTCCATTTCACCTCTTCGACCACTTCCGGGTCCGCCTCCGTGATCAGGGCGCGGAGTCGGGAGAGCGTCTCGCTCCGCCAGTCCCCTCGCTCATCGATCGTCTCATCTTTCATGGCTTGTTGGTTCCCTACTGCTCAGCCTGGCCGCAGCTCAGGAGAAGGCGTCGAGACCGGTGATCGCCTGACCCATGATCAGGGTGTGGATCTCGTTGGTTCCCTCGTAGGTGAACACCGCTTCCAGGTTCGCCATGTGACGTATCGGAGCGTATTCGAGGGTGATCCCGTTGGCCCCGAGCACCGAGCGGGCAGTGCGGGCGACCTCTAATGCGTTGCGGACATTGTCGAACTTGCCGAAAGAGACCTGCTGTGGGCTGAGGGTCCCGGCGTCTTTGCGACGGCCGAGGTGGAGGGCCAGCAGGGTGCCCCTCTGCACCGCCACCATCATCTCCACCAGCTTGCGCTGAGTGAGTTGGAACGAAGCGATCGGCTTGTCGAACTGCTCCCGCTCCTTCGAGTAGGAGAGTGCCGCCTCGTAACAGGCACGCGCGGCTCCCATCGCCCCAAAGGCGATGCCGAACCGGGCCTCGTTGAGACAAGAGAGCGGTCCGCGCATCGAGGCGACACCGGGTAAGACGAACTCGTCGGGAAGTCTCACATTGTCGAACAGCAACTCAGAAGTGACCGACGCCCTGAGTGACGCCTTCTTCTTGATTTCGGGAGCGGAGAAGCCCGGTGCGTCGGTGGGGACAATGAATCCCCGCACCCCGTCGTCGGTTATTGCCCACACCACCGCGATGTCGGCGATCGATCCGTTGGTGATCCACATCTTCGACCCGTTGAGAATCCAGTCCGAGCCGTCCCGTTTCGCGTTGGTTCGCATCGACGACGGGTCAGACCCCGAGTCGGCTTCGGTGAGACCGAAACATCCGATCACCTCGCCACTTGCCATCCGGGGAAGCCATTCGTCTTTCTGCTCCTCGGAACCGAACTGCCAAATCGGGAACATGGCTAATGAGCCCTGGACTGACACGAAGGACCTGATCCCCGAGTCGCCGGCTTCGAGTTCGAGACAAGCCAGCCCGTAGGCCGTGGCCGACGTGCCAGCACATCCGTAACCCTCGAGGTGCATCCCGAGCAGGCCGATTTCGCCGATGGTCTTCGCCAGCTCTTTGTGGGGCAGCTCACCGGCTTCCCACCAGTCGCCTACCTCAGGGAGGATCTCCTTTTGGACGAAATCCCGAACTGTGCCGCGGAGCAGCTTCTCCTCGTCTGAGAGCAGGGAGTCGATGCCGAGGAAATCGTAGGGATCGGGTTTGTCGAAGGAAATCTCGCTCATTGCCACAAGATGGTATCCGCTTCGATGAGTGTCGACATATCCTGCGGGCGATTCGTGTCTGGAATCTGGCCCAATCCGGGTCAATATCTTCACAGAAAATGCGAAAGGGCCTCGGACGTAGCCCCTTCTTCGCCGGTCGCCCGACCACTATTGCCCGACCGCCAACGTTCGAAACCTGATCAGTACTTCGTGCCCCGGTATGTGGGCCAACGTGGATGGCTCGGAGTCCGTCTCGACTGCAAACCTGACTGGGCCGAGATCGAAGATGTTGTGGTCGACGCATTCCTGACTGTCGCACCGAAGCGACTTGCCGATCAGCTGCCCGACCGGCTTGACATATCATGACTCATTAGCCAGCGAGGGTCTTCTCAGCGAGGTCGCGTCGGTAATCGGCCAGCTTCTGACGAAGCTCGTCGTCGTTGATGGCGAGGATTGAAACCGCAAGCAGCGCCGCGTTGTTGGCGGCGTCGATGGCAACCGTCGCCACCGGAATCCCGGTGGGCATTTGAACGGTGGCGAGGAGTGCGTCCATGCCGTCGAGGGCTGCCGACAGGGG
>Ga0326597_10008645_pt1 | contig 13709 bp, 12 predicted proteins | sample RVTome_12_FD_203789 | JGI IMG/M metagenome (GOLD analysis project Ga0326597, IMG submission 203789) | Soil microbial communities from uranium-contaminated site in the Upper Colorado River Basin, Wyoming, United States - RVT100D185 | ecosystem: Environmental > Terrestrial > Soil > Contaminated >... | reverse complement strand
AGAACCATCTAGGGGAAGCGAAGAAAGACCATACGCGGCATGATTACCCCAGCGAAACAACCCATTATCTAGGTCAACCGCCGCTTCCCACCGCGCACCATCCGGCTCCGTTGCCCCCTTAAGGATTTGGTTGGGGTGGCGTTCAAGCCAAAAGCGCCGAGCAACGGCATCAGGATACCGTATACGGATGCATGGAATTATTAGACGAGCTTCTTCGAGATTTTCCAGAAGCGAGTCACCTACAAATTCGCCCCGATACGCCCGGAGTTCGCGGACAGCGCGAGCGAATTCTGACGTGCTCAAATATCGATGAAAGCGGATCGTCATATCTCGTCGAACGCCGGTCACGCCGCCGCCACCGCGCGCACCCTGTCCAACGCCTGCGCCAGGTCGGCGATCAGGTCTTGCGGGTCTTCGAGGCCGATATGGAGGCGGATGCCGGGGCCTTCGGCGTCCCATCGGGTCGCGGTGCGGCTGCGCTCGGGGTACATCGGCTGGATGAGGCTCTCGAAGCCGCCCCAGCTGGCGCCGATGCCGAACAGGTCGAGCGCGTCGATCATCGCGTAGACCGCCTCCTTCGGCGCCGGCTTCAGCACCACGCCGAAGAGCCCGCAGGCGCCGAGGAAATCGCGCTTCCAGATCGCGTGCCCGGGATCCTCGGGCAGGGCCGGGTAGAGCACGCGCGACACTTCGGGCCGGGTCTGCAGCCAGCGCGCGACTTCGAGCGCGTTCCTCTGGTGGCGCTCAAGCCGCGCACTCAGCGTGCGCATCCCGCGCAGCGCGAAGAACACATCGTCCGGGGCGGCGCTGTGGCCGATTTGCGCCACCGCCGAGCGCACCATGAGGAAGCTCTCCTCGTTGGTGACGACGGCGCCGAGCATCGCGTCGGAATGGCCGCAGATGTATTTGGTCGCGGCGTGGATCGACACGTCGACGCCGTGCTCGAACGAGCGGAACAGGTACGGGGTGCCCCAGGTGTTGTCCATCAGCACCTTGGCGCCGTGCCGGTGGGCGATTGCGGCGATCGCCGGGATGTCCTGCACCTCGAAGGTCAGGGAGCCGGGCGACTCGCAATAGACCACCTTGGTGTTGGGCCGCATCAGCCGGGCGATGCCCTCGCCGATCAGCGGATCGTAATAGGTCGTCTCGACCCCGCAGCGCTTGAGGATGCCCTCGCTGAAATTGCGCGCCGGGCCGTAGCACGAATCGACCACCAGGCAATGGTCGCCGGCGCCGAGCAAGGCCTGCAGCGGCCCCGTCACCGCCGCCAGCCCCGACGACATCAGCATCGCGCGATAGCCGCCCTCGATCTTCGCCAGGAGCTCTTCGAGCGCAAAGGTCCCCGGCGTGCCGTGCAGCCCGTAGCGGACCCCGGTGAACGGCGGCGCCGCGCGCTTCGCCTCCCACTCCGCCATGTTTTTCGAGAGGATCGTCGAGGCGTGATAGACGGGCGGGTTGACCACCCCGTGATTGGCCTCGGGGTTGCGCCCGACATGGGTGAGCAGCGTGTCCTTGCGGTAGTCGCGCGGTCGATCGTCGTTTTTCATCTGCAGTCAACTTCTCCTGAGCAGCGCGCGTCGGCGCATGCGAGGCATTATTGCAGTCAGACCCCGCACCATGCCAGAGCGAGCGCTGCAGCGATCGCCCGCAAAATCAGCCAAACTCCGCTCCTACGGCAGGACCGGTGCGGATTTCGTCGTGCCGGTTTTCATCGGAGATTTGCGCGATCAGTGCATCGAGATCGAAATCCGCGACATCGGGCGCTGGAGCTGGAACAGGTCTGCCGTCCGCGGTCGCGGTCACAGCGTCGCCGCCGGCTCGACGAAATCGCGCGCCATCTGTTCGAGCCCGGCGACGATCTCGGCCCCGCTGCGCGGCCGGCCGCGCAGCAATAGCGCGACCTCGTCGGCGCCGGCGTCGCGATAGCGCCGCAGATCGTCGGGGGTGATTTTCTCCGTGTAGGGCGAGACGGCGAGGGTGACGTCCGTACGCCCGCGGCCGTTGGCCCGGAGCAGCTCCTCGATCCGCCGGATCTTCGGGGCGGCGTCGGCCGGCGACACTTTGAAGCCGAGCCAGCCGTCGCCGTACTCGGCGACCCGGCGCAGCGCCGCCGGGCTTTCGCCGCCGAACCACACCGGTATGCCGCTCGCGCCGGCGGGCTTCGGGTAGCTCAGGACGCCGCTGAAGCGGACGAACTCGCCGGCATGCGAACTCGTCGGCTCGGTCCACAGCTTGCGCATCACCTCGACGCACTCGCGGGTCCGCGCGCCGCGATGCTCGAACGGAACCCCGAGCGCCTGGAACTCCTCGGCGAGCCAGCCGACCCCGGCGCCGAGGATGAACCGGCCGCCGGAGAGCCGGTCGAGCGTCGCCGCGGTCTTGGCGAGGATCAGCGGGTTGTGCTCCGGAACCAGGCAAATTCCGGTGCCGAGCCGGATCGTGGTGGTGCACGCCGCGGCGTAGGCGAGCGTCGTAAACGGGTCGGCGATCGGCAGATCCGGCGGGCCGGGGAACTGGCCGCTCGAATACGGGTATCTCGAGGCGTACTCCTCGATCAGGACGACGTGCTCGGGCGCCCACAGTGTCGCGAAGCCGAGCCGCTCGGCGGCCATCGCCACCGCCCGGAGCACCTCCGGTTCGACGGTCGCGCCGATGCCGACCGCGAAAAATCCGATCCTCATACCGCCTTGCTCCATCTAGGCTGCCCGAGGATAGGTTTGGACGCGAGCGGCCACAAGCGAGTGCGGCCGGTTTTACCAGCGTGTCATTGCGAGAAGCGAAGCGACGAAGCAATCCCGATGCAATAGGGCACAGTGGCCCGACGAGATTGCTTCGCTTCGCTCGCAATGACACTCTTCAAAAAGCCAGCCGCGAGGAGCCCCGCCATGCCCGACAGCATCACCGTGATCCGCGAATCCGAGCGCCCGGTCGTCGACTTCGCCGGCGGTGCGACGTATCGCACGATCATCGGCGACGACAGCGGGGCGGGCCTCTCGATCCGCACCGGCATCCAGACCTCGCCGCCGGGCTACCAGACGCGGGTTCATTCGCACCCCTATGCCGAGACCCTGACCGTCATCGAGGGGCGCGGCGAAGCCTGGCTGGACGGTGAAGCAGGCGTCGTCGCGCTCGAGCCGGGGGTCACCGTGGTGTTGCCGGCAAACCGTCCGCATGCCTTTCGTGTCGTCGGCGACCAGCCGCTCGTGACGTTGGGGATCCACACCTTCGGGAAGCGGATCGTCAACTACCAGGACGACGCTACGGCCTCCTGAGAGTCGCCAACCGAGCGCAACCGCCTTCCCTTCCTGGCGACGGCAGGCCACACTGCCTGACCGATCATCGCTGTAACGGAGGGAACCCCCATGGCCGACATCCGCCGCATCGACGTCACCCAACCGCCCGGAGTGCGCATGACCCGCGCCGTGGTGCACGGCGACCGGGTATTTCTCGCGGGCCTGACCGCCGCCGATACCAGCCAGGACGTGCAGGGCCAGACCCGGCAGATCCTCGAGCGCATCGACCATTACCTGCGCGAGGCCGGCACCTCGAAATCGAACCTCTTGACCGCCAATCTGTGGATCAAGGACATGGCCTTGTTCCGCGACATGAACGTCGTGTGGAACGATTGGGTCGATCCCGCCAACCCGCCGTGCCGCGCCTGTGTCAGGGCCGAGCTGGCGCGCCCCGAGGTGCTGGTCGAGATCATGGTGACGGCGGCGAAGTAAGCGGCACGAGCGGTCACGCCTGATCCCACTACAACCACCATCCCTCTTGGCCGGGCTTGACCCGGCCACCCACGTCTTTCCGATTCCAGGGCGTGGGTGCGTCGAGACGTGGGTGGCCGGGTCAAGCCCGGCCAAGAGGATCTTTTTGATGGGAATTCAACGACACGCCTTCGCCGAACCGAGATGTAGCCCTTGCAAAGCAACAGGAACATGAGCGCAACCCAGCATGACGGCTGGACCGGGCCGCTGCAGGGGGTCCGGGTCATCGATCTGACCCGGGTCCTGGCCGGCCCGTTCGCGACCCAGAGCCTCGGCGACCTCGGCGCCGAGGTGTTGAAGATCGAGCCGCCGGGCGGGGGCGACGAGACCCGCCGGTTTCCGCCGTTTATTGCCGGCGAGAGCCATTATTTCCTCGGCATCAACCGCAACAAGAAAAGCCTCGTCATCGACCTGCAGCAGGCGGCCGGCGCCGACATCCTGCGCCGCCTCGTCGCGCGGGCCGACATTCTCGTCGAAAACTACCGCCCGGGGGTGATGGACCGGCTCGGCCTCGGCTACGAGACGCTCAGGGCGCTGAACCCGGGGCTCATCTACTGCGCGATCAGCGGGTTTGGCCTGACCGGCCCGCTCAGCGACAAGCCGTCCTTCGACATCGTGACGCAAGCCTTGACCGGGGCGCTCAGCATCAATGGCGAGCGCGGCCATATGCCGGTCAAGCTCGGCATTCCCCTGGGCGACATGGTTGGCGGGGTTTTCGGGCCGATGGCGATCCTCGCCGCGCTGCACGAGCGCACCCGGACCGGGCGCGGCCGCCTGATCGACATCAGCCTCTATGACGGCCTCATCGGCATGCTCGGCTATTTCGCCCAGCTCGCCTTCATCACCGGCGAGGATCCGCCGCCGATGGGGTCGAGCCACCCGAACATCGTCCCCTATGGCAGTTTCCCCGCGTCGGACGGCTCGATCATCATCGCGGTCTTGTCCGAGAGTTTCTGGGGCAAGCTGTGCGACGCGCTGGAGCGGCCCGATCTCGCGCGGGACCCGCGCTTCGCGACCCCGACCGGCCGGCGCGACCATCGCGACGTGGTCGACCGGCTGATCGGCGAAGTCACCCGCACCCGCACCGTTGCCGAGTGGCAGGAGCGGCTCACCGGCTTTGACGTTCCGCATGCCCCGGTGCTCGGCGTCACCGCTGCCCTGGCGCACCCGCATGCCATCGCGCGCGAGATGGTGGTCACCGCCGAGCACGCGACCGCCGGGCCGTTGCACCTCGTCGGTCGGCCGATCAAGTTTCCCGGCTCGCCACAGCCGCAATCGACCGCTCCGCCGACTCTGGGGCAGCATACGGTCGCGGTGTTGCGCGATGAACTCGGCTACAGCGACGCCGAGATCGCCCGACTGCGCCGCGATGGCGTGATCGATCGGGTGACGGCGCGCCCCCCGGGCTGACCTGGGCCGCGGCGCGCCGGCAGCGACGCTGACCGCAAAGCGGCGGCGACCCGTTAATTACCGGCCGAAGCCACCCCGCGCGGGATGCCGGCTCGATGCCGGGGCCCGGGCCCAGGTACGGCGATGCCGAAATGCCGCCGGTGCGAGGCCGCTGGCGCGGGCGAGATGCCGATTCGCGGCCGGACAAGGAATCATCACCGATAGCCCCGCAACAACTTGTGCGTTCGATAGCACTCTTGACTAGATATAGGCAGTTGAAAGAGCGATCAGCGCTAATTGTTTATTAACCGCCCCGTAACATGGTATTTTACTAGAGGCCGGAAACTCGGACATCCGGCCGGTTCTGCGTCCGAGTCTTCCGCCGCCATGGTGGCCGCGGTCGGCGAATCGCAGCGCGGGTGTCTGCTGGAGGTGTTGGTTTTACCATGATTCACCCTCAAGCCATCGTGCTTACGGCGTTCGGGGTCGTCATGGCTGCCGCCGCGTTCGAGGATTTTCGCCGGCTGGTGATCCCGAACCTGTTGCCGATCATCCTGGTCGCGCTGTGGCCGGTTTACTTTGCGGCGTCTCCCAGTCTTTACGGCGCGCTCGCCGCGATCGGTTGCGCCGCGGCGGTATTTCTCGTTGGCGCGGTCCTGTTCGCGCGCGGCTGGCTCGGCGGCGGCGATGTCAAGCTGCTGGCGGCGGCGACGCTGTGGGCCGGCCCCGCGGGGACGCCCTCGCTCCTGATGCTTACCGCGGTGATCGGCGGCGCGCTGGCGCTGTTTCTGCTGATGCCGCTCGGCACCCAGATCGCGGCGGCTGCCCGCCTGATGCTGGGTCAGCCGCCGCTCCACTCGCCGCGCGGCATGATGACGCCGGTACCCTACGGGGTCGCCATCGCCGGCGCCGCCCTGATCGTCACCCTTTCCCCACATTTTGGTTGAAGCCATGCGCGCTCGCACGTTGCTCCTCTTGCTTTTCGCCGTCGTGCTCGCCGGCGGCACGGCCTTTCTGACGAGCACCTGGCTCAAGAACCAGCGCCAGCAAGGGCTGGCCGAGGGCCCGCCGATGGCGCTCCCGACCCCGGCCAAATCCGTGCTCGTGGCGCGTGCCGACATCAGGCGCGGGCAGATCCTGCGGCCCGACGAAATGGTCTGGCAGACCTGGCCCGAGGGTGACCTCAACAAGAATTATGTCGAGATGGGCGGCCCCCGCACGCCGGAAGCATTTGCCGGCTGGGTAGCCAAGAACCCGATCACCGGCGGCGAGCCGATCACCGAAAGCAAGATCATCGCCCCCGGCAACCGCGGCTTCCTCGCCGCGGTGCTGCGGCCGGGCATGCGCGCGATCTCGGTGCCGGTAACGGTGACCAGCGGCATAGCCGGCTTTATCTTCCCGGGCGACCAGGTCGACCTGCTGCTGACCTATGCGGTCCCAGCGCCGGAAAAGCGGGACGGCGACAAGGGCGAGAAATATCAGCACAAGGCGGCCGAGACGGTGTTGCGCGACATCCGGGTGATCGCCATCGATCAGCGGCTTGAAAGCAAGCCCGGCGAGGCGGTTCCCGCCCATACCGCGACCTTCGAGGTGACCGCAAGGCAGAGCGAGGTCATTGTCCTCACCACCGAGATCGGCAAGCTTTCGCTGACCCTGCGCAGTCTGGTTCCCGGCGCCGATGCCGGTGCCGAGCCGACCAGCGGCAACCCGGCAGTCACCGATCCGCACGCCGCCGCACCCTCCGACCCGGTGCGGATGGCCGCCTTGACGGCGCCGGCGGCTGGGGCCCCGACAGTGGTGTCGGCCCGAACCTCCGGTTCATCGTCCGCCGCGGCTGCGAACTCCGCCCAGGTCTCGGTGGTGTCGGGCCGGCCCACCGGTTTGGCGCAGGCGACGCCCCCGAGCGGCGCGGTGCGGCTGGTCACGCCGCCCGCCGACCCCGGCAATTCGACGACCGGCGCCAACGCGACCTATACGCTCGACCATGAAATCAGCAAGTTGCTTCCCCAACCCAAAGGCGAAAAGGAAGAAACCGCCGAACCCCCCAAGTTATGGGTCTGCAAAGGACCCGCTTTAAGTTGTAGCAACCCGGCCTCGGGCAGTCCCGGTGACCAATACCTTGCCGCCTCGCAGCAGGCTGACAGGGCATTAGGCGAGATGGCTAGGCAGAAGGCCATAGCGAGTGGGGGGAAGTAAATGATACGAAAATCTCTAATCGTCGCGGCTGCGGGGCTGACTTTACTGAGTCCGGTTACCGGTAAGGTTGCGGAACCGGGAACCGGCCCTGCCGGCACCGTCGTTGCTGCCGACGCGCCGGTCATCGCCCTGCCGGTGCCGCCACCGGAGCCCGGCCGGCCGATCCCGGTCAATCAGGTTCGGGCGAACGGACCGCCAATCGTGCTCGAAGCGGGTAAAGGCACGCTGATCCGCCTGTCGAACGATGCGAACACCGTGTTCATCGCCAACCCGGACGTCGCCGACGTGACGATCAAGACGCCCAAGCTGGTATACCTGATCGCCAAGGCGCCGGGTGAGACGGTGCTGTACGCGGTCGACTCCGAGGATCGCGTTCTGTTGAACTCGCCGGTGCGGGTGGGACACGATCTGTCGCGGCTGCGCCAATCGTTGGCCGCGATCACACCGGGCGAGAACGTCACGGTCAGCTCGGTGGACAACGCAGTCGTCCTCAACGGCACGGTGTCGACCGCCGGTCAAGCCGCAAAGGTCAGCCGCCTTGCCAATTTGATCGCCAAGGAGAGCCCCAAGGGCACCGTTTCCAACCGAATGGCCGTCGCGACCCCGAACCAGGTCAACATCAGGGTCAAGATCGCCGAGGTTAACCGCAGCGTGCTGAAGTCGCTCGGGGTCAACTGGAACAAGATTGGCGGCCAACATATCTTTTTCGATACAGCCAACCCGACCGCTGTAGGTGCTACTTTCCCGACAAGCCGGCTTGGCGTCGCATTCGGCGCAGCGAGCTGGCTGACCCAGGCGACCGTCGATGCGTTGGCGCAGGAAGGCCTCGTGACCATCCTGGCCGAACCAAACCTGACCGCGACCAATGGACAACCGGCGTCATTCCTGGCGGGAGGCGAGTTCCCGGTTCCGGTCGCCTCGACGAGCGCCGTCGTCGGCGGCCCGCCGGTGATCACGGTCGTGTTCAAGAAGTTCGGGGTGGAGCTCAATGTCGTCCCGACGATCATCGATCCTGAGCATTTGAGCCTGAAAATTCGATCCGAGATCAGCGCGCTGAGCACGGAGGGTGCGGTCAGAACAGCCGACATCACGATCCCCGCCTTGACGAAGCGGAGCGCCGAGACGACGGTCGAGCTGGGCAGCGGCCAGAGCTACGCGCTGGCCGGGCTGCTGCAGAACTCAGACCAACAGGATGTCTCCAAGGTGCCGATGCTGGGCGACATCCCGGTCATCGGCCAGCTGTTCCGCTCCCGGCAGTTTCAGCGCAAAGAGACCGAGCTTGTCATCATCGTCACCCCCTACCTCGTCCAGCCCGCTCCGACGGTTGCGAACCTGGCGCTGCCGACCGACGGCCTCGTCGTTGCGCATGACGTGCAACAGTTCATCAGCGGCGGGCTGTATAGCCAGACCCTGCCGCCGCCCGCGAGAGGCCCGGCCGGACCGGGCGGGCAGGGGCTTATCGGCCCGGTTGGCTTTCGCCTCGATTGACCGGAGGGCGGATCATGAAGCTGCAACCCCATCTGGCTGCCGTCGCGCTCGTTCTCGGGCTGACGGCGTGCGTCACCGATTACAGCGAGGTTGAAGCGCCCAAACACCTGACGCTCGACAATGCGTCGGGCCGCATCGATGTCCGCTTCGCGCCGGGATCGAGCCGGCTTCGTGCCGGCGATGCGGCGCGGCTGCATGCGCTGGCGGCCGGCGGAAAAATCGCCCCCTCCGACCGGGTCGCGGTGTCGGCCGCCGGCGGTCCCGCGCTCGCCCGGGCGCGTTTCGCGTCAATCGCCGGCGAATTGCTGCGTCACCGCATCGTCGCGACCGAATTGCCGCTTGCCGCGGTGCCGCCGAACCGGGCGATCGTCCAGACCGGGCGATATCTCGTTACGACGCCGCCCTGTCCCAATTGGAGCAAGAACCCACCCCTCGATTACACCAACGTGCATGCCAGCAATTTCGGGTGTGCGATGGCGCTCAATTTCGGCCGGATGGTGGCGAGCCCGGCCGATCTGGCGGAGGGCCGTCCGGTCGGGCTCGCCGATGCCCGGCCCGCCGTCGCTGCTGTGAACCTTTATCGGCTCGACAAGGTTGTGTTGCCGACGGCGGCCGGTCTCGGCCCGATCGCAGGAACGTCTGCCGCGCCAACCGGCACCGGCGACGCCGGGACTGCGCCATGAGGGGAGCCGGCGGCGCCGGCAGCGCGCCCGCTGCCGCGAAGAAGCCTGATCGCGAGGGCGTCATCGCCGTCCTCCAGGATCAGCCGACCCTCGATCGGGTCCAGGGGCTGATCCGCGAGCTGCAGCTCGACGACGAGCTGACCCTCGAACCGACGCTCGATTCCGCCGTGCGGCGCATCCGCGAGGGCGCCACCCCGCGAGTGCTGATCCTCGATCTCTCCGACTCGACCGCGCCGATCGCCGAGCTCAGCGCCGCACGCTCGGTCGGCGGCACCGATCTCAAGGTCCTCGCGCTCGGCACCGTCAACGATGTCAGCCACTATCGCGACCTGCTCGCGGCCGGCGCCTCGGATTACCTGGTCAAGCCGATCAGCCGCGAGGCCCTTGCGATCGGGCTCGAAAAGCGGTCGGCGTCGGCCACCGGCGGGCCGGGCGGCGGGCTAGGCCAGGTCATTGCGTTCGTCGGCAGCCGCGGCGGCGTCGGGACCACGACGGCGGCGGTGGGTTTCTCTTGGCTGTTATCGGAAAAACACAAGGTAAACACGGTGCTGGTCGATCTCGATCTGCATTTTGGCACGGTGGCGCTCAATCTCGACACCGATCCCGGCACCGGGTTGTGCGAGGCGCTGGAACAGCCCTCGCGGATCGACGCCCTGTTCGTTGATCGGGCGACGGTGAAGGCATCGGACACGCTGCGCCTCCTTGCCGCCGAGGCGCCGATCGCCGAGACGCTGGTCATCGACGCCGGTGCGATCGACGTGCTCCTCTACGAGCTGCGGCGAAAGTTCGCCTGGGTGGTGATCGACCTGCCGCGCTGGGTGACGCCGACGCAACGCATTGTGCTGGGCGCGGCAAGCCGGCTTGTCATCGTCTGCGAGCGCAGCCTCGCTGGCCTGCGCGACACGATCCGCCTGCAGACCCTGATGCGCGAGCACGCCTCGCAGACCCAGGTGCTGATGGTCGATGCCGGGGCCAGCGGCGAGCGCGCGACGGTCGGCAAGTCCGAGTTCGAGAAGGCCGTCGGCAAACCGCTTGACGTGACCCTGTCGCACGACGCCAAATCGGCGGCGGCGGCGACGAATGCCGGTCAGCCGTTGCCGCTGGCGGCGCCGCGCAGCCCGGTGGTGCGCGAACTCGAACAGCTGATCACCGCGCTCGTCGGTGCGGGCGAGGCGCAAAAACGCAAGATCTTTGGGTTCCCCCGATGGTGACGATGTTCGGACGACAGAGGACCGAGGGCGGGCTCGATGCCCGCATCGCCGAGCTTTCGGCCCGGCGAGCCAGGGTAGACGGCACCACCACCACCGAGCCGGCCAACACCCCCCTGCCCGAAAGGCCGGGCTCGCCGCTTCCGGCGGCGGCGGTCGAGCACGAAGCGACGATCGAGGAGCGGCTTGCCGTCGCTCGCGAAGAGTTGAGCGCCCGTCTTGGAGCGGAGATCCGGCCGGAGCGGCGCGCCCTCCTGACCCGCGGCGACATGGCCAAGATCGTCGACGCGGCGGTGCAGGCCTATTTCGTCCGCCATGCGATGGACGCCAACCCGCTGGCGCGGCGCGATCTGATCACCGACATCCTGCAGTCGCTGTTGACCCCCGAGGGCGGCGACGCGGCCAACCGGCGCAGCCCCCACAAGGCCGCGATCGAGGCGGCGAAGGCGCAGATCCAGCCGCTCGTGCTGGAGCACATGGATGTCGGTGCGGCGGCCGAGATGCCGCGCCCGGCCTTCGAGGCGCAGCTTACCGGATGGGTCAAGGAGCTGCTCGCCGAAACCAAGATCCAGCTCAATTTCACCGAGCAGCGCGAGCTCGTCGAATCGCTGATCGCCGACATGCTGGGGCTGGGACCCCTCGAGCCGTTGATCGCCGACGAGACCATCAGCGACATCATGATCAACGGGCCGAAACAGATTTACGTCGAGCGGCGCGGCAAGCTCGAATTGACCGACGTGACGTTCCGCGACAACCCGCACCTGATGAACATCTGCACCAAGATCGTGACGCGGATCGGTCGCCGCATCGACGAGTCGCGGCCGCTGGTCGATGCGCGCCTGCCCGATGGCAGCCGGGTCAACATCATCATCCCGCCGCTGGCGATCGACGGCGCCTCGGTCTCGATCCGCAAATTCTCCAAGAAGTCGATCACCCTCGACATCATGGCCGCCAATGGCAGCATCTCGCCGCAAATGGCGACCTTGCTGAAGATCGCGGCGCGGTGCCGGCTCAACATCCTGATCTCCGGCGGCACCGGCTCGGGGAAGACGACGCTGCTCAACGCGCTGTCGCGGATGATCGACAGCACCGAGCGCACGGTCACCATCGAAGATGCCGCCGAGCTGCAGCTTCAGCAGCCGCATGTCGTCCGGCTCGAGACCCGCACGGCCAATCTCGAGGGCACCGGCGAAATCAATATGCGCGACTTGTTGAAGAACGCGCTGCGCATGCGGCCCGACCGCATCATCATCGGCGAGTGCCGTGGCGAAGAAGCGCTCGACATGCTGCAGGCGATGAACACCGGTCACGACGGCTCGATGTCGACGATCCATGCGAACAACCCGCGCGAAGCGCTGACCCGCCTTGAAAACATGATCGGCATGGCCGGCATCAACCTGCCGTCGCGGGCAATGCGCACCCAGATCGCGTCGGCGGTTCACCTGATCTGCCAGGTCAATCGCATGCGCGACGGTGCGCGCCGGGTATCGCACATTACCGAAGTGGTCGGCATGGAGGGCGACATCATCACCACCCAGGATTTGTTTACCTTCCAGTTCCAGGGCGAGGGCGCCGACGGCAAGCTGAAGGGCACCTTCGTGCCGAGCGGCATCCGGCCGACGTTCTTGCCGCGCGCCGAGTATTTTGGCCTGGACAGGGCGTTGCTCGAGGTGATTTGACGATGATCGGGATGCTCGACCCAGCTACCGAGATCGCGCTCGTCATCGGGGTGATGAGCGGTCTCACCATCCTTCTGGTTGCCGCGGCCTTCGCGGGCGGCGGCTCGCGGCGCTTCAACCGGCGCCTGCAGGAAGTCACGACGCGCCAGGTGCAAACCGCACGCTCCGGCGACGCGGAGCGGCGGACGCTGACCCGCCGCGACAGCGCTACCCCGGGCATCGACCGTTTCTTTCGCATGCTGCCGCGCCGCGAGATGCTCGTGGAGCGGCTGGCAAAGACCGGCCGCACGATCAGCGTCGGGCAGTACATGATGGTGATGATCGGGGTCATCCTCGGCGTGACTGGGGCCCTGCTCATTTTCACCAGTTTCGGCCTGGTGCCGAACCTGTTGATTGGGATCGCGGTGGGGATTTTTATCCCGCACTACGTGACCGGCCGGATGGGGAAAAAGCGGGTGTTCCGTTTCGTCAACCTGTTCCCCGAGGCGATCGACCTGATGGTCCGCGCGTTGCGCGCGGGTCTGCCGATCAGCGAGGCGATCGTCAATGCCGGCCAGGAGATCAGCGATCCGGTAGGCACCGAATTCCAGGGCATCGAGGCCGGTATGCGGCTCGGCCGCGATCTCGACTCGCTGCTGTGGGATATCGCCAAGCGCATCGACGTGCCGGAATTCCGCTTTTTCATCATCGCGCTCAACGTGCAGCGCGAGACCGGCGGCAATCTGGCCGAGACGTTGAACAATCTTTCCAATGTCCTGCGGGGCCGCCGGGCGATGCGGGCGAAAGCTCGCGCCATGGCCAGCGAGGCCCGCGCCAGCACGATGATCCTCGGCTCGCTGCCGGTCCTCGTGACGGTCATCCTGATGTTCAGTTCGCCCGCCTACATCATGCCGATGTTCACCGATGTTCGCGGTCTCGTGCTGGTGGGGGTGGCGGTTGGGATGCTCCTCACCGGCGTCGCAATCATGGTCAAGATGGCGCGATTTGAAATATGACCAGCACGCGCGTTGAAGATTTCAAGCTTGAGGACTGGCTCCCCTACTGGCTCGATCCGAATGATCTGATCGCCTTCCTCGCCGCGGTGGCGATGCTGGTGGCGTTCCTCGCGGTGTGGCAGGCCTTGCGCGCGCAGGACCCGTTCTCGCGGCGCTTTGTGCAGGTCGCGCAGCGGCGCGAAAACCTCCGCCAGGAAGCGCTCGTCACGCAACGGCGACAGCGGATGACCGCAGCCGGAATGATGAGCGATGTCGTGACGCGCCTCAACCTCTTGCGCTCGCAGCACGCACACGACGCGCGCATGCG
>Ga0326597_10008644_pt1 | contig 13710 bp, 6 predicted proteins | sample RVTome_12_FD_203789 | JGI IMG/M metagenome (GOLD analysis project Ga0326597, IMG submission 203789) | Soil microbial communities from uranium-contaminated site in the Upper Colorado River Basin, Wyoming, United States - RVT100D185 | ecosystem: Environmental > Terrestrial > Soil > Contaminated >... | reverse complement strand
GGCGCGGATCGCGGCGGCCTTGGCCCTGAGGGCGTCCGCCGCCTTGATGAGCGAATCGGCCTGGGATGCCACCGAGTCGCCCACGAGCCCGTGGAGCTTGGCCCGGAGGGAATCCGGCACCGGCGCGTTGGCCTTGGTGAGGCTGTCCACGATCTTGCGCGTGGCCTTGAGGCTGTCCAGCACGCCCCGCACGGCCAGCGCGCGGCCGATCGTTTCGCGTCCGGCGGCTTCGGTGCTGTCCTCGATGGCCTCGACACGTGCGAGGTCGTAGGTGAACAGCGCATTCCCGATGGCCCAATGGACCCGCTTGCCGTCCGCGCTCCACGACGGGAACTCCCCACCCACGTCGGTGAGCTTGCGGACCTTGACCGGCGCGCCGGCCGGGCTGGCCACCGACACGGACGGTGTCGGGCCGCCGACCTGGGGGATTTCCACCGTGAAGATGTCGTTCCCCACCTGCGCGAGCGCGCGCCCGCCCTTGGGGGAGATGAGCACGAGTCCCGCCGGTGGCGGCTGCGGCCCGGTCTCCGCCGGCTCGTGCGCCAGGGTCAGCCGATCCGGCACCTCGGGGAAGACCCGGCGCGGCAGCGTTACGAACTCGTCCGGATGCGGGTTGGCAATCCCGGGCGGGAGCGCGCCGCGCACCTGCAGATGCTCCTTCACGTCGGTGCCGTCCCAACGGAACGAGACCAGGCCCTGGCCGAAGCTGTAGGCATAGATCCGGTCCGGCTGATCCATCCGGAAATGCGCCACGTCGCGGCCGCCCGTCGGGGCGATCAGGGTGACATCGCCGCCCGCCGCCGGCACCCACACGAACTCGCCGCCCAACGGCCCGAAGAAGATGTCCGGTGCGCGCTTGAGCTCGCGCGCGGCCCCGCGGCTCGCGACGATGCGCCGCCCATCGGGGGACCAGGCGGGGCTGTAGTACAGCGCCGGAACCCGCGTCAGCCGCTCCGGCTGTCCGCGCCCGGACACGGGGGCCTTCATGAGATGCCCGCCCACCGAGTCGTCCCACGTCACGTAGGCCACCCACTGCCCGTCGGGCGACCACACCGGGTGGTACTCTCCCACGTCGCCGGCCGTCAGCCGGCGCGGCTCACCTTTGGGCAGGTCGGTGATCCACAGCCGGTCGAACGCCGTGAAGGCGATCTTCGACCCGTCCGGCGACGCCACCGGCGTGCGAATCTGGCGCGCCGTCACCATCGAGGTCGTGTCCATGCGGTAGGCGAACTTCACCTCGGGCCCGATCGGGACGTCGACCTTGGCCTCGAACGGAATCTCCGCGGGCGCACCGCCCTCCACCGCCACCCGCCGGATCTTCCCGCCAGAGGAGAGCACGACCGCGCGGGAATCCGGCGTGAAGCTGTACCCGGGCAGCACATCGAGGGGCGCGCGGGATTCCATATCATCGCGTTGCACCGGATGCGCCAGCCAGCGCTCCTCCCCTGTTGCGAGATCCCGGATCCGGAGGCCCGTCTCCGTGTTTTCCCGCGTGCCGTAGACCAGCCACTTCCCGTCCGGCGAGATGGCCGGCCGGAATCCCGACCCGTACCGGTTGGTCATGGTGATCAGGTTTCCGGTCTCGCGATCGTACCGCAGCAGCTGGTACTGCGGGAACAGGGCGTTGTACTGCCAGTCGCCGCTCCGGCCCGCCATCCAGATGTACCGGCCATCCGGACTGGGGGCGGCGCCGTTGGTCTTGAGCTGGGGCGGGGTCCGGATTACTGGGATGGGGCTCCCACCGTTGAGATCGTGCATTTGGAGCTTGGCTGCGCCACCCAGCCCCGCCGCCCGGGCCACCACAATGTGGTTCCCGTCCGGCATCCACTCCGGCGAGATGTACTGACTCGTGTTGCCCTGCGTGACCTGCGTCGTGTCGGTGAAGTCGAGCCGCATGGTCCACACGTTGTCGCCGCCGCTCCGATCGGACACGAACACGATGGACTGGCCGTCCGGGCTGAAGCGCGGCGCCGCGTCGTACGCCAGGCCTTCCGTGATGCGGGTCGCCTTGCCGCCCGCGATGGGCAGCGTGTAGAGGTCGCCCAGGAGATCGAACACGATCGTCCGACCGTCCGGACTCACGTCCAGCGAGATCCACGTGCCTTCGGTGGCCGTGAACGACGCCTTCCGCGACTCCGCCAGGGGCAGCGGCTTGGGAGGCGTGCGTCCGGCCGCGGGCCGTGCGGGAGCCTGCGCCGCGGCCGGACCGGCCGCGAGTGTCGTCAACGCGAGCGCCGCGAGGGCGCGGAATCGAACCGTCATGGCGGCTCTCCGGATCTGTGAAAGCGGCGCGCTCACTGGGCACCTCCCCGAACTCCCGCGGCCACGCTGGGCGCGGTATGCCGCCACGGTTCGTCCGCCGCCATCACCTGACGCGGCCAGACTTCGTCGAGCGTGTTGCCGTCGTACAGCCGCCCGTTCTTCATCACATAGCGGATCGTGTTGGTGTTGCGGATGTTCTCCAGAGGATTGGCGTCGAACACGATCAGGTCGGCCAGCTTCCCCTGCTCGAGCGAGCCCACGTCGCGGCCGAGCCCGATGGCCTCGGCGCCCAGGATGGTGGCCACGCGGAGCGCGTCGTGGGGACTCATGCCCCCGCTCTGCACCGCCCACAGCTCCCAGTGGTAGCCCAGGCCCTGCAGCTGACCATGGCTCCCGATACCCGCGCGCCCGCCGGCCTCTACCAGCTGCTTGATCCATCCCGCGTGCTTGCGGAACGCGTACTCGTCCTCGTGGAACCAGCCACCGGGTCCCGGCCCGGGATTGCGACGCCGGATCTTGTAGTTCAGCTCCTCCGCCGGCGTGAAAAAGGCCAGCTTCTTGTCTCCTACCACGTCCTCGTTGGTGTAGTAGTAGTTCTCGGCCCACGGCCCCCCGTACGAGACGAGCAGCGTCGGCGTATTCGTGGTGCCCGACGCCTTGAACAGCTCGACCACGTCGTTGTACGCGGGGATGATGGGCATCGTGTGTTCGACGCCGGGATAGCCATCCATGGCGTGGGTCATGTTGAGCCGGTAATCGAGCCCGCCTTCCGTGGTGGGCATGAGCTTCAGCTCCCGCGCCGCCATGATCAGCCACTGCCGCTGCCGGCGATTGCCGGCCATGTACATCTTGAACGTCTTGGTGTCGTAGTAGTCGCTGTAGCGCCGCAGGATGTGGCGCGCGTGGTCGAGGCCCGTGATCCCTTCAGTCCAGAAGACGCCCGGTCCCGTGGAGTACACCCGCGGCCCCGGCATGTGGCCGGCGTTCACCCGGTCTTCGTACGACAGGACGTCGGTCGTCGCGGTCTGCGGGTCCCGGGTCGTCGTGACACCATAGGCCAGGTTCGCCAGGTAGATCCACGGCCGGTTCCAGTGCAGGCCCCACAGGTTCCACATGTGGGAGTGCGTGTCCACGAACCCGGGCACGATGGTCGTCCCGGTGACGTCCATGACCCGCGCGCCGGCCGGCGCGTCGCCGCGCGGCCCCACCCGCACGATCCGGTTGTTCTGCACCACGACATCGGCGTTCTCCAGCACTTCGCGGTCCCGCATCGTGACCACGCGGGCGCCGCGCAGGACCACCACGCCCTGCGGAATGTCCCGTGTCGCGGTGACCGTCACGCGAAGCTCTTCGGCCCGGTAAGCCGCTGCCGCGCGCGTGGCCGAATCGGCCCCGGCGCGCTGGAGGCTGTCCTCCACGGCCTCCCCCCGGTCGAGCCGGTAGGTCGCGAACGCATTGCCGATGGACCAGTGCACGGTGCGGCCGTCCGCGCCCCACGCCGCGAACTCGCCGCCGATGTCCGTGAGCTTCCGCACCGGCATGGCGGCGCTGTCCGGCTTGGTCACCATCACCGTGGGCACGGGACCGCCCACCTTCGGGACGGCCACGACGTACACGTCATTGTTGATCTGGGCCAGCGCGAGGTCGCCCGTGGGGGCCATCATCACCAGGTCGGCGGCGGCCTGAGGGATGGTGGGCTCGCGCGCCTCGTCGCTGAAGTCCCGGGGCATCAGGATGTCCGAGGTGCGCGACATCTCCCAGCCACCGACCAGGATCGGGATCCGCCAGGTGACGCGGAGATGGGCCTTCCGGTCCGTGTCGTCCCAGCGGCTGGACGTGAGCGCGATCGTGACCGGCTGTCCGCCCTGAGCGGGCACCAGCCCGTAGTAGAAGATCCGGTCCGGATCGGCGGTGAAGTGCGGCCGAGTGCGCCCGTTCGTGGGACCGATGACCGTGACGGCGCCGCCGTCCGCGGGGACCCACACGAACTCGGCACCGAGCCCGGAGAACACGAACGGATCGATGGCTTCCTTGAGGTCGCGCACCGAGGCGCGCGTCGCCACGATGCGGGTGCCGTCCCCGGACCAGGCCGGCTGCTGATAGTAGGCCGCCGTGGTGGTGAGCCGTCGGGGCGTGCCCCCGGTGGCCCGCACCCGCATGATGTGGCCCTCGGACTCGTCCCACGTCACGTAGGCCACCGACTGCCCGTCCGGTGACCACGTCGGGTAGTACTCGCCCACCTCCTGGGTGGTGAGGCGGCGCGGTGTGCCCGACGGCAGGTCCATCACGTAGAGCCGGTCGAGCGCGGTGAACGCGATCTTGCTGCCGTCGGGAGACGGCACCGCATCCCGGATCTGCTTGGCGGTGAAGGTGGGCGAGTCCTCGATGGGATACTCGAACTTGACCTCCGGGCCCACCGCGACTTCCGCGTTCACCGTGAAGGGGATCTTGGCCGGCGCGGCGCCATCCACGGGCACGCGCCAGATCTCGCCGCCGTAGGAGATCACCACAGCGCGCGAGTCGGGCGTGAACGCGTAGCCGGGGAGGACATCCATGTTGGCGACCGACTCCTGCTCATCCCGCTGGATGGGATAGGCCAGCCAGCGTTCTTCCCCGCTGGCGAGCTCGCGCAGGCGCAGCCCGGTTTCGCTGTCGTGGCGGGAGCCGTACGTGAGCCACTGGCCGTCCGGCGAAAGGGCCGGCCGGAAGGCGGAGCCGTACTGGGAGCTCATCGTCGTGAGACTGCCCGTCTCCCGGTCGTAGATGCCGAGCTGGTATTGCGGCAGGACCGCGTTGTACTGCCAGGCGCCCGCCCGCATGGCGGACCAGACGTACCGCGGGTTCGGGCCAAAGGCCGGGCCAAGCATGCGAAGCCCGGCGGGTTGCTGTCCCAACGCCAACCCCGTCCCGCCCCGTACGTGATAGAGCCACAGCTTCTCCAGGCCCTGCAGCGGCGCCGCCCGCGAGACCACGATGTAGTCGCCGTCGGGCGTCCACTCCGGCGACAGGTACGCGCTCGCCACACCCGTGGTGACCGGGACGGGATCGCCGCCCCCCAGCGTCACGCGCCAGAGGTTCTCGTCGCCGCTCCGGTCCGATACGAACACGAGCTGGGTGCCGTCGGGGCTGAACCGCGGCTGCATGTCGTGGGCGATACCGGTCGTGATGCGGGTGGCCTGGCCGCCCGCGATCGGGAGGGTGTAGAGGTCCCCGAGCAGGTCGAAGGCGATCGTCTGCCCGTCCGGGCTGACATCGAGGGACATCCACGTCCCGTGGGTGGTCGTGAAGCGGGCCCAGCGGGCGGGGGTCAGGGGAAGGCCGGAATCGCCCGAGCCTTCCTGCGCCCAGACGCGCGGGGCCGCGGGGACGGAGACCAGGGCGGCCACGAGAACGCCGCGGCGGAGGGACTGGCGCATGCCGACGCTCCAGGAAAGGAGGATTGGCCGCCCGGCGGGACGCGCCGAGCAGTCGGGGTGCTACATGCTGTTGGAACCGCCCGCGTCCGGCTGGGGCACGGGACTGGAACTATGGATCAGATGCTTTACGCGGGCAATGCGTTGCAGGTTCCAGCCGGTCCCCTGGGGGGGCCGGCTGGGGCGGCCTAGCCCGGGCCGCGGGGGGTCACCGGGCGCGGAGCTTCTTCTTGCGCCGGCGCTCGGCGGCTGCGGTCTTGAGCCGCTTGGCGAGGCTGGGCTTGGTGTAGTGCCGCTTCTTCTTCAGATCCAGCAGGATCCCGGCGCGCTGCACCTTCCGGCGAAATGCCTTGATGGCCCACTCGAGGCGATCGGTGTCGCTGAGGTCAATGTGGGGCAACGTTCCTCCACAACGGGTTGAGAGGCAAAAAACTGCGGGGCCACCCCGGTTCGGGATGACCCCGCGGTCCAGCGGGCTGAAGTGGATCAGCCGACCTTCGAGACGTTCTCCGCCGCCGGGCCTTTCTTGCCCTGGACGATGTCGAACTCCACCTGCTCGCCCTCAGCCAGCGACTTGAAGCCGCTGCCCTGAATGGCCGAGTGATGGACGAAGCAATCGGGCTGGCCGCCCTCGGGCGTGATAAAGCCGAAGCCCTTGCTGTCGTTGAACCACTTCACGGTGCCCTTGGTACGCATGCTGCCGAACTCCTTGTGTGTGCTGATGCCGTCGGAGTTCGGTGCGAATGCCGCCGACCCAACGCTCATCAACCATCTCGCGGTCGAAACCCCCGCGCCGGGCCGCCGGGGAACTCTCCCCGGCATACTCAAACGGGAACCTGGTGTCTCCCAGGTCCCCGTAAAACGTTTCGCTGGTTGCCGTGCACCGTCTGCGGCGCACCTGACACTGGCGATAACAGTAATGCGCAAGGCCCTCGCGCGCTAGGGACCCCCCGGAAGTCACACCGCCGGGCCCCCCGACCCGCCTCCCGCGGCTCCCCACGCGGTGGCCGAAACGCGCCCGATCGGCGATCATCCACCAGCGCGGACGGGAACGCGCGCGACCCACCCCACGCCCCGAGGATCGAACATGCGTCACGGTTGGCTCTCCGTCGCTCTGCTGGCCACCAGTGCCTCCTCGTCCACCGCCCAGCCGCCGCAGGTCACGGCCGCCGACTACGGGCGCGCCGAGCGGTTCCTCGGGGCACACGCGGCGCCGCTCGTCAGCGGGATTCCGGGCCGGCCCACTTGGCTGCCCGACGGCCGGTTCTGGTACCGCGTCTCCGCCGCGGGCGGCGGGGAGTTCATCATGGTCGATCCGGCTCGGCGGACTCGCGCCCCGGCGTTCGACCATGCCCGCCTGGCGCAGGCGCTCAGCGCAGTGACGGGTCGGGAGATCGATGCGACCGATCTGCCGTTCCAGCGCTTCGACCTGTCGCCCGGCGGGCGCACGCTGACCGTGGCGGTCGCGGAGCCCACACCGGCCGGGGCGCCGGGCGCTCCACGCCGGTGGAGCTGCGACCTGCGCGCCTATCGCTGCGCGCCGCCGGACAGCGCGCAGGCCGCGCTCCGGCGCGACCCGCCGCGCAACTCCGTGGTTTCGCCCGACAGCACCCGGGCCGCGTTCATCCGCGACCACAATCTCTGGGTCCGCGACCTCACCACCGGCCGGGACGTGCAGCTCACCTCCGACGGCGTGGAGGACTTCGGCTACGCCACGAACAACGCCGGCTGGGTGAAGAGCGACGCGCCGGTCGTCACGTGGTCGCCCGACTCGCGCAGGATCGCCACCTTCCAGCACGACGGCCGCGGCGTGAGCCGGATGTATCTGGTACGGACGACCGTCGGCGAGCCGGCGCTCGAGAACTGGCGGTACCCGCTGCCGGGAGACAGCGTCATCTTCCGCGTCCAGCGCGTCGTGATCGACGTGGCGGGACCGGATGCGCCGCGGGTGGTGCGCCTTCAGATGCCCCCGGACCAGCATCGCTCGATGGTGAGCGACCACATCGCCTGCGATGACGGCGTGTGCGATCTCCTGTGGTACCCCGACGGCTCGGCCCTCGGGTTCGTCTCCAGCTCGCGGGATCACAAGCAGGCCTCGGTCCGCGTTGCGGATGCCGGCACGGGCGCCGTGCGCACGCTGTTCGAGGAGCGCGCCGAGACCCAGATCGGCGACGCCGGCGCCTCCGAGAACTGGCGGCTCCTGCCGGCGTCGAACGAGCTGATCTGGTGGTCGGAGCGCGACAACTGGGTGCACCTCTACCTCTACGACCTCGCGACGGGCCAGCTTAAGAACCGGATCACGACGGGCGACGGCAACGTGGTGGACATCATCCGCGTGGACGAGCGGGCGCGGACCATCTACTTCACGGGACAGGGCAAGGAACCGGGGCGCGACCCCTACTTCCGGCACCTGTACCGCATCAGGCTCGATGGCCGGGGGCAGACCCTGCTGACGCCGGAGGACGCGGATCACACCATCGCGATGGCGCCGGGAGGGCGCTGGTTCGTCGACACCTACTCGACGCCCACCACACCGCCGGTGAGCGTGCTGCGCGACTTGAACGGCAAGGTCGTGATGCCCCTCGAGCGGGCGGACGCCTCGCGCCTCGCCGCCGCGGGGTGGCATCCGCCCACCCCCATCACGATGAAGGGGCGCGACGGCACGACCGACATCTACGGATTGATGTACACGCCGTCGCGCCTCGACTCGACGGCGAAATACCCGATCGTGGACTACATCTATCCCGGCCCGCAGAGCGGGAGCGTCGGACCGCGCAGCTTCTCCGCCGCGCGCAGCGATCATCAGGCCCTCGCGGAGCTCGGGTTCGTGGTGGTCGCGATTGACGGCATGGGGACGCCCCGCCGCTCCAAGGCGTTTCACGACGCGTACTACGGACGGATGGGGGACAACACGCTCCCCGACCAGGTGGCGGGCATCCAGCAGCTCGCCGCGCGGTACCCGTGGATCGACCTCGATCGGGTGGGGATCTGGGGACATTCCGGGGGCGGGTTTGCCGCCGCGGACGCCATGTTCCGGTATCCCGACTTCTTCAAGGTCGGCATCTCGGAGTCGGGCAACCACGACAACCGCAACTACGAGGACGATTGGGGCGAGCGCTACCAGGGGCTGCTCGTGCGCGACGGCGACACGGACAACTACGCCGCCGAGGCCAACCAGACCCATGCCGCGAACCTCAAGGGCAGGCTGCTGCTCGCGCACGGTGGGATGGACGGGAACGTGCCGCCCTACAACACCTATCTCGTGGTGGACGAGCTGATCAAGGCCAACAAGGACTTCGATCTCCTGATCATTCCCAACGCGAGGCACGGGTACGGGCCGGCCGGCCCCTACATGATGCGGCGACGGTGGGACTACCTCGTGCGGCACCTGCTGGGGTCGGAGCCGCCGCGGGAGTTCGCGTTCCAGGCGGACCGGCCGTCCCGATAGGCTGGGCGGCGACACCATGGAGGCCACTGCCCGCCCGAGGGTGAAGATCTGCTGCATCATGTCCGTGGAGGAGGCCGACCTCGCGGTGACGGCCGGCGCGCACGCGCTCGGCCTGGTGGCCGCCATGCCGAGCGGTCCCGGCGTGATCGCGGACGACCGCATTGCCGCCATCGCCCGCATCGTCCCGCCTGCGGTGGCGACGTTCCTGCTGACCAGCCACCAGCGGGCCGAGGACATCGTCCGGCATCAGCGCGCGGTGGGCACCAGCACCGTGCAACTCGTGGACCGGCTGGCGCACGGAACCTACGGGGAGCTGCGCGCCGCCCTACCGGGGATCAAGCTGGTGCAGGTGATTCACGTGACGGGACCCGAGGCGGTAGACGACGCCCTCGCGGCGGCCCCGGACGTGGACGGGCTCCTGCTCGATTCGGGGAATCCCTCGCTGGCCGTGAAGGAGCTGGGTGGCACCGGCCGGCGGCATGACTGGACCGTGAGCCGCGAGATCCGCGAGCGTGCACCCATCCCGGTCTTCCTGGCCGGAGGACTCACCTCCGAGAACGTCGGGGATGCTATCACCGCCGTGGGCCCGTTCGGACTGGATCTCTGCTCCGGGGTGCGCACTGACGGACGGCTGGATTCAGGGAAGCTCACCGCGTTCGTGGAGGCTGTCGGCGGGTACGGCGGTCGCGGCGGTCGTGCGTGACCGCCGAGACCGCCGAGACCGCCGGCTTCTCAGTTGAACAGGTACCGCAACCCGAGCTGCATCTGCCAGCGCGAGTTGAGGCCCGGGTCCGGCACGAACGTCGTGAGTCCGGGGCTCGTGAAATTGAACTCCGGCTCGCCGTTGGCGTCGAATCCGGCCAATTGTAGCGGCGACGTGGCCGCCGGCGTGGCGACCTTGCGCACGCCCCAGCCGTTGTCGAGCAGGCTCAGCGCATTCAAGAGGTCGATGCTCAGCTGGAACCGATGCTCACGCCCCGGCGCCCCGAACGCGAAGTCCTGCATGACGCGGAGGTCCAGGCTCGTGAACCACGGGTTGATGCCGCCGAACCGCTCGGCGATCTGCCCGCGGTGGGTGCTGAGGTACGCGTCCTGCTCGACGAAGGCGTTGAACGCCGCCCACTGCTCGTCGGCCGTCACGATCGTCTGGCCGCCGTCCGGGCTGTAGTCCACGAACTGGATCTCACCCTGCGACGCCGGGACGTAGATGAGGTCGTTCCCGCCCTGGCCGTCACCGTTCACGTCGCCGGCATAGATGTAGGAATACCGGTTGCCGCCGGAGCCCGCGAACGTGTTCCCCTCGGCCGCCTGGAAGAACATCCCGAAGTGGGTGGCCAGCAGGTTCGACCACGACTTCGAGTACGTGGCGGACGCCACGATGCGGTGCCGGTTCCCGAATTCCGAGTACGAGAGCCCCGGCTGGTTGGGATTGCCCTGCACCGGCTGGTTCTGCCACAGCACGCTCGCGATCTCGGTGGATTTGAGCGCGTTCTTGGCTTCGGTGAAGCTGTACCCGAGCCCCGCCGTCATCCCGAAACGGAATGCCTTGCGCAGCTGCGCGGTGACGTTGAGGTTATGCCCCTCGTTCACGTTGTCGATGACGTAGATGCCCGCACCGCCGTCCGAATTGAGCTCGTTGGCCCCGAACCCACCGTAGTACGGCCGGCCGTCGGCCAGGGTGCGCACCGGCTCCACGAGGTCGGCGTTCCGCATGAAGACGGCATTGAGGTCCTTGCCATAGATCATCTCCAGCGTCCCCAGGAACCCGCCCGGCAACTGCTGGTCGATGGCGATGTCCGTGGTCCAGATCTGGGGCCACTTGAAGTTCGGGTCCATGGCGTTGAGGTCGAACGACTGCTGCAGAATCGCGTCGTCCGACGTCGGGATCGAGTCCGCGCCGGGATCGGGATACAGATTCGGGTTGGCGCCCGGATTCGAGATGACGTTCCCGATCCACACGAACGGGACGCGTCCCGTGAAGATCCCCGTCCCGCCGCGCACCTGGGTCGAACGGTCGCCCACGGCATTCCAGTTGAAGCCGATCCGCGGGGAGAACATCGCCGTCGCGCCGGGCAGGCTGCTCTGATCCACGGTCTCCGGGTTCCCGTTCTCGTCGAGCGCGGTGAGGCTTCGCGAGTACGGGTTGTCCACCGGGTCGGTGAGATACATCGGGAAGTCCACGCGCAGGCCACCGGTCACCGTGAACCGCGATGAGGCCAGGAACTCATCCTGCACATACAGTCCCAGCTGGCCGACGTCGATGTTCTCGCCCTTGAACGGCCCGCTGCCGATGAATCCCTCGAGATCGATCGGGTTGGCCGGGTCGGTCGCGGCGAAAAAGTCCGTGACCGTCGGGAACGTGGTCGGAGCAAAACCGAAGCCGAACAGGCCGTTCCGGAAGAGGTTGAACGAGTTGAAGAACGAGAACAACTCGAAGTTGGCACCCAGCGTGATGGAGTGGCCGCCCGTGAAGTACGTCAAATTGTCCGTGACCTGCCAGACGTCCTGGTCCAGAATGTTGTGGATCGAGAACGGCTCGTGACCCGCCGTCGTGTAGGTCAGGCCGTCCTCGCCGATTTCCAGCGTCGGGAAGTCCACACTGAACGGGTTCCGGAAGTCCCGGAACCGGTTGTAGCTCGCGAAGAACCGATTCGCGATCCCCGATGAACGGCTGTTGAGCTCCAGCGCGAATGAGTGCAGCTCATTGTTGATCTGATAGCCCGAGTTCTGGAAGGGCAGGCTTGCTTCGTTGGGGCCGCGCCCCGTGTTGTTGAAGCTGAGCACGAAGGGGTGCGGACCCAGGTCCCGTCCTGCATCCAGCATGTTGTAGCGCAGCATCAGGTTGTGGTTGGCACCGATGTTCCAGTCCAGCCGCACCAGCAGCTTGTTGTTGTCCGTCTGGTGGATGTACCCGTCGTACGCCCCGGTCTCGTAGCCGTAGACGTCGCGCAGGCGGTCGCTGATGGAGTCCATCGTGGCCGCCGAGACCCGCGACTCGCCGAACGTGATGGTGCCATCCCGATCCGCGACGAAGTTGGTCCCGGGATCATCGCGCCGCTCGAGCTCGGCATTGATGAAGAAGAACAGCTTGTCGCGCACGATCGGGCCGCTGAACCGCACGCCGCTCTGGAGGAAGCTCAGGTCCGGATTCGCGATCACCGGATTGCCGCTCACCTCGTTCCCCAGGAACGCCTCGCTCCGGAGGAAGCTGTACACCGACCCTGAGAACTGGTTGGTGCCGCTCCGCGTGACGGTGTTGATGTTGGCGCCCGTGAACCCGCCCTGCCGCACGTCGAACGGCGCCACCGAGACCTGCACCTGCTCCACCGCGTCGAACGGGACTGGCTCGGCCGCGGTCTGCCCGCCCGGTGCGGGATCGTCCAGCCCGAACGAGTTGGAGAAGTAGGATCCGTCGAGCGAGATGTTGTTGTACAGCCAGTTCCGGCCACCGAAGCTGAAGTTCCCGTCGCTCCGGGGATCGAGCCGTGTCAGGTCCCGCGTGCTCCGCTTGATGGACGGCAGCAACGCCACTTGTTCCTCGGAGACGGTCGTGGCCGCCCCGGTCCGGTCGGCGTTGAGCACCTCGTCCTGCTCGGCCGTGACCGTGAGCGCGGACAGTTCGATGACCTGGGGGGCGAGCTGGAAGTCGAGCCGAAGGCTCTGCGCCAGGCTCACGAAGACGTTCTGCTCCTCGCGTTGCGAATACCCGACGAGCCGGACGGTGACCGTGTACGGCCCGCCCACGCGCATGTTGGGGAGCGTGTACACCCCCCGCGACTGCGCGATCGTCTGGTACCGCGTCCCGGTGGGCGTGTGCACCGCGACGACCACGGCCTGGGGAAGCGGATTGCCCGCCGTGTCCGTCACGATCCCGTTCATGGCGGCGGTCGTGACGCCCTGCGCCTCCAGCGCGCCTCCGGCCCCACTGCCCGCCAGCGCGGCCAGCAGGATGAACCCCGCACGACGACTCTGCATGTTGGCCCCCCTCCCCCGAGTTGGTGTACCCGTGTCCGGGTGACCACCCACGGTCGCGGGATGGACGCGGCCGGGCGGCGGCTTCCCCAAAGCGGCGCAAACATGTCGCCGGATTGGACGGGGTGCCAGGGGGGATGGATGCCTGCGTCCGAGGAGCTACGCCATCCAGCGGTCGCGCCGCTCCCGCACGAAACCGTCGTCGCTCAGGTGCGGGTACGCGGCGCACACGCGGGCAATCGCCTCGGCCTGGCCGGGCGACAGCGTCTCGGCGGGGTCCAGGCACCACGTCCCGGCGAGCAGGCCCTGGCGGCGCAGCACGTCGTGGATCCCGGGCAGACACCCCGCGTACCCGTGCGCGGCGTCGAAGACGGCCGCGTTCGCATCCGTGAGCTGCGCGGCCACTGCCAGCAGGTCGGGCGGCGGGGCGGTCCCGGCGGCGACCGCGGTGCGGCATTCGGTGTGGAGTGCCACCGCCCGCGCGGTCCACACGGCCCACTGCCCCAGCAGCCCGCCCACGAAATGCAGCGGCGGCCCCTCCCCAAACCGGAACGGCGTGAGCAGGTCGAGCAGGATGTGATCGTCGTTGCCGGTGTAGAGGGCGACCTCGCCGCC
>Ga0326597_10008643_pt1 | contig 13711 bp, 12 predicted proteins | sample RVTome_12_FD_203789 | JGI IMG/M metagenome (GOLD analysis project Ga0326597, IMG submission 203789) | Soil microbial communities from uranium-contaminated site in the Upper Colorado River Basin, Wyoming, United States - RVT100D185 | ecosystem: Environmental > Terrestrial > Soil > Contaminated >... | reverse complement strand
GGTCGCGCGTCATCCGTTCGACCGACTCGATCGTGCCTTTCACGGGCCGGCCGTAGGGGTGAGCGCTTCCGTAGAGAACCGCCATCAGCCTCTCGACGGCCTGAACCGCCGGATTGTCGTCGTCTTGCCGGATGGCGGTCACCACTTCGCTCTTGCGGCGGGCCAGCTCGATCTCCGGCACCGACGGCGCCATCACGATTTCGCCGAGCAGCGACAGGATCGACTCGAAATCGGCGGCCAAGCACGTGCACACGAGGGAAAACAAGTGTCGGTTCACCGCGATTGCGAGAGAGATCCCCCGGCCGTCGAGCTCTTCGGCTATGTCGGCCGCCGAGCGCGCCGTCGTGCCGCGGTCGACGACCCGAGCCAGCAGACCGAGGGCGCCCGGCGCCTCGTGCGGCTCGCAGACCGAGCCGGCGCGAATCGCCAGGTTGATGGCGACGACGGGCGTCTTGCGCGTCTCCTTGGACAACACGACGACGCCGTTGCCGAGAATCGTGCGCATCGGGCGGAGCGCCGTGGCGCCGGTCGAAGGAGCGCGCGTGGACATCACGCCCCCTCGATCGGCAGCGGGTCGAACCAGCCCACCGTGCGGTTCGATGTCGACAGCACGGCGCGTCCGGCGAGGGCGACCTGCTCCAGCGTGACCGCCTCGATACTCCCCGTCAGCCCGGTGAAGACATCGAAGGTCGCGACCGTTTCGAAATACCCGAGCTGGTGCGCGATGTTCGTGATGCTGTCGTCGTCGAACACGAGCCTGGCCGTGAGCTGCGCCTTCGCCCGATCGAGCTCAACGGGCGTAATGCCCTCCCTGTGCACGCGATCGAGCTCCTCGAGCAGCGCCGCTTCCACCGCCGCGAGCGGCGTCCCTGCGCTCGCCGTCGCCGAGACGGTGTAGAGAAACGGCTGCTCGGTCGGGAGCAGGGCGCCGAAGACCGACGAGGCGAGGCCGCGGTCGACCAGCGCGCCATACAGGCGGGCGCGCCGCTGAGGCGGGGGGGTGCGGAAGCTCGACCAAAGATTCACGCCTTTCGCGCCGGTCAGAGCGGCGTCGAGTACCAGCGCCGGGAAGAAACCTGGGTCGGCGGTGCCGGGCGCGTGGTACGCCACCTTCAGATAGGCGGTCGTGCCTTCCCTGCGGATCACGACGCGGTGCTCGGCGATCTGTTCCGGCTCGACGGCGCGCAGCCGATTCGGTTCCGGGCCGGCGGGAATGCCCCCGAAGTGCCGTTCGACCTTCTTGAGCACGTCCTCGGTCTCAACATCGCCGACGATCACCAGGATCGCATTGTTCGGGACGTAGTACTGGCGGTAGTAGCCGAACAGGTCGTCGCGGCTCATCGTCTGGAGATCGGGCAGCCATCCGATCGTCGGGTGCCGGTAGGGATGGGCCTTGAACGCGGCGGCGGTCACTTCCTGATCGAGCAGCTGGTCGGGATCGTTCTCGCCGCCCATCAGCTCGGAGATGATGACGGTCCGCTCCGACTCGCAGTCGTCGGGGTGATACAGGCATCGGGCCATGCGCTCGGATTCGATGAACAGCATGCGGTCGAGCGCGTCGCGCGTGGCGGTCTCGAGATACGTCGTCTGGTCGATCCAGGTGTAGCCGTTCCAGCTGCCGCCAAACTGCTCGATGATGCCCTTCACCTGGTCGCGGGGAATGTTCGTCGTCCCCTTGAAGTTCATGTGCTCGACCCAGTGGGACACGCCGGTGAGGCCGGGACGCTCGTCCTTCGAGCCGACCTTGTACCAGCACCACACCGACGCGAGCGGGGCGGTGTGCTCTTCCTGAACGAGAACCTTCAAGCCGTTGTCCAGGGTCGCGACGCGGACCCGCGGTCTCGCCCGAGCTTCTGCGGAGGTGGCCATCAGTTCATTATAAAATCGCTGGATACCCATGGCTGAGTGGAAAGAGACCGTCAACCTGCCGCGGACCGACTTCCCGATGAAGGCGAACCTGCCCTCGGCCGAGCCGGAGGCGCTGGCCCGCTGGGCGGCCATCGACCTCTACGGCAAAATCCGCCGGAGCCGCCGCGGGGCGCGGAAGTTCGTGCTGCACGACGGTCCGCCGTACGCCAATGGGCAGATCCACCTGGGCACCGCGCTCAACAAGATCTTGAAGGATTTCGTCGTGAAGTCGCGCTCGATGGCCGGCTTCGACGCGCCGTACGTGCCGGGCTACGACTGTCACGGCCTGCCGATCGAGCTGAAGGTCGATCGCGAGCTCGGCCCGAAGAAGCGCGACCTGTCGACCGCCGATTTCCGGCGGGCGTGCCGCGCGTACGCCGAGCGGTACATCGGCGTCATGACCGAGGAGTTCAAACGGCTGGGGGTCTTCGGCGACTGGGATCATCCCTACGTGACGATGGACTTCCGGTACCAGGCGGCGATCGCCCGCGCCTTCGGACGGTTCGTCGAGCAGGGGCTGGTCTACAAGGGCAAGAAGCCCGTGCATTGGTGCATCCACTGCCGCACGGCGCTCGCCGAGGCCGAAGTCGAGTACGAGGATCACGCATCGCCGTCGATTTATGTCGAGTTCCCGATCGACCCTCGGGGCGCCGCCGAGCTCGGCAGTCGCCTCCCGGCCCTCGCGGGCAGGAACGTGTCGGTGCTCATCTGGACGACGACGCCCTGGACGATCCCGTCGAATCTGGCGGTCGCGTTTCATCCCGACTTCGACTACGCCGCCTACGACGTCGACGGCCGCACCGTGATCGTCGCGGAAGCCCTGGCCGGGCGCGTGGCGGCGGTGGCCGGCCGCTCCTTTGGCGCACCGATCGCGCGGATGAAAGGGGCGCAGCTGGAGCGGATCCGGTTCCAGCACCCGCTCTACGCGCGGGAATCGATCGGCGTGCTCGGCGAGTACGTGACGCTGGAGGCGGGCACCGGCGCCGTGCACACGGCGCCGGGTCACGGCAGCGACGACTTCACTACCGGCTTGAAGTACGGCCTCGACATCTACGCCCCGGTGGAACCCGGCGGGCACTTCCTGGGCACCGTCGAGCTCTTCGGCGGCCAGCGGGTTTTCGACGCGAACCCGAACGTTGAGAAGGCGCTGCGGGAGCGCGGCCGCCTCTGGCATCGCGAGGCGTTCTCGCATCAGTATCCCCACTGCTGGCGCTGCCACAACCCGGTCATCTTCCTGGCGACCTCGCAGTGGTTCATCCGGCTGGACGACGTCCGGTTGGATGCGACCACTGGGCCTCCGGCCGCGGGGGAGGGGCGTTCCGGCGCCGGGGCGCGGCCCGACCAGGGCATGACGCTGCGCCAGGCGGCGCTCGACGCCATCGACCATCACGTGACATGGATTCCATCGTGGGGACGCGACCGGATCCACACCATGGTCGCGAACCGTCCGGACTGGTGCGTGTCGCGCCAGCGCGCGTGGGGAGTGCCCATTCCGGCGGTCGACTGCACGGCCTGCGGTCAGGCGATCCTCGTCGCCGCGCTCGTCGAGCGCGCCGCGACGGTCTTCGACACCTACGGGGCCGACGCGTGGTACGAGCGGCCGATCGAGGAATTCCTCCCCGACGGCCTCGCCTGCCCGTCGTGCGGCGGCGTGGCATTCGAGCGCGAACGCGACATTCTCGACGTCTGGTTCGACTCGGGGTCGAGCCATGAAGCCGTCCTGCCGTTCTGGCCCGACCTGACGTGGCCGGCGGACATCTACCTCGAAGGCAGCGATCAGCACCGCGGCTGGTTCCAGAGCTCGCTGCTCGTCGGCCTCGGCACGCGGGGCCGCGCCCCGTTCCGCGAGGTGCTGACGCACGGCTTCTTCATCGATGAAGACGGCCGGAAGATGTCGAAGTCGCTCGGCAACACGATCGCGCCGCAGGACATCATCAAGGAGGGAGGGGCCGAGATCCTCCGCCTGTGGGTCTCGATGGTCGACTACCGCGAGGAAATGCGGATCAGCAAGCAGATCCTTTCCCGCGTCGTCGAAGCGTACCGGAAGATCCGCAACACCATGCGGTACCTGGCCGCGAACCTGTACGACTACGACCCCGCCGCCGATCGCGTCGCGCCCGCGGACATGGAAGAGGTCGATCGGTACATGCTGACGCGGTACGCCGTGGTGGCACGGCGCATCCTGCAGGCGTACAACGCCTACGATTACCCGCCGATCTTCCAGGCGCTCAACGCGTTCGCCACCGTGGATCTGAGCGCCCTGTACAGCGACATCTCGAAAGACCGGCTGTACACGTTCGCCGCCGGCTCGCGCGAGCGGCGCTCGGCGCAAACGGCCCTGTACGTGATGGCCGACGGACTGACGCGCCTCATGGCGCCGATCCTGCCGGTCACCGCGGACCAGCTCTGGACGCATCTGCCGGGCGCCCGCGAAGAGTCGGTGCACCTCGCGGTGTTCCCGTCGGCGGGCGAGCTCGATGGGCTGGCCGACCCCGACATCGTCGAGCGCTGGGATCGCCTGATCGACATCCGCGAGCTCGTGCTCGCCGATATCGAACCCCTGCGGAAGAACAAGACCATCGGAAGCTCGCTGCAGGCGAAGGTCGTTCTGTCGGCCACCCCGTCGGTGCTCGCCCTGCTGGAACGCCACGCGGACGATCTGCCGATGCTGTTCATCGTCTCGGAAGTCGAGCTGAAGGCGGCACCCTCGGACGCGGCAGTCGCGGACGAAGCGCGGCCGATCGTCCTCATCGAGCGGGCCGGCGGCGTGAGGTGCGAACGGTGCTGGCGGTACGTCCGGGCGGTCTCCAGCGACGCGGCTTGGGCGGGGTTGTGCGAGCGCTGCCAGGCGGCGTTGACCGTCGGCGTCGGACTCGCCCAGGGCGCCGCCGCTCGGGGCGCCGAACGCGCGAGCCCGGAGCAGGGCGTCGAGGCGTCGAGTGCGGAGGGCGGGACCGGGGTGCGGCTGGACGAGGATGGAGCTCCCCGGGCGTGAGCGCCAGCCCCGCGATCGCGCACATGCGGCGGCGGCGCCTCGAAATCTGGCTGCCGCTCGTCATCCTCGCCCTGGACCAGCTGACGAAGGCCCTCGTGCGCGGGATGCTTCCGCTGCACGACAGCGTGACGATCGTGCCCGGGCTGGTCGATTTCACCCACGTCCGCAACACGGGGGCCGCCTTCGGCTTCCTGAACGCCGTCGACTTTCCCTTCAAGACGACGCTGCTGACGGCGGTGGCCACGACCGGGCTGATTGGCGTCGCGTGGTACTCCGCCAGCCTTGCGCACCAGCAGCTGGTGGCTCGCATCGGCCTGGCGCTCATCGTCGGGGGAGCCGCCGGCAACCTGCTCGACCGCATTTTCGTCGGGTCGGTCGTAGACTTCGTGGACGTGTACTGGCGGACCCATCACTTCTGGGCATTTAACGTCGCGGATTCGGCAATCACCATCGGGGTGGCCGTGATGATCCTCGATATGATCGGTGTGGGAAGCAATGTATCCAAGACTGCTTGAGCTCGGCCCCCTCACCGTCTACACCTACGGTGTCCTGCTGGCCGCCGCCTACCTCCTCGGGCTGAAGCTGGCCATGGTCCGCGCCAAGGCGCGGGGGCTGGACCAGTCTCGAGTGCTCGACCTCGGCATCTACATCATCATCAGCGCGCTGGTCGGCGCGAAGCTGCTGCTGCTGTTCACCGACTTCGGGACGTTTGTCGACAACCCGCGCGAGCTGCTCTCGCTGGTCAGATCGGGCGGCGTGTTCTACGGAGGCTTGATCCTCGCTGTCGTCGTGGCGGTGTGGTACATCCGCCGGATCGGCCTGCCGCTCTGGACGACCTGCGACGTGTTCGCCCCCGGCATCGCGCTCGGTCACGTCGTTGGGCGGCTCGGCTGCCTGTTCGCCGGCTGCTGCTACGGCAAGCCATCGACGCTGCCGTGGGCGATCACGTTCACCGATCCGTTTGCCGCCGCCAACGTCGGCACGCCGTTGAACGTGCCCCTCCATCCGACCCAGCTCTACGAGGCCGGGGCGGAAGCCCTGATTCTGGCGCTCCTGCTGATGACCGAATCGCGCGGCCGCCGCTTCGCGGGACGCACGTTCTGGCTCTATATGCTCTTGTACGCCGTCTCGCGCTATGTCATCGAGATGTTCCGGGGGGACCCGCGCGGCGCGGTGCTGATGTTTTCGACGTCCCAGTTCATCTCCGTGCTGCTGGCGCCGCTGGCGATCGTCATGCTGCTGTACCTGGCCCGACAGAAGGCGCCGGAGCCCAAGCGCTCGCGCAAGGCGGCGTGATCACGATCACCGTCTCGGAGGACAGCGAGGGCGTCCGCCTCGATCGGTTCCTCGTCTCCGTGCTGGCCCACGAGTCACGCTCGCAGATTCAGCGGCTCATCAAGGACGGCCACGTGCAGGTCGGCAGCCGGCCGGCCAGGGCCAATCAGGCGGTGAAGACCGGCCAGACGGTCACCATCGAGCGGCCCGAGCCGACCGATCCCATCCCCCGCCCTGAAGAGCTGCCGCTGCCGATCCTGTACCAGGACGGCGATGTCATCGTCGTCGACAAGCCGGCCGGCATGGTGGTGCACCCTGCCGCCGGTCACGCGAGCGGGACGCTCGTGAACGCGCTGCTCCACCACGTGACGGACCTCAGCGGCATCGGCGGCGAACGGCGGCCGGGGATCGTGCATCGCCTCGACCGCGGCACCTCCGGGCTGATGGTCGTCGCCAAGCATGACGCGGCCCACGAGGAGCTGGCGCGGCAGTTCCGCGATCGCGAAGTGGAGAAGGAATACGTGGCGCTCGTCTGGGGCGTCGTGCAGGCCGGGCGGCGCATCGACGAGCCCATCGGACGGGATCCGGTGCACCGCCAGAAGATGTCGGCCCGCGCACGGCGAAGTCGAGAGGCGGTCACGCGAATCGTCCGCGCCGAGCATCTGGGGCCGGCGCTCACGCTGGCGCGCGTGGCGATTCAGACCGGCCGCACCCATCAGATTCGGGTGCATCTGAGCGCCATCGGCCACCCGATTGTCGGCGACGCGTTGTACGGCGGCGTCCGCCGTCGTGTCCCGGGCGACCTCCGCGCGGTGTCGCATCTCGAGCGTCCGTTCCTCCACGCGGCGCGGCTGGTCTTCAAACACCCCGGCGACGGCCGCCGGATGGAGTTCTCGAGCGAACTGCCCGACGACCTCCAGCGCGTCCTCGACGATGTGCGCGAGCGTCAGCCATGATTACCTACAGCGGCCGCGTGTTCTCGGTGGAAGTCGATCGCGTGCGCTTTCCCAACGGATCCGAGCACGAGGTCGCCATCGTCCGCCACCCGCCGTCCGTCGTGCTGATTCCGATGCAGCCCGACGGACGCGTGGTCCTGATTCGTCAGTTCCGGCCGAGCCTCGGACGGGAGATCTGGGAACTGCCGGCGGGGAGCGTCGATCCGGGCGAGACGGCCGAGGCCGCCGCGGTCCGGGAATGCGAAGAGGAAATCGGACTGGTGCCGTACCGGGTGGAGCCGATCTGCGGCCTCTTTCCCGCGCCCGGCTTCTGCGACGAAGAGCTGATCTTCTTCCGCGTGTCCGACCTCCGCAGCCCCGCGCCCGACTCGGCCCGGCGGCCGGACGACGACGAAGATATCCACGCGCAAGCCTTCTCGATCGAGGACGTGAAGGCGATGGCCGCGCGCGGCGAGATCATCGACTTGAAGACCGCCTACGGCCTGACGCTGATCTGAGGACCCTCGTCGCGCGAACGCTCAGTGCCGGGCGGCGATCGGACCGCGCGGCTTCGGCTCCTTCGGCTCGCTCTTCTTCGGCCTGGCGTCGGACGACACCGGCTGGAGGGCGAGCGCCAGCACCTCGTCGATCGACGAGATGAGATGGACGGTCAGGTTCTCGCGCACCTCGGGCGTGAGGTCCTCATTCACGTTCTTCGCGTTCTGCTTCGGCAGGACCACCTCTCGGATCCCGGCGCGCCGAGCCGCCAACACCTTCTCCTTGATGCCGCCGACCGGGAGCACGCGGCCCGACAGCGTGATCTCGCCCGTCATCGCCAGGTCGCCGCGGACGGGCCGCCCCGTCAGCTCCGACGCCATGGCCGCCGCCATCGTCACGCCGGCCGAGGGGCCGTCCTTGGGAATGGCGCCGGAGGGCACGTGCACGTGCATCTCGGCGTTCTTGAAGAAGTCCGGATCGATCCCGTATTCGCGCGCGTGCGCCCGCAGCCATGAGAGGGCCGCGCGCGCCGACTCCTTCATGACGTCGCCCAGCTGGCCGGTCAGCGTGAGCGAACCGGCGCCCGCCATCCGCGAGGCTTCGACAAACAGCACTTCACCGCCGGCCGGGGTCCATGCCAGACCGATGGCCACGCCCGGGTCCTTCGTCCGCTCCTCCATCTCCTCGTCGAGGAACTTCGGAGCGCCGAGCATCTGCACCACGACGTCGGGCGTGATCTCGATCCGCACCTCGTCCCCCTCCGCGCGCCGGCGCGCCACCTTGCGGCAGATCGCCCCAATCTCGCGCTCGAGATTGCGGACGCCCGCTTCCCGCGTGTAACCGCGGATCACCTGGCGGAGCGCCGGCGGCGTGAACTGGATGTAGTCGGCGGTGAGGCCGTGGTTCTTCACCTGCTTCTCGACGAGGTGCTCGATCGCGATCTTCAGCTTCTCCTCCTCGGTGTAGCCGGCGATCTCCAGCACTTCCATCCGGTCCCGCAGGGCCGGCGGAACGGGATCGAGCACGTTCGCCGTCGTGATGAAGAGCACCTCCGACAAGTCGAACGGCACGTCGAGATAGTGGTCGCGGAACGTATTGTTCTGCTCCGGATCGAGCACCTCGAGTAACGCCGACGAGGGGTCGCCGCGGAAGTCCGATCCGAGCTTGTCGATCTCGTCGAGGATGAAGACCGGGTTCTTCGACTCGGCGCGCCGGAGCCCCTGGATGACCTGCCCCGGCAGGGCGCCGATGTACGTGCGCCGGTGGCCGCGGATCTCGGCTTCGTCGCGCATGCCGCCGAGCGACACGCGGACGAACTTCCGCCCGAGCGATTCGGCGATCGACCGGGCCAGCGACGTCTTCCCGACGCCCGGGGGGCCGACAAAGCACAGGATGGGCCCCTTCACGGCGGGGTTGAGCTTCCGGACGGCCAGATACTCGAGGATGCGGTCCTTGGCCCTTTCGAGGCCGGAGTGATCCGCGTCGAGCACGCTCTTGGTGTGCGGCAGATCGATGACCTCGTCGGTCCGTTTGGCCCACGGCAAGGCGACCAGCCAGTCGAGGTAGGTGCGCGAGACGGTGTACTCCGCAGCCGCCACCGGCATCTTCGAGAGGCGATCGAGCTCCCGCAGCGCCTCCTTCTTCACGCCTTCCGGCATGCCGGCCGCCTCGATCTTCTCGGCGAGCTCCTCGATCTCCTTGGTCTGATCGTCCCCCTCGCCAAGCTCCTTCTGGATCGCCTTCATCTGCTCGCGCAGGAAGTACTCGCGCTGGTTCTTGCCGACTTCCGACTGGACCTGCGACTGGATCTTCGACCCGAGCTCGAGCACCTCCAGCTCCTTGATCAGGATGCGGTTGAGGTTGTCCATCCGGGCGCGGATGTCGAGCGTCTCGAGCACCTCCTGCTTCACCGCCGTGCTGATGGTGGACAGGCTCGACGCGATGAAGTCCGCGAGCCGGCCAGGCTCGGTGATGTTCGTCGCCAGCGTCTGCAGATCGTCGGAGAGCAGCGGCGACAGCGAGACGACCTGCTGGAAGTTCGTCTTGATGTTCCGCGCCAGCGCGTCGACTTCGAGGCGATCGGCGTCGTTGGTGTCCTCGACGGCCGCCGTGACGCGCGCCCGGAGGTACGGCTGCGTCGCCACGACCTCCTCCAGCGTGAGCCGCGCGAGCCCCTGCACGATCAGGCGCAGGCTGCCGTCCGGCAGCTTGAACATCTTGTGAATGTGCGTCGCCGTGCCGACCGTGTAAAGGTCCTCCTGCGTCGGCTCCTCCACCGCGGCGTCGCGCTGCGTGAAGACGGCGATCAGCTTCCCGTTCGCGATCGCATCGTCGATCAGCCGGACGGAGCTCTCGCGGGCCACCGCCAGCGGCATGAAGGAGTTCGGAAAGAGCACGGTGTCCCGCAGCGGGAGAATCGGCAGCTCCGAAGGGATCGCGAGCGGCCGGTCGCCGATCGTGATGTCCTCGGGCTTGATGTTCTCGAGTTGATCGCTCATGGCGACCTCTCCTATCTGGCAAAATTTCGATATCCGGGTGACCGCGCTATGTTATTGGATCTCGCGATCGAATCCGATCGCGGAAGATCCCGGATGTCGGAGGTTGTCTGGTCGGGGCTGCTGCCGGCGGGGAGGGAAGAACGGGCTCCGCCACCGGCGGAGCCCCTTCGTCAGGGACGCCGGACGCTCACATGTCGAAAAAGAGCGACGAGGCGCCCCGGCGCGCGACGAGCTGACGCTCGCGCTGTTGGGCGACCTCCCGGGCCTCCTCGCAGTCCTTGCAGCGGACGGCGAAGGGCAGTGCCCGGAGGCGCTTCTCGGCGATTTCCTCGCCGCAGTCGAAGCAGTTGCCGTAGTCGCCCTGCTCGAGACGCGTCAGCGCGTCGTGGATCTTGTTCAGCGTCTCGGACTTCATCTGAATCAGCGCGAACTCGATGTCGTCCTGAATGTCCGCTTCCGAGCTCTCGACGGCGTCCAGCACCTCGTTCAGCTTGCCGCCCCACGTACCCTCGGACCGCACGTCCCGCATCTTGCCCTGCACCTCAGCCTGGATCTCGCGCCGGCGATCCAGCAGCATCTGCTTCAGCTCGCTGTACCGAGACCGGGTCTGATTATTCGTATCCTCTTTCACTCTGGTGACGTTCTTCATGACGCCGCTCCTTCTATCTATGCCCGAAACACCGGGCCTCCACAAAGATTGCCGCTGCTAATGCATATCGTATGCCAGCATGGACCCGAACTAGAGTCATATCGACAAGTGGGCCACGATGGGCAATCTGACGCCGCCAGGGCCGCACCGCCAACTCCGTCCCTCACTCCCGACGGGACTGCTTCGTCTCGATGAATGAAAACAAGTCATTTCAAGTCAGGTAATTGAACGACGATGGCCCGCAAAATAGACCAAGCGTTCAAATTCTAATGTCTCGTTAGACGCTGGATGCTCCAAAATGGTTCGCCCATGACAAATCTGTCATCGTCCGCTTTGGGGGACGACATTCTTGTCCCAAATTTTGTCAGGGTGTGACTCTACAGCAACAACCGGGGGGCTCGGGTCGGCCGCTTTACTGAACGCGGGTGGCCTTCAGGGAGCTGTTCGGCACGACGCCCCGCTCGACCAGCAGCTGACCGCTGCGGCGACTGCCGGTCTTCAGCCATCGCTCGTAGAGCCGAAGCAGGTCCTTGTTGGAGGCGCAGGACGATCGCTCGCTGACTTCAGAGAGGACGTCCACGAAAGCCAAGAAGTTTTCCGCGAGCTCGGCGAACACCGGCGAGAACGTGTCGTCTTCGTGGCGGCTCAAGGCGTTGTACGCGACGCCGCCGATGCTGACGTAATAATCGACGTCCACCAGCTTCCGCCGGAGCGAGTCGGAGAAGAATCCCGACGTGAACAGCGAGACGTCTCCAATCTGCTTGAGGTACGCGCGCTGCTGGAGCCCTCCGCTGTCGAGCGCCCGGCCCAGACGGACGGCCAGCGGCTCGTCGATGTCCCCCTCCCGGGGCCGCTCCAGAAAGCCCGCGAGCATCTGGACGACGTAGAAGGCGGTCAGCTCGCGGGCGACGATGCCCTGGCGAGCCATCGCGCCGTCCACCAGCTCCTTGAAGTACTCGACCGCCGATTCGCGTCGGAACATCGGGTCACCCATATGATGAGGAGCCTCCGGCCCGGGCAATCACAGACTTCTGGTTGCAAGGCGCGTTCCGAACTACTTCTGGGGTTTTCGGCCCAATTATACAATAATGCACTGTGATTTGCCCGCTCTGCGGCCAGCGGACAGCCCGCCGCGCGTGTCCCGCGGTCGGCCACCAGATATGCGCCGTCTGCTGCGGCACCAAGCGCCTCACCTTGATTAACTGTCCCAGCGACTGCGGGTACCTCGCGAGCGCGCGCGAGCATCCGGCGGCCGCCGTGGTCCGGAAGCGGCAGCGTGACGTGGGACTGGTGGTGCATGCCATGCGCGACCTCAGTCAGCGGCAGGCCCGGTTGTTTCTCGCCGTCAGCCGCTTCATCGCTCGCTATCAGGCGCCGGAGCTGCAGCCGCTGCTTGACGCCGACGTCGGCGAAGCCGCCGCGGCGCTTGCCGTCACCTTCGAGACATCCGCGCGAGGCGTGATCTACGAACACCGACCCGCCTCGCTGCCGGCCGAACGCTTGGCGGCGGCTCTGAAACCGCTCCTTGCGGAGGCGGGGCAGGGAGGCGGATCGGCCTTCGAACGCGACGCGGCCGTCGTGCTGCGTCGGGTGGAGGAAGCGGTCGGTGGGGCCCGTCTCCTCGAGCCCGACACTCAGCGGCCTTATCTGGAACTGCTGGGGCGCGTGGTCAAGAAGGGCGAGGGGCCCGACGAGGCGCCGGACGCCGGCGCGGAAGGGCCGCGCTTGATACTCCCCTAAATCACGAATATACTCGGGGTTTGCCCCCGTCGGCGGCGCCTGTGCCTGGGCACCATCGCGTGCCGGGCGCGGCCAGGCGGGAGCAGCGCCCGCGAGAGACAAAAATGGCAAAGCGTTGTGAGATTTGCGGGAAAGGTCCGGTGGTGGGGCGGCAGGTGAGCCACGCGCACAACGTGAGCGCCCGGCGGTTCGAGCCCAACCTCCAGACAGTGCGTGCGATGATCGGCGGCGGCAACAAGCGGATCCGTGTCTGCACGCGCTGCCTGCGGTCGCACAAGGTGGTCAAGGCGGCGTAGGCGTCCGCCGCGACGTCCCTTCCGCGGGAACCAGCCGGTGAAGGCCGCTATCTCCAGCCCGGGCGGCGCAAGGCCGGTCGGGCCCTACTCCCCCGCTTTGAGAGTCGGTGAGTTCCTGTTCGTGTCGGGCCAGGTGCCGATCGACCCGGCAAGCGGCCAGATGGTCGCCGGCGACATCGCGGGGCAGACACGGCGCGTCCTGGACAACGTCGGCGCGCTGCTCCGGGCAGCCGGCCTCTCCTTCAGCGACGTGGTCCGCACCACCGTCTTCCTGGCCGACATGAACGATTTCACCGCGATGAACGACGCGTACAGCTCGTTCTTCTCCGAGCCCTACCCGGCGCGCTCCACGGTTCAAGCGGCCAGGCTGCCGCTCGACGCGCGCATCGAGATCGACGCCATCGCGGTGTCCGGAGGCGGAGAGCGGAAATAGGGCGGGCGCGCCTGGCGCCCGTCCAGGCGCTCACCCCGATCGGCCCGCTCGTTCGACGTCCAGCACGCCGTTGACGGCCCGGAGCGATTTGATCACCTTCTCGAGGTGCTTCAGGTCGCTGATCTCCACCGTGACGTCGATGCGCGCGCGGTGGTCCGCGTCGCCCGTGCGCGCTTCCATGTTCTTGATGTTCGTGTTGATGTCGGCGATCTTCGCGCTGACGGCGGCCAGCACCCCCTTCCGGTCCTCCACCTCCATCGTCAGCCTGACCGTGTAGTTCGCCGACGCGTCGCCGGTCGGCGTCTTGTCCCACTCGACCTCGATGCGACGCTCGGGGTCGTACAGGAGGTTCACCACGTTGGGACAGGTCGCGGAGTGGACGGAGACGCCCTTTCCGCGGGTGATGTACCCCACGATCTTCTCGCCGCGGATCGGATTGCAGCAGCGGGCGCGAAACACGAGGACGTCGTCGGAGCCGCGGACC
>Ga0326597_10008642_pt1 | contig 13711 bp, 14 predicted proteins | sample RVTome_12_FD_203789 | JGI IMG/M metagenome (GOLD analysis project Ga0326597, IMG submission 203789) | Soil microbial communities from uranium-contaminated site in the Upper Colorado River Basin, Wyoming, United States - RVT100D185 | ecosystem: Environmental > Terrestrial > Soil > Contaminated >... | reverse complement strand
AACGCAGGAAAGTCGGCGTCACCCCGGCGGATATCTTTTCCGTCACCTCGCAGGAGGAGATCGCGGCCGTGCGTATCTGCGTTTCCGCCGCGCATGACGTCTCGCAGCTCCGACAGGCCCTGCACACCCTTGCCGGCCTGATCGAGGAGCATCCGCAGGACGAGACGCCGTTCGTTTAGCGACGCTATCGGGGATGGCACAAACGAAAGAGGCCCGGCACAGACACCGGGCCTCCAGCCAAGCCTGCCGCTCACGTATCACCCCGTAACCGACATTGCCTGGCTACGCTTGCCCGATCCCGGCAAATACGGGCAGCATTCACCAAGAGGCCGATTGCGCGCACCCGAACGCTTGGCCAACAGCCCATGACAAGCCAAATCCGCCGCGAACCGGCCCGGCGCAAGGCAGACTCCCGCCGCGTGAAAACCATGAGCGTGCAGCGGGCCGATGAGTTGTCCTATCCTTTCCTTAAGTGGCGCGACAGCGGCAAACCGATTCCCGCAGCGAGGAGACGCAAATGACGGTTCGCATCGAGAAAAAGGGCAGGGTCTGGACGGTGATCCACTCGCGCCCCGAGGCGAAGAACGCCATGGACCCCGCGAGCGCAGATGCGCTGGTCGAAGCGTTCAAGGCGTTCGACGCGGACCGCGAGGCGGCGGTGGCGGTGCTCTGGGGCGAAGGCGGGGCGTTCTGCGCCGGCTGGGACCTCAAATACTGCGCCTCGCTCATCAAGAGCCCCGAGGAGCTGCACGCGATCGACTACCCGCTCGATGACCGCACGCCGATCCCGCGCGGGCCGCTGGGGCCGACGCGCCTGGAGCTCGACAAGCCGGTGATCGCGGCGGTGGCGGGCCCGGCGGTGGCGGGCGGCTTCGAGCTCGCGCTCTGGTGCGACGTGCGCGTGATGGAAGACTCGGCCTACTTCGGCGTGTACTGCCGGCGCTGGGGCGTGCCGCTCGTCGACGGCGGAACCGTGCGCCTGCCGCGCATCGTCGGCATGGGGCGCGCCCTGGAGATCATCCTCACCGGACGCAAGGTCCCCGCCGAGGAGGCGCTGCGCATCGGCGCCTGCGAGCACGTGGTGGCGCAGGGCCGCTCGCGCGAGTTCGCCGAAGCGATGGCGCACGAGATCGCGCGCTTTCCGCAGGCCTGCGTGCGCGCCGACCGGCGCTCGGCCTACGCGCAGCAGGGCCTCACGCAGCGCGAGGCGATGCGCAAGGAGTGGTACAACGGCTACCCGGCGTTCGTCGCCGACGGCGCCGCGGGCGCGGCGCGCTTCGCCTCAGGCAAGGGGCGGCACGGCTCGTTCAGCGATATCTGAAGCGCGCGCGGGCAGCGCGGCAAGCACCGCCTCGCGCTCGGCGTCGCTCATCTCGCCCCAGCGCGCGATCTCCTCGAGTGTGCGCCGGCAGCCGCGGCAGTAGCCGCTTTGCGCGTCCATCACGCAGACCTTGTTGCAGGGCGATTTCACGCTGATCGCTTCGCCGCGATCGCCTTGCCGGCCTTCGACTGCGGCTCCTTGCCGATCACGCCGCAGATCCAGCGGCCGATGTCGACCACCTTGTCGAGGTCGACGCCGGTGTCGATCCCGAGGCCGTTCAGCATGTACAGCACGTCCTCGGTGGCGACGTTGCCCGAGGCTCCTTTGGCGTAGGGGCAGCCGCCCAGGCCCGCGACCGACGCATCGAAGGTCGCCACGCCCATCTCGAGCGAGGCGTAGATGTTGGCGAGCGCCTGGCCGTAGGTGTCGTGGTAGTGGCCGGCGAGCTTCCCGACCGGTATGCGCTTCGCGACCGCCTCGATCATGCGCTGCGTCTTTCCGGGCGTGCCCGTGCCGATGGTGTCGCCGAGCGAGATCTCGTAGCAGCCCATCTCGTAGAGCGCCTGAGCCACCTCGGCGACCTTCTCCGGCGCGATCTCGCCCTCGTAGGGGCAGCCGAGCACGCACGAGATGTAGCCGCGCACCTTTACCTCGGCCTTGCGCGCGGCATCGGTCACCGGCCGGAAGCGCTCGAGGCTCTCGGCGATCGAGCAATTGATGTTCTTCTTCGAGAACGACTCCGAGGCCGCGCCGAACACCGCGACCTCGGTGGCGCCGGCGGCGCGCGCCGCCTCGAAGCCCTTGAGGTTCGGCGTCAGCACGGGATAGGAGACGCCGGGCTTCCTGCGGATGCCTTCCAGCACCTCGGTGTGGTCCGCCATCTGCGGGATCCACTTCGGCGAGACGAAGGCGGTCGCCTCCACCGCCGGCAGCCCCGCGTCGGCGAGCCGCCCGATCAGCTCGAGCTTCACCTGCGTCGGCACCTCCACCTTTTCGTTCTGCAGGCCGTCGCGCGGCCCCACTTCGACGATGCGCACCTTCCTCGGCAGTCCGGCCATGGCTACTCCAGTGTCAGCAGTTCGGCGCCTTCGGGCACCTGCTCGCCGGCGGCGAAGTGGATCGCCTTCACCACGCCGTCGGCCGGCGCGCTGATCGTATGCTCCATCTTCATCGCTTCGAGGATGAGGAGCGGCGCGCCCTTCTCGACTCGCGCCCCTGCTTCGACGAGGAGCGCGATCACCTTGCCGGGCATCGGCGCGGCGAGGCTGCCCGGCGCGCTCTCGTCCTCGTCGACGGGCAGGCCGTCTTCGAGCCGCAGCACGGCGCGCACGCCGCCCGCGCAGACGTGCCAGTCCTGCCCCACGTGCACCGCGCGCGCCTCGAACACGCGGCCATCGAGCTGCAGGCGCAGGCTCCCCGGCGCCGTGCGCTCGCCCGAGAGCGCGTAGTCGCGGCCGTCGATCGTCAGGCCGTGGGCGCCGGGCCGGAACTGCAGTGTGACCTCGTGGCGGCGGCCTTGTTCCGAAAACACGAAGGGATGGTGCGAGCCCTGGTTCAGGCGCCAGCCATCGACGCCGTCCCAGGGCGAATAGGGATCGCCCGAGGCCGCGGCGCGGCTGCGCGCCGCGTCAGCTTCTTCCAGGAGCTCGGCCATGGCGGCCGCCGCGAGCAGCTCGTGCGGCGCGGCCTGCGCCGGCGGGAAGAGCTCGGCGCGGCTGCGCTCGATGAGGCCGGTGTCGAGCTCGCCGGCGGCAAAGGCGCGGCTGCGCACCACGCGCTCCAGGAACTCGACGTTGGTCTGCACGCCCGCGACCTCGACGACGGCGAGCGCGGCGCCGAGGCGGGCGAGCGCCGCGGGCCGGTCCTCGCCCCAGGCGATCAGCTTGGCGATCATCGGGTCGTAGTGCGGCGTGATCGTCGCGCCCGCCTCGACGCCGGTGTCGATGCGCACGGCCTGCGTCGCCGGTGGAAAGCGCAGGTGCGCAAGGCACCCGGTCTGCGGCAGAAAGCCGCGCGCCGGGTCTTCGGCGTACAGGCGCGCCTCGATCGCGTGGCCGCGAATCGATAGCGCCTCCTGCGCGAGCGGCAGCGGCTCACCCGCGGCGATGCGCAGCTGCCATTCGACGAGGTCGAGACCGGTGATCATCTCCGTGACCGGATGCTCTACCTGCAGGCGCGTATTCATTTCCATGAAGTAGAACCTGCCGCCCTGCTCGGCGATGAACTCGACGGTGCCGGCGCCGACGTAGCCTACAGCGCGCGCGGCCGCCACCGCCGCTTCGCCCATCTCCTTGCGGCGCGCGGCGCTCATGCCCGGCGCCGGCGCCTCTTCCAGCACCTTCTGGTGGCGCCGCTGCACCGAGCAGTCGCGCTCGAAGAGGTGCACGCAGCCGCCTTTGGCGTCGCCGAACACCTGCACTTCGATGTGGCGCGAGCGCTCGAGGTAGCGCTCGATCAGCACGCGCGCGTCGCCGAACGCGGCTTTGGCCTCGCGCTGCGCACCCTCGAGCGCGCCCTGGAAATCGCCCGCCTGCGTCACGATGCGCATGCCCTTGCCACCGCCGCCGGCCGAGGCCTTGATCAGCACCGGGAAGCCGATCTTCTGCGCCTCCATCGCGAGCAGCGCCAGTTCCTGCTTCTCGCCGTGGTAGCCGGGCACGAGCGGCACGCCGGCTTTCTCCATCAGACGCTTGGCCGCCGACTTGTCGCCCATGGCGGCGATCGCCTCGGGCGGCGGCCCGATGAAAACGAGTCCCGCCCTGGCGCAGGCGCGCGCGAAGGCCTCGTTCTCGGAGAGAAACCCGTAGCCCGGATGGATGGCCTGGGCGCCGCATTTCAGCGCGGCTTCGATGACGCGCTCGCCGCGCAGGTAGCTCTCCGCCGCCGGCGCCGGGCCGAGGAGAAAGGCCTCGTCGGCGAGCCTGACGTGGCGTGCGCCGGCGTCGGCTTCCGAATACACCGCGGCGACGCCGATCCCCAGGCGCCGCGCGGTGGCGGCGACGCGGCAGGCGATTTCGCCGCGGTTGGCGATCAGGATCTTCGCGAACATCAGGGCTTCCAGGAAGGCTTGCGCTTCTCAAGGAACGAGGCGATGCCCTCGCGCCCTTCCGGCGAGACGCGGATCTCGGCGATGCGCGCGGCAGTGTCTTCGATCATCGAATCGGTGACCTCCCCGGAGGACACGGCCCGGATCAGATCCTTGATCTTAGCCAGCGCTTCCGGCCCGCCTTGGACGAGGTGCTCGAGCATTTTCTCGATCTCGCCGTCGAGCTTTTCCGACGGCGAGACATGGGACAACAAACCAATGCGGTGCGCCTCGATACCGTCGAAAACTTCGGCACTCAAGAAGTAGCGCCGCGCCATGCGCTCGCCCATGGCCCTGACGACATATGGACTAATGGTTGCAGGAGAAAGCCCGATCTTCGCTTCCGACAGGCAGAACTTCGCCTCCGGCACGCCGACCGCGATGTCGCAGGCGGCGACCAGGCCGATGCCGCCCGCATAGGCGGGCCCATGCACACGCGCGATGGTGGGTTTCTTCATCCGGTCGAGCGTCCGCAGCATGCCGGCGAGCCCCTGCGCGTCGGCGAGGTTCTGCTCGTAGGTATAGCCCGCCATGCGCTTCATCCAGTTGAGGTCGCCCCCGGCGCAGAACGCCGCTCCCGCACCCGCCAGCACGAGGGCGCGAACCGTTTCGTCTTTTTCCAACTGTAAGAATGTCCTGGTCAAATTGGAAATCAAAACATCGTCGAAAGCGTTGCGCACCTCGGCGCGGTTGAGGGTCACGATGGCGACCCGGTCCCGCTTTTCGACGATCAGATTGTCCGCCACGGGCGCCCTCATTCACGCACGCAGTCCGTCGGGACGCATGCCGAGCTTGGACATGAGCGTTCGGTCGGCCGAGGCTTGCGGGTTGTCGGTGGTGAGAAGCCTCTCGCCATAAAAGATCGAATTCGCGCCGGCGAGAAAGCAAAGCGCCTGCACCGCCTCACCCAGTTGCGCGCGGCCCGCCGACAGGCGCACGCGGGCTCGCGGCATGGTGATGCGCGCGACGGCAATCACGCGCACGAACTCCAGCGGATCGAGAGGTTTCAGACCGTGCAGAGGCGTGCCGGCCACCTGCACCAGGTGATTGATCGGCACCGATTCGGGTTGCGGATCCAGATTGGCAAGCTGCGCCAGCAGCGCGGCCCGCTGGCGGCGGGTCTCGCCCATGCCCACGATGCCGCCGCAGCAGACTTTGATGGCGGCGTCGCGCACGCGCGAGAGCGTTTGCAGACGGTCCTGCTGCTCATGCGTGGTCACGATCTCGCCGTAGAAATCCGGCGCGGTATCGAGATTGTGGTTGTAGTAGTCGAGCCCTGCTGCCTTGAGCTGCTCGGCCTGGCCGTCGCGCAGCATGCCGAGCGTTGCGCAGGTCTCCATGCCGAGCGACTTGACGGCGCGGACCATGTCGAGCACCGGCTCGAGCTGGTGCTGCTTCGGTCCGCGCCACGCGGCGCCCATGCAGAAGCGCGTCGCGCCCCGGCGCTGCGCGGCGCGCGCCGCCTCGACGACCTCGCCCACCGGCAGCAGTTCCTGCGATGCGACGCCTGTCCGGTACCGGCCCGCCTGGGGGCAGTAGGCGCAGTCCTCCGGGCAGCCGCCGGTCTTGATCGAAAGCAGCGTCGAGAGCTGGATCTGCGCCGGATCGAACCTCGAGCGGTGCACGCTCTGGGCTCGGTAAATCAGGTCCGCAAACGGCACCTCGAAGAGCGCCGCTACTTGGTCCACTGTCCAGGCCTGCATGCTGCCTCCGATGTTCAGGCGATTCCGGGTTCGAGGATGATCCGGGTCTTCACCGAGTTGGCGATGAAGCACTTGTGGTGGGCGGCTTCATGCAGCTGCGCGTGCTCCCCGGCGCTCGGCTGGCGTCCGGAGAAGGTGACAAGCGGGCGCAGCGTGACGCGCGTCATCGCCTCGCGCCCTTCGGCGTTCTTGCCGAGGATTCCCGAGGCATGATCGACGTAGTGGTCGACGACGAGCTTCGCCTGCCAGGCGAGGTGCAGGAACCAGAGCATGTGGCAGGAAGAGAGCGACGCGACGAAGGCCTGCTCCGGGTCCACGCCCGCGGCGCCGCGTGCCGTAGGGGGGATGTTGTCGGGCGAAGCGCCCGCCGGCACGCGAATGCCGCCTTCGAACTCGAGCGTGTGGCTTCGGCTGTAGGTCTTGTAGTCGAAGCCGGCGCCCTGGCGCCGCCACTCGACCGTGGCCTTGTGCTCGGACATGGCTACATCCGGAAGACGCCGAACTTCGTCGGCTCGATCGGGGCGTTTAGCGATGCGGAGAGGGCGAGCGCAAGCAAGCGTCGCGTGTCCGCCGGATCCACCACGCCGTCGTCCCACAGCCGCGCGCTCGAGTAGTAGGGGTGCCCCTGGCGCTCGTACTGCTCGCGGATCGGGTTCTTGAACGCCTCCTCGTCGGCCTTGGACTTGAATTCGCCGCGCACCGTGGCGAGCACGCTCGCCGCCTGCTCGCCGCCCATGATCGAGATGCGCGCGTTCGGCCACATCCACAGGAACCGCGGCCCGTAGGCGCGCCCGCACATGCCGTAGTTGCCCGCGCCGAACGAGCCGCCGAGGATCAGCGTGAGCTTCGGCACCTGCGCGGTGGCCACCGCGGTCACCATCTTGGCGCCGTCCTTGGCGATGCCGCCCGCCTCGTACTTCCTGCCGACCATGTAGCCGGCGATGTTCTGCAGGAAAACGAGCGGGATGCCGCGCTGGCAGGCGAGCTCGATGAAGTGCGTGGCCTTCAGCGAGCTCTCGGAGTAGAGGATGCCGTTGTTGGCGAGGATCGCGACCGGGTAGCCGTGCAGGTGCGCGAAGCCCGTGATCAGCGTCGTGCCGTAGTTCTGCTTGAATTCGTCGAGCTCCGAGCCGTCGGCGATGCGCGCGATCACCTCGCGCACGTCGTAGGGCTTGCGCACCTCGGCCGGGATCACGCCGTAGATCTCCTCGGCCGGATAGAGCGGCTCGCGCGGCGCGCGCACCTCGAGCGAGACGCGCTTGCGCGCGTTCAGGCCGGCGACGATGCGCCGGAGAATGGCGAGCGCGTGCGCGTCGTTCTGCGCGTAGTGGTCGGCGACGCCCGAGACCCTGGTGTGCACGTCGGCGCCGCCGAGCTCCTCCGGCGTCACCACCTCGCCGGTCGCGGCCTTCACCAGCGGCGGCCCACCGAGGAAGATCGTGCCCTGGCCCTTGACGATGATCGATTCGTCCGCCATCGCCGGCACGTAGGCGCCGCCCGCGGTGCACGAGCCCATCACCGCCGCGATCTGCGGAATGCCCGCCGCCGAGAGATTCGCGATGTTGAAGAAGATGCGGCCGAAGTGCTCGCGGTCGGGAAAGACGTTTTCCTGCTCGGGCAGGAACCCGCCGCCCGAGTCCACGAGGTAGATGCACGGCAGCCGGTTCTGCGCCGCGATCTCCTGCGCGCGCAGGTGCTTTTTCACCGTCAGGGGATAGTAGGTGCCGCCCTTGATGGTGGCGTCGTTGGCGACGATGACGCACTCGCGGCCCGAGACGCGCCCGACGCCGCAGATGATGGAGGCCGAGTGCACGTCGCCGCCGTACATGCCGTAGGCGGCGAGCTGGCCGATTTCCAGGAAGGGCGAACCCGGATCGAGGAGCGTGCGCACGCGCTCGCGTGGCAGGAGCTTGCCGCGCGCGGCGTGCTTCGCGCGCGCTTCCTCCGGACCGCCGGTGGCGGCCTGCGCCACCTTGTCGCGCAGGTCGGCGACGAGCGCGCGCATGCGCTCGGCGTTGGCGCGGAACTCGGCCGAGCGCGGGTTGAGCCTTGAGCGGATCGCCGGCATCAGGCGAGACGCGCGTAAGTGGCCGTGTGGTGCGTGAACAGCCGTCCGCGGCCGTCGTGGCACTCGGCGATGCCGAAGATCGTGCGCTTGCCCATCTTCAGCACGCGCGCGGTGCAGTACACCGTCTCGCGCCGTGCCGCATTCAGGAACGCGGTATTCAGCTCGGCGGTCACCGCGTCGTGCTCGATGCCGATGCGGCGCTTGATCGCGAGCCACATGGCGCAATCGGCCGCCGCCATGAAGACCGGGCCGTTCACCGTGCCGCCGGGGCGCTCGAAAGTGCGCCGGAAGGGCACGGCGAGAGTGCACGCCGCATCGCTCACGGCGTGCAGCCGCATGCCGTAGCCGCGCAGGAAGCGCGAGCGCGCGAGCAGCGCCGCGAGCTCGCGCCGCGTGGCCTTCCTCGCGCTCAAGCGAGCTCGACCGCCATGGCGGTGGCTTCGCCCCCGCCGATGCACAGCGTCGCCACGCCGCGCTTGCCGCCGTACTTGCGCAGCGCGCCGATCAGCGTCACCAGGATGCGCGCGCCCGAGGCGCCGATCGGGTGCCCGAGCGCGCAGGCGCCGCCGTGCACGTTCACCTTGTCGTGCGGCAGGCGGTGCTCCCGCATCGCCGCCATCGCGACGACGGCGAAGGCCTCGTTGATCTCGAAGAGGTCCACGTTGTCCGCGCGCCAGCCGGTGCGCGCGAAGAGCGTATTCAGCGCGCCGACCGGCGCGGTCGTGAACCAGCCCGGCTCCTGCGCGTGCGTGGCGTGCCCGACGACGGTGGCGAGCGGCGCGAGAGCGCGCTTTTCGGCCGTCGAGCGGCGCATCATCACGAGCGCGGCGGCGCCATCGGAAATGGAGCTCGAATTCGCCGCCGTCACCGTGCCGTCCTTGCGGAAGGCGGGCTTCAGCGTCGGGATCTTCTGCAGGTTCGCCTTGAAGGGTTGCTCGTCGGTCTCGATGAACTTCTCGTCCTTGCCGGCCTTGATGGCGAGCGGCGTGGTCTCCCAGGCGAACCAGCCCTCCTTGTTCGCCTTCTGCGCGCGCTCGAGCGAGGCGATGGCGAATTCGTCCTGCGCCTGGCGCGAGAACGCGTACTTCTGCGCGCAGTCCTCGGCGAAGCTGCCCATCAGGCGTCCCTTGTCGTAGGCGTCCTCCAGCCCGTCGAGGAACATGTGATCGATGACCTGGCCGTGGCCCATGCGCAGCCCCGCTCGAGCCTTCGGCAAGAGGTAGGGCGCGTTGGTCATGGATTCCATGCCGCCCGCGACGACGATGTCCATGCTGCCGGCGGCAAGAAGGTCGCTCGCCAGCATCGCCGCCTTCATCCCGGAGCCGCACATCTTGTTCACCGTCGTGCAGCCGGCGGCGAGCGGCAGGCCCGCGCCGAGCGACGCCTGGCGCGCGGGCGCCTGTCCCTGGCCGGCGGGGAGCACGCAGCCCATGATGACTTCCTGGATGTCGGCCGGCTGCAGCTTGGCGCGCTCGACGGCGGCGCGGATGGCCGCGGCGCCCAGTTCAGTCGCAGCGAATCCACTCAGGCCGCCCTGAAAAGCCCCCATCGGCGTGCGGGCGGCGGAAACGATGACGATCGGATCTTGGCTCATGTCGGTATCCTCAGGCAGGCGGGGCGTAGGCAGCGCGCACGAGGCTCTTGCCGCGCGCCAGGATTTCATCGGGGAACGGGCAGGACTTGCGCGCCTGCGCGTCAATATACACACCTGTGAGCCTGCACAGGGCGGCGAGCTCCCCGGTCTCGCCGTGGCGCATCTCGTGCACGAATTTCGCGACTTTCTCGCGCACCTCGAGGAACGCGGAATGCACCGTCACCGTGTCTCCCGCCACCAGCTCGCGCCGGTAGGTGATGTCCTGCTGCACCGCGGCCATGCCGCGGCCCCGCTCGCGCAGGAACGCCGAGGTCACGCCCATCGCGGCGAACAGGTTCCAGGTGGCTTCGTCGAACTTGCCCACGTACCACATGACGTTCATGTGGCCCATGTGATCGCAGTGCCAGGGGTAGGCGACGCCGCGGTAGGTCAGGGCGAGATCGCTCATGCGCTCTCGCCGAAGAGCTCGCGCCCGATGAGCCAGCGCCGGATCTCGGAAGTGCCCGCGCCGATCTCGTAGAGCTTGGCGTCGCGCCACAGGCGCCCGGTGGGCGTTTCGTTGATGTAGCCCATGCCGCCCAGCGCCTGGATCGCCTCGCCCGCCATCCAGGTGGCCTTCTCGGCGGCGTAGAGGATGGCGCCGGCGGCGTCCTTCCTCGTCGTCTCGCCGCGATCGAGCGCCTGCCCGACCGCGTAGACGTAGGCGCGGCAGGCCGAGAACGTCGTGTACATGTCGGCGAGCTTGCCTTGCATCAACTGGAACTCGCCGATCGGCTGGCCGAACTGCTTTCGCTCGTGCACGTACGGCACCACCACGTCGAGGCAGGCCGCCATGATGCCCAGGGGCCCGCCCGCGAGCACGGCGCGCTCGTAGTCGAGGCCGCTCATCAGCACCTTGACGCCATGGCCTTCCTGGCCGAGGACGTTTTCCGCCGGCACCTCGCAGTCGCGGAACACCAGCTCGCAGGTGTTCGAGCCGCGCATGCCGAGCTTGTCGAGCTTCTGCGCGGTGGAAAAGCCCTTCATGCCTTTTTCCACCAGAAAGGCGGTGATGCCCTGGTCGCTCGTCTTGCCGTAGATCACCAGCACGTCGGCGTCCGGGCCGTTGGTGATCCACATCTTGTTGCCGTTGAGGACGTAGGCGTCGCCGCGGCGCTCGGCGCGCAGGCGCATGCCGACCACGTCCGAGCCCGCCCCGGGCTCGCTCATGGCGAGCGCGCCGACGTGCTCGCCGGAGACGAGCCTCGGCAGGTACTTCCTCTTCTGCGCGTCGCTGCCGTTGCGGCGGACCTGGTTCACGCACAGGTTCGAGTGCGCGCCGTAGGACAGGCCCACCGAGGCCGAGGCGCGCGAGATCTCCTCCATGGCGACGATGTGCGCGAGGTAGCCCATCATCGTGCCGCCGTAGGCTTCCTCGACCGTGATGCCGAGGAGTCCCAGCGCGCCGAGCTTGCGCCACAGCTCGGGCGGGAACTGGTTCGAGCGGTCGATCTCCTCGGCGCGCGGCGCGATCTCCTTCGCCGCAAAGTCGCGCACCGTGTCGCGCAGCATGGCGAGCGTTTCGCCGTGGTCGAACTGGAGGAAATTCACTCGGGCGTGTCGGGCGTGTCGTGCGGTGCGTGTATCATGCCGAGACTACGTGACGTTTACGTTAACGTCAACCTCGGCGGCGCGCCGCGAGTTGCTTGCGCACGCGCGTCTCGAAGGCGGCGAGCTCGGCGAGCTGCGCGGCGATGTCCTCGCGCTGGCGCCCGAGCGCGGCCTTGTGCGTCTCCAGCACGGCGAGGAAGCGCTCGAGCTGCGGCCGCTCGTCCTGCCCGGGCTCGTACATGTCGATGAGGCTCCGGATCTCGGACAGCGTGAGCCCCAGGCGCTTGCCGCGCAGCGTGAGCTTGAGGCGCGTGCGCTCGCGCGGCGTGTAGATGCGGCGCTGGCCCTCGCGGCGCGGCGCGAGCAGCCCCTCGGCCTCGTAGAAGCGGATGGCGCGCGGCGTGACGTCGAACTCGGCGGCGAGCTCGCCGATCGAGTACTCGGCGTCGGCGCGTTCCTTTTCGATTTGCCGCATGGTAGGGTGCGGCTGATTCTAGCCCAGGTCTTCCGCTGAAGGAGCGAGGCATGCAGGAGCGCGCAGACGGCGTAAATCGCGAGCAGGCCGCGCGCGTGCTGCACGAGGTGGCCGAGCGCTCCTCGCGCATCCTGCAGGAGTTCGGGCGGAAGCAGCTGGAGGGCGCCCTGGCCTCGGCGGTTAAGGACGAGCTCGGCATCGCCAAGGCGTACATGGACCTGTACTCGCGCCTGCTGATGGACCCGAGCGCGCTCGCCGCGGCGTCGGTGAATTTCTGGATCGATTCGCTGCGCCTGTGGCAGTCCTCGTGGCTGAAGGTGCTCGGCCAGGAGGCCGGGCCGGTGGCCCGTCCGGCGCAGGGCGATGCGCGCTTCAAGGACCAGGAATGGTCGGACAACTTCCTTTTCGACTACATCAAGCAGTCCTACCTGATCACCGCGCGCCACATCCAGCACGCGGTGGCCGGCGTAAAAGGCCTGCCCGACGAGTCGCAGAGGAAGATCGCCTTCTTCACGCGCCAGTACGTGGATGCGCTCGCGCCTTCCAACTTCGCCGCCACCAATCCGCAGGTGCTGCGCGAAACGCTCGCCTCGGGCGGGCAGAACCTGGTCAAGGGCCTCGCCAACCTGCTCGCCGACATCGAGAAGGGCGAGGGGCAGCTGCGCATCAGCATGACCGACGAGGCCGCGTTCCAGCTCGGCAAGAACGTCGCCACGACGCCGGGCAAGGTGGTGTTCCAGAACGCGCTGCTGCAGCTCATCCATTACCAGCCCTCGACCTCCGAAGTGTTCCGCCGGCCGCTGCTCATCATCCCGCCGTGGATCAACAAGTACTACATCCTCGACCTGCGCGACAAGAACAGCTTCATCAAGTGGGCGGTGGACCAGGGGCACACGGTGTTCGTGGTGTCGTGGGTGAATCCCGATGCGGGGCTCGCCGAGAAGGGGTTCGACGACTACCTCACCGAGGGCGCGCTGGCGGCGATGGATGCCGCGATGAAAGCCGTGGGCGAAAAGCAGCTCAACGTCATCGGCTACTGCCTCGGCGGCACGCTCCTCGGCTGTGCGCTCGCCTGGCTCGCGGCGAAGGGCGACGCGCGCGTCGGCTGCGCCACGTTCTTCGTCTCGCTGCTCGACTTTTCGCAGCCGGGCGAGCTCGGCGTGTTCATCGACGAGGCGCAAGTCGAGAACCTCGAGCGGCGCATGAACGAGCGCGGCTACCTCGAGGGCTCGGAGATGGCCTCCACCTTCAACATGCTGCGCTCGAACGACCTGGTGTGGTCGTTCGTGATCAACAACTACCTGATGGGCAAGGACCCGTTCCCGTTCGACCTGCTGTACTGGAACTCGGACTCGACGCGCATGCCCGCGCGCATGCACAGCTTCTACCTGCGGAACATGTACCTGAAGAACAGGCTCGGCGTGCCGGGCGCCGTGACGCTCGCCGGGGTGCCGATCGACCTGTCCCGGGTGAAAGTGCCCGCGTACTTCATCTCCACGGCCGAGGACCACATCGCGCCCTGGAAGAGCACCTACCAGGGAGCGAAGTACCTCGGCGGCGACGTGCGCTTCGTGCTCGGCGGCTCGGGCCACATCGCCGGCATCGTCAACCCGCCGGCGGCGAGGAAGTACCACTACTGGACCAACGACGCTATCGCCGACACGCCCGAGGCGTGGTTCGAGGGCGCGACGCAGCACCCGGGCTCCTGGTGGGAGGACTGGCAGCGCTGGATCGAGCAGCAGAACGGTGCCGACAAGGTCCCGGCCCGCATCCCGTCGAAAGCCATCGAAGACGCGCCCGGCTCGTATGTCACCCGTAAATAGGGACAGTCCCCATTTTTCTCATTTGAGAAAAATAGGGACTGTCCCCAATTAA
>Ga0326597_10008641_pt1 | contig 13713 bp, 10 predicted proteins | sample RVTome_12_FD_203789 | JGI IMG/M metagenome (GOLD analysis project Ga0326597, IMG submission 203789) | Soil microbial communities from uranium-contaminated site in the Upper Colorado River Basin, Wyoming, United States - RVT100D185 | ecosystem: Environmental > Terrestrial > Soil > Contaminated >... | reverse complement strand
ATCGAGGACGGATGCCCGCCGGGTCGATCACCTGCCCGGGTCCGATCAACATTGCACGTCAATACTCCCCCTTGGTGTATGGCAGCGGCACGGACGCGGGAGCCGTCGCCGCGGCCGGCGCGGCCTCACCGCTCGCGCCCCGGCTCAGGTGAAACACGATCTGCGCGAGCTCCTCGGGGGTCGCGACCAGGCCGTTGCGCGTCATGCGCGCGACCAGCTCCTTGATCTCTTCGGCCGGCGCGGTCGGCACCGTCGGCAGGACGTGGCACTGGGCGCACTTCGCCTCGAAGGTTCCCCGCGCCGTGTCCGGATCGAAGCTTCCGCCGGCGGGCAGCCGGCCGACGGACTCGATGGCCGCCTGCACTTCCATGTCCTGCTCGCGCCGGACCACCAGCGCCTGCTGCAGCTCCGGCGAGATCGCCACCAGGTAGGCGGCCACGCGCCAGCGTTCCTCGCGCCCGATCGGCCTGCCGATCACGGCGCGGTCCGCCATGCGGTTGACGGTCTGCAGCCAGGCCTCCGGCGTCTTGGGCCGCGCCAGGACGGTGCGCAGGTCATGACATTGCACGCACTTGCTGAGCAGCACGCGCCGCCCGGCCTGCAGGCCTTCGATCGAGGCGAGCTCATCGAGATCGGTCCCATCCGGGAAGCCGGCGCGCGGAAGCAGCGCCTTGATTCGCACAAGATTCTCCGGCGCCATCACGGAACCGAATGCCTGCTGGTTCATGTACTGCTCCTTGAACACGAACGGCACGGACAGGCCCACCAGCAGCGTGGTGCAGATCAGCAGCGCGGTGCCGAGCATGGGGATCAGCGTCGACTCCATGTGCTTGAAGTAGCGCACGATCACGATCTTGATCAGCAGGACGATGCCGATCGTAAGCCCGAGGACGAGGTGTATCACGCTGCGCGGAGGCAGCTCGATCTGGTAGTGCCACAGCCGCGGCAGCATCTCGCCCATCAGGTAGATATAGATGGCCAGGTAGGCGTAGCCGGTGGCGCGGTGAGTCAGCACCAGACGGCGCGGGGCGGCGCTGCGGTGGGTGGCCTTGTCGTAGGGGAAGCCCCACAGGTAGTACATCAACAGGGTGTTGACCAGCGCCAGGCCCAGGAAGGACAGGCCAAATACCACGTTCAGCCAGGTGTTCATCGCATCTCCCGACGGACATGCGCCCTGATGGGGGCGGTAGTTGTTCTTATGTGGAGCTCACGGTGAGGACGGGCATGGGCGCGAACAGGCGCTGCAACGCGCATTCGTCGCCGCGCAGGCGGGACGAGCTCAACGTGAACCGCCCGCCTTGCGCCGTCCCGTTCACCACCGTCGCGGACTCGACAGCATCGACCCAATCCCCGTGTGCCCCGCGGCAAATATAGCGCGGCGCAGGCGCGCTGTCAGGCACGCCGCCGTCACCGGGACGCCCGAGACCGACGATGGCGCCGGCCCTCCGAACGGGGGCGGAGGATTCCGGCAGCGGACGAGGTCGCTTCAAACAAAGGGCCCCGGCGGTGCCGGGGCCCAACGCACTCCAAACGGAGGCGTACCACAGGAGGAGTCACATCACGCCGCGATGGGCGAGCAGGAACAGTAAACCCGTATTCCTGAACCGCGGCATTGACCCAGGTCAAGACTCGGGCCAACACCCGGTCACGCCGCTCAACGCCCCGCGGAGGTCAGCAGCAGCCCGGACATCAACCGCTCAACGGGCACGTAGTCGTCCGTGAGGATCGGCAGCTCGGCCGCCGGCGTTCCACGGGCCATCAGCGCGCCGGTCACCCTCGTCCAGGTCCGCGGGAACCCCCGCCGCGCCACGAGCGCATCCGGCGGCGACCACGTGTTGCTTGCCGAGATGACGTAGGTCATCCGCTGCTCCGTCTCGGGCAACGCTTCCAGCCATACATCCACGTAGCGGAACACCGAGCGAAGCGTCCGCACCACGCTCTTGGTCAGGCGCGCGTCGGGATAGGCGTCGACGATGTTGACGGCATAGATCCCGCCGGGGGCGAGCCGCGCGGCGGCCAGCTCCGCGAACTCCCGCGTGACCAGGTGGTAGGGGATCGAAATGTCGTGGAACACGTCGGTGATGACCACGTCGAAGGCGCGGGGTGCGGCGCGGGCGAGCACGACCCGGGCGTCAGCGTGGTGGATCTCCATGCCCGCGGTGTCGACGTACAGCCGGCTGCGGGCGAACGCGGTTACGGCCGGGTCGATCTCCGCGACCGTGACCGCGGCCCGGGGCGCGGTGGCCCGCACCGCCCGCGGATGGGTGTACGAGCCGCCCCCGGCGAAGAAATAGCGCAGGTCCCCGGCCGCATCCTCTCCGAAGCGGGCGAGCACCAGCTCGTCCATGAGGTGCACGTAGGGCGCGATCAGGATCTCCGGCCGCGTGCGATGGTTGATCCCGTGCAGCAGGTAGTCCAGGACCAGCCCGCGCGCCGCGCCGAAGGGCACGTCCATCGAATGGTCGACATCTCGCATGCAGAAATAGACGCTCTCGCGCTCGCAGGGGCTGACGTAGTCGTGGCGGACGTGCCCCGCACCCCAAGCCAGCGCCGCGGCGCCGAGCATGGCGAGGCCCGGCAGCCGCCGCGCGCCGAGCAGGAACGGAGCTGCCAGCACGAGCAGCGCGACGCCGCAGGCCACGACGATGGATCGGCTGCCGAAGTACTGGAGCAGCCAGTACCCGGTGGCGAAGGTCCCGAGGATGCTTCCGAGGGCGCCCAGGGCGTGCATGCGCCCCACCACATGGCCGGAACGGCTGTCGAGACCGAGCGCGAGCGTGGTCAGCAGCGGCGTAACGATCCCGAGCAGCATGGCGGGAAGAAAAAACGTGGCGAGGACGAACAGGAAGCTCGCGCTCAGAACGCTCAGGCCGGCGCCATGGATGGCCGGCGCAAGGAGGGCAAGCACCGGCAGGCTCACGAAGGCGCTGACGCCGGCGGCCGCCAGCGCAAGTCCCGCGGCGGCGGGTCCGCCGCGCCGGTCGGCCCACACGCCTCCGAGCCAGTTGCCCAGGGACAGTCCGGCCAGAACGACCCCGATCACGGAGGTCCAGGTGTACAGGGACACGCCAACAAAGGGCGCGATGATGCGCCCGGCTACGATCTCGAGGACCATGACGAATGCCGAGCTGAGAAAGACGGTCGCGGCGTACCAGGCCAGTATGCCGCGGCGGCGGTGGGGGATGTTGCCGGATTGATCCAAATGGTTTTCCTCTGGCCCGGTAGCAATTTGGGCGGGCGTATTCTACGCGTCCCACTTTTCAACGCTACAGGACAGCGTGCGCGGTTTGCGCCCCGTCTGCGCCATATCGGCGGCGGCTCCGGGCCCAGTCCTGCCGGGCCGCGAAACGGGCCTTTCAACCACTGCGATCGGGTCCCGGCGCGCCCAACGGCAGCAGTGGGCCGATGTGTGACCGCCGAAATCCCGTGAAGACCCTACAATTTGGTTTACTTCGGCGTTCTAACCGACTAAATTTTTTGCAGCATTCTCACTGGGGGCTTGCACTGCTAATGAACCATCTCCGCCGTCACCACGCGCCGGGCGCCGTGTCGCGGGCCTGCCGCATTGCCATCGCCTGGCTCGCCCTGCCCCTGTTGTTGCTGATCGCCGGCAACGCCGTGGGTTCAGTGGTCGTGCGCCTCAGCGACGAGAGCCTCGCCGCCAAGGCCGATGTCATCGTGAGCGGCCAGGTCGTCCGGATTCAGAGCATGTGGAATCGGGAGCGCACCAGCATTCACAGCTACATCACCGTCTCGGTGGAGGAACACCTGGCCGGGGGGCTCGGCGTGGGCGAGATCACCTTCCGCGAGCTCGGGGGTCAGGTCGGCGGAACGCGCGCCTGGATCAACGGAGCGCCATCCTTCCGAACCGGTGAGGACGTGCTGCTTTTCCTCAGCCGCGGCAAAGACGGCGTCCTGCACACCACGGGGCTGTTCCAGGGCAAGTTCAGCCTGATCTGGGACGCGGTACGCGGCAGCCGCCGTGCGCAGCGTGACTTCAGCCACGCGGGGACCGTGGTGCTGGGCGAGAAGCTCGGCCCGGTCAAGGAGGATCGCGAGTACAGCGCCTTCCGGGAGCGCATCCAGGCGCTCACCGCCGAGCGCGGCAAGGGCAAGGCCCGCGGCGTGGTCACGCTGCCGGCGGAGGTGACCGGCCGCGCGTCCGAGGCCCAGAACATCGCCGCGTTCGAGCTCTTCGGCGTCGCCTGGGACAACAGCGATTTCCCGATCGGGTTCAAGTTCTCGAGCACGACTCAGCTCGGCGCCCCCGGCGGGGGCATCCCGGAGACCGAAGCCGGGATGGCGGCCTGGTCGGCCATTCCGGGCTCGGCCGCGTCGATGTTCAATGCCGGGCTGTCCTCGCCGCGACGCATCTTGCTGTGCGACGGGCGTAACACCATCAACTTCAACGACCCGTTCGACGAGCTGCCCGACGACGGGACGCTCGCCCTCGGTGGCGGCTGCGCCGACGACAGCGGCCGTTTCGTCGAGGGGGACATCACCTTCAACGACGATTTCCTGTCCGTGAGCATCTTCGCCGAACCCGGGTGCTTCCAGGCCACGGCCACCCACGAGCTCGGCCACACCCTGGGACTCGGGCACTCCAGCGATCCCAATGCGCTGATGTTTCCGTTCATCAGCGACGACAAGTGCGCAAGCCCCTTCCCGCGCAGCGACGACATCGCGGGCGTCCAGTTCCTGTACGGCAGCAGCGGGCCACCCGTGGGACCGCTGGCCGCGCCAACCGGCGTGAGCGCTTCGGCCATCGGCAATCAGGTGACGATCGAGTTCAACGCGGTCGAAGGCGCCACGTCGTACGACGTCGTCGCGCTCGGCGTGTGCGATCCGTGTGCCACCGTTCCCGGTTCACCGGTGGTTGCCGGCGGCGTCCCGGACGGCAACTACGCAATCGGCATCCGCGCCCGCAACGGGAGCGTGACCAGCGAGCTGTCGGAGATCGTCGCGCTGCAGGTGAACACAGGGGCGCCCGGACAGAGCAGTCCGCTGGCGGCACCCGGCAATTTCCGCGCGTTCGTATTCGGGGGCAACAACCTCGCGGTGCTGTTCGAGGAGGTGCCCGGGGCCGAGAGCTACGACATCGTCGTGCTCGGGCTCTGCGACCCGTGCGGGAGCATCGGCACGAACGCGGCCGTGTTCCCCGGGGTCCCGACCGGCATCTATACCCTGGGCGCCCGGGCACGCGTGGGCGCAACGGTGAGCGCGCTGTCCAACACGGTCACGGTCATCATTCCATGAGCGATCGTGGACGAGACGCCGAGGTGACTTTCTCATGATTTTCAAATGGATAGAGAGTCCAGTCATACCGTTTCTTGGAAACCAACGTAGCGCATTGAGTTAGAGAATGTTTCCTGCTAATGTTAAACCAATCTCTCAACAGGCGCCGCTATCTCCCGGGCTCGTACCGGGTTCTAGGAGGGGAGCAACAATGAAGTCAAGAACGATGCACCGCGTGACGTTCCTTGCCGCCGGCGGCGCCCTGCTCGTCCTGGCGGCTGGCGCGCAGGCGGCCGACGGCACCTGGTTCGGTGACCAGAAGGCGCTTGGAAAATGGACCATCGGGCTGAAGGTCGGCAACATGGTCCACGAGGCCGACGGCTACAAAGACGCGACCAACCGCGGCGTGGTGGTGGGTTACACCTTCAACCGCCCGGTCGGACCGGGCAGCGCCTCGGTCGAGTTCGAGTTCACCGACACCTTCGACGACGGCGAGATCGACCAGGGCTTCGGCCTCGGCGGTACCGGCACGTGGCAGGTCCAGACCAAGGCGGTGTACGTCGCGTGGCGGACCGACGGCACGATCTACTTCAAGGGCAAGGTCGGTGCGGTGCTCGCGGACGTGAAGGAACGGCCCACCGATGCCCAGGAGCTCAGCACCGACGAATCCGCCATCGCCATCGGCGGCGGAGTGGGCGTGCGCTTCGGCGGCAACGGGTCGGTCGAGTTCGAGTACACCGGCGGCCAGGGCATCAATGACATCAATTTCGCCAGCGTCGGGGCCGCGCTGCATTTCTGAATTCTTGTGCGACGCGGCTGCGCAAGCATTACCCCTCATTGGCCCGGCTTTTGCCGGGCTCTTTTTTTCCGGGGCGCGCGCTGCGGGCAACCCGCCGCCATGCGCGGTGAACCGGAGGATGGTCCATGAACGACACACTTCCGTCCGTGTGCGTGATCGGGCTGGGCCTGATGGGGCGGCCCATGGCCCGGGTGCTGCGCGATGCCGGGTTCACGTTGAGTGGCTGGAACCGTTCGCCGGTATCCGACGACATCCGGGAGTGGCTGCCCGTGGCGGCCGGGCTCGAGGCGGCGGCGCAGGCGGACGTGGCCCTGCTCATGCTGGCCGACTCCGATGCCGTGGACGCGGTCCTCGCGCGCCTCGAACCCCATCTCCCCCGGGGCCGCGTCGTGCTCGACATGGGAAGCTCGGATCCCCGGCGATCCCGGTCCCACGCCCGGCGGCTGGCCGCCCGCGGCGTCGGCTGGGTGGATGCGCCGGTTTCCGGCGGCCCGGAGGGAGCGGAGAGCGGCACGCTGGCCGTCATGGCCGGGGGCCGTGAAGAGGATTTCCGGCGCGTCCAGCCGGTCCTGGAGGCGCTGGGCGCCAACGTCACGCGGGTCGGCGGCCCCGGGGCGGGCCATACCGCCAAGGTCATCAATCAGCTCATCGTCGGCCTGGCGATCGAGGCGGTGGCCGAGGCCATCGCCCTCGCCGAGGGCTGCGGGCTGGATCCGCGCCTGCTGCAACAGGCGCTGTCCGGCGGATTCGCCGATTCCAAGGTGCTGCAGATCCACGGACGGCGAATGATCGACCGCGACTACCGTCCCGGCGGCAAGGTGAACACCCAGCTCAAGGACCTGGCGCTCGCCCGGTCGCTGGCCGACGAGTGCGGGCTGTCACTCCCCCACCTCGACAGCACGCTGGCGCGCTACCAGGCACTGGTCGAAACGGGCGCGGGCGACCTGGACCACTCCGCCCTCGCCCGCCTGTTCCAGGACTGACTGGTCCTGCTCAGTCCGGCTCGCCGAACAGCAGCGCGGCCACCTGCGCGAAGCGCTCCACGTAGTGGGCGGTGATGCCCTCGCGGATATGCTCCGGCAGCTCCTCGAAGTCCCTGCGGTTTTGCGCCGGGAATATCAATTCGCGGATGCCCACGCGCCGGGCCGCGATCACCTTCTCGCGGACCCCGCCCACCGGCAGCACCCGCCCGGTCAGGGTGAGCTCGCCGGTCATGGCCAGGCGCCGGCGCACGCGGCGTCGCAGCGCCAGGGACAGCAGGCTGCTGGCCATTGTGATGCCGGCACTCGGCCCGTCCTTCGGGGTCGCGCCGGCGGGGACGTGCAGGTGGATGTAGGCCTTGTCGAAGTATGACCCGCGCGCGCCGAAACGCGCCGCATTGCCCGCGACGTAGCTGTAGGCGATCTCCGCCGATTCCTTCATCACGCTACCGAGCTGGCCGGTGAGCTTGAACCCGCGCGCAGCCTCGTAGACGCGGGTGGCCTCGACATCCAGGGTCGCGCCGCCGAGCGGGGTCCAGGCAAGCCCGGTCACGACGCCCACGCCGCGCAGCGGCTGCTCCGCCTCGAACGGAGGCTTGCCGAGAAACTCCTCGAGATTGCCGGCCATGACGCTGACACGCGCACCGGGATCATCGAGAATCTTCAGCACGGCCTTGCGGGCGATCACCGCGAGGCGCTTGTCCAGGCTGCGCACGCCCGCCTCCCGCGCATAGCCTTCCACGATCCGGCGCAGCGCCGCGTCGTTCACCCGCAACTGCCCGCGCCTGAGGCCCACGCGCTCAAGCTGCCGCGGCAGCAGGTGGCGGCGGGCGATGGCCACCTTCTCGCGCATCACGTAGCCGCTGAGCCGGATGGTCTCCATGCGGTCGAGCAGCGCCGCAGGGATGGTGTCGAGCTGGTTGGCCGTGCAGATGAAGAGCGTCTTCGACAGGTCGTAGCGCACATCCAGGTAGTGATCCAGAAAGTCCGCGTTCTGCTCCGGGTCCAGGACCTCGAGCAGCGCCGACGCGGGGTCGCCGTGGAACGATGCGCCGATCTTGTCCACCTCGTCGAGCATGATGACGGGGTTGCTGGTGCCCGCTTCCTTGATGGCGTGGACGAACTTGCCGGGCATGGCGCCGATGTACGTGCGCCGGTGCCCCTTGATCTCGGCCTCGTCGCGCATGCCGCCCAGGGAGAAACGGTAGTACTTGCGGCCAAGCGCCTCGGCGATGGAACGCCCGATGGACGTCTTGCCGACGCCGGGCGGGCCGACCAGCAGCAGAATGGACCCGGCCACCTCGCCCTTCATCGCACCGACCCCCAGAAACTCGATGATCCGGTCCTTGACGTCGCGCAATCCCTCGTGATCCCGGTCGAGCACCCCGCGCGCGTACTTCAGGTCAAGGTTGTCCTTCGAATAGACGCCCCACGGCAGCATCGTCAGCCAGTCCAGATAGTTTCGGGTGACCGTGAACTCCGGCGAGCCGATCTCGAGCAGCGACAGCTTCTGCATCTCGTCGTCGACGCGTTTCGCCGCCTCCTCCGGAAGCGTCAGCGCTGCCAGGCGCTTGCGGAAGCGTTCGATCTCGGCTTCCCGGTCGTCCTTGGCGATCCCCAGCTCCTTCTGTATCGCCTTGAGCTGCTCGCGCAGGAGAAACTCGCGCTGCCGCTTCTCCATGGCCTGCTCGACCTGCTCGTTGATCTGCATCTGGGTCTCCGCCACCTCCACCTCCTTCTTCAGGAGCAGCAGGACCTTCTCGAGGCGCTTGAGGATGTGCGTCGTCTCGAGGACGTCCTGCAGCTCTTCCTTGCTGGACGTGGTGAGACTGGCCGCGAAGTCGGCGAGATGCGAGGGCTCGTTGGGACCGAAGCGGCTGAGGAAGAACTTCAGCTCCTCCCCGTAGAGCGGATTGAGGGGCAGCAGTTCCTTGATGGTGTTGATGAGCGCCACCGCGTAGGCCTTGACGTCGGGAACCGAGCCGTACTCCGTCTCCGGGTAGTAGCGAGCGCGGACCGTAAACGGGCACTTGCGGCTTACCCAGTCCACGATACGGAACCGCTGCAGGCCTTCGACGAAGACCTGAAGCTTGTCCTCGTGCTCGACCACCCGGTGTACACGGCAGGCGGTGCCCATGGCATGGAAATCCTCCGGCGTCGCCGATGCGGGGCTGTCGCTGCGTACCAGGCACAGCCCGACGATCTGGTGAGGCTGCTCCATCGCGGCCTGTACCGTCTCCACCCAGGGATCACGATCCACCACCAGCGGGATGACCTGCCCGGGGAAAAACGGACGGTTCGCGAGCGGCAGAAGGTGCAGGACGCCGGGAAGGACATCGCCGGCCCGTACCAGCTCGCTGTGGGACTTTTCGGCGTTGTCCGGCCCGGCCGGTGAGATATCCAGGTTTTCCTGTTCCAAGTGGTGCTTCTCCGGATCGGCGCGCATCGGGCGATTGTGCTCCTGTACAATATAGGGCTTCGCCGCGGCAGTTCAACGCTACCCCCGCGGCCGCGCAGCCGCCGCCCATATGTCCGACTCGTCACCGCTGGAGCGATTGATCTCGGCGCTCCAGGCGCCCGCGGTCTTCGATCACGACGTGGAGCGTTTCGAAGTGTTCGAGACGCACATCTCCTTCGTGCTGCTGACCGGGCCCTATGCCTACAAGTTCAAGAAGCCCCTGGACCTCGGGTTCCTCGACTTCAGCACGCTCGAGCAACGCCGCCGCTTCTGCCACGAGGAGTTGCGGCTGAACCGCCGCCTCGCACCGGACATCTATGTCGACGTCGTTGCCGTCACCGGGAGCGTGGACTCGCCGCGACTGGGCGGCTCCGGCATGCCGATCGAGTACGCCGTGAAGATGGTGCAGTTTCCCCCGGGCGACCAGCTGGACCTCGTGACCCGGCGAGGAGGCCTGCGCACCGCGCACGTCGATCAGCTCGCCGACGACGTCGCGTCCTTCCACGCCGGGGCGGCATCGGCAGATGCGGCGAGCGGCTTCGGACGCTTCGAGGCGGTCGCAGAGCCGGTGAGGCAGAACTTCGAGCGCCTGGCAGCCTGCTGCGCGGACGCGGGCCGCTCGGATCGGCTGCACCGCCTGCGCGAATGGAGCGAGGCGCGTCTGAAACGCGACGCCGACGTGTTTGCCCGGCGCCGCGCCCGCGGCGCGATACGGGAGTGCCACGGCGACCTGCACCTCGGCAACATGGTGCTGCACGAGGGCCGCGTGGCGATCTTCGACTGCATCGAGTTCAACGCGGACCTTCGGTGGATCGACACCATGAGCGACGCGGCGTTCCTGATCATGGACCTGCACTACCATGACCTGGCGCGCCTGGCGCATCGGTTCCTCAATCGGTATCTCGAGCGCTCGGGCGACTACGCGGGCCTCGCGGTGCTCGATCACTACCTGGTGTACAGGGCGCTGGTGCGGGCCAAGGTCGCGTGCATTCGGGCCGGGCAGGACGGCGCAGCGCCCGAACAACAGGTTGCGGCGATGAAGGACATGGACGGACACCTTCAGCTCGCGGAGCGCGTCGTCCGCCCGCGCAAACCGCGCCTGCTCATCACCCACGGCCTGTCCGGCTCCGGCAAGACCGTCGTCAGCGGCCGCCTCGTCGAGGAGCTTGGGGCGGTGCGCCTGCGCTCCGACGTCGAACGCAAGCGCCTGGCGGGACTGGACAGCACCGCCCGGAGCGCCAGCGAGGTCGCCGGGGGACTCTACACTCGGGACATGTCAGACCGGACCTACGCGCACCTGCTCGACATCGCCCGTTCGGTGATCGAATGCGGGCACAGCGTCATCGTCGACGCCGCGTTTCTCGAGCGGGCACGGCGCGAGCGTTTCCGCCGGCTCGCGGACGAGCTTCGTGTTTCCTTCCGCATTGTCGACGTGCAATGCGGCGAGCCGGAGCTCACACGGCGCGTGCAGCAGCGCGCGGGCGCCGGGCGCGACGCATCGGAGGCCGGTGCCGAGGTGCTGGCGCACCAGATCCGCACGGCGGAGCCGTTGGACGACGGCGAACGCGAACAATCGGTCGTCGTCGATACCGAGAAGCAGACCAACCTGGACGCGGTCGCCGACGCCGTGGCCTCGACGCCGTGAGAAATCGAGCTCAGGCGGGCTCGTCGCGGCCAGGCCGCCGATGCCCCCAGGCCGGTCAGCACGCCGGTCACGCTGTATCCGAGGATCTGGACGATGACCAGAAATCCGATGATCCACGTAGTGATTCCCAGCGGAATCGCCCCCGAATCATGACACAGCGGTCATCCGGTCTCAGCCGGCCTGGGAGGCAGGATCGATCTTCCACAACGGCGCAACGACGACGCGCAACCGCGCATGCGCCTCGCGCAACGCCTCCTCCGCCCGTTCGGGAGTCGCCGCGCGTGCGAAGATGAACCCGAGGTAGCTGTCACCCTCGGGCAACGGCACCAGCTCGTAACCCTCGCGCACCGCAATGACCACCTCGGCCACGCCCGGAACGCGCTGCGCATCGAGTACTCCCTCCACACGCCGCAGGATGCCTGCGCCTGGAATCGGAATCATCAGCACGCCGCCGGCCCCGCCCGCCATCGACACCTCCTGTGTCGTGCCGAGCGCGTGCCCGAGGACGACGTCCTCCAGGTCCCGGCCTGCGCCGAGGGTGAACAGCCGCGAGCACAGCCCGCCGATGGTTCGCGCCGCCACTTCGAGTATCCACGCCCCGTCGTCGTTGATCCGGCACTCGGCGTGCACCGGACCTTCGCACAGGCCGTAGGCGCGGCAGGCCCGCTCCACCTCCTGCGCCACCTGCTCGCGCACCGACCCGGGCAGGCGCGACGGCGTCACGTAATAGGTTTCCTCGAAGAACGGACCGTCCAGCGGATCAGGTTTGTCGAACAGCGCGATCGGCGTCAGCCGCCCGCCGCGCAGCAGCCCCTCGAGGGCCACCTCCATACCCGGAATGAACGCCTCGATCAGCAGCCGTTCGCGTTCGTCCGGGTCCTCGAGCCCGGCCGCAATGGCCCGCGCGCGGGACGCCGCGCGCAGCAGCGCCTCCTGATCGTCGGCCCGGATCACGCCGCGGCTGCCGGACATGCTCACCGGCTTGACCACGCAGGGGAACGGAAAGTCGGCGAGCTGTGGGGCAAGAGGAACCCGGGTGTCGATCACCCGGTGGCGTGGCACGCGCACGCCCGCCTCGGCCAGCCGCGCACGTGCGAGGTCCTTGCGCCGGGCCAGGCGCACGGCCTCGACCGGATTGTGCGCCAGAGCCAGCCGCGCGGCGACCGCGCTGGCAAGCGGGACCGTGCTGTCGTCGGTGCCGATCACGGCCTGAAACGGCCCGTGACGCGCGATGTGGTCGTCGATCAGCGCGAGTGCGCGCTGCGGATCATCCAGGGGAATGTGCAGGCCGCCCTCGGGGCGCACCAGCGGCTGCTCGCCGGCCGAGGCCAGCACCACCGCCGCGCCGGCACGCGCCGCGGCGGCTAGATACGGCTCGGTACGGTAGCTTCCGGGTGGCGCGACGAGCAGGACGCGGGGTGGCAGCGCACGCCGTGCGGCGCCGCGCGGCGCGTGGTTCAGCCGCAGCCGCCGCCGCCGCCACCGCCGCCGCAGCCGCCGCAGGTGCCGCTGCCGCCCACGCTGTTGAAGACGTTGTTGAAGACGAAGGTGGCGTTGGCGCCGCTGCGCGCGAAATCGATTTCGCAGCCCTGCAGGTAGTTCAGCGCGATCGGGTCCACCAAGACCTTGAAACCCTCGCCCTCGAGGACGCTGTCGTGCGCGTTTGCGTTGTCTGCATAGGTCATGCCGTAGGTCATGCCCGAGCAGCCGCCACCCGATACGAAGATGCGGATGCCGTTGACCTCGTCCTCGGCCGCCGAAAGCAGCTCGCCCAGCTTTTCACGCGCGGCATCGGTAACACGGATATACTCGTCAGTGATCTGTTGCGGGTATGCAGGAATGCTCTGTGTGGACATGTCCGGGTGCCTCATCTGACCTTTGCGCCCCACCAGGGCCGGGGCAATACTTGACTGAATTCCTCAGTATTTTACCATGGATGCCGGCCGCCGTGCGACCCGCATCACGCGCCGATTCACGGGCTCGAGGAGTGAACGATACATGCCGCGAATGGTATTTTGCCAGGTGCTGAAACACGAATCGGAGGGCCTCGACCACCCCCCGCATCCGGGACCCCTCGGCGAGCGGATTTTCCAGAACGTCTCCAAGGAGGGCTGGAAGAGGTGGCTGGATCGCCTGACCACCATCATCAACGAGAACCGCATCAGCACCGGCGACCCCGGCAGCGTGGAGGTGATCGAGAAGCACATGGTGGGCTTCCTGTTCGGTGAGGGTGACCTGGGCAAGCTGCCGCCGGGTTTCCAGGCCCCGGGCCGCAAGAAGTAGGTTCCGCCGCCGCTCAGCCCGCCGGCCCAGCGATCCGCGCCTTCATTTCCCGCACCGCGGCCTCCAGCCCGACGAACAGCGCACGGGCCACGACCGCGTGGCCGATGTTGAGCTCGACCAGGCCGGGGACGGCGGCCACCGCGCCCACGTTCCCATAGTGCAGGCCGTGGCCGGCGTTGACCTGCAGGCCCGCCTGCATCGCCCGGCGTGCGGCCGAATCGATCTCCCGCAGGCGCCGGCCGGCCTCGGCGGCGTCGCCCGCCTCGGCGAAGCGCCCGGTGTGGATCTCGATGACCGGCGCGCCCACCTCGGC
>Ga0326597_10008640_pt1 | contig 13713 bp, 13 predicted proteins | sample RVTome_12_FD_203789 | JGI IMG/M metagenome (GOLD analysis project Ga0326597, IMG submission 203789) | Soil microbial communities from uranium-contaminated site in the Upper Colorado River Basin, Wyoming, United States - RVT100D185 | ecosystem: Environmental > Terrestrial > Soil > Contaminated >... | reverse complement strand
TTCTGGAAGTTCCGACAGTTTCCACGGGGAAAAAAGCCCCCTCCCCCCGGGGAGAGGTCCGGGGCGAGGGGAAAGGGAAACTTCTCCCAGTGGAGAAGGGTCTTGCCGCTGGTCGGCGATGATCGAGGTATATAAGGTTATTCGACCTGCTCCCCGAAAATCTTAAGTATTTTTTTAGGCCGCGGCAACACTGGAGCGCTCACCGGTTGCCCGGGAGCTTTCCCTTTCTCTGTGCTATAATTCTGCACCGGATCGCGAAGGAACCGGGCGAATCGCCTGGATAGGAGTATGTCTCATGCCAGATTATTATTGCCTGCCGTTTTCGGCCCATCCCCTGCGGGACCAGCTTTATGACGAACTGCATGCCCGGCCTTTTCAACCGGTCACCACCCCGCAGCAGCTCTCTCATCTGGCCTTCAAGTCCACGCCGAAGGAGCTGGACGAAGCCTTTGCCCTGGTCTGCGAGTTGTGTCGACGATTCGCTCTGGTTCCGCCGGAGAGCGCCGGGGTTTCATTCCTGGGAGATTTCGGCGGTTTCGTGGTGCGCTGGGAGCGGCACATGGAGTTTTATACCCTGACCTTCATGAAATCCGGGGAATCGGCTGCGGGGCCCTTTGCCCGCCGGGCGGTCGACCTGCTGCCGGACGACTGGCTGGCTGTCCTGCCGGGGCAGGCCGTGGCCGCACTGCACCTTGAGGTCGGGGGGCCCGAGATGGATGTCGGCAACGAAACCCTGGAGCGGGCATTCGAGGGGGAACGGCTGGTGGTCAGCCAGCCCAGGGACGGCAAGGCGCTGCTCTGCACGGCGGTCAAACTGCATCGCGACGGGTTCGGGCGCATCCTGATTCAGAATCGCGGCATCAGCGAATACCAGATGGGCCGCCTGGTGCAGCGGCTCTACGAACTGGAGACTTACCGCCTGTTCGCCCAGCTCTCCCTGCCCATCGCCAAGCGCCTGGCCCCCGAACTTCACGAGATGGACCGGGAGCTCGCGGAGTCGCTGGCGCGTCTGCCGACCAGCGACAGCGGCAACGGGGACCGGGTTCTCCTGAACCGGCTTTCCGAGTTGTCGACCCGGCTCGAAACCTGGCGGGCGGAGACCAATTACCGGTTTTCGGCGACCTGTGCCTACCGGGACCTGGTAATGAGCCGGCTGGAGCATATCCGCGAAATCGAGGTCGAAGGGCACATGACCCTGACCGAGTTTATCACCCGGCGACTCAACCCCGGCCTGAAAACCTGCGAGTCGGTACAGAGCTGGCTGGAAGACCTCTCCCGCCGCATCGAACGGGCCGGGGACATGCTGCGTACGCGGGTCAACCTCACCCTGCAGGAGCAGAACAAGGGGCTGCTGGCCGCCATGAACCGGCGCAGCCTCCATCAGTTCCGTCTGCAGGAGACGGTGGAAGGGCTTTCGGTGGCGGCGATCAGTTATTACCTGGTGGGATTGATCGGATATTTCCTCGGCGGGCTGCCGCATGAGGTGCTGCGCCTGGAGAAGAAAACCGCTATGGCGGTTACGGTGCCTCTGGTGCTGGCGTCCGTCTGGTGGACGATTCGCCGGATCAGGCATCGCCTGATCAAACAGCCGGTCGCCGAGGACCTGCGGCCCTGAAAGGGGTTGGCGCAGAGTAGCCGAAGGGGACACAACGCAAAAGAGCCCGATGTTCGCGCTGAAAACGTCCCTTTTTCAAGGGGACTCCAGCGTCCATCAGGCTCTTTTCCCCCGATTCTTCCGGAAAATTTCCCTTTCCGTCAGTTATGCACATCGTTGACATCCGCTATTTGCGGCTTTTTCGATGTGGGAGCGGGGGTGCTGATTCCGCCGGTATGAAAGATTTTAACCTCTCATCTTTTCGCACCGTTGGTCAGTATTAAACCGGCAATGCGGTACGGGCGGAATCTACAGTTTCAGTATACTACTGCCGGGCCTGGTGTGCAACTTCCCGGCAAAAAACCCCCTTGTCTAAAAAGTCATCGGCACCCGCAGGGTCAGCTGCACGTCCGGGGCCTCCTCGGTCAATCCGCCCGAGAGGGAGAGGTTCAGATTGGTGCTGTCGCTCAGGCGATAAGACCCGCCGATCAGCAGGCTCCCGACGTGAGTGGTACGGGACCCGGCCGGTTCCTTCCCGTCAATCTCGGTTTTCAGGATGACGTTGTGCTCATAGCCGAGGCTGAAGGAGGCTTTTTCGTTGATCCCGTAACCCACCCCGAAGTTGAAGCCGATGGTATCGCCCGGGTCGATTTCGCCAATTCCCGAAATGTCTCGATCGACATAGTACATATAGCTGACCGAGCCGAAAAATACCGCCGGGTCCGACGGGAAAATGGCCGTCAGGCTGGGTTGTATGCCCCAGAATCCGGAACCGGTGGCCAGTTCGGTCGGCAAGCCGGTTGCATCGATGTCGACTTCGAAAGGATCGGTGCCCGTATCCGACTTGACCCGAATGCCGCCGATGAATATCGGGCCGTTGTCTCTCGGCATGTTGAATTGATAACGGAAGCCGAACTCGATGTCGCCGATGTCGTTGCCGTCAGCGTTGAAAGACTCTTCGGTGTCCGGGTCATCTATCGGGGAATTCGAACCCGATTCGTCCCGGTAGACATAGGGGATTTTCAGTTCAATCTCCAGGCGGTTGGTCAGCCCGTAACGCGTCGCCAGGGCGGCTACAAAGGAGTTGCGATTGACGCTTCTTATGTCGAATAATCCAATATGAATGGCCGGAATAACCGTATAGCCTACCAGGGCCACCCTCGTCGACGAAGAATAGGAATATTGAAGGGAAGGTTCCAGAACGAATTTCCCTCGGGGAGTCAACACCCCTTGCCGCTCGAAAATAGCCTCGATTTCCTTGTAGGTCTGCTCCGTTGATGCCTTTTCCGGCGGTCTGCCGACGGGGCCCGTCGGGGTTTGACCTGTCTGGCTCTCCGTGGTTGCCACCTGCGTTGTGCCAGTTGGCGCATTCTCCTTTTTCGGACCGGTTTCGGCGGCCGCGGCCATGCCCGCCTTCGCCTGCATGGCCTCTATGCGTTGCTGCTGCTCGGCCATGGATTGTTCCAGCTTCCGCCGGTAGGCGAGATACTTCGTCTCCTCTTCGGCAAATTGTTGTTGCAGGCGCGCCAACTGTTCCCGTTCGGTCCGTAAAAACTGCCGCAACTGGTCCATTTCCTCCCGGTTCAAGGGGCGGTCATCGGCGAAACCGGTGGCCGGGAACGACAGGGTCATTACCAGAAAAAACAGCAGGAGCCGTCTGCTCATCTTTCCCTCCTTTTCAGAACTCCCGATCAATGAAAACAGGATTATTCCAAAGGTTCAGTGTTTGTGACTAAATAATGTTGAACTTGTTCATCAGCCGATAAAGGGTGACCCGCGACACGCCGAGATGCCGGGCGGTTTTGGAGACATTGTTGTTGTTCATTTTCAAGCAGACTCGGATCGTTTCCAGTTCGGCCTTGTCCCGGGCGTCTTCCAGGGAAATCCTGCTTCGCTGGCCGATTCTTTTCTCCAAGCCGAGATCCGAGGGTGTGATCAACTGGTTTTCGCTCATGATCACCGCCCTTTGCACCCTATTGATCAATTCGCGAACATTGCCGGGCCAGTCATAGGATGACATGACATTCAGCGCCTGGCGGCTGAAGCCTGTGACCCTGGGATTTCGCTCCCGGGAAAACTGCTCGAAAAAACACCGCGCCAGCAACTCGATATCGCCGTCCCGCTCCCTCAGCGGCGGCATTTTGAGATTCAGCACGTTGAGACGGTAGAAAAGATCTTCGCGGAAAGTCCCCTGTTTCATCGCCGCATCGAGATCGATGTGGGTGGCGGCGATAACCCGCACGTCAACGGGTATGCTCCGGTTCGAACCGACTCGCTCGATGGTTTTTTCCTGCAGAAAACGCAACAGATTCACTTGGAGGTCAAGGGGAAGGTCGCCGATCTCGTCGAGAAAGATCGTGCCGCCGGATGCCGATTCGATGCGTCCGATCTGGCGCTGAGAAGCTCCGGTAAAAGAGCCTTTTTCGTGGCCGAACAGCTCCGACTGGATGAGATGGGTCGGCAGGGCACCGCAATTCACGGCGACAAAAGGGCCCCGGCTGCGAGACGAATGGGTGTGTATGGCCCTGGCAGCCAATTCCTTGCCGGTGCCGCTCTCTCCAAGGAGCAGAACAGGGGAGCCGACTTTCTGTATCTTGGTCAGGCTGGAAAACATTTCCAGCATGACGGGGCTCTTGCCCATCATCTGGAATGCGCCGTTAGTTTGCCCTTTTTCGTGGAACCGGCTTTTCAATCTGCCCTTGCCGTAGGCGCGGCCCAGGGTGACCAGCAGCCGGGGAAAATCGGCCGGAAGTGTATGATAATCGTAGAAGTGATGGGCGACAAACCTGCACAACATCAGCTTGGTCAGGCATGACTCGGGCAAAAGAGCAATCCATTCCATCGATCTGTTGGCCAGAAAAACCTTTTCGAGGTCGTCAGGCAATGACTCCCTGCCATCGGGAATGACGGCCAGGCCGACCACACAATCCTCGTTTTCCAATAAAATCGTTTTTGTCTCATCGAGGTTTTTGGCCCTGAGAATAGTCCATCCCATATCGCAGATTCTGTCCATCGCGATTTCAGGGGCTTCATCGAACTCCAGAACGAGCACCTTTCGGGTCAGCATGGCCGGTCTCCGGAAGACAGGATTCCCGAGGGCGGTTTCCAGCGGCTTACCGCGACCGAGAAACCGCTCCGGAGCCAGGCAACTGCGAAAAGCCGCTGCTCAAGGCCGCAGGTTTCTTGTGCCGCAGAAATCGGCGTGAAGGAAATGGAGGAGGGGAGGTCTCCTGTTCTTCTACAAAATTGCACAAACATAAAAAGTCAGTTAAGCAGTCGGTGTTTGTCGGATTTGGTCAAAAGCTTTTTTTGTATCAAGTTCATTTATCCTATAAGGGAATTTCATGATGTCAACCGATCTTCTTTTTATATTAGCTGGATCACAAAAAACTTCTCCATCGTTCCTCGACGGAACGTTCGTCAAGTTGATGGCGTTCCAGGGAGTTTTCGCAGAAATCCTCCCTACTGGTCCGGGGCAGGCACAGGTCCCTCCACGGCAAGTCCGGGGATAACGATTCGGGAGGGAACCGACCTGTGTGTAACAAATGCTTTACAAAAGCAAATCGGCGGTCAAAGAACAGAGATATCCCCGAAAAACGGGAGAAAGGGATCGTTCAATGACCTGAAGGGGAAGAAAACTGTTTCAATCCGTTTACAATGCCCTCTCCTGGGAAAACCTTTCCCAAGACCCATACTGAAGAAAAAACCCTGGAAAAACAACAAATTATAAAAAATTTCACGCTTGGCACATCTTTTGCCCTATGAGAAGACAAGTTGATATTCTGAATCGTGCCATTCCCGGGAGAAGCGCACGAACCGCAAACACCGGGGGCTGCAATTTCCTCAAGTTCGACAGCCACCCGGAAACCTAACCAAGGAGGATTCAAATGAAAAGATGGATCGTTATGGCATTACCGCTGGCTATTGCACTTCTGACTATCGGCAATCCCGCACAGAGCTGGGCCGATACTACCGACAACAATTCCAACTCGGCCGACGACATGTCCCTGGCCGCCAAGGACAACCTGAACAACAACGATGTAGCCGTGGATAATTCGAATATTGTCGAAGACAATCTCAATGGCCCCATCGCCAACGACGTTCAGGTAGCCGATCAGGCCGCCAATGACCAGTCGATCGCCGTGAAGGACACCCTGAACGATAACCAGGTCGGCAACGACAACCAGACCGCGGAACAGGCCGCCAACGACGGTTCCCTTGCCGTGGGCGATGTTTCGGATATCGCTAACGACAAATCGGTCAACACCACCGGCAACGACGTTCAGACAGCCGACCAGGCCGCCAACGACCAGTCGATCGCCGTGAAAGACACCCTCAACAACAATACCCTGTATGACTTCAACAACGACAAGTCCAATCACAGCATCAACGTATCGGACATTCACGTTGCCGTTGCTGCCAGCGTGCTTGACGGCGCGGTTTCCGGCAATACCATCAACATGAGCGCCGGAACCGATTACGATATCGAAACCGGTTACAACTGCCTCGCAAGCGGCACCTACACCTCTACCGGGATTTCCGCCGTTTCGATGAACACCGGGGTTATGTCGCAGACCCAGCAGTCCATCAACGTTCAGGCCAACATTACCCAGTAACGGCAATCGGGCCGGCGGCGGCTTCTCGCCGTCGCCGGCCCTCGCTACAGAGAAAATCGTTAATCCGATACGACCTCATACGAGGAGGCGGGAAAATGAAAAACCCCATGATTTCTCTGATTGCCGCAGCCGCTTTTGCCGGAATCCTCCTGGCAGGACAGAGTTGCCCGGCAGCGGACGGCCAACCGCAGGTCGGAGAACAGATGGTCGTCGCGGGCTTTGCGGAATTCGGCCAGGCGGCCACCGATGACGAACTGGGCTTCGAATCCGGCGGACAAGCAACAGAGATAGACGAGATCTACATGCAGATCAACAATGTCGGAATGAATGCGAATCTGGATAACAACGTGCTGGAATCCAACTCAACGGGGGCCAATTTTATCGGCTACGATGCTTTTTCCAACATGAATGGATTTGCCACCGTCATCCAGAACACGGGCAACCAGGTGCTCATTCAAAGCGCCCTGGTCGTGAATGTGACCATGAAGTGAGTAAAGGCGTTGTTATGAAGAAGGCCAACTTGATTCTTCTGTTTGCAGTAATCCTGTGGTCGGGAATTTTCCCGGCGACTGGGGCCGAGGCCGGTCTGGTGGTGGTTCCCGGCATGTCCGGCAGCGGCATGAATGTCCAGGTCACCAGCCGCAAGGAATCGCTTTTCGAGACCACCGTGCACCAACAATATGATTTCAGTTGCGGCTCCGCTGCCCTGGCCACCCTGCTCACCTACCATTACGCCACCCCGGTTACGGAACAGGATGTCTTCTCCTGGATGTTCGAAAAGGGGGAAAAGGAAAAAATCCGCCGCGAAGGTTTTTCCCTGCTGGACATGAAGAACTACCTCGAAGCGAGGGGATACCGTGCGGATGGCTATTATGTTCCCCTGGACCAACTGGCGGGAGCCGGGGTGCCGGCTATCGTGTTGATCAACATCCAGGGGTACCGCCACTTCGTGGTGGTCAAGGGGCTCACCGATCAGCGGGTCTTGATTGGTGATCCAGCTTCGGGAATCAAGGTCATGCCGCGGGCCGATTTCGAAAAGATGTGGAACGGTCTGGTATTCATTATCCGCAACAAGATCACTTTGGCGGAAAACAACTTCAACCGTCTTGATGAATGGAAAGTAAAGGGCCAGACCCCGATGGGGGTGGCATTGCGAGCCAACGACTTGGCAAGTGTAACCTATCTTTTGCCAGGACCGGGAGGAGCAGGTCCATGAAAACACCGACAAAAAAGCACATGACCCAATTGCTGTTGCTGTTGGCGATCCTATTCCTGGGCATTGGTCCGGCGTCGGCGGCGACTCGGTTCGAGGGCGCTTTTGCAGTCAGTTCCGACCATCTCGACAGCATGAGGGGCGGCTACTCGACCGGGGATATGACCTTGTCCCTGGGTATCAAGGGCTTGTCCATGATCGACGGCGTTATGCAAACCGTGTACAACCTGCAGATTTCGGATATGGCCAAGCTCGGAAAGAAAGGGATCGATTTTCCGGGGACTTTCGTTTCTCAGGGGGTCGGCCCGGATAAGGCAAAGTCCTCCTCGACGGCAACTTCGGCCTTGGCCTCGACTGCGGTTCCGGCCGGGGGAGTTTTGCCGCAGAGCGTCGTAACCCATGAAGTACCTGGCCAGTTCCTCGGTTCGGTTGAGGTTCCGGCAGGGGCTCTCCAGACCGAAAGCGGTACGGTAATTCTTCAAAATGGATTCAGCACCCTGATTCAAAACAACGTGGATCAAAGGATCATTCAGTACCAGACCATAATCGATGCCACAGTGTCCAACGCCGATTTGTTCCGCGACATGCAATTGGTATCGCGGATAAATGAACAATTGATCAATGCCATGCACTGATCCGGCTCTTAAGAAAAAATTCAGCCATTATTTCCCCGGGGAAGGTACGCAAACCGCAAAAAACCTGATACCTTATCAAGGAGACTTCTGATGAAAAGATGGATCGCTCTGGCACTGCCTTTGGCTATCGCCCTTCTGACTATCGTTAACCCTTCGCAAAGCCGCGCGAGTGACATCACCGATAACAATTCCAACTCTGCCGACGACGGTTCATACGCCTTCAAGGACAACCTGAACGGTAACGACGTGGCCGTCAACGATTCCGCCGTCGTCGAGAACAACCTCAATGGCCCCATTGCCAACGATGTCCAGTTTGCTGACCAGGCCGCCAATGATGAATCCGTGGCGGTTAAAGATGTTTTGAACGGCAACAGTGTCGGCAACGATACCCAGGACGCCGATCAGGCCGCCAACGACAATTCTATTGCCGTGGGTGATGTTTCAGATATCGGCAACAATAAATCGGAAAATACTATCGGCAACGACGTACAGGTTGCCGATCAGGCCGCCAACGACAATTCGATCGCCGTGAAGGAGACGCTGAACGACAATACCCTGTACGACTTCGGCAACGACAAATCGGACCACAGCGTCAACATTTCGGATATCCATGTCGCGGTGGCCACCAGCGTGCTTTTCGGCCAGGTTACCGGCAATTCGATCTCCATGACCGAAGGACTTGAAACCACCGAATTCGCCATCGTTACGGGCGACAACTGCTTCGCCTCCGGCGAATATACCTCCAACGGCATTTCCGCGGTATCGATGAATACCGGGATCATGTCGCAGACCCAGCAGTCCATCAACGTCCAGGCTAACGTGAACCAGGCCGTCAATGCCCTTCAATAGCGGGAAGTCCGTCTGGTGGCGGTTATCGCCGCCACCAGACGTTCCTGGTGAAAAAAGGCTTCCTGTTCGGATTTAACGCAGGTACATCGTCCGAAAGGAAGAAGCTATGAACGACCGGTACTCCCTCATCGATCCCTTGGCATATCGTCGCGGAAAAATTGATTTTCTCGCCAACGCTCCAACGCCTTATCCCCGTGGCTCCAAGGAATTCTACTCCTGGCTCTCCGGTTGGCAGAGCGGCCGCCAGCACAAGAATAAAAGCCACGTCATCGCGATCAGAATGCCGAGAACCTGATCGGCGTTCAGCCTGTTTCGGGAATAATTGCGCCTTTGGGGCGCAGGTATCCTGTCGTCCTGAAATCTCTCCATACCTTCGGCCGGCAATAAAAAAAGCCTGCAGCTTTGGGCTGCAGGCTTTCGGTGCTGTTTTTCGAAAAAATGATTGATGATTACTTGACGGCCATTTCGCTGTCCACTGTTTCAGCAGTTTCTTCGGTCATGGCCTGGCCGGCTTCCGCCGCCTCATCAACCATTGCCTGACCCTCTTCTTCCATGGCCTGTCCAGCTTCGGTCATGGTTACGCCTTCTTCTTCCATGGCCTGTCCAGCTTCGGTCACGGTTTCGCCTGCTTCTTCCATGGTGTTCTGCATGGACGATTCGGTTGTCTCGGTGGGAGCAACGGGCTCTTCCTTCTTGCAGCCTACTGCCGCAACCAAAAGTACCAATACGCCAAAAACGAGCAGTACATTTTTCATTTTTTCCTCCAAGAGTGTTTGAAATAAGGGTTAGTGAACCCCCAAACCAATCCGCCTGACAGGATACAGAAATAATTCGTTTAATAAAAGAAAAATTTTGTCGGTAACGGAAAAATGGACCGAAATTCCATTTTTGGTGTAGATTTGGTCAGGATTGCGGCGGCGAGGGGTGTCATCGGCCCGATGGAGACATTTATTATCAACGCGGAGAGTATTTATGATCAAGGTAGCTTTGGTCGAGTTGGAAAGCCGAATGATCCGATTCCGGGCGGAGATGGAACGGTCCTGCCCCGACTGGCGGATGGCCGCGTTTTTCGGCAGGCTCAACCAGTATTATTTTACCGGTACCATGCAGGATGGCGTGTTGCTGGTTCCCCGGGATGACGAAGCGGTTTACCACGTGCGTCGCAGCTTTGACCGGGCCCGGGACGAATCGCTTTTTACCCGGATTGATCTGATGGGTGGTTTTCGTGATGTCGCGGCGGGGCTGAAGCGGCTTCCCGAACAGGTCCATCTCGAATCGGAGATCGTCACCCTGGCGCTTCTGCAGCGTTTTCAAAAGCATTTCCCCGGAACCGGAGTGAAGCCGGTGGATCAGCAGATCGCCGCGGTGCGGGCGGTAAAAAGTCCCTTTGAGCTGGCGCTGATGGAGCGCGCCGGGAAGGTTCACCAACGGGTGCTGGAGCAAAGGGTTCCCGAACTGCTTCGGCAGGGTATGAGTGAGGCGGAGCTGGCCAGCGAGCTTTATCCGGTCATGGTTGCCGAGGGACATCAGGGGGTGGCTCGTTTCGGCATGTTCCAGAGCGAGATGGGGGTAGGGCTGTTCTGTTTCGGCGAAAGTTCCCTGTATCCGACCAGTTTCGACGGGCCCGGGGGCAGTTACGGCATGGGCCCTGCGGTTCCGCTGATCGGCAGTCGGGAGCGCAAACTTACCAGGGGCGACCTGGTTTTTGTTGACCTCGGTTGCGGGGTGGAGGGCTATCATACCGACAAGACCATGACTTACGTCTTCGGCGCGCCTCCGGCAGCGGCGGTGCTTGCCGCCCAGGAACAGTGCGTCGCCATTCAGAACCAGGTGGCCGATATGCTCCGGCCAGGCGCCGTTCCCTCGCGGATTTACAGCACCGTCATGGACAGCCTGGGCCAGGAATTTCTGCGGAATTTCATGGGTTTCGGCAGCCGTCAGGCACGCTTTCTCGGGCACGGGGTCGGTTTGCAGGTCGATGAACTGCCGGTCATCGCCAAGGGTTTTGACGATCCGCTGCAGGAAGGGATGGTCTTTGCGGTGGAACCGAAGAAGGGTATCGAGGGTGTGGGCATGGTCGGAATCGAGAACACCTTTGTCGTTACTTCCGAAGGCGGGCGTTCCCTGACCGGGTCCCACGCCGGATTGCTGCGGGTGGGGTAAAGCGAGGATGGCGAAGGCGCTCGATCAGGACTTTTGGCCGTCCCTGGTAGTGCGTAATAAAAAAAGGCCCTGCGGTAAAGTCGCAGGGCCTTTCTGTCGCTATAAAGTGCAACTCGATCTTACTCAGATCTTGCGCACGTTAGCCGACTGAGGTCCTTTTTGACCTTGGGTGACCTCAAAGGAGACGCGGTCCCCTTCGGCGAGAGATTTAAATCCGTCGCCCTCGATTGCCGAGAAATGCACGAACACGTCAGGGCCGTTGTCCTGCTCAATGAAGCCAAAACCTTTTGCGTCATTAAACCACTTAACTGTACCTTCTGCCATTTTTTTTCTCCATGGTTCCCTGGGGGAACTTTTTCGTTGTTGTGCAATGTCCTGTTACGCAAAAAAAGACACAGAGCCGAAGGCTGTCTGTGTGTTTTGTTCCTGATTGACGCCCTGTCAATTGTCCGGCAACAAAATATGCACAAACTTGCTTAGTCGGATTGAATCCTATCAGGGGAATTTAGATAATGCAAGCATCTTTTTTGGGTGGGCCCATTTTTTTATGCCCGGCAGAATCTGACCCGCATTGCTCGCGATGGCCATTAATGCTTTTGCAAAAACCCGTAAGATGCCATCAATCAATTACCAGAATGGCTCGCCTCGCACAAGACAATTCTTCAGGTATTCCAGACGATGATAACCATCGGAAGTCCACGGGAGGAAAGGCTTTTCGAGGGATCGGGGAAGGGAGGCTTTTGCCCCGGGGAACGCACATCATGCTGTTTGGTGCTTGTGTTATCACATTAATGTGCCAATATTCTAGTGTGTGCCCCATCCGGAGTTTGCGGATGATCAGTTTTTTACCAGTTTACGTTGTGCTTCGCAAGGGTTGCGAACCGGAGCGCCACCGGCGTCGGAGCAAGGCTTCCGGCAAGGTGGTGCTATCCGGGACATCATTGTTTTCATTGCAACGTGGAGGCAGGCATGGAAGAACAAGTGAGTGAGCAAGGAATGGTGCAGGAAGGATTCGTCCAGGAGGAGCCGGCAAAGGTGATCAGTCCAGGTTTCGACCAGTTGTTCAAAAAGACCACCAACATCTGGAAAAACAACCTGGCCGACCTGGTACTGGTGACCTTGGTGTTTTGTCTGGTAGCTTGGGTGCCTATTGTCAATATCGCCTTCAGTGCCGGATACGTTCGTGCCCTGCTCAAGGCGATGCGGGGGGAAAAACCCATGGTCGTTGATATCTTCTCGGCCTGGGACTGCTTCGGTTCGGCTCTCGTATATGGCATCGTAGTCTTCATCGGCGAGATTCTTCTGATGATGGTGCCGGTTCTTGGCTGGGTCGCCATGATGATTCTGTTCCTGGCCGCGGCCCCAGGGTTTTATGCCCTCGCCGATCGAAATCTGGCGCCAGTAGCCGCCATGAAGTGGAGTCTGGCGGCATTCAAGGCCGATCTGGGAAACTGGGTGGCGGTGCTGCTTATCGGCGGTCTGGTCGCTAAAGCCGGCCTGATCGTCCTGGTTCTCGGCGTGCTGTTCACCCTGCCGTGGGGCTATCTGCTCATTGCCCTGCAGTATGAAAATCAGGGAGACCTGGCGGCACTGGAAGAGGAATAGCGAGTTGCCAAAAAAACAGTCAAAAAAAGAGGCGGAACCTCGAAGGGTTCCGCCTCTTGTCATTTCTGGAACTACTTAACAGGCTGCTCCCCCTTGGTCGGAATGAACATTGGGAGGTTCTTTCTTATCCTTGACCGGCCATTCCCCTTGGGATACATTGGTGGCGTTGTAATTTTGATGGCGTCGCAAAACGTGTGCCCATGTAGGAGGAATTTTTGCTTAGCCATCTTATGAGTTTTTGCGAACGCATCAAATTTATTGGCTTTATTGGAGGGGACATGCCTGGAAAGGACCAAGTCAGGGACAGGAGTACAAAGCCGCCCTTCCGGAGAAGATCCGGTGGCGGCTTTTTTTTTGGGTCTCAAGCCGGACTCATTGCTGCTGTTGTTTTTGTTGCCGGGTTGTGGCTGGGGATGGTTTCCCCTGGCGCGGCGGAAACGGTATCGGCCGACCGGATTTATGCTGAACAGAAGGATGCCTTGGTGCAGGTCCGCATCTCCGATCGGGTTGCGGGGTCCAAATCCTCTATCGGATCGGGTTTTCTCGTCGGTGACCAGGGGCTGATCGCCACCAACTACCACGTTATTTCCGATCTGGTATTCCACCCGGCGGATTACCAGGCCTCCTTCTTTCACGAAAACGGCCAGAGCGGCTCTTTAACTTTGACAGCAGTGGACGTGGTGCACGACCTGGCTGTGCTTCGTGCTGAAATCGCGCCGGGCAAGCCGCTTCGACTGGCCCGGATAGCACCCATTCAGGGAGAAAAGCTGTTCAGCCTGGGCAACCCGCATGACCTCGGGATGACCATCGTCGAAGGAACCTACAACGGCCTTCTGAAACAGTCCCTCTACAAGAAAATCCATTTCACCGGCTCCATCAACCCGGGGATGAGCGGGGGGCCAGCCCTGAACTATCAGGGGGAGGTGGTGGGCATCAATGTGGCCACCGCCGGCAACCAACTGAGCTTCCTGGTTCCGGCGGGGTACCTGCAGGACCTTCTGGACACTCTTCCTCCGGCACCGCCCGGCAATACGGAGA
>Ga0326597_10008639_pt1 | contig 13713 bp, 14 predicted proteins | sample RVTome_12_FD_203789 | JGI IMG/M metagenome (GOLD analysis project Ga0326597, IMG submission 203789) | Soil microbial communities from uranium-contaminated site in the Upper Colorado River Basin, Wyoming, United States - RVT100D185 | ecosystem: Environmental > Terrestrial > Soil > Contaminated >... | reverse complement strand
GATCATGATGAAGCACATCTTCCCGAACGTGGCGGCGCTGGTGGTGGTCCTTGCGACGATTTTCCTGCCGATCGCTATCCTCGCCGAGGCGGCAATCAGCTTCCTTGGCATCGGCGTACCGGCACCCACCCCGTCGTGGGGCGCCGACATGACGGGCGAGAACCAGAAGGGCGCGGTAGCCGACAACATCTGGTGGGTAGTGTTTTTCCCCGGCCTGGCGCTGAGCATGGTCGTCCTCGCCTTCAACATGATCGGCGACGCCTTCCGCGACATCTCGGACCCGCGGTTGCGCGGCAGCGGGATGGGCGGCAACAGCGGTGGTGGCGGCGGCGGCGGCGGCGGGCTCTAGGCAGCCCAACCCTCGTTCCCTACTGGACATCTCGACCCAGCAGGCGTAGTGTGCCTGCGAACGCACGGCGAATTGGCGGCAGGGAGATGCCATGAGAGACTACGTCCTCCGGCGCATAGCCTTGATGATCCCGCTCATGCTGGGGGTCAGCTTTCTGACGTTCCTTGCCTTCCGCATTATTCCCGGCGACATCGTGGACTTTCGTTGCGGATTCGGTTGTGATGAGGCCGCACGAGAGGCTCTTCGCGAGCAACTCGGTCTGAACCGGCCGTGGTATGAGCAATACTTCGAGTGGATGACGAACGTCCTGCAGGGGGACTTTGGCCGGTCACTGGGCGAAGGGCAGCTGCCGCTGACGACGGAACTTGAGCGACGGATGCCGATCACCCTTGAAATCATGGTCCTGACGATCATATTCACGATCATGCTAGGCATCCCGCTCGGCATCATCTCCGCAGTCCGGCCGGGGGCGACGATCGACCACTTCTTGCGCTTCTTCGGGGTGCTGGGACTGTCGGTGCCGAACTTCTACCTTGGGGTGCTGATAGTTGTGTTCGCGGCGGCGTGGTTCGACTGGTCGCCGCCGCAGTTCGGCCGCGGCTATGTGTCCCCGACGGAGGATCCATGGGTCAACATCCAGCAGTTCTTCTTTCCGGCGATCGTGCTGGCGATCGGCAGCGCAGCAGTCATCATGCGGATACTGCGGTCTTCGCTGCTGGAGGTACTGCGGAACGACTATATCCGCACAGCGTGGTCGAAAGGGCTGCGCGAGCGGGCGGTGATTACGCGGCACGCGCTGAAGAACGCGATGATCCCGGTGCTGACGATCCTCGGGCTGGAAGCGGGGAGCCTGATCGGCGGCAGCGTAATCATGGAGAGCATCTTCGGGCTTAACGGGCTCGGCAGTTACATCCTCTATACGGCTGTGACGCGGGATATCGTGGTGGTGCAGAGCATCGTGTTCCTGGCGGCGTTTGCCTACGTGACGATCAACCTGTTTGTTGACGTGGCGTATGGATGGCTGGACCCGCGGGTGCGGGTTTCGTAAGGGGGACGGAGAACCTGAAACCGGAGAACCCAGAACCTAGAACCTAGAACCGGAGCGGGTTGAGGCGAGGCCTTTGTTGTCGATATGGAAGGGGTGTTGAGGCGAGGCTGAAGCCGTCGCGGCTACGTTGGTGTCCGGGGGGCTTTCGGGGTTGGCGGTCGTGGTTCGTTTGGGCGAACGAAGTTGGAGGCCTGAAGGCGCTCCGCTACGGAGCCGTTGGTGTTGGCGACGAGCGTGGTGTGGATGTGAAAGGTTGTTGAGGCGAGGCTGAAGCCGTCGCGGCTACGTTGGTGTCCAGGGGGGCTTTCGGGGTTGGCGGTCGTGGTTCTTTTGGCGAACGAAGTTGGAGGCCTGAAGGCGCTCCGCTACAGGGCGGTTGTGATTTGTTTGGCGAGGGCGTCGAGGTTGGTGCGATCGGCCAGCTTGCCGTAGGCCGGCGGGAAGCGGAGGCCGAAGCCGTCGCCGCGGTAGCGCGGGAGGACGTGGAGGTGGACGTGGAAGACTTCCTGGCCGGCGACTTCTCCGTTTGCCACCCAGAGGTTGTAGCCTTCCATGCGCACGGCGCCGGGGAGGGCCTTAGCGATGCGGCTGCCGACGGCCAGCATCTTGCCGGCGATTGGTTCGGGCACTTCGTCCATGGTTACGTGGTGAGCCGTCGGGATGACGAGCGCGTGGCCCTCGGTAACCGGGCGGATATCGAGGAAAGCGGCGACGTCGGGATCGCGGTGGAGGAAGCTGGCCTCGGCATCACCGGCGAGGATCTGGCAGAAGATGCAGCCCTGCTCTTCGAGGAAGCGGACGATCCGCGAACGTAGCTCCGCGCGGTTCTGTCGGAGCGCCTCCGCGAGAGGCATGCGCTTCTGCATGTCACCGGGGTCTTCAATCGGCCAGTCGAGGCGGGCGCGGGCACGCGGAAGGTCCGGTGCTTCCGCGCGCACCTTGTCGCAGAGGACGATCAGGAAGTCGAATTCCTGCTCCACGAACTCGTTGAAGTGCTTGGAGCGCAGGCCGCCCGACGGGTAGAACGCCTCGTCGAGCGCCCGGATAGTGAACCCGGGCACCTCGTCACCGGGGCGGATGCCGGCGCTGTACACCTCGAAGCGCCCGGCGCCGTGATGGCGCAGCATCGCCTCGGCGATCTGGCTGCGGGCGCGGTTGCCTTCGCAGACGAAGAGGACGCGGGGAATGGGGGTGGGAGTCATCGGATGGGAAGGGTACAGGGTGGCGTGGTTCGTGGCAATGGTGGTGGTGAGCAGTGATAGCGTTAGGCCCAGGCGGTGCGAGAGATTGGTGTGAGTGCTGATTCGCGCTCCGTCTTCGATTGCTCAGGATGAGCGGAGGCGCAAGCGCGTGGTTGTGTTCGGGCGCGCGTCTAAGCGCGGACGTTGTAGCCGAGGGCCTCGGCGACGATCTCGGTGTCCTTGTCGCCGCGGCCGGAGAGGTTGATGAGGACGATCTTCTCTTTGGGCAGGGTTTCGGCCAGTTTGGCGGCGTAGTAGATCGCGTGCGAGGACTCGAGGGCCGGGATGATGCCCTCGGTCTCGCAGAGGAGGGTGAGGCCTTCGAGGGCTTCGCGGTCGGTGACGGCGACATACTCGGCGCGGCCGGTGTCCTTGTAGTAGGAGTGCTCGGGGCCGACGCCGGGGTAGTCGAGGCCGGCGGAGATGGAGTGGGTTTCGATGACCTGGCCGGCTTGGTCCTGGAGGAGGTAGGACATCGCGCCGTGGAGGACGCCGGTGCGGCCCCCTGAGAGGGTGGCAGCGTGGCGGCCGGTGGCGAGGCCCTCGCCCGCAGCCTCGACGCCGACGAGTTTGACCTCTTCGTCGGCGTAGAAGGGGTGGAAGAGGCCGATGGAGTTAGAACCACCGCCGACGCAGGCAACGGCGTAGTCGGGGAGGCGGCCTTCGGCTTCGAGCATCTGCCAGCGTGATTCGTTGCCGATTACCGACTGGAAGTCGCGGACCATCATCGGGTAGGGGTGGGGACCGACGACGGAGCCGATGAGGTAGTGGGTGGTGCGAACGTTCGTGACCCAGTCGCGGATGGCTTCGTTGATGGCGTCTTTGAGGGTGCGTGAGCCGGAGGCGACGGGGCGGACTTCAGCGCCGAGGAGTTTCATGCGGAAGACGTTGAGGGCCTGCCGGCGGACGTCCTCTTCGCCCATGTAGACGACGCATTCGAGGCCGAGCATGGCGCAAACAGTAGCGCTGGCGACGCCGTGCTGGCCGGCGCCGGTCTCGGCGACGACGCGAGGCTTACCCATGCGCTTGACGAGGAGGCCCTGGCCGACGGCGTTGTTGATCTTGTGGGCGCCGGTGTGGGCGAGGTCTTCACGCTTGAGGTAGATCTTTGCTCCGCCAAGCTTCTCGGTGAGCCGCCTGGCGAAATAGAGCTGCGTGGGCCGGCCGACGTAGTGCTTGAGGATGTCCGCAAGCTCTTCGACGAACGCGGGGTCGTTCTGCGCCCGGTGGTATTCGGTTTCGAGTTCGGCGACGGCTGCCATGAGGGTCTCGGGGATGTACTGGCCGCCGTAGGGGCCGAAGCGGCCGCGCTCGTCGGGGAGCTGGATGGGTGTGGTCATGGCAGGGAGTCGCCTATCCAGCGGATGAAAGGGAAACGGGAGCGGGCGAGATTGGCGAGCCTGCGGTCGGCGGTCCAGAACTCGCAGCCGGTCAGGCCGGCCAGCGCGACGTAGTACATGTTGTAGAGCCGCGGAGCGTTGAGCGACCTCGCGATCGACCATGCTTCGTAGACGAGCGGGGCCGGCTGGAGAATGTCGATCGTGAGGTCAAGGAACGCCTGCAAGGTCTCGTCACCCTCCTCTTGCGTGACTCGGTTGTTGTAGACCGCCTGCCGAATGACCGAAGGCGCTTCGAAGGTGAGCATCGGGGGAGCGATCAGCCTGTCGGCTTGTCGCATCCAGGTATCCCTCGCCGCGTACGCGCGGTCCGAATGTTCCTCGACGAAGAGCCACGAGAGGACAAGGCTGGCGTCGACACAGATTTCCGCCACCCTATTCCCAGGATCCGCGCACTTCATCCAGGAGCTGAAGGACGTCGATGCGCCCATGGCGCTCGAAGATTCGCTTCGAGTTCGCCCGCGCACGCTCCCAGGGGTCGGTCTGCTGGAGCCGCTCTTTCATCTGGGCGATGGCCCCTGACATGCCGAAGTACGCCCGGCCCTGCCACTCGCACTTTTCGATGGCCCCGCTCTTGTGCAGCGACCAGAGGGCGAAGCCAAGGCCGGCCCGGCTGGAACCCACGGCCTCCAGGAGGTCAGCGTCGCGATAGGTGAAGAGTTCGTCGGGGTGATCCGACACGTACGCGAGGACGCGGTCCTTCACGGAAGGTGTGTGGCGCTTCTGACGGGCGACCACATCGTTCACTTTCATGGCTGAGTCTAGGGTATGTCTATCGAGGAGGCACGTCAAGGCGTACCGAGGCGTCTGAAGGCGGCTAAGGCGTTAGCAGGCGCGGGGTGCTAGGTCGCTCGTTCCAGTTCTGTGAGCATGGTACATGATGCTAGGCGGAGGCGACCGGCTGACGGGCGGCCGCGATGAAAGCGCGGATCTTCTCGGGGTCTTTGACGCCGTCGGTCTCGACGCCGGAGGAGACGTCGACGGCCCAGGGGTGAACGCTGCGGACGGCTTCGCCGACGTTGTCTGGGGTCAGTCCGCCGGCCAGTACGGTCGGTGTCTGCGCTGCTATTTCGGCGGCGACTGACCAATCGAGGGTGCGTCCGGTGCCGCCGTAAGTGCCCGGGACGAAGGGGTCGAGGAGGAGGACGGCGCCGCCGTGGTAGTGGGGCATCAGGTGGGCGGCGGTCTCACCGTCGCGGACTTTCATGCACTTGAGGATCGGGCGAGAGACGTGCTCGTTGACCTCCCATGGCTCGGAGCCGGAGAGCTGGACCAGGTCGAGATTGCACTCGGCGGCGATGGAGTTGATGGTGTCCGGGTCCTGGTCTGCGAAGACGCCCACCAGCAGCGGGCGGCGCTCGGTGAGGGCGGCTTCGATGGCGCCGATGTCGGACGAGGCCAGCGACTCAGATCCGCCTTTGCCGAGAGCTTTCGCGACCTGCTTCGCCTGGCCGATGGTGACCTGGCGCTTCGAGGGTGCGAAGACCATGCCGATGAAGTCCGCGCCGTACGCCGCAGCCAAACGGGCGTGCTTCGGGTCGGAGATGCCGCAAATCTTGACGAGAGTCATGCCGGTACGCCTCCCTGGATATAGGCCAGCGCCTCGTGAACGAGTTCGTCGACCGGCCGGGTTGTGTCGAGGACGATCCGCTCGCCGGAGAGCACGTAGCCCGGCGAGGTACTGACGTCAGCGGGGGTGCGAGTTTGCGATTCGAGGCCGTGGCGGGACTCGAGGCGGCGGGCTCGCTCAGCGGTGTCGGCGATGACGCACTCGACGATGAGTCGCGGGGCTCCAACGCGGGAGCAGATGTCCTTCCAGCGCTGCTCGACGACCGGCCAGTAGACGGGGTTGTCGAGGATGACGCTGTGTCCGAGCGATACGAGATCCTCGGCCTGGGCGAAGTAGACTTCGTACGCGGCGGGGCCGGACTGCTTCTCGGAGACGCCCGCGCGGAGGAGAGCGGCCTTGATTACGTCCTTGTCGAGGACGATGGCGCCGAGGGCGGGTGCAAGCGCGCGGGCGATGGTGCTCTTACCGCTGCCGGGGAGGCCGTGCATCTGGATCACGAGCGTCATCGGCCCAGAAGCTCCAGGACTTTGGCGGCCGGATCTGGCGCGGTGATGACGCCTTCGCCGACAAGGGCGGCGTGGACGCCGATTCGTTCGAGCCGCAGCATATCGTCGCGGGTGAAGATGCCGCTTTCGGCGACGAAGGTCGCACGGGGCGGAGCGAGCGGGCGCAGGCGTTCGGTGGTGGCGAGGTCGATATCGAAGGTGCGGAGGTCGCGGTTGTTGACGCCGATGACGGTGGCGCCGGCAGCGGCCGCGCGCGACATCTCGGCTTCGTCGTGGACTTCGACGAGCGCGTCGAGGCCGATGGCGGCGGATGTAGCGAGGAGATCGCGCAGAAGCGGTTGTTCGAGGATGGCGACGATAAGGAGCGCGGCGTCGGCGCCGTTGGCGCGTGCTTCGAAGAGCTGATATTCGTCGATCGTGAAGTCCTTGCGGAGGAGCGGCGGCCCGCCCGGGAGGCTGTCGCGGATGGTTTGCAGGTATTCGATGCGGCCCTGGAAGTTCTTCCCATCGGTCAGCACCGAGATCGCGGCAGCGCCTCCGGCCGTGTAGCGTTCGGCGAGCCAGACGGGGTCGAAGTCCTCGCGCAGGACACCGCGGGAGGGCGATGCTTTCTTGACCTCGGCGATGAGGCCGATGGCAGGCCCGCGCAGCGCTTTCGCGAAGCCGCGGGGCAGTGGCGAACGCTCGGCCGCCGCGCGCACTCCGGCGAGAGGGGTGCGAACCATAGCGGCTGCAAGCTCGTCGCGCGTGTTGGCGACAATGCGGTCGAGGATGGTGTCGGTGGTCTGCGTCATGCGCTCGATTATCCCACCTACCCGAAGCCCTGGCTGAGTTCGACGAACGCGGTGAGCCGCTTCCTCGCCTCGCCGGAGTCGATGGCTTCGCCGGCGAGCGCGATGCCTGCCGGGAAGTCCTTCGCCTTATCGATCGCGATGAGGGCGGCGGCGGCGTTAAGGACGACGACGTCACGCGCGGGCCCTTGCTCGCCGTCGAGGACGGCGGTTACCATCCGGGCGTTTTGTTCGGGGGTTCCACCGCGGATGGCGGCGGGCAGGGCGGTGCCAAGGCCGAGGTCTTCGCTGGATACGGTGTATTCGTTCACGTCGCCGTGGTTGAGCTCGTAGACTTCGCCAGGGCCGTCGAGGGTGAGTTCGTCGCTGCCGTCATGGCCGTGCACCACAAGTACGTGCTTGCTGCCGAGCCGTTCGAGCACGGCGACCATCAGCGGGGCGACCTCGGGCCGCGCGACGCCGAGGACCTGGTGCTTCGCGCCGGCAGGGTTGGTGAGCGGCCCGAGGATGTTGAATACGGTGCGAAGGCCGAGTTCGCGGCGGGTGGGCGCGGCGTGCTTCATTGACGGGTGGTAGGTCTGCGCGAACATGAAGCCAAAGCCAGTCTCTTCGATGCATTGCGCCACCTGATCGGGGCCAAGGTCAATCTTCGCGCCAAGCGCTTCGAGGACATCGGCCGAGCCACAACCGCTGGTCATCGCGCGGTTGCCGTGCTTGGCGACGCGTGCACCGGCACCAGCGGCGACGAAGGCAGCGGTGGTGGAGACGTTGAAGGTGCCGCGAGAGTCACCGCCGGTCCCGCAGGTGTCGACGAGCGGGCCGGCGACCTTGACGTGGAGCGCGCGCTCACGCATGACGCGAGCCATGCCTGCGACTTCTTCGACGGTCTCGCCTTTCATCCGCAGGGCGACGAGGAAGGCGGCGAGCTGGGCGGGGGTGACTTCGCCCGAGAAGATCTCGTGCATCACCTCGGAGGCTTCGACCTCGGAGAGATCGCGCTCTTCGTTTACGAGTGCTTCGAGTGCGGTCTTTATGGTCATTTATCGTTCCTTGTAGCTTCGCGTGCTCCGTCGCATGATTTCCTCAACGGACACGAGCTTGTCAGGGTCGAAGATCGCGTAGACGATTCGATACTCCCCGACTCGAAGCTTCCAGACGGGGCCCCTCGCGTGAAGCTTGGCCGAGCCGGCCGGACGCGGATCGCCGGCGAGGTCGTCGAGCGCAGCGGCAATCCGCGCGAAATCATCCGGCGACCCAAGGCTGAGGCGCTCGAGGTAACGTCTCGCCCGGCGGTGTAGTTCAAGAGCGTACGCCACTCTTTTTCCCTAGCTTGAGTTTCAGTTCGTCCCAGCTGATGCTTGCAGACGGATCCGCGAGGTGCTCAGCGAGGCCCCGCTCGCCGGCAAGGGCATCGATCTCGTCTTCGAAATTGTCTTCCACAGCTGAGAGGAACAGCTTGGATACACTCGTTCCTTTGCGGACTGCGAGTTCTCTCAGCAACTCATGCAGGTCTTCAGGCACCGATACGAGTATTCGCTTCATGTTGCACCTCCCGTGCGATACTGTGATATCACTGTATCACATGTCCAGGAAGTTCTTGAGCAGCTTTTTGCCCTCACCGGTGAGGATCGATTCGGGGTGGAACTGGACGCCTTCGACGGCCAGCGTGCGGTGGCGGACGCCCATGATGACGCCGCTATCGGTCTCGGAGGTGATCTCGAGTTCGTCGTCGGGGAAGCCTTCGCGGCTGATGGCGAGGGAGTGGTAGCGGACCGCTTCGAACGGCTGGTCGAGCCCGGCGTACACGCCCTTGCCGTCGTGGTGGACAAGCGAGGTCTTGCCGTGGACGATCTCGCCGGCGTTGACGACTTCGCCGCCGAAGGCTTCGCCGATCGCTTCGTGGCCGAGACAGACGCCGAGGATGGGTATCTTGCCGGCGAAGTGCTTGATGGCGGCCACGCTGACTCCGGCCTCTTTCGGGGTGCAGGGCCCGGGCGAAATGACGATCTTCTCGGGGGCCATCTGGTCTATGTCCTCGATGGTGATCTTGTCGTTGCGGACCACTTCGACCTCGGCGCCGAGCTCGGAAAGGTACTGGTAAAGGTTGTATGTGAAGCTGTCGTAGTTATCGATTAACAGGATCATGATGTGACTCCGGGGTTTGTGGTTGGATTCATGATGCGCCCTCCGGCGGCAGGTGGATCTCGCGGTTGATGGTGACGCCGGTGATCTTGCTGCCGGCGTCACCGCAGAGCCAGAGGACGGTTGGCACGAGGTCTTCTGGCATACCGACCTGGCCGAGCCGGAACGCCTCCGCGATGTCTTCTTCGCTGCGGAACTGGCGCCAGAGCGGGGTGTCGGTAACACCGGGGGTGAAGGCGTTGACGCGGATGCCGTAGCGCGCAACTTCGGATGCAACGATACGCGTGAAGTGGATTACCGCCGCCTTGGAGGCCCCGTATGCCGCCGTGTACGCCTGCGTGCGCACGCCGAGGCCGGATGCGGTGTTTACGATGACACCGGACCGCTGAGGGATCATGTGCTGCAAGACCGCTCGCGTACAGAGAAACGTCCCGCGCAGGTTGGTGTCGAGCACCGAATCCCAGTCTTCATCAGTCATCTTCGCGACGGGGCCGCCAACGGCGCGGCCAGCGTTGTTCACTAGGATATCGATCCGACCGAGTTGCTTGACGGCGGCATCGACCATCGAGTTGACCTGGGAAGTGTCGGAGACGTCGCACTCGACCGGCAGCGCACGGGCAGCGATGTGCATGGCGACATCACCGGCAGCCTCGGCGTTAACATCGGCTACGACGACGGCAGCGCCCTCGCCAGCGAGACCGATGGCGATGGCGCGCCCGATACCACTGCCAGCGCCGGTGACGATGGCGACTTTGCCGTCAAGAGACCCCACGCTAGTACCCGAGGCTCCCACTCAGCACTGTCTCCTCCATCTCCTCGGCCAGGTCGATTGCCTGGAGGGTTGCACGGGCCTTGTTCAGCGATTCCTGGTATTCGGTGTCGGGGACGCTGTCGTAGACGACGCCGCCGCCGGCCTGGATGTTGGCGATGCCGTCCTTGTGGACGATGGTGCGGATGGTGATGGCGGTGTCCATGTTGCCGGAGAAGTCGAAGTAGCCGACCGCGCCGCCGTAGGGACCGCGGCGGAAGGGCTCGATCTCGCTGATGATCTCCATGGCGCGAATCTTGGGAGCGCCGCTGAGGGTGCCGGCCGGGAAGCAGGCGCGGAGGGCGTCGTAGGCCGACATCCCTCCCGTTAGCTCACCGGTGACGCGCGAGACGAGGTGCATCACGTGCGAGTACTTTTCGACGATCATGAAGTCGCGCACTGTCACGGTGCCGGGCTTGCTGACGCGGCCAATGTCGTTGCGGCCGAGATCGACGAGCATGACGTGCTCGGCGCGCTCTTTTTCGTCGGTCGCCAGTTGCTCGGCGATGGCGGCGTCTTCGTCCGGGTCCTTCCCGCGCGGCATGGTGCCGGCGATGGGGTGGGTCTCGACGACGCCGTCCTCGACGCGCACGAGCATTTCAGGTGAGGCGCCGATGATGTGCGAGTCACCCATCTGGAGGAAGTACATGTACGGTGAGGGGTTCACCATTCGCAGGGCTCGGTAGATCGAGAAGGGATGCGCCGAAGTCGGCCGGGAAAGCCGCTGCGAAGGCACGCACTGGATTATGTCACCCGCGACGATGTACTCCTTCACGTTTTCGACGTTCTGGTGGTAGCGCTCCCGAGTGATGCTCGACGTGACCTCGCCCTGCTCGTGATAGAGCGCGGTCGGGTAAGGACTTGCGGGCAGCGCGTGGGAGAGGCGCTTGGCCAACTCTTCGATCCTCCAGCAGGCCTGGCGGTACGAGGCCTCGATGTCACCATCGAGCCGGCAATGGGCGACGACCTTGATGACGTGCTTGATGTGATCGAACACGAGAAGTGAGTCGACGAACATGAAGAGCGACTCGGGGAGGCCCTGCGGGTCATCCGCCGGCACCGTGATACGGGGCTCGAAGTGACGAACGACGTCGTAGGCGAGGAATCCGACTGCGCCACCGGTGAAGCGCGGCAGGGACGTGCGGGCCTCGCTGTCCTTGGGGTGGGACAGCTTGTAGCGCGACATCTCTTGCTCGACTTCGAGCAGCGGGTCGACACCATCGGTTGGGTCGGCGTAAGGGCCCGTCCGGGTGACGCGATAGGGTTCGGTACCGATGAAGCTATAGCGGGCCATGCGCTCGCCGCCCTCGACGGATTCGAGGAGGAACGAGTGATCGCCGCGGGCGACCTTGAGGTAGGCCGAGACCGGCGTCTCGAGATCGGCGGGAACGTCGCGGAAGACGGGTACGAGGTTGTTGTCGCCGCGAGCTGCAAGTGCGCGGACTTGTTCGAGCGTGGGTGTGTAGTTCACTTGCTCACCTGCAGTCCTTCTGCTCCCCGGAAATAGGTCAGGCCCATGGCTTCACGGGCGTCGGTCAGGGTCTTGTGGCATTCTTCGCGGGCACGGGCCGACCCGGCTTCAATGATTTCTTCGACGAAGCCGTTTTTCGCGGCGAACCCGGCGCGGCGGTCGCGAATCGGGTCGAGGAAGCGGTTGATGGCGGCGGCGAGCTTCTTCTTCACCTCGACGTCGCCGACCGCGCCTTTGCGGTAGCGTTCCTTGAGGTCTTCGACCTCGGCGCGGTCGTTGTTGAATTCATCGTGGTAGATGAACACGGGGTTGCCCTCGACCTTGCCGGGGATGTCGGCGCGGATGCGGTTAGGGTCGGTGAACATCGTGCGCACCTTCGCTTCGACGGCCTCGGGTGAGTCGGAGAGCATGATGACGTTGCCGATCGACTTGCTGGCCTTGGCCTGGCCGTCGGTGCCAATGAGAACGGGGGTGATCGGCGCGTCGGGCTCGGGGAAGACTTCACGGCCGTAGGTCTGGTTGAAGCGCCGGGCGATCTCGCGGGTCAGCTCGACATGCGAGGCCTGGTCTTTGCCCACGGGCACGACGTCACCCTTCACCATCAGGATATCGGCCGACTGGAGGACCGGATACGAGAGTAGAGCCATCGAGGCGCTTTCCAGTTGCAGGTCGCGCACCTGGTCCTTCAGGGTGGGGATGCGCTGCGCCCGGGGGACGCCGACGAGCGGCATGAAGAGCCAGAACAGCTCCAGCACTTCCGGCACGAGCGACTGGAGGTATATCGTCGTCTTCGCCGGGTCGATCCCAACCGCGAGGTAGTCGAGGACGCACTCGCGGATGTTGCCGCCGATCTCGTGGAGGTCCTCGGTACGGGTGGTGAGGACGTGCAGGTCCGCGAGCAACACGAAGGTGTCGATCTTTTCCTGCAGTTCCACGCGCATCTTGAGGGAGCCCACGTAATGGCCGAGGTGGAGCGCGCCGGTCGGGCGGTCGCCGGTGAGCATGCGCTTCCAGTTCGGGTTGAAGGCCGTGCTGGTGTGGGAGGACTTGCTTTCGGTCATACGGCACCGACCTTCGGGATGGTGCTCATAGCGGCCTCCACTGCGGCGGCCGGGTATGCGAAGTCCTGCAGCTTGCCGCTCTGGTAGGCCTCGTAGGCGGCGAGGTCGAAGTGACCGTGGCCGCTGAGGTTGAAGAGGATCACGCGGTTCTCGCCTGCTTCGCGCGCGGCGATGGCTTCCTCGAACACGGCGCGGATGGCGTGGCTGGACTCGGGCGCGGGGAGGATGCCTTCCGAGCGGGTGAACTGCACCGCGGCCTCGAAGCAGTCGGTCTGGTGGAGGGCGCGGCCTTCGATGTGTCCGTCCTCGACGAGTTTGGAGATGATGGGAGCCATGCCGTGGTAGCGCAGGCCGCCGGCATGAATCCCGGGCGGAACGAAGTCATGTCCGAGGGTGTGCATGGGCATGAGCGGGGTCATTCCGGCAATGTCTCCGAAGTCGTAGGCATACTTGCCACGCGTGATGGTGGGGCACGACTCCGGCTCGGCGGCGATGAAGCGCGTCTTCTTGCCGGCGGTCAGGCGCTCGCGCATGAAGGGAAAAGCGAGGCCGGCGAAGTTTGAGCCGCCGCCCACGCAACCGATGACGGTGTCGGGGTATTCGCCTGCCATCTCCATCTGCGTCAGCGCTTCCTCACCGATGACGGTCTGGTGCAGCAGCACGTGGTTGAGCACAGAGCCGAGCGAGTAGTTGGTGTCGTCGCGGGTGGCGGCTTCCTCGACGGCCTCGGAGATGGCGATGCCAAGGGAGCCGGGGGAGTCGGCGTCGCGCTCGAGGACCATCCGTCCGGCGTTCGTCAGGTTGGTCGGCGAAGCCAGCACCTCGGCGCCGTAGGTCTGCATGAGGATGCGGCGGTACGGCTTCTGCTCGTATGAGACCTTGACCATGTACACCTTCAACTCGATACCGAAGAAATTGCAGGCCATGGCAAGCGCGCAGCCCCACTGGCCGGCGCCGGTCTCGGTGGTCAGGCGCCGGACGCCCGCCTCGCGGTTGTAGTAGGCCTGGGGCACGGCCGTGTTCGGCTTGTGCGAGCCGGCCGGAGACACGCCCTCGTACTTGTAGTAGATGTGGGCCGGGGTCTGCAGCGCCTTCTCGAGCCGGTGGGCGCGGAAGAGCGGGCTCGGCCTCCAGAGCTTGTACACCTCGCGGACTTCGTCGGGGATCGGGATGAAGCGCTCGGTGGAGACTTCCTGCTGGATGAGAGCCATGGGGAAGATGGGCGCGAGGGCCTCGGGGCCGATCGGCTCGCCCGCCGGGTTCAGGGGCGGTCCGGGCGGCTGAGGCATGTCGGCGAGGACGTTGTACCACTGCCGGGGCAGGTCCTTC
>Ga0326597_10008638_pt1 | contig 13718 bp, 14 predicted proteins | sample RVTome_12_FD_203789 | JGI IMG/M metagenome (GOLD analysis project Ga0326597, IMG submission 203789) | Soil microbial communities from uranium-contaminated site in the Upper Colorado River Basin, Wyoming, United States - RVT100D185 | ecosystem: Environmental > Terrestrial > Soil > Contaminated >... | reverse complement strand
ACCCAATCATCCACCTTGGCGTCCATCCATGTGAGCTGTACTCCCGGTTCTCCGCTTGCCAACAGGCCGTCCTTTGGATCTACGCCGATCCGGTGCCGGGTTCCGATTTGGTGCCAGTGGATGATGTCTTCGAGAACCGGGTAAAGGTCAGCGAGGACTGCGATGTCTCCAGTGGTGGCGTAATAGTGGGCAATGGCATCGAAATACCACAGCGTGGCATCGACCGTGTTGTACTCGGGCGCTTCGCCGTGATCGGGGAATCGGTTCGGGAGCATTCCTTCATCGACGAATCCCGCAAACGTTCGGAGGACATGGGCGGCTATCTCGGGTCGTCCGGTGGCGAGCGCCAGTCCGGGTATGGCGATCATGGTGTCGCGGCCCCAGTCACCGAACCACGGATAGCCGGCAATCACCGAACTCCCAACGGTTTCGCCAACTTGTCTGGAGACGAGGAATTGGTCGGCTGCCAGCACGAGTCTCCGAACGAACGTCGGCTTGCCTTCGTGCGACGCCAGCAGGGCATCGTCGCGAATCTGTCGTCGTTCCAGCGCGCTTGGCAACTGGTCCTCTGCACTCAAGCCCGACGCAAGGGTCATTGTTGCTGATCGACCAGGATCCAGAGTGAGTGTGAAGGTTCCCACATGAAGCCGATCGGTGAGGGCTTCGAGGCCACGGGCATCTTCTGCGGCCAGATATTCGTTGTGGTACCACGTGTGATGCGTTTCGACACCGGCTGATTCGCAAGATACCAGGACCCGTGTGGCGCCGGGGAACGCAGTCACCTGAACGCCGTTGGCGACCGACGCCACATCCATGGTCCAATCGCCCGCCCGGGTCGTTTCGTGAAACCCGCGATATTCAACAAACGTCGCCACTTTGAGGTGGATCGGGAGGTCGCCCTGGATATGGTCATATCGGACGTACGTGATGTCGGCTCCCTGCTCCATCCAAATCCGCTTGCTGAGCCGGATGCCACCCACCGCGTAAGTCCACTCTGGAATCGTGCCCACAAGGCGGAAGCGCTCGATGTGTTTCATCCCGTTCGGCTCGACCGGGCCCTGAGCGTCGTTCCATTGCGCCGAGTACATGGCATAACTTCGATCGTCGACTGTCGCCGTCTCCTCAACCGTGGAGGCGAGCACGGTCCTGTCGGACGGCGGGTGAAGTGCCGCGATTAGCAGGCCGTGATATCGGCGGGTGCGGAGACCACCGACAGTGCCAGAGGCGAATGAACCGCGACCATTGGTGACCAGCCATTCCCGGCGGCTTGCGGTCAGAGGATCCCCGGTCAGGTCCATTCCCGTCTCGATCGAGCCCTGGGTCATGAGTAGGTGCCATCTCGTGTCAGTCGATACCCGGAGGTTTGCCAGTGGGGGTGGTCATTGAGGTATCGGTGTGTCACGTTCATGCATTCTCGTCAACCTACGCATGAAACCGCACACGGCAGGATTGTCAGGCTCCCGACGGATTCGCGTTGCCCTATGGCTACCGGACAGGAATGACGAAGGGGAGCGCTGGACACTGGATCAGACAACCTTGTCGCCGGCCCCGACGACGACGATACCGCCGCTGGAAACGGTGTATCCATCGGTATCGGCGTCTTCGCCGCCCAGGACACGAGCGCCGGCAGGGACCTTGAGTCCCTCACCCAGGATGGCGTTTCTGACGATCGCTCCGGAACCAACGCTCACACCTGCCATCAGAACCGAGTTCTCGACAACGGCGTGGGAATGGATGTGGGCCAGCGGACCCAGGATGGAGCATCGGACTGTGCCACCGGAAACGATGACACCTCCACTCATGAGTGAGTTGTAGACGTTCGCTGACCGCTCGCGGGATTCGTGAACGGTCTTCGCCGGCGGTAGCGGTTCCTGGTGTGTGAATATGGGCCACGCCCGGTTGTAAAGACTGAAGACTGGATCGACCGATACGAGATCCATGCTCGCTTGGTGGTAGGCGTCGATGCTGCCAACGTCGCGCCAATATCCCCGTTCGCGCTCGCTCTGGCCGGGTACAACACCGGCTGCGAAATCGTAGGCACCCGCGAGCCCCTGTTCGACCAGACTGGGGATGACGTCCGCTCCAAGGTCATGGGTCGATGACGTATCGGCTGCGTCGATTTGTAGAGCCTCGATCAGCGCAGCCCGGTCAAAAATGTAGTTCCCCATCGACGCATGCACCAACGCCTTCGGTGGAAATATGCCGAACGGGTCAGCCGGTTTTTCGTGGAACCGCCGAACCGTGCCGTCGGGTTCCGTTTCCATCACACCGAAGTCGCCCGCCTTAGAGACGGGAACCTGAACCCCCGCAATAGTCAGGGCTTTTCCGTTGTCGATATGGTGTTCGAGCATCTGCGCTGGATCCATTCGATAGATGTGATCGGCAGCGAAGACGGCGACGTGGTCGCTTGGATCGTCGCGGACAATGTTGAGGTTCTGGTATACCGCGTCGGCTGACCCGCTGAACCAGTGAGGCCCCTCTCGCATTTGCGCTGGAACCGTCGTCACGAACTGGCCCACCCCAGCCGACAGCGGCCAGGCTCGCGCAATATGGTGATGCAGGCTCTGACTTTTATATTGGGTCAGGACGAAGATGCGATGAAAGCCTGCATTGACGAGGTTCGAGAGAGCGAAATCGATAAGTCGATACTGCCCGCCGAATGGCACCGCCGGCTTGGCTCTGTCGCGTGTCAGCGGCCACAACCTCTGACCCTGGCCCCCAGCCAAGACTATTGCCAGAGTTCGTGGGGAAGTTGTCATCTGGACCTGTCTCCTTGCGAGTCGACTTGTTGAGTTGGCCATCTGGGACGGTTCTCCGCCTCGACCGAATGGCCGCGCTTGGGGAGGACGTAGTCACTGCAACCTCTTCGATCGGCCGAACGCGCCACTCCGTGTCGGGAAGGCGACAGAAGCCACCAAGGTGCGTTCACCAGGGTGCGGATTGAGGCCACTCAAAAGACCCGGTCCGCTCAAGGCGCCGCGGAGCGACGCGGGTCGATACGCGGCGTCCTGGAGGTTCGACAACTAGCAATGCCGACGGCAGATACACCGAAAATCTGAGTGTCATCCTGATAGTCGCCGGGCCTCCATCCAGGGGGTTACGGTCTGGTCCTGCGTTCGGTGGTGACTCAACTCGAATAGTGGCCTTGTGCCTGTTGTCCGACGTGTCGCACCGTGCGTGGGGCCGGCAGGAGCGGCTTCTGTCTTGAAGGGAGCCTGTGTTACTCGACTCGGTTGTGACGAAGCGCCCCTGCCGATCCCGGGACCCACCGGAGTATCGAGTCCAGCAGGAGGAGCACATCATGACAGGACCCACACCGGGCATCGACCCGCATCAGCATCAATTTACCGTCGGCATCGTCGACCCTAACGGCGTCGAGATCACCCACGAGACGTTCCCGAACTCGGCGGAAGGATTCACGTCAGCGATAGACCTGTTGACCACCCACCGTGTCGGGATGGTCGGGGTCGAGGGATCGGCCAGCTGGGGAGCCCATGTCGCCATTGCCCTCGTGGCTGCCGGGTTCGATGCCCGCGAGGTCCCCGCCCAAAGGTCGGCGGCTCAACGGCGCTCCCGCCGCTTGGACAAGACCGACGTCGTCGACTCGATTGCGGTCGCCCGAGCGTTGCTGGCCGAACCTTCCCTCGGTCCGGTCCAGGCCCTGGAGGTCTACGACCCTTTGGTCGCCAAGATCGAAGCGGTGCTCGAACACCGCAGGGCCCTGGTCGCAACCCGAACCCTGCTGCTACACCACGTCGCCGATCAGATCGCCAAACTCCCCACCGAGATCCGCGACCAACTCGACGCCAAAGGCAAGATCGAATCGAGACTCCGTCGCCTCGAGACCATCGACCCCACTGTTGTGTCAACCATGGCCGGCGAGTATCGGCTCTCGTGGCTGCTGCCCCTCATCGACCAAGACCGCCAAGCCCGCCGTGAGATCCGAAGATTGGAACGACTCATCGACGAAATGCTCGATGAGCATGGCACCACGCTACGTGACGAAGCCGGTATCGGACCCATCGCCGCCGCCACCTTGGTCTGTGAGGTTGGAGACCCGTTCCGGTTCGCCCGCGAATCCAAGTTCGCTCGCTGGTGCGGCACCGGAGCCGTTGCCCTCTCCTCAGGAGAAGGCGATAATGAACCCGTCAACCATCGGCTCGACTTCCGAGGGAACCGGCGCATCAACAGTGTGCTCTACATCGCCAGCGTCACCCAACAACGCGACCGCCAAGACGCCCAGGCCTACATCGACCGCAAAACCACCCAAGGCAAGACCCGACGGGAAGCCCGCAGAGCCCACAAACGCCACCTCGCCAACCGCGTCATCCGCCGCATGTGGAAAGACGAAAAGGCCCGAACAGCACCCGCCACCGTCGCCGCTTGACAAGGGAGCGTCGGACAGTCCCCTCAACCCTCCACACCGGGACCCGAAGCGAAAGGGTGTTCTTGCTCTAGTTCCGGTAAGCACAGAGTTGGAGGCTGTGGCCAGCGCATAGCCGACTGAAGGGACGGGATTTCGTTGTTACTGTTGCTGAAGCGAGTCGTGGGTGTCGTGTGTAATCTCTTGTTGTCAGTCGGGATGTTGGGGGTGACGCCCAAACCCGCACGAGCAGTGAATGACATCGGCTTGAACATGACATACGACAAGAACGGCTGTGTGGCGATTTATAGCTGTCCACCTGATCCAACATCTGGACCCGCTCGAGGCCCTGATCGATCTGATCGATCGTCGAGAAGATGGTGATGCATAGGTCGTTTTGGCGCACCTCGGTCCGGCGGTCACTCTCGCTGAGAGATTCGTGGCGGGAGATCTTCCCGTTGGCTGAGAAGGCGGTACGACTAGTCGACGACGATGCCGGTTTTCCAACCTCTATCTCTCTTCCCGTCAACACCGTCGGGTTGACCTGGCACAATGATTCCCATGGACGGCAAACTGGTTTCAGAGGCGGTGTCAGCCACTAGACGCGCGTTGAACGTGCTGGAGCCGACCGAGATCCCCGCACGACTCCGACGCATCGCGGCGTCTTCCGCAAGATGGCTCCCTGCGCCATTGGAACGGACGCTGATTGAGGCACTTGACGAGCACCACTGGCTGCGCGCCAAGGCCCTGGACGAACTGGCAGACGAGGTGAGCGGTCCTTCTCGCTTGTTTTTGGAACGTCCCGAAGGTTGGGAAGCCGAAATTGATGGACTGGTCGCCGAGGCCGCTGCGAATGCCGAGCAACGTCTGATCGGCACGCTGACTCGCGAAATCGAAGTCTTGACCAGTCAGCGCGACCAGGCGAGAGATAAGGTCAAGGCGATTCAGTCAGTGCTGGATCAGGAACGGGCCGAGCACCGACAAGCGATTGCCGGACTCCGGGACGAACAGCGGCCGATTCCCGGCCCGTCGGTCGACGAGGCGCGTTTGATTCAAGAGTTGGAATCGCTGAATCTTGCCCTTTCCGAACAGCTCGCTGACCGTGAGAAGCGGCTGGAAAAGACGAGGGCCGATCTACTCAAAGCCCGTCGGGCTATCCCGACGGCCGAACCGCGCCAGTCGAGTGGCCTTTCGGTGGATCCGGTTTCGCTGGCTCGTCAACTCGACCGGCTCATGATCATGTCCCGGCCAGACGCGCCAGTTGCCGGTGGTGCAATCGGCGACATCCCCAACCGTCCAACAGACCCGGCAGCCGACGACCTCCAGCTTCCCAGAGGCATTACCCCGGATTCGGCCGCCGCCATCGGCTATCTCCTTGGCCGGTCGCGGCCCACCTGGGTGATCGTGGACGGCTACAACGTCTCCTTCCACGTCGACGGAGCCGGGTTTTCGACACCGACCGCCAGGACGAGAGTGGCCAATGGCCTTGCCAGCCTGGGGGCTCGAGCGTCCAGCCCTATGCGGATCACCGTTGTGTGGGACTCCACCGAAGAAGCCACCGAAGGTCCGGCCGCGGCAGGCGTCGAGCGCAAGTTCGTCGCCGACGCCGATGAGGAAGTTCGGCGCCTTTCCAAGCAGGGGATGGGTGACGTCGTGGTAATCAGCACCGACCGCGAGGTCCACTCCGGGGTCGCTCCTGGCACTCTCGTCTTGTGGTCCGAGGCGTTCGCCGAATGGCTACGGACCCGCTGACCATTGTCCTGGTGGGCCGGGCAGTTTTTTTGTCACACCCCCTCGATACTGTGCGCATATGGATGCCAGATGGAACCAGGACAAGACCGAGGGCTCGATGGTCATCGACTGTGACGACTGTGTCATGCAGCATACGAATGCGTGTGATGACTGCGTGGTGACAGCTCTGTTGCATATCACCGACCATCCCGTTCGATTGGTCAAGGCGGAGTCCGAAGCATTGGGAAACCTTGCAGAGGTGGGCCTGGTGGCGCCATTGCGGTTAGTCCCAGCGGTCGAACGGGGGGTCGAGGTGGAACGTTCGGCCTGAGCGGGCTAGGTCCAAGGGTCTCAGCGTGCGGGTTTCTGACCAGTAACAGAACCCGAGCCGTGAGACTGCGCAATGGCGTTGCTGCTGGCAACAACAGATGGTCCGAAGGTAGGGAAGTACCTTCGGACCATCTGTATCCACCGGTGAGTCGCTTAGTCACACCGTATTCCCGACAGACCGACGTGGCAGACTGACGTGGTGGACCGGCACCGACTTGAACAAATGGCCGCCGACGGTGGTCTCAATGCCATAGGAGTGTGTCTGGCCGACCCGTTTGCCGCGGTTGCTCAAACGCTGGCCGATCGAAAGTCGGAGGGACTCAACGGAAAGCTCGGGTTCACCTATTCCGAACCAGAGATTTCGACCGATATTCGCCGATCGTTTCCGTGGGCAGAGCGTCTGGTCGTCGGCATCCGCTCGTACCTTCCCGAATCCGGCACCCCCGAGCACACCCCGGCGTCGGCGGTGGTCGCTCGATTCGCCGTCGATGATGCCTATCAACCGCTCGTCGCCGGTCTGAACAAAGTCGCGGACGCCTTGCGAGCAGAGGGCTGGCGGGCCGAAGTGATCGCCGATGACAATCGACTCGTCGACCGGGCCGCGGCGGTCAGGGCGGGAGTCGGCTGGTGGGGCAAGAACACGATGGTATTGGCCCCAAAAGTGGGGCCGTGGGTGTTGATCGGGACCGTCGTTACCGACGCCCCGCTCGACGTCACCGAGCCGATGAAGCGAGATTGTGGCACATGCGATGCCTGTCTTCCGGCCTGTCCGACCGGAGCGCTCGTTGCGCCCGGAGTACTCGACGCCCGCCGATGTCTGGCGGCCTGGGCTCAGGCACCCGGCGTCATCCCGGCCGAGTATCGAGAAGCGATGGGGGATCGGTTGTATGGCTGTGACGACTGCCTCGATGCCTGCCCACCCGGAATCCGTCTGCTGGACTCGGCCACCGACCGCCGGGGCATGACCGACATACGGTGGTTACTAACGGCACCGGACCAGGATCTTCTTGATAGATTCGAGCGTTGGTACATTCCGAAACGAGATCCGAAGTATGTTCGTCGCAACGCTCTCATCGTGGCGGGCAACAGTGGAGATCTGACACTGGTCGACCAGATCGTTCCCTATCTTGGACACCTGTCGTCCATCGTCCGCCAACATGCCGCCTGGGCGTTGGGACACCTCGGAGGGTCCGATTCGGTGGCGGCTCTTGAACAGGCCCGCCACCATGAGACGGTCCATGAAGTCAAGCAAGAACTGGACAGAGCCCTCCAGGATGCCCGATGAAACGCGCCTTCGCCCGCGCGCTTGTCGTCACAGTTATTGCCGCCGGGATCGGCGTCGGTACGCACCATCCTGCTCGAGCTTGTTACTGCACCCAACCGGCACTATCCGAAGCCTTCACATCCTCCGACACCGTAGCAGTCGTGATCGGCCGGGTCGCAGGGGATGTGGCGGTTGTGGGCCCGTTCTCGACCGCCGGGACTCTGATAATCGAACTGTCTGATGTGTATGGCTCGGGGAACCTTGTATCGCCGGTGCGAGTGCACACGGCCCTCGGGGGCAGTCCGGCTTATGGGTTTGATGAGGTGCCCGCCGGGCCGACCGGATTTGTACTGGTTTCGCTCGAATCTGGAGAGTTGTGGACCGACTGGTGTGAAGGTTTGTGGGCTCCGGAGGCGGTCCGGTCGATCGCCGATGGACTCGGGGTCGAGCGGTCCGGTCCCGTCGACGAGGACGGACACATCCTTGCCGCGCCGGTTGGTACGCCAGAAAGCAGCTCGGTTGCCGACAACGTCGACCTCTTTCAAGCCAGGTGGTGGATCGTTCCCTTTGTTCTCATTGCGGTCGGCGTGTTTCTCCGGCGTCGACGACGAGACAGAACCTCCACCGAGCCCGGCCATCCAGCCGACGATGGTACCGATGGCTAGGCATCGCGGAGCCCGTCGCCGAGCCGATGGGTGGTACGGGGGCACCCTTCCAATCGTGGTCCGGCAGGAGAGCAACCGAGGGCATTCGTGGCGATTCAGCGCCGTCCCTGGGATTTGAGATATCGCACCGAGCGGGTGATCCGGGCGTCGGGTCGCCATAGGCGGGCCAAACGATTCGCTATTCACGTTCCTAGCCTTCGATGTAGGGTTGTGGAGATGCTGGTTCGACGTACGCTGCAGATCGCCTCTCTTGCTCTCGGAGTCGCGGTGGTGCTCACCGTTTTGTGGAGCATCGGCCCTGGCATGGGTGAGCCAATGCGACGGCGAGATCCTCACTAGCTATGTCAGGTGGGGCGGTGGGCCGACTTTGCCACTCTTGTCCGGTTTGGCGCATTATTGGTCGTTGCCCCATTTCTGCCCTGGACCAGGCGGGCAGGTCATGTGCGGGCAGGTCATGTGATAGTGGCTGGCGCTGCGATAACGGTGGTTGGGGATCTGATCGACCCTTCCAAGTTTTCCAACCTCGACGTGGGCCGCCTCGCCATCGACAATGAGCTGCCCGCTACCTTTGCCGTTCGCCACGTGTTTGGGTTCTCGATCGATCCGGTCCCGACGTACACGTGGGCTGTAGGGATAATCCTGGCGGGCATCGGACTGCTCATCCTGTCGGTGGATACAGAAGACAGAACGTGGGGTCGAGCCCCCGCAATGTTAGGAATCGCTTATGGTGCAATGGCCTTCACCAACATCGCTTATGGTGTGATGGCCTTCACCAACATCAACGTCTTCGGGACGAAAGGCGTTTTCTGGATTGCTGGTTGGATCACCAAGGCGACTCTTCTACTGGCCTCGGCTTGCTCTCAGGGTGACCGCTAAGTCAGGCACCCCGGCTACCACGGCCACCCAACGCGCTCCCGCGTCGATTCACCAGGCGACCACACCCGGTGCCGCTGAGGCTCGAGCTTTGGGTTGGCGATGGGCTCGAATCGTCTCCCCCCGTCCTGGAGAGTCCCGGTCGATCCACGAACGAGCCGCTATTTGGTCGCGATCGGGTTACTCAAGGTAACCTCACGGCTATGGCCGAACTGAACCGATACTCCCGCCGCATCACCCAACCACCGTCGCAGGGCGCCTCACAGGCGATGCTCTACGCCACCGGGCTGACCCGTGAGGACATGGACAAAGCCCAGGTGGGAATTGCGTCCATGTGGTACGAAGGCAACTCGTGCAACATGCACCTTGGAGATCTGGCCGCCAGGGTCAAGGAGGGTGTGGTGGCCGCCGGGATGGTCGGGATGCGATTCAACACCATCGGTGTCTCGGATGGCATCTCGATGGGTACCGACGGAATGTCGTACTCGCTCCAATCACGTGACTTGATCGCCGACTCGATCGAAACCGTCATGGGGGCTCAGTGGTACGACGGCCTCATCGCCTTGCCGGGATGCGACAAGAACATGCCTGGCACGATCATGGCCATGGGTCGGCTCAACCGGCCAGGGATCATGGTTTATGGAGGAACGATTCGGGCCGGCGTCGGAACGCACGGCGAACCACTCGACATCATCTCGGCGTTTCAGTCCTACGGCGAGCTACTCGCCGATCGGATCGACGACGCCGCCCGCCTCGACATTGTCCGCCTGGCCTGCCCGGGAGCCGGGGCTTGCGGGGGCATGTACACCGCCAACACCATGGCTTCCGCGATTGAGGCGCTCGGCATGAGCCTCCCGTATTCGTCCTCGCGGCCGGCCACCGATCCAGACAAGCTCCAGGAGTGCTTCGATGCGGGCGCCGCCATGCGGAACCTGTTGGAACTCGACCTCAAGCCAGCTGACATCATGACCAGAGAGGCCTTCGAGAACGCCATGGTTATCACCATGGTGCTGGGTGGCTCGACCAACGCGGTCCTGCATCTCATCGCCATGGGACGGTCGGTGGGGATAACGCTGACGCTGGATGACTTTCAGGGAGTCAGCGATCGGACGCCGCTCCTCGCCGACATGAAGCCATCCGGACGATATGTGATGGAAGACCTTCATGCCGTTGGCGGTACACCGGCGGTGCTCAAAATGCTGGCAGACCAAGGCGTACTGAACGGTGACTGCCTGACGGTGACCGGCCGGACGATGGCTGAGAACCTCGCCGAATTGCCCGGCTTCACTCCCGGGCAAACCGTGATCCATCCATGGGTGTCTCCGATCAAGGAAACCGGTCATCTCCAGATGCTGAAGGGGAGCCTGGCACCGGAAGGTTCCGTTGCCAAGATCACCGGAAAAGAGGGTCTCTTCTTCGATGGTCCCGCCAGGCCGTATGACTCCGAGGAAGAGATGTTGGCCGCGCTTGAGCGTTCCGAAATTGGTCCCGGCGACGTCGTCATCATCCGGTTCGAAGGCCCGAAGGGAGGGCCAGGCATGCCAGAGATGCTTCAACCGACCTCGACACTTATGGGGGCGCGCCTGGGGGATTCGGTCGCCCTGCTCACCGACGGTCGTTTTTCTGGCGGCTCGCATGGGTTCATCATCGGTCATATCACCCCCGAAGCCCAGGTCGGAGGCCCCATTGCCCTGGTCGAACGAGGAGATCGAATCATGATCGATGCCGTGGCCAAATCGATCGACCTCCTGGTCGAGGAGGACGTACTCGAGGCAAGACGCGCGGCGTGGACGGCTCCCGCGCTTAAAGCCGAGCGGGGAACCCTGGCCAGGTACATCCGAACGGTGAAATCGGCTTCCGAGGGGTGTGTCACGGACGAGTGACCGGAGCGAAGAACACCGTCGAAATGCCCGTTCTGCGGTACGCTATCGACCGGAATGAGCCTCAAGTGTTCGACATGTGGAGCGACCAACGCTGATACTGCCATCTGGTGTAATCAGTGTTTCGCGCCGTTTTCGAAGCCAGGGCCTGCTGAGCTCTTCACGGCGTCAGTCGCTACAGCTCTCGCCGTGGAACCTTCAGGGAATATACCGTCCGGAGGTGAACACGCCGGCGACACGGCTGTCGCGGCCGGGTCCAAGCCGGATCCAACCGGCGCAGGCTGGACATGTGCGGCATGTGACAGTCCGAACCCGCTCGACACCAACTCGTGCACTGTCTGTGGTGCGTCCATTTACGACGCCTTCGGCGCCGAGCGACATTCCGGTCCCGACGTCAAACCGCGTACTGCTCTCCTCTGGGCGCTGTTCATACCGGGGATGGGCCATGGCAAGACCGGTGACGGACTACTGGGTCTCACGCTGGCAGCACTCATCGTGTTTTCAGCCGTGGCGTCTGCTGCTTTTGCGAGTGCATCGCAAGGGGGGGCGGCCCTGTTCTTCGGAATGGTTTATCTCGGTCTTTGGGCCGTTTCCGTCGTCGACGCCGTGTCTCTGGCGAACGGGAATACGCCCCTGCTGTATGGGAGGCGCATCACGATCGTGGCAGGCATCCTCGTATCTGTCATCATCATTCTGGTGATTAGTCAACTGGGCGGTGCTTGATGATCCCGATCTACTGGATCGCGTTCGGGTTGGGTTTGTCCTCGCTCATCCTGTGGATACTCATACGCGGGCTAGCTGATGCCGATGTCCTGGTCCGTATTGACCCCGAAAGTCGAGTTCCTCGTCTGAAGCTTCTCGTGGCCGGCATACTCGGATTCGGTATGGCCGGCCTCTCCAGCTCATACGCCGGCTGGTCACCAGGTATGTCGGTGGCGGCAGCCGCGGGTGGTGCGGTTGCCTCGGCCTGGTACGCACATCGTGTAGACGATGAGCCTTTTTCTGAGCTGCCGGGTTCGTCCGGTGACTCGTCGGCTCAGCATCCCTAGTGCTCGTTATCAGCGACCTTCACGGCAACCATCAGGCGGTACGTCATCTGGTGACGCGGGGCGAGCCGCTCGTCATCCTCGGTGACTTTCTCAACTATGTCGACTATCGAACTGGCGAAGGCATGGTGGCCGAAGTACTCGGCCTTGAGTTCGCCCTCCGGGTTGCCGCCCTTCGGGGTCGACAAGATTTCGTGGGCTGGCGGGAATTATGGGGTCAGGCTTCTGGCGAGTTCGAAGGTGACATTCGGGCGGCATTCAATCGGGTCGTTCGCCGCCAATACGACGAAATGCGAGATGCGCTCGTCGGGGCGTCCGGTTACGCAACATTTGGGAACGTTGACGTACCCGATCTTCTCAAAGCTGCGCTTCCTTCTGAGATGTCCTTCGCTCATGGAGAAGTCGTCGAGCTGGCAGGCTATCGCATCGGCTTTGTCGGTGGTGCCCATGCTGCTCCGCTGGAGGGCTCGATCTCGGTCTCAGAATCTGACGTTGAGTCGATGTTGAGCAGTTTCGGCTATGTAGACATTCTCTGCTCCCACATCCCGCCAGCCGTCGACCCTCTTCGGGTCGATGTCATAACCGGGCACCGGGAGCGGGCTAGTCAGGCGCTCCTCGATTACGTCAAGGCAACTCAGCCCGAATACCACTTGTTCGGTGACGTTCATCAACCCCAGGCTGCCCGCTGGAAGATCGGGTCGACGACCTGTCAGAATGTCGGCTACTTTCGGGCTACCGGCCGTCCGTTCGAACTTCCCAACCGCTCCTGACCTGGTGAACCCCGGTCCAGGTAGCCCGGTGCTCCGCTAGCCTCTACGGAACGCAAGTCAGAGGTACCTACATGTCCGACGGGACCGTCCAGAACATCGAGATCAGTGCTCCGATGGAGTTGGTGTACGGAGTTGCCGCCAATCTGGCGCGGTACCCCGACTGGGCGAACAGCGTCAAAGGTGTTGAGGTGCTCGAACTGGATGCCGATGGGGCGCCGCGTCGGGCTCGTTTTCGAGTCGATGCCATGCTCAAAGAGATCAGCTATGAGCTGGTTTACGAGCACGATGCCCCCCATCTCATGTCCTGGACCGCCGTTCCCGGAAAGGATATCGAGTCGATGGAAGGCTCTTACGGGTTTTCTGAGACCGATGACGGGGGCACCTCCGTCGTCTACGCCCTTCAGGTCGAGACGACCCTGGTGATCCCGGGATTTCTACGGAAACAAGCCGAAAAGACACTTGTCTCAACTGCCTTGCGGGGGCTCAAACGCCGCGCTGAGTCACTGGCCCGCGAATGAGAGTCCTGCTCGTCACCGGCAAAGGTGGCGTGGGGAAAACGACCGTTTCTGCAGCAACCGCATTGGCGTCAGCCGATGCCGGGTATCGGACGCTCGTGACGTCGACCGACCCGGCTCACAGCCTGGCAGACGCGTTCGAACTTCCGCTTGGGGACACGCCCACCGTGGTGGTCCCCAACCTCGACGGTCAACAAATCGATGGTCAGCGCCAACTCGCCAAACATTGGGGCCAGATAAACGACCAATTGAAGGCTGTATTCAATTGGGGTGGGGTGACC
>Ga0326597_10008637_pt1 | contig 13719 bp, 9 predicted proteins | sample RVTome_12_FD_203789 | JGI IMG/M metagenome (GOLD analysis project Ga0326597, IMG submission 203789) | Soil microbial communities from uranium-contaminated site in the Upper Colorado River Basin, Wyoming, United States - RVT100D185 | ecosystem: Environmental > Terrestrial > Soil > Contaminated >... | reverse complement strand
TTCAACGTTGGCCCGTGCCGTCACGAGCCGAGCGTCGGCGTCCGCGCCATTGTCGGCAAGGCCCTCGATCTCGGATAGGTCGGTTGCCGCCCCCAAGGTCTCGACCAGCTGGTAAATGCGTGTACCCCGTGTGAAGAAGCTGAGGTATGGATTGCCCCGGGAGAGCTTCGTTGCGCAGTCACCATCGAGTCGGTCCTTGAGCGCACCGATTGCCGTGTCGACAAGAGGGAACAAGGCGAGGTCACTCGGCGTGTAGACATAGGTCAGATGCTCGTCGACATGTAGGAGCAGCGACGGCGAGTCGAAAATGCTGAGACGGGTGAATGGGGCCAGGCCAGACTCACCACGCCACTTCATCGTCGTTGCGGCGTCCGTTCCGATTCGATAGGTCACCGATGCCTTGAGATCTTCCTTGCTTGCCGTCGCGTCGTGGACGTTGGGCAGAATCGGTTCAGCAGTCCGCACCGCCGCGAGCTGCTTAAGGACGCGGGCATAGCCCGTCTTGCCGGCACCGTTTTCACCAAACAGGATTGTGAGCCCAGCGTTGAAACTGATGCTCTGACCCGGAGCCAGGGCGTTGACGCCCTCGATCGCCTCAAGCTTGTCGATCGTGAAGCCCGCGGCCTCGACGCTGGTGGTCTCGTCGAGTTCGATGGCACCCGGGCCAGCGGTGTTGCCCTCAGCCAGGCCCTTTTCGATCAGGTATGCGACATAGGTCGTATCGAGGACTGGATCACTGACTGCCTGGCGGGTGAAGAGAACCTCCGCGGCGATAGATCGCACCCAACCGTCTTGTTCGTTGGCCCAGTCGACCAACAGCTTTCTCGCCGATGCCGCCAACACTTGATCGTTTTCCGTCATTGAGCTCTCGCACCCGGTAGTCGAACCCGATTCCGAAACTCGTGATCCGCCATCTCATCGCTTCCAGTTGCGAGGACCAGATTGCCTCGGATCCGGGCGAGTACCCGTCGGAGCATCTCGATGTCTTCTTCGCCGAGGCCGGCCATCATCACGTTGCCTTCCTCGGTGGCTTGCTGGTGGTATCGCTGATACGCGTCCATACCGAGTCTGGTCACAGCGACGAGCAGACGACGGCCATCGGAGGGATCATCGACGCGGTAGACCAGTCCATCCTCCTCCATCCGCTGTAGTCGCTTGGTCAGCGTCGAGCCGGCGATACCGACACTCCGGGCGAGATCCGCCTGGGTTGCCTCCCCAAGAGCCAATACGTGACCTAGGACCGTCCACGTGGCCATCCCGCCATGCGCTGCCGCAACGGTGTCCTCGAGATGACGACGCATCGCCTTCGCTGTCAGCGCCAGGTCTAATGCAAGCTGTCCGCTGGACGTCAGCTCGACCCGAATCGCGTCGTCCGGCGACCGGTTGTCATGGTCACCATTGTTCATTAGATGACGAACGTTAGGCGACTAACGACCGGAGGGCCAAACAAGGCCTGGCTCAACATTCGATAAAGAGACGTATCGCGTATTGACACTCAGGATGTGACGCCCCCTGGAGTACGGTTTCTGTCCGATCCGACTGTATTTGGCGAAATCTCACTCTTCTGGTGAACTGTCTCATCCAGTTGGCGAAAGTCTCGTTTTGTGGCGAACAAGCGGGCGGGACGGTATACAGAATTGCGGGATTACTCCGACGGTGCGGCGAGGACAACCTCGCCGACCGGCGATGGCACCTCGTTCGCGTGCTCTGTCGCTTCGCAGAGACGTTCCGCCGAGTTCGCTGATCCCAGCACATCGGTGAGTTGATCGACACTCAACGCCAAGACCTGTTCAACCGTGCTGTGTCCAGCGTTGTGAAGCCGAAGCCACTCGGCGCGGGCCAGCGTGACGCCGGTCCGTTGGACGAGTTCGACCAGTTCGACGGGCACGCCGAGTTCGAGACGCAGCATGGTGCGCTCGACCAGATCGTTCACTGGACGGTCAGGCACAAGCTCTCGGATAACGGCACCAACGGCAGGCAGTAGGTCTCTGGTCCGATCAGCGACCGAGCGCACCGCTCCCGCGACTCCACCCTGCTGGCGCAGGTGCTGGGTGAGCTGCAGCTCAATCGTCTCGATCGGCGCGCCATTCATCCAGTAAGCGGCGGCTGCGGCCCGTTTGGAACGACTGACGGCCATCTTCATGTCCTGGGCCGTCGACTGGAGCGCGTGAATCAGCGCTTGCGGCACCTGTTGGTGTGCGAGCACGCGCGGCCAGCGCGGCACTTCAGTGTTGTGGGCCCTGGCGTTGACAGGGAGGTAGATGTCGTCCAGCTCGTTGGTGAGCTGAGCCGCCGCCACCAAGCCCACCGAGTTGAGGCCGGCGGCGGACCCCTGGAGCCCGTGCACGAGCCGGCGGATCGAGTCGACGTGGACTCCAGACTCGCCCGTGAATCGACCGAGCGCGGTGAGTCGGTAGCCCACGCCATCGGCTTCGATAAGCTTGGCCTCGACGAGCTGAGAGAATCCTTGCCGTAGACGGTCGAGGCTCCACTGGGCCTTCGCCGCGTCCTGTCGGGCTTGGTAGGCAGCAAGGCTGGAGTCGAGGAAACCGATGACGTCGTCCTCACGGACGAGTCCAGTCGCGTCGGGTGGGTATGTAGCGAGCACGCGGAGCATGAGGGATCTGGGGTCACCGTCAGGAACGAGCTGCGAGATGAGGTCTTCGAGGGTTCCCTTGACATAGCCGTCCCACGCTCGGTGGGGATCGAGCGGCCCTTCGGGGATCAGGTAGGACTCACCGCGCGGAGTGAAGCCCAGGCGACCTGCCCGACCGACCATGTTCTTGTATTCGGCGACGCCGTAGAAGGTGGGCTGCGGCCCCGGATGAGTGAGTCCGACAATCGCTACCGCCGCTGCCGGAGTGTTGACGCCCATCGCTAGCGTCGGAGTTGCTGAGATGACCCGAACCAGAGAGTCGGGGTCCCGGAACGTCTCCTCGATGATGCGGCGCTCCTCACGATCAAGGTCGGTGTTGTGAAAGGCGACCCCTGCCCTGAGCGTCTCCCGGAGCGTCTGGGTACTTGTGGAGGCATCGCCGTCGGGCATGAGGGCGATGGCGTCGTCGGCCGCGGGAAGGCCGAGGGCCCGGGAGAGATACACGGCGCATGCCACCGACTCGCCCTTCGTCTGACGGAACACAAGCACCTTCTTGCCCTCCGACATCAGCCGCATAAGAAGTGGGATGAGTAAGCGACGGCTCCCGTTGTGATACAGGGGAACGAGGAAGTCGGCGTCGACCTGCTCGTCACCGTCCTCGTCGAGATGCCGGTACGAGCCATCGTGGCTGACAACGCCCTCGACGAGCGGCACAGGCCGCGACTCAGAGTGAAGGTGGCGGGCGCCGAGCCATTCGTCGAGGCCACCAATGTCGCCAACCACGGCCGACAGCGTAATGAGCTGAGGGCTCCCCGTCTGTCCGCGCCTATTGTTGAGCAAGGTCATCAGGAACTCGAGGTTGGAACCGCGAGTCCTGTCCGTGAGAATCTGGGCCTCGTCGATCACTACCGTTGCAGGGAGGTCAAGGACATGCGGATTCCCGAGCGCAAGGGCCGTGAACTTCTCATAGGTGAGTAGCGCCACATCGAACTGGCCGCTGAGCAGGGCCGGAACGTCGTCACTGTGTTCACCAGTCGCACGGATGGTGCGTAGACCTGCCGGACCGTAGGTAGTGGTGAAATGCTCGTATTTGTCGTTGACGAGGGCCCGCATCGGGAGCAGGAAGACGGCTCGCCGGCGGTCCTGAGCTCCAGCCAGCGCGGCGAGTTCACCGATCATGGTCTTACCCGATGAGGTCGGAGCGGTCACGATCAAGTTCTCGCCGTCGAGGACGCGGTAGTCGTTGATAGCAGCAAGCTGCAGATCGTTAAGTGACGGAATATTCTCCGACCAGGCCTGCATATTCTCGGCGGAGAACCCAAACGCCGCCAGGCTCTCAATCTCGGCCGTGGCCGGGGCTCGGACTCGATCAGGAAAGAGCGCGGCGTAGCGCGAGCCCGGCTTCAGGATAGGCCAGAGCGGAGCTCCATCTAGCTTTCCGCGGAGGGTCGGTGTCTGCTTCGAGCCCATCTGTGCAGCATCAGCACCGACCATTCGGGTGACGTACTCGACGAGCTTGTAAAGGCTGACCTGGTCGCCGTCGCACACCTCAGACACACCCTGTAGTGACTCGAGTAGCCGGTAGGTCAGAAGTCCGTGACCATGACGCGGTGACTCGTGTGCCTCCTCATTGTCAGCCGAAGCCGTCAGCGCGACGCGTCCCTCACCCGCGAAGCGATCAAGGGTCTGGACTACGGATGAGGTCGCCATGGTTCTGACACGGAGCGGCGGGGAGAGCACGCGGGCGCCCATGCCGCCGGAGAAGCAGCAGTCGAGAACGCAGAGCAGCGTGGTGCCCGGGATCGTCGAGACGAGGTCCGCCAACTCGTCGAGGCTGACGCAGGATTCGGGGATTCGGTCGACATCAGCGTCATAGCCGACAAGGAAGTGATCCTCGCTGCCGTGACCCGCGTAAGTAATCATGACGACGTCATTGGGGCCGGCGGTCGCAGCCAGGTCGACAAGACCACTACGGATAGCTGGTGCGGTTGCAGCGTCATCCGTCAGTAGTTCATTGTCCCCGCCGAGGGCGTCCGCGCAGAGCGCATGGAGCGCCTGTGCATCTCGGACAGCGCCGCTCAGCCATGGCACGCGGTCATCGTCGTAGCGGTCGATTCCGACGAACAATCCGCGGAAGGTCATGGCTTGCTCCAGCGGGCGCAACACTCGATCTTCATCTCATGATTGTCGCACGAGCCGACTTGCAACTGCTAACGGGGCGTGACGAGGATCGGTGCAGAATCCTGAACGGTCAGCCGTTGAGTCCTTCGATCCCGAGTTCCAGATCGGTCTTGGCGAGAAGGCGCTCGATCGTCACTGTCTCCAGCTTCTGAGCAATCGTCAAGGTTTCGTCGATGAGGCCACGTTACTCGTCAAACAGAGCGCAGAAGTGGACCACGTCGCCCCCGTGGCGGATACCTATCGCTTCTTGTCGCCATCGCTGACCCTGCTCAGCGAACACCTGGTTCAGGTCGCTCGCGTCGTGCCTCGTCCGAAGCATTCGTGCAACGGTGGCGAGGTCCTCGTCCCCGGTCCGGCGTCTCACAACCGATCAACAATATCGGCATGACCATCAAGAACCCTCGCAAACGCCGCCTGATCGCCAGCCACAGCCGAAGGCCAATCAGACGCGTCACCCTCAGTACTGGTCAATGACTGGACCTCCCGGAAAGACGGAACCACACCAATGGTATGCCCGCACCGCCCAAGGAGTTCCAAGTTCCGCCCCAGCTGTATCGGGCGTTCGTGGCGAAAGGAAGAGTGACCATGGGCAAGCTAGGAGGACTCGGTGAGGAGATACTCCTGAAGTTGCGACGAGGTGTTCCGTCCCCAGGACGATTCCCAAGCGATCGGATCCACGGTCGACACGCTTGAGGCGAGGATGGCCATGTGTCCCAGAGTTTCGTCGAGTTCAAGTCGGATGTCGCGGCTGACGCCGAAGTCTCCAACAGATCTGTAGGCGACCCGCTGGTCTTCGGTCCGTAGTTCGCCACGCTTGTGAACGAGGAGGTGGCGGATGGTGCGGACCCGTGTGACCTCGTCACTGTCGATCGAAAGGCCGAGAGCACTGTCGTAGAACTGCACTAGGCGACCCCAACCAAGACTGCGCTCGTCCGTGAACTGAGCAATGGTGAATCCATTGTGCTGGAGGACTTCCTCAATCGCCTTCTCCAAGTAGACCTCGTACGCGGTGACGGAGTCCTTCAAGCCGCCGGCAAGGAACATCCACTGGAAGTCGTGCGGCCAAACGCCATCCACTCGCTTGTGGAAGACGTCTGGCAACTCCGGCCCCTCGCCATCCGAGGGCTCGTTGGCCGCCTTCTCCCATATCTCGTCGTAGGCATGTTCGGCAACGCTGAGACCGAAGCGTAGATATGCCCGGATGTCGTTGTCGACGAGTCGCCACTCATCGAAGGCACGTGTGCATGCCTTCCAGTTGCTCTGCCAGCGCATCATCCCATCGTACAGCCACGGTCGATCGGCTCTTCGCCGCCGCCCGCCTCAACCGTCCCGTTGTCGCAGTAAATGCCCCTTTCTCTGCCATCGCCGGCCGGAGGGGTGCAAGTCACCAGTTCTGTCACACCTCGCCACACGGTGAAGGTACGCGTTTTCTGCGACGACACCGGCGAGAGGGCACCGCACGATGACGACAGCGCCCCCGGCTCTTCCAGCTATGAGCCCCATTTTCGTTGGTACCACGGCCTGAGCTTGAGCTGGGCTGGATGGAAGTTGCCGTAGACGAGGACGCCGGTGCCGGTGTCGGCGCGTCGGAGGTCTGCGGTGGAGGCGAGTGGTCGGTAGCGCGTCGATTCGGTGACGCTGTGTTGCCCGTCGGCGTTGAGTGTGCGGGACTCTTCAGTGGCGTGCTCGTCGCCGATGAGGCGGCTGATGTAGTCGAGGGTGGGGGTGTCGGAGATGCCGGCGAGGACGACTTTGGCTCGGTGGTTGTTGATGACGGTCTGGGCGAAGGTGCCGTAGCGGGCCTGTATCTGGGCGAAGTCTTGCCAGACGGTGACGAGTTGGATGCCGACTCCGCGGGCGGTGGATGCGAGTTGGGCGAGGTCGGGGAGGGGTGCGATGTTGGCGGCTTCGTCGATCACGAGGAGCAGCGGCTTGGTGAGCTGGCTGCTGGGCCGGTTGGCCCGGTCGTAGACGCGGGCGACGATCTGTTCGATGAGGGCGGTGAACAGGGGCCGGAGGCGGGCTTGTTCGTGGAGGGGCCCACAGATGTAGAGGGAGTGGCTGCCGCCGTCGAGGAGTCGGTCGGGGTCGATGGCGGGTTGGCGGATGGTGGTGGCGAGGACACCGGGGTCTGCGAAGGCGGCAAGGACGGTTTCTGCGGTGGTGTAGGCGGAGGAGCGGGTGCGTTCTTCCCGGTTGATGGATGCGGCGAACGCTTGGATGGCGTCGACTTCTCTGGTCTGGTGGAGAGCTTGGAGTGGTTCTTGTTCGTCTTGTAGGTCGACCCAGCGGATGACGTCGGCCATGGTCGCTCCCGTGTGGGCGGCGGCAAAGAGCAGCGGGGCGAGGAGTTTTTGTGCGACGGCGTACCAGAAGTCAGAGTCTTGGAGTCCGCCGCGTTCTCCGGCCCGGGCGGTGGATGCAAGCCAGGCGGCCATACGGAGGGCTCCCTGCCAGTCACTCGCCGAGTGGAGGGGTGACCATCCGGCGGACGGCTGGTCGGTCGAGGAGACAGGGTCGAACACCCAGGCTTGGCCGACTGTTCGCCGGTGGTCGATGGTGTGTTGGAGCAGGTCACCTTTGACCGAGGTGGCGATGACGGGTCCGTCCCATTCGAGGAGGGCGGGGATGGCGAATCCGGTGGTCTTGCCGGTACCGGCGGGTCCGATGACGGCGACGGAGTGTTGGGCTTCGGTGGCGACGAGCCTGCGGTTGACGGTGCCGAGGGTGAGCCGTCCGGGTTGGGGTCGGCGAACGAGGAGAGGTTTGAGGTCTCGAGGTTTGGCCCATCGGGCCGCCTGCGCGTTTGCGTCTGTCCGATGTTGCTGCCAGCGGTATCCCGCCACGCCGGCGGCGAGAACAGCGGCCACTAGGAGGGCGAGGGTGGCGTAGTAGGGGAGCGGTGCCGGAAGCAGATGGGCGACCGCCGGGGGCCAGGCTTCGACCGGTCTGGTCGGGTCGGTGACGAGCCTCCACAAGACGAGAGGGCTCTCCGAGACGGGGACCGGAAGCCACATACCCGTCCAGAGGCGGGCGGCGATCTGGCCGGAGGCCCACACCACCAGACAGGACGCGACGACGGCGCCGGTGACGATGGTCAGGATCTTCTCGCCGTCGGGGCTGGCGGACGCCGGGTGTGTCATCGGTCGATCGACCGTCCGGGCGGCCGGTGCGGGCGGCGGGGTCCGGGGGTGAGGACGCGGAGGAGTGGTGCCTGACAGGCTCCGCAGCGGCAGGCCCGGGGGGTGGGCTGGGTCCAGCCGTCCGGCCAGTAGGGGAGGGTGGTGACGCAGGGGGTGCAGAGGGCGTAGCTGCCGAGGAGGGGAATGAGGCTGTATTCGCCGTCGACTGGGATCCGGCTGTTACACAGGTCACAGATCCAGAGGCTGTTGTCGTCCGGAACGCTTTCGATGATGACCACTCCAAGTCGTTGCATTTCGTCTCGGAAACCGGTCTGTGCGGCGACTCGGCGCCGGTACGTCTCGCGGTGCGCGGCGGGCCGGACGACAAACCGCAGGTCGTCACGACAGGACCCGCACAGACCCTGGGTGTCTGTCCGGGTGTCGGAGTCACAGCTGACGCAGGGCCGGGTGGCGTTCATCGCTCGACCCCCAGGTCGGCCCGCCGTTCCCGCCGGGTGATCTCGGCGAAGAGGAGGAGGCCGGCGACCTGGTCGTCGGCTTCGAGATGATCCCACTGGTCGAGGACGGTCTGAGCGAACCCGCCGAGGGGATGCGAGCTCCGGCCGAGCACCACGGCGATGCTGTGACGTTCGTGCTCGTCGAGTTGAAGGGCAGGATCAGAGCGGCTGGCGTCCGGGTCGGAGAGGACCCCAAGCGCGGCGCCGATCCTCTGGCTGGTGAGGATTCGGGTCGGATCGGCTGGTGGTGGTTCGAGGGGCGGCATGGGTGTCCTTTCAGTGGGTGCAGCCGCTGGTGGGTGCGGTGGCGGGACTGAGAGCGATCCCGTTCCACCACGCTTCGAGCAGGGGTTGTGGACAGATGAGGACACCGGCAGGGTTGCGGATCTGGAAGTGGAGGTGGGGCCGGCGGGAGTTGCCGGTGTTACCCGACGTCATGATCAGTACACCGGCGGTCACCTCGACCCCGGCTCCGACGTTGACTCCAGTGCCGTGGCAGTAGGTGTAGGTGTGGTCGTCGTACCCGGCGATGCGCACGCCCCAACCACAACGGCATCGTTGGGTGTCGGCGCAAGGGGCGGAGATGACGGTGACGGTGCCCGGGTGGGCGGCAAAGACCGGGGTGCCCTCAGGGACGCCGAGGTCGGAGGCGGGGTAGTCGTGATGGCTGGATCGGATCGCCTCGACAGTGACCGACTGGTGGGGGAGCGGGAAGGCGTACAACCCGTCGGCGGTGACCGCACCACCGCTGAACTGGAAGCTCCGGTAGTAGTCGATCCATCCCGAAACGGTGGCCACGTACACGGCTGAGTTGTTGTAGAGACGCAACGCCCGAGCCAGGTCGACCGGATTCTGGTAGTCGCCGGGGCTGGCGAGACAGAGGTGGGCGACGGTGCTGAGGGCGGCGTCGAAGACGTTGTGCGGGTCGGCCACACCGTCAGCGTTGCCGTCCTGTCCGAACGCACGCCACGATCCGGGAAGGAACTGTGCGGGACCGACCGCCCGGTCCCAGATCGGGTCTCCGTCGAGCAGCCCTCCGTCAGTGTCCGAGATGACGGCAGTGCCCGGCTGGGAACCGTCGAGGGTGACCCCGTAGATAGGGGGTGTCACCACCCCGGCCGAGGTGATAGAGCGTCCGTTGGCGTGATCGGATTCGACCTTCCAGATCCCGGCGATGACCGGCCAATCCACCACACAATCCGCTGCGACCGATGAGGCGTTGGTTTCGGCGGCGAGGTAGGCGGCGAACACCACCGGCGGAATGCCGAGTGCCGCTCGGGCGGCAGCGGCCGGGGTACCGGCGACGACGGCCGCAGCGCCCAGCATGATGATGACGAGGACCATGACCAGCGGTGCGGTGACGATCCCAACGCCGAGGATGACCCGCCATAGGACCGAACTGTTCTTCTGGCTGGTGAGCTTGTCAGCCAGCTTCTTTTTGGCGACGTTGGCTGCGGCCCGGGCGACGACATGCCAGCTCATGCCGAGTCCTTCCGTCGAGCCTGCCGCCAGGAAGCCGCGGTGACGCTGGAGACCGTTTGGGGCTTTCTGCGGGGGAGGGCGGGCAGGTCGGTTGTTGTTTCACGGATCGTGTGGGTGAGTCCGAGACCGGTGAGCCCACCGGCCTGGTAGGGGCGGATCCAGGCCGCCCCGTGAGAACCACCGATCCGGCTGCCTTCGAGACGACTGAGGGTGGAATCGGCGAGCCGTTGGGAGATGTCGAGGAGTTGGCGGCGGCCGACCGCCATGACCGCCATGAAGAAGATCACCAGCAGGAACCGGGTCCACATACCCCCGGCCACACCGAGCAGCCCGTTGAGCCCGGTGACCAGAAGCGCCAGGAAGACACCCATCATGATCACCAGGGCGACAACCCGGACGAGGGCGGCCACCCAATGCCAGAGAAGTGATCGGCCGGCACCGGGGAAGAGTCCAGCGTAAAGGGCGATGGGGAGGAGGGCGATGAGGAACAGGGCCAGGCCCTTGGCGACCACGAGAGTGAAGGCGGTGAGGACGAACAGTGCGAGGGCGGCGGCGGCGACCGCCAGGTAGAGGAACGCAGCGACGAGTCGGCTCACCGAAGCCGCCGCGTTGAACCCGGCATGAGCGTCGCATCCGGCTCCTTGCATCAACTGGCGGGGGAGGTTGTCGAACCCGTGGGGTCCGGTGGTGAGCGCCTGGTTGCGGGCGTCGGCACACGAACCTGGTTGGAGTGGTTGTCCCCAGTTGATGGTGTCGTAGGGGTCACGGACGAAACCGGCCATCAACGCGGCGCTCACCCGGTCCGCCACGTCGCCTTCCCGGCTGGTGTCGGCGGCGAGGGAGACGATCTCAGCGGATATCCCGCCGGCGACCCGCATGGTGGCGGTGACCGCCCCTGCGAATCCGGGTCCGGTGGTGACGTGGACGAGCACAGCGAACACGATGAGGGTGAGGGCGAACTCCCCGGCCCCGGCACCGACCCGTCCCCGCAGGAACTGGAAGCCCATGTAGAGGGCGGAGACGACCAGCCCGAGGTGTGACAGTCGCATCGGGCCGAGCAGTCGATTGTCGAGGAGGTCGGCGATGGCGGTGGCGGCGTCGGTCAATTCTCCTTCGATGACGAACCCGGTGGCCGCTTCGAGCAGCCAGATCGCCACGGCCACTGCCATTTTGGCGATCGAGAAGATCAGGTTGGTGGCTGTGCCGACCGTCACACAGCCGATGTCGCCGACGAACCCGTCGTTGGCACAGCCAATGTCGTAGCGGCCGATACCGACGATCCCCTGACTGTCGTCGGTCGGGTAGTCGGTAGGTGGGTACAGATCGGCACCCAACTCGACACCGGGAGAGGAGCCGTCGCCGGTCTGGGCGTGGGCAGGGGCCGCCGGGGCCACCACAGTAACCAGGAGGACGCTCACCAGCAGCACGACGATCCATGCCCACCCGTCCAGGCTAGAGGTGTGCTTCTTCTCCTGGCGACTGCTTGTCCGAAGGCCGTTCATGGTGTGATCCGGTCGACGACGAGTCGGCGAGCATCGTCTTCCCCGCTGAGGGAGGGCCACGGTCCGACCGTCACCCGGCTGGCGCCGGGGGTGGTGGAGAAGGCGGCGACAGTGGCCGGATCGTCGGGTGCGCCGATCCGGACCAGTCCGAGCCGCCCGGAGGGGTCACGCATCAGACACTCACCGGTCTGTAGTGACGTGACCGTCTCAAGATTGTCGTCATGTCCGTCGGAACCGAGGAATCTGAGGGCGTCGCCGGAGGTTCCGGGGGACTGGCGGAACACGACCCGGTAGCCCAACAGCGTGTCGATGTCCTCGCTGTCGGCTCCGCCGGTGAGGTCGCCGGGGAGCTGGCTGAACGCCCACACCGCCGCGTAGTGTTTACGTCCGTCACGGATCAGGTCCATCACCAGCCCGTGTCCCTGCGTACTGGCGGTTAGGGCGTGCGCCTCGTCCAACAGCAGGGCAGCGAACCGGTCGGAGTGTCGGAACAGGACCCGGCGGGAGAAGGCGGCGACCAGATAGAGGATCGCCTGGCCCAACAGTTCCTCGGGGAGCTGGTCATCCCGGGAGACACCACGGCGGGGGAGGCGAAGTCCGGGGATGTGAAAGCACACGTAGTCACCGTCCAAATCCACGGCCGGGCCCGGGTCCCCGAAGACGAGCCGACCGTAGGAGATTTCTGAGAGGGCCCGGAGTTTGTCGGCGACCTCCCCGCCCGGACCCCCGGATCTTTCGAGGTCGTCGACGACGTCACGGAGCCGGGCGGGTCGGCCGGTTTCTGCGGCCCGTTCCAGGCTGTGTTGGGCGGCCCGATAGCAGTGAGTGCCGGCGACAGATCCCGGTGGGGTGGCGGTGAGGAGAGTGATGAAACCGACCCCGTAGCGGAGCCGCAGCTCGTCGTTGTCGAAGATCTGGAACGGGTCGAGACTGACGGTGGCGTCGGCTGAGATTTCCACCACCTGGGCGGTGCCGGTGATCGCCTCGGCGAGTCGTCCGTACTCGCCCTGTTCGGTGCGGTCGACCGCTACCACCTGGCCGCCCATCGCCACCGTGTTGACGGCCAAAGTTTTGGCCAGGAAGCTCTTGCCGGCGCCGAGTTCACCGATGGCGGCGAGGGACCCTGACCGGTTGAGATCCCGGGGCCCATGGGCAGGATCAAAGAAGACGGGTCGTGGGTAGAGCCCATCGAGTGAGAATCCGAGGAGCATGCCGGCTGGGTCGCCGACACCGGATCCGGCGAACGGCATCGCCGACGCCAACCCGTCGGGCAGCAGATCCTGGGCGTACTCGCGGACTACCGGGAGATTCGGGGCGCCGGGGAGCATGGCGGTGAAACAGGGCAGTTGGGCTCCGGTGGGCCGGTAGAAGTTGAACTCGGCCGCCCGGAACGACGACTCGAGGACCGCCGCCCGCCGTTCCATCTCGTTGAGGTCTCGGTGGGCGACAGCCACGATGGTGGTCGCCCGCAGCGCCGGGAGCGCCGGGTTGGATTCGAGACGAGCCCGATGCTCGTCGACCGCGTCGGTGGCAGCAGCCAGGGTGGTTGCTGGCCCCGCCGGGTCACCGCCCGGCTCCGCCAGTTGACCTGCCAGGTTCCGTTTGGCCCGCAACGCCCGCCGCCGGGCGGTCTGATTGTCGACTCGTTCGATACGGACCGCCCAGTCGACCGGGAAGGGAACTTGGTCGTCCAGATGCCACAGCCACTCCCCGGACCCGTACGGGAACGTCCAGGCGGCTGGTGTTTCGGCCAGACAGGAGAACGCCTGATGGGCGGTCCCATGGTCGGGGTGTTCGACGGTCAGGTGCCGCCAGTGCGACAGCCGCTCGCCGCCGTTCCGGTTGCCGCCTTCGAAGTAGACGGTGTCACGGTCCAACCTGACCACCGACGGGCGATCACCGGTGCTGTGATCCGGGAGGGGCGGGTCGAGGAGGCCCCGCAACACCGCCCGCGCATACAGCCAGCGTACCTGTCCGGCGTCGAGCGGGCGGAGCCGGAGATGCTGTCCCAACTGGTCTGCCAAAGAACCCGCCTGACCTAACGCCACGGCCAGTCGGCTATGCCCCACCCCGGGTTGCGGTGAACCGAACTTGGTCCCTACCTCTGCGGCCGCTGCTCGCATCCGATCCGCCATCCGTCGGCCGCCGCCGGTGTCGGGGAGTTGCAGGGCGAGGAACCAGCGACGCTCGTACACAGACTCCACGGCCAGCCGGTCCGCGGTACGCCGGGACATCCCCGCCCAGCCGGGCGCTAGCACGGCGTCGGTGTCGCCTCGGATCCGCCGTTCAAGCTCGTCCCGGGACATTATGTGGGCGAT
>Ga0326597_10008636_pt1 | contig 13720 bp, 14 predicted proteins | sample RVTome_12_FD_203789 | JGI IMG/M metagenome (GOLD analysis project Ga0326597, IMG submission 203789) | Soil microbial communities from uranium-contaminated site in the Upper Colorado River Basin, Wyoming, United States - RVT100D185 | ecosystem: Environmental > Terrestrial > Soil > Contaminated >... | reverse complement strand
CATCCGGCTGCTGATGAAGATCGGCGGCGGGGATCCGGAGCACGGGCGGGCGGGCGGGATCCACTGGCACATGAACATCGCGAACACCGTCGAGTACATCCACACCGACAGCGCCCGGCAGGTGATTCCCTGGGTGCGGCTGACCGCGCCCGACGGACAGGTGACGGTCTACCAGTCGGCATCGGACCCGCTCTCGCCGCAGCAGGTGGCGGCCGCCGAGACGCGACGGATGGACTGCATTGACTGCCACAACCGGCCCTCGCACGTCTACCACGCGCCGGCGCGCGCGGTGAACCTCGCGATGAGTACCGGCCGCCTTTCCACCACGCTCCCGTCTATCAAACGGACTGCCGTGGGCCTGCTCACCGCCGAGTACGACAGCACGTCCCAGGCCCTGGCCGCCATCGAGCAGGGACTCACCGAGCAGTACCGCGACTCCCCCGACACGTCGGGCGTTCGGCAGGCCGTGACGGCGGTCCAGCGGATCTACCAGACGAACTTCTTCCCCGAGATGCGGGTCAACTGGCGGGCGTATCCCACCAACCTCGGGCACACGATCTTCCCCGGGTGTTATCGCTGCCACGACGGCAAGCATCGGAGCGAGGACGGCCGCGTCATCGCCCACAGCTGCACCTCGTGCCACATCATCATCGCGCAGGGGAGCGGCGCCGCCGCCGACACGATTGGGCCGGAGGGGCTCGAGTTCCAGCATCCGACCAACATCGGGGAGATGTGGCGGACCGTGAACTGCGCCGTCTGCCACACCGGCGGGTAGACGGGAGAAGAGACGCAGAGACGGTGAGACGGAGTGAATGAGACGCCGAGACGCTGAGACGCGCAGTGGCTTTGAGCAGTGAGATGGGAGCGACCCGCCGCGGCTTCGCCGCCTCGGCCTTCGGCAGCATCACGGTGAGCAGGCCGTGCTCGAACCGGGCCCCGATGTGCTCGGCCTCGGGGCTGCCTTCGGCCACCTCCTGCTTCTTCTCACCGGCGATCGTCAGCACGTTGTTCTCGACGTTCACCTCCACGTCCTCCGGGCTGAGGCCGGGAAGCTCGGCCACCACCTCGATGGCGTCCTTGGTCTCGCGCACGTCCACCACCGGCACCCAGGGGCCGACGACGCCGTTCGCCTGACCGAAGAACCGGTCGAACACCCGATCGATCTCGCGCCGCGACGTGAACAGATCGTTCCAGTTGGCCGGGACATCCGCCCGCCAGAGAGTCGGGAAAGCCATACCTACCTCCTCGCAAAGCACGGTTGACGTTGGGCCGGCCACGCCACTCGTCGGCCGGCGACGCCGGGCCACGGGGCAGGCGGCATGCCAGGCCCATCTGTCAGAAATGCATACCGTATCTGCCGTGATTGCAAACGATTAGCCGTTTTGGCGGAGCGCCGGCCGCCCGGGTATCTTCTCCCCCACCACCCGATCCCGCCGAGCCCGCCATGACGCCGTTCCGATTGCTCGCCATCCTGGTCGCCCTGCCTGTCCTCATCGCGGCCGCCCAACCCGCCCCTGAGCGGCCGCTGGGAACGATGCGGGAACAGGCCGCCGTTCAGCAGCGATGGCTCGAGGCCCGCCTCGAGCTGAACCTCCCCACCGTCATGCGCGCGCACGGGGTGGACATGTGGGTGGTGGCCATGCGGGAGTACAACGAGGATCCCGTGTTCCGGGCGCTCGTCTCCCCCACGACGTTCGCCGCCCGGCGCCGCTCGATCTACGTGTTCTACGATCGCGGGCCCGCGCTGGGCGTGGAGCGGCTCGCGCTCGGCGGCACCAGCCAGGGCGGCCTGTTCCGGGCGGTGCGGGACAACGAGCCCGCGCCGGACGGCCGCCCCCGGGAGTTGTGGGGCACGGCGCAGTGGGACTTCTTCGCGCGGATCGTGCGTGAGCGCAACCCGGCGGCCATCGCCGTCAACATCTCGCACGAGCACAACTTCGCGGACGGGCTTGCGGCCGGCGAATGGGAGCAGATGCAGGCGGCCCTCGGGCCGGATTTCGCGGCCAGGATCGTGCGCAACGAACGCCTCGCCATCGATTACCTGTCCCTCCGCCTCCCCGACATGCTCCCGACGTTCCGCCGGATCCAGGAGCTGGCGCACGAGATCATCACCACGGCCTTCTCCCACGCCGTCATCACCCCGGGCGTCACCACCACGGACGACGTCGTCTGGTGGATGCGCCAGCGCCTGGCCGATCTCGGGCTCACCACGTGGTTCCAGCCGAGCGTGGACGTGCAGCGGCGCGGGGTGGTCATGCAGGACTCGGTGGCGCCGGTCATCCTGCGCGGAGACATCCTGCACTGCGACTTCGGGATCACCGCGCTCGGTCTCAACACCGATACCCAGCACATGGGGTACGTGCTGCGGGACGGCGAGGCGGCGCCACCGGCCGGCCTCCGGGCGGCCCTCGCCGCGAGCAACCAGCTCCAGGACATCGCCATGGCCGAGATGCGGCCGGGGCGCTCGGGCAACGCGGCCCTGACGGCCACACTCGGCCGGATGCGCGCCGCCGGCCTGGACGGCACCGTCTACAGTCACCCGGTGGGCGACCACGGCCATGGGGCCGGCCCGCTGATCGGGATGTGGGACCGGCAGGACGGCGTGCCCGGCCGCGGCGACGTCCCCATCCTCGCCGGCACCTGGTTCTCGATCGAGCTCCAGGCGGCCACCACAGTGCCCGAGTGGGACGGACAGCTCGTTCGCTCGATGCAGGAAGAGGACGCGGCGATCGACGCCAGCGGGGCGATCACGTGGGTCGTCGGTCGCCAGACCGAGTATCACCTGGTGCGGTGACGCCCCGGACCATGGAACTCTCCGACCTGCCGACCCCCGCCCTGCTGCTCGACCTGGACCGGGTCGAGCGCAACCTCGCGCGGATGGCGGCGCGGTGCCGCGACCTGGGCGTGGCCCTGCGGCCGCACCTCAAGACGCACAAGTGCGTCGAGCTGGCCCAGCGGCAGCGCGCGCTTGGCGCCGCGGGCGTCACCGTCTCGACCCTCGTGGAAGCGCGCGTCTTCGCCGACCACGGATTCGACGACCTGACATGGGCCTTCCCCGTGATCCTGAGCCGGCTCTCCGAGGTGCGCGCCCTGGCGGATCGCGTGACGCTCCGGCTCTTCGTGGACGGCCCGGAGGCCCTCGACGCGCTCGAGCGCGAGGAGTTCCCGTTCCACGTGTGGCTGAAGCTCGACTGCGGGTATCACCGCGCGGGGCTCGACCCCTCGAGCCCCGCGACGCTGGCACTTGCCCGCCGCCTTGCCGCGTCCCCCCGGCTGCGGTTCGACGGCGTTGCCACACATTCCGGACACGCCTATCACACGGCCGGCCGGAGCCGCATCGCCTCGGTGGCGGAGGCCGAGCGGCGCGCGGTCGCGGACTTCCGGGATCGCCTGGCGGGCCAGGGGATTCCGGTCGCCGCCTCCGTGGGCTCGACACCCGCCATGTCCTGCGTCGAGCGGCTGGACGGCGTCACCGAGGCGCGCCCGGGCAACTACGTGTTCTACGACGCGATGCAGGTGGGACTCGAGGTGTGCTCGGCCGCGGACTGCGGCGTGTCCGTCCTCGCGAGCGTGGTGTCGGCGCAGCCCGGGGCCCCGCACTGCGTGGTGGACGCGGGCGCGCTGGCCCTTTCCAAGGACGCCGGCCACCCCGGCCCGGTTTCCAGCATGGGGTGGATCTACGACGACTACGCGGCCGGAACACTTCGATCGGATGCGCGGCTCACCGGCCTGAGCCAGGAGCACGGCGTCCTGTCCGCGCGGCTGCCCGTCGGGGCGCGCGTCCGGATCCTGCCCAACCACTCCTGCCTGACCGTGGCCTGTTTCGACGAGTACCACGTGGTGCGAGGCGGCCAGGTCGTGGATCGCTGGAAGATCTGGCGCGGTCGGTGAGCCTCATGCCACCGGGCGGCGGCGGCGCGACTCCAGCTCCGTGATCACCGCGGCGAGGGATACGTCCCGCGCCGCGAGGTCCACGAGCACATGGTAGAGCAGGTCGGCCGCCTCCCACCGGATGCCGGCGGCCGTGTCCGCGTCCACGAGTTCATGCGCCTCCTCGATGATCTTCGCCCGCCGGGTCACCCCGTCCGTCAGTAACCGCGCGGTATAACTCCCGTCATCGGCGTTCACGGCCCGCTCCGCGATCACCTGCTCGAGCAGCGCGAGGGAAAACGGCCGGTCGCCAAAGCACGATGCCGTGCCGCGATGACACGCCGGCCCCGCAGGCTCGACCAGGAACAGGATCGCATCGCGGTCGCAGTCCACCTCGACGCGCACGAGCCGCTGCGTGTTCCCCGATTCCTCGCCCTTGCGCCACCGACCGCGACGCCGCGAGTGCAGGACCACGTCGCCGGTTTCGACGGACTCCACCAGCGTCTCGCGCGTCGAGTGCGCCACCAGCAGGACCCGCCCATCTCGCGCGTCCTGCACGACCGTCGCCACGCACCCCTCGTCCTTCGTGAAATCCACGACCACGGCGAGTCCCTCGCCCAGCCCGATCGCGCGGCGGTACAACGCCATGCCCACCTGGGCATCCACGCCCATTTGATCCAGGGTCCGGATCTCATCGGCCGCCCGTATCCCGCCGGCCGCGGTCACCGGCTTTCCCACGGCCTGCGCCAGGGCCCGGACGCGGGTGAGGTCCACGCCGGCCTGGGTGCCCTCCCGCTCCACAATCGTGTACAGGAAGCCGCCCACGTACGGCTCCAGGCGGCGGGCCCGTTCCAGCGGCGACTCCGCCAGCTGGCGCTCCCAGCCCTGGTCCACCACGCGGCCGTCGCGCGCGTCCACCGCCGCCATCAGCCGCGCGGCGGGGAACTCCTGCAGGAATTCCGGCTCCGCCGCGGTCCCGATGATGAGCCGGCGGGCGCCCGCGCGCAGCAGGCGGCGGCCGCGTTCGAGGTCGCGGATGCCGCCGCCCACGCGGCACGGCACCAGCGCGCAGAGTTCCTCGACCAGGGAGAGATTATCCCCGGTCCCGCGCGCCGCGTCGAGGTCAATCACGGCGATTTCGCCCACGCGGCCGAAGCGGCGCGCGAGATCGCGCGGATGCTCGTCCGCCACCAGCTCGAGCTCGCGTCCCCCACGCAGCTGCACCGCCTGGCCCCGGACCAGATCAATGCTGGGTATCAGCATGGCCGCACCTCCACTCCGTGCGCCTGCAGGTATCGTTTCACGTCGCCCACGCGGCAGGAACCGTCATGGGAGATTCCGGCGCCGAGCGCCACGCCAGCCCGGCCCTCCGTGAGCACCGCGTGGAAATGCGCGGGCGTTCCCGCGCCACCGGAGGCGATCACACTGACGGGCACGGCCTGCGCCACCCGGCGCGTGTAGGCGACGTCGAACCCCTCCCGGGTGCCGTCGGCGTCAATCACGTTGAGCAGGATCTCGCCGGCGCCCGCCGCCGCCCCCGCCCGCGCCAGGTCCATCGCGTCCACGGTCGTATCCTCCCGGCCCCCTCGCCGTGTCGCAACGCACCGATCGGCGGTGACGTGCCGTGCATCCACCGACAGGATAACGGCCGCGCGACCGGCCCGCTCGGCAATGGCGGTCAGCACGTCCGGAGCCTGCACCGCCGCGGATCCGATGCTGACCCGATCGGCCCCGGCATCGAGCAGGCGCAGCGCGTCTTCCCAGGTCCGCACCGTGCCACCGTTTCCTCCTGTGTCCTCCCCCCGCCGGCGCTCCGGAAAACGACGATCCCCCGGGGCGGCGCCGGCCCCGGGGGATCGTGATTCATCGTGCCTGAACGCGCTATCCGAACGCGCCGCACGCGGATCCGCTCCCGACCGAAGCCGGCAGGGCGTGTCCCGCGTGATGGTGGCGCAGACGGTAGCGCATGATTCGGAGGACGGTAGCCCGCGCCGGAACCACCGTCACGTTCCGTCGCGCCGGAACACCACGCGCCCTTCGACGATCGTGAGGTCCACGCGCGCCTGATCGAGCTGCTCCGGCGGCATCGTCCGGAGGTCGCCGCTCAAGACCACGAGATCCGCGTACTTCCCCGGCTCGAGCGTGCCGAGATCGCCTTCGCGCCCCGCCGCGCGCGCGGCGGCCCGCGTGTAGGCCGCCAACGCCTCCTCCACCGTGATCCGCTGCTCCGGCACCCAGCCCTCGGGATGCGCCCCGTCGAGCGTCCGCCGCGTGACGGCGGCGTAGATGCCGTACAGCGGATCGAGCGGGGCCACCGTCCAGTCGCTGCCGAACGCCACCGTGGCGCCCGCGTCGATCAGGTCGCGGAACGCGTACGTCGTACGGATGCGCTCCGGCCCGATGCGCTTTTCCGCCCAGCGACCGTCGTCAATGGCGTGGTAGGGCTGCATGGCCGCGATGACGCCGTCCCGGGCGAATCGCGCGATGGCGTCGCGCGTGAGGTGCTGCGCGTGCTCGATGCGGAATCCGGGGTCCGGGGCGGACCCCGCGCCCCGCGCGGCGGCGAACGCGTCCAGCAGCCAGTCGTTGGCGCGGTCGCCGATGGCGTGCACCGCGACGTGCAGGCCCGCGCCGTGGGCGGCGAGGATCTGCGCCCGCAGGGCGGCGGTGTCGGTGACCATGAGTCCGGACGTTGCGGGTGCGTCCGCGTACGGCTGGTAGAACCAGGCGGTGGTGGATCCCAGGGAGCCGTCCACGAATCCCTTGACCGCGCCCCACGCGAGACGGTCGTCCCCGCGCCCGTGGCGCGCGACGTACGTCCTGAGCCGCTCCCACGTGGCAATCGGGACCGCGGCGTAGACCCGGAGCGGAAGGCGACCGGCGGCCGCCGCTCGGCGATAGGTCTCGAGGCCCGCCCAGCTCCCCATGTCCGTGACGTGCGTGACGCCGCGTGCGACGGCATGGCGGGCGGCGGCGTCGAGCGCCCGGTCGAGCTCGAGTTCCGTCCGCGCGGGCAGGGCCCGCGCCACCAGCGCCATGGCTTCGTCCTTGAGAACGCCCGTGGGCGCGCCGGTCGCGTCCCGCACGATGGTCCCGCCGGGCGGATCGGGCGTGGTGGCGGTGACGCCGGCGAGTTCGAGCGCGCGACTGTTGGCGAGCGCCATGTGCCCGTCGAGGCGGCTCACGAAGACCGGCGTTTCGGCCGTGACCGCGTCGATCCAGTCCCGGCGCGGCAGCTCGCCACCCCACAGCTCGTGATCCCACGTCCCACCGGTCATCCACTCGCCCGGGTGGGCGGCGGCAAAGGCCCCGATGCGGCGCGCAAACTCCTCGGGGGTGCTCGCGTCCCGCAGCTGCACCCCGGCAAGCTCGAAGCCGCCCTCGAGGAAGTGCGTGTGGCTGTCCAGCATCCCCGGGACGACGAGACGCCCCCGCAGATCCACCCGCTCGCTGCCCGATCCCGCCAAGCGGTCCACATCGTCCGTGGTGCCGACGGCCACCACCCGGCCCGCTCGCACCGCGATCGCGGACGCCGTGTCCTCGGTCCCGGTCCAGATCCGGCCATTCACCAGGACGAGATCCGCCGGCCCGCTGCAGGCCGCCCATCCGATCATCGCCCCCCCCACCACCGCTCGCCCATGCACCCCGTTACCCTCGTGCCGTGGTCGGGCGGAAAGATCGCGTGCGGGACATCATGCCGCCACGATCGCCACGCTCGCGGACCGGCCAAAGCCCGAGCACGAAGCGCGGACCAACTTGCGCCTGGCCTGACGTCATATGCCACAATGGCCCGCACTGCCAGTACGGCGTTGCACCAGCACGATAGTGAGTGCTCACTCTCGCATAAATCCGTTGCGGCCCCCCGGCACCACGTCGGTTTTCTGCCTCCCAGACCTCTCCTCTTCGGCATTTAACTGCGTTGTTTTGCAACGTCTTACGTAAATCCGGATACCCATTCGCCCTAGGCCCATCTACCTTTGTCCTACGATGTCACTAGCCCCGGTTTACGGCCATGATGGGCTGCGCGCCCTGCTTGGAAGAGCGGTTGCGGAGGGTCGCCTGCCCCAGGCCCTGCTGCTGACAGGCCCCGTGGGAGCTGGAAAGCAGCGGCTGGCGCTCTGGTTGGCCCAAACCCTGCTCTGCTCGGAGGGGGCCGCCGAGCCCTGTGGGCGGTGCGCCGAGTGCCGGCTGGTGCTGGAGATCGCCCACCCGGACGTGCACTGGTTCGTCCCCATCCCGCGCCTCAAGGCCGGGGAGGCAACCAGGCAGGTGGACGAGGCGCGGCAAGCGCTGGCCGAGGCTCTGGCAGAGCGTCGGGAGCACGGTCGGTGGGAGCCGGCGGACGGCGCCTCCGGTCATTGGCTGGCTTCCGTACGGGTGCTTCAGCGCGTGGTGGCCATCACGCCGTTCCGGAGCCGGCAGAAGATCGTCATTCTCGGCGACGCGGAACGGCTCGTGGTGCAGGAGGCAAACGTCGAGGCTGCCAACGCGCTGCTCAAGGTGCTCGAGGAGCCGCCGGCGGACACGATCCTGGTCCTGACGGCCGCCGAGCCCCAGGCCCTGCTGGCGACGATCCGGTCCCGGACCGTGCCCGTGCGGGTGGGCCGGGTGCCCGACGAGACGCTCCGGCGGTTTCTCACCCGCGAGGTCAGTCCGGACCTGCGGGGCCCCGAGCTGGAACGGCGGGTCGTGGAGGCGGATGGGCGGCCCGGGCGGGCGCTTCAGGCGGAGGGAGATTCGGCCGCCGGCGGTCGTGCCCGCAGCCTGCTGGACGCGGTGGCCGCCGGGCCGGGGGAATGGGCGGCGCTCGCGCTGGCCCAGCCGCCGTGGGGCGCTCGCGGGGGCTTTGCCGACACGCTGGACGCTCTGGCGGTGGCCCTGCGGGATCGGCTGGCCGACGCGGCCGGCCGGGACGACCGCACCGCACTCCGCAGAGGCCTGGCGGCGCTCGAACGGGTGGACGCGGTGCGCGAGACCATCGGGACGAACGTGAACCCGCAGCTGGCGCTGGCGGAACTCGCCCGGGACCTGGAGCGCGTGGCATGACGCTGTCGCACGTGGGACCGGACGGCCGGGCGCACATGGTGGACGTGGGGGGCAAGCCGGTCACGGCGCGCCACGCGGTGGCGGCCGGCACGATCACCATGGCCCGCGAGACGTTTCACCTCGTGCGGGATGGGCGGGGCCCGAAAGGCGACGTCCTCGCCACCGCCGAGCTGGCGGGTGTGATGGGGGCCAAGCGGACGGCGGAGCTGATTCCGCTCTGCCATCCACTCCCCCTGGACCAGGTAGAGGTCCGCGCGGAGCTGGATGGCGACCTGCCGGGAGTGCGGGTCGAGGCAACCGTCCGCACCACGGCTCGGACGGGCGTGGAGATGGAGGCGCTGACCGCGGTGACGGTGGCCCTCCTGACGGTCTACGACATGGTGAAGGCCGCGGGCCACGACCTGCGGATCGGCGAGATCGTGCTCCTGGAGAAGGCGGGGGGACACGGCGGCGATTGGAGGCGAGAAGGATGACCACCGACGAACACCGCATCCCCCTGCACGCCACGCAGCGGCTGATGTTGCGCGGACTCGGGCTGTTCGCCCTGCTGCTGGCGGCCGGCGCGGCCATCAGCCTGCTGCCGGGCGGTGCCGAGGCTGCCCGCGAGACCGACGTGTACACGGGCATCGTGGGCGATCTCCGGGACCTGCGCGTGGCCCTGGACCAGAAGGAGGGCGAGGCCGAGCTGCACCGGCTCCGCGCCGATCGGGCGGAGGCCATTCTCGCCCTCGCCAAGGCGCACCCCGTCACGGTCCAGTTGGCCGAGTTGATCTACGACGAAGCCCTGCGCGCGGGCCTCGATCCGGAGCTGGCCTTCGAGATCGTCCGTCTGGAGAGCCGGTTCAACCCGAGGGCCGTGAGCTCGGTGGGGGCCGTCGGGCTCGCGCAGGTGATGCCGCGCACCGCCGTCTTCTACGACTCCGCGGTCACGCGGGACGACCTGTTCGATCCCGCCACCAACCTGCGCATCGGGTTCCGGTTTTTCCGGGATCTGCACGAGCGCTACGACCACGACCTGCGGATGGCGCTCCTCGCGTACAACCGCGGGCCGCAGCGCGTGGAAGACATCCTGGCCCAGGGAGGCAATCCGGCCAACGGGTACGCCGACCGGATCCTGGTGAACTACGGGACTCCGAGGGGGCCAGTCCAGCGGTAGGCGGGCACGCCTCCCGTCAGGGAGCGCGGACCCGAAGCTCCTGTCCCGCCCGGACGATCGTGCCGGGCAGATCATTCCAACGCCGCAGGTCGGCCACGCCCACGCCGTGACGCCGCGCGATGGTCCACAGGGAATCCCCCGTCCGCACGGTGTAGACCTCCGAGCCGGACCTTTCGGGGGCGGTGGCCGCCGTGCTGCGTGCGGGGCCAGTCACCGTGCGTTGCGCCGCCGGGCTGACCGGAACCGTGAGCTGCTGTCCGATGCGCATGCGGCGCGCCTGGACGCCCGGGTTGGCGGCCTGGAGCACGGCCGTGCCGACCCCATAGCGCTTTGCGATGGCGGAGAGGGTCTCCCCCCGCGCCACCCGGTGCGTCACGAACGTGATGCGTTCCCGGGCCGGCAGCTCGGCCCAGCGGCGGGCCACGGTGGGGCCGGTCCCGGCCGGCACCCGAACGACGACGGCACGCCTGGGAGGCGTGGCCCCCCGCACGAACTGCGGATTCAGCTCGACGAGGGCGCGGGTGGTCGTGTCGGCCAGCCGGGCCAGGACATCGAGCCCCGTGGCGTCTTCCACGAGCACCTCGTCATACGTGAGCGGATCGAGGCGCGGCACGCTGTCGAAGCCATACCGCTCAGGGTCCTTGGCGATCAGCGCGGCCGCGATGAGCTTCGGCACGTAGTCCCGGGTCTCGAGCCGGAGGTAGCGCCGGTCGGACAACTCGAAGAACTGGGCGTCGCTGGCCCCGCCGTACGTGGAGGGCAGGCGCTCGAGCCCGCGCGACACCCGGCCGGCGCCGGCGTTGTACGCCGCCGCCGCGAGGTACCAGGACCCGAAGATCTCGTTGAGGTCGGCCAGGTGGCGGGCGGCCGCTTCGGTGGCCCGGAACGGGTCCCGCCGCTGGTCTTCCCACACGTCCTGTGAGAGTCCGTACTGCCGCCCCGTGCTGCCAATGAACTGCCACATCCCGACCGCCCTGGCCCGTGACACGGCGGTGTTCGAGTAGCCCGATTCGATCATCGCGAGATAGATCAGGTCCTCGGGCACCCGGTAGCGCCGCAGCTGCTCGCGGATCATGCCCTCGTACCGCGGCAGGCGGCCGAGCCAGATGGTGAACCGGTCGCGCGCCGGGCCGCGGAAGAAGTCGATGTAGTACTGGACCCGGCCGTGCCGGGCGAACGACTCGATATCGAGGCGGCGCACGACGTCCGCCGCCGCTTGCGGGCCCCCCGCGCCCTCGAACAGGGACGCCGCCTCGGCCTCCGCCTGGGCGTCGGCCATGCCCGGTCCGGCATCGGCCTGCCCGCGCACGCGTCCCGCGCGCCGGTCCAGGCTCCCGAACTCGAGTTCGGCCAGCGCCTCGAGCACCGCCCGGTCCGCGGCGGAGTCGCCCTCCGCCGCCGCCAGCGCCTCGACGACCTCGCTCGGATTCACGGTGGCCGGCGCCGTGTCCGGCGCCGCGGCCTGGGGAATGGGCGCCGGACCCTCCACGGGCCGCGCACAGGCGGCGAGGAAGGCCAGCAGCGCCAGCGGTGACAGCACAGCGGCGCGGCTGGTCACGAGGGCTCCCGGGCGAAGATGTTTCCCATGACGCGGTTGGTCGCATTGAGGACTGCAAGGGCCGCGCCACGCGTATGCTGCTGGTCGGCCAGGAACGACCCCACCAGCCGGTGCGTTTGCCCGCTCTCGCGGGACACCACGGACACGATCAGCACGATCGTGTCGAACGCCCGCACCGCCTTCACGCCGAGCAACTCGAACGTGATGGAGCCGTTGGCCGACGCCTCGATGGCGTGCAGCGTGGCCTCGGCGGCGCAGCGCATTTCCCCCGCGTCCGACGCCAGCCCCTCAGCCGTGCCCCGCCAGCGCGCTTCCGTGCCGAACCCGAGCGTGACCTCGGCGCGGCACCGGCCGTTCGGCTCGGTGTTGAACTGGAAGTCCACGAACCGGAGCCGCTCCTCGCGGGCGAACGCGGACGTGCTCATCGCTCAGTCGGCCGCATCGAAATGCACCTCGAGCTGCCCCGTGGCCGGTTCTTCCGGCGACCGGATGAGGTCCGCGTCGAGGCGGGGCCGGCCGGCCTCGTCCACGACGACGGCGAGGAACAGCGTCTGGCCGTCATCGAGCACGATGCGGAGCTGACGGCAATCCGAGCGCAGCACGATGTCCGCCACCTGCCGCTCGCGCAGGTGCGCGACGGCATCGGCGATGCGGCGCAGGTCGTGGAGGGAAGCCAGCGACACGACGGTCTCCGCGTTCCGGCAACGAAGGTCAGGACAGATGCCGGGCGAGGACTTCGTGCAGATCCTCGTCGGAGAGCTTCTCGGCCTGCAGGAACAGGGACGACTTGGATGACGCCTCGAGCGGGATGGATGCCCAGAACGACCGGCGCCCGCCCTGCGTATCCTTGCGACGGAACGCGAGCACGAGCTGCCACATCGCCTGGTTCGCCCGGCGTTCGGCGGCGGGATGGACGTGCCACGTCTCTCCCTCGCGAGACAGGATTCTCCAAGCCATCAGCCAACCCCGGGGCGTGTACGTCGTCAGGATGCAAGCGAGGCAAGCAAAGATGCCCCCGTGCCCCGGAACGGGTCAAGTCATGCCCGCCCGCCCGCGCTGCCGGTATCGAATGTGGGGCCACGCCGTCCCGGGCGGCGTGACGAACGTCACCGCAGCTCGGACCGTGGGGCCTCGTTGAGCGTCCAGTCGTAGGCGAAGTACTCCACCCGTACGCGGCCGGGCTCGAGGGTCGGGACGTGTTCCGGCGGCGCGAATCGCCGCAGGAAAGCCACGACGCCGGCCGTGCCGCCGAAGTCCTCCTTGTACCAGTCGAGCAGCTTGTTGACCCGCAGGGTCGGGGGGACGCCCGCCTCGAGGCGGTACCGCGACGAATCGGAAACGAACCGGAGGACCGCGACATCCAGGTCCGCGTCCAGGCGATCCCCGCGGTAGGCCTCGCCCGCCAGCGGTGGACAGGACCGGGACGGACAGCTCACCGCGAAATGGACCCGCGGCTCGCCGAGCGGGCGGATGACGCCGTGCGCGATCCCGTCGAGCGAGCGGTCGCGCTGCGCGACGCGGCAGAACTGCCGGCTCCAGGCGTCCGGGATCTGCCGTACGGAGTTGGCGGGCCCGTCCCCGCGCTGCACGATCGGATAGTGGTCCGCCACGAGTCGCAGCGCGCAGGCGTTGTAGGCGTTGATCCAGAACGCGAGCCGCTCCTCGCGCGACGCCAGTTCCAGGTCGTACGGGCTCGTCCGGCCAAGCTGCTCGAGGTACAGGTCGAGGTCGGTCCGGTTCCCGGCGAGCCCGTGGTAGTCCACGAGCCCCGCGTGGACGTGCGCCGCGAGGACGCGATCGAAGATTTCCGGATCCGGGAGCGTCTGCCCCCAGCCGCGCGGGGCGCCCAGCAGGAGCGACGGCAGAGCGAGCAGGAACGGCAGCCGGAACGGCGGCATGGACAACCCTTCGGAATGACGACCGGTCGGAAACCGGGGCGACGGCGTTGCTGGGCGTGCGGTCCGGCGGATGCGGGCGCCGGTGGCCGGACGGGCCGGGCCGCACCGCCGGCACGGACGGTCTACCCCCGGGCGCCGGGAACGATACCAGCCTGTGCCCGAGCGGCGCAGGGGTCGCGCCCCGCGGCCCGG
>Ga0326597_10008635_pt1 | contig 13720 bp, 11 predicted proteins | sample RVTome_12_FD_203789 | JGI IMG/M metagenome (GOLD analysis project Ga0326597, IMG submission 203789) | Soil microbial communities from uranium-contaminated site in the Upper Colorado River Basin, Wyoming, United States - RVT100D185 | ecosystem: Environmental > Terrestrial > Soil > Contaminated >... | reverse complement strand
CCGACGATGTAGGCCAGCACGATGACGCCGATCACCTGGCCAAAGAAGACCATCGACTCGCGGGGGACGGCGCCGTCGAAGCGGAGGGCGAGGGCGGCGGCGTAGCTGGCGACGACGAGGAGCGCGTCGAGGGCGAGGACGGGCAGGAGGCGCACGCCGCGGACGGCCTTGGCCCGCAGCCAACCTGGTGTGGCGCGCTGTCCGGTCATCTGCGTCCGGGTCTCCCTTCCCTAGCGGGCACCCCTGCGGCTCAGCACGACGGGGAGCGTCCGAGCCAGGATGCCCAGGTCCCGAAGCAGCGAGTGGCGGTCCACGTACTCAAGATCGTAGGCGATCGTCTTCTCGTAGGTCAAACTGGCGCGCCCGTTCACCTGGGCGAGGCCGGTGATGCCGGGGCGGACCTTGTGGCGCCGGTGGTACTCCGGGCGGTACTGCTGGACGAGCTCGGGCACCTCAGGCCGGGGGCCGACGATCGACATGTCGCCGCGGAGGACGTTGATCAGGTTCGGCAGCTCGTCGATGCTGGTCGTGCGGAGGAGGCGGCCAGTGCGCGTGTACTGCTTGCCGCCGTAGAGAGGATCGAAGACGTATTCGTCAAAGTCGGAGACCTGCGGGACGGGGTTGAGGTCCTGCGCATCCTCCGGCCGGGAGCGCATCGTACGGAACTTGAGCATCATGAAGACGCGGCCGTCCTTGCCGACACGCGGTTGGCGGAAGATGACGGAACCTCGCGATTCCAGCCGCACGAGCAGCGCGACGACCGCCACCAGCGGCAACAGGACGACGAGGGCCGCGCCCGCCACCAGCAGGTCGAACGCGCGCTTGGCCAACGTTATCGCCTCCCGGCGTGGATGATGTCGCGCGCGGCAGCGACGACGCGCCCGACGTCGGCGTCCTGCATGCGCGGGTAGAGCGGCAGCGAGATCAGCCCCTCGAAGACGCGCTCGGCGACCGGGAAATCGCCCGGGCCGACGCCGAGCGCTTCTTGGAAATAGGGGTGGAGATGCACGGGGATGAAATGCACGGACGTGCCGATGCCGCGCGCGCGCAGCTCCTCGATGAAGTCGTCGCGATTGATCGCCAAGCGATCGGTGTCCAGCCGGACCGGGTAGAGGTGCCAGGGGTGGACGAGGTCGTCGGCGCGGACGGGCGGGCGGATCACCTCCGGCACGCCGGCAAAGAGGCGGTCGTACATGGCGGCGAGGTGCGTCCGGCGCGCCTGGAACTCGTCGAGGCGCTTGATCTGATGGATGCCGATCGCGGCCTGGATATCGGTCATCACGTAGTTGAAGCCGGGCGCGAGCACCTGGTAGGCCCACGAGCCGCCGGCGGAGTAGCGGTTCCAGGCGCCCCGGCTGAGGCCGTGCAGGCTGAGCAGTCGCACGCGCTCGGCGAGCTGCTCGTCGTCGGTGGTGAGCATGCCGCCCTGGCCGGTTGTGATGCTCTTGATGACGTAGAAGCTGAAGACCGCGGCATCACTCAGCACGCCGACGGGCCGGCCGTGGTACGACGCGCCGATGGCGTGGGCGGCGTCCTCGATCACGCGCAGGCCGCGCGGTCGCGCCAGCGCGAGCAGCTCGTCCATGCGGCAGGGCTGGCCGCCGTAGTGGACGGGCAGGACCGCCTTCGTGCGGGGCGTAAGGCGGCGCTCGACCTCCGCCGGGTCGATGTTGTAGTCGTCCTCGCTGATGTCGGCGAGGACGGGCGTGGCGCCGCAGTGAAGGATGACGTTGACGGTGGCGGCGAAGGTGAAGGGCGTCGTGACCACCTCGTCGCCCGGGCCAACGCCGGCCGCGAGCAGCGCCAGGTGCAGCCCGGCCGTCGCCGACGAGAGCGCGACGGCGTGCGACGCGCCGGTGATCTCGCGGAAGGCGGCCTCGAAAGCCTGCACCTTCGGGCCGCTGGTGAGCCAGCCGGAGCGCAGGGTGTCGACGACCTCGTCGATCTCGGCCTGGCCGATGTCGGGCTGGGCGAAGGGCAGGAACGGCGCAGCGACGTCCGTTTGTTCTTGCGGCGACATCGCTTTCGTCATCTCTAGCGCGCCTTCACAACTGCGGCGAGCAGATGCGTGCGAAGCCACGGCAGCCGCTCGAGCGGCACGCACAAGCTCTTCGAGCCACCGAGCGCGCGGACGAGCGGGGGCGCGAGCGTGACGCGCTCGACTTCGACGGCGAGGGGCGCGAAGAGAGTGCGGAGCTCTCGCGACCTGATCGGGTGGACGCGACGGTTGAGCGGGTTGGTCCAGAAGTCGTAGACGACGAGCAGGCCGCCCCGTCGGAGCACACGCAGCGCCTCACTCGCGGCGCGCCGCCGCGCTGCGGCGTCCAGGACGGATGACAACACGGTGAACGCGAACGCGAGGTCGAACGCGCCGTCGCGGTACGGCAGCGCGGCGATGTCGGCAACGCCGACATCCGCGCCGGAGGCGCGGGCGCGCCGCGAGCGCTGGGAATCGACATCGACGGCCTCGAGCGTGGCCGGGGCCGCGCCGTAGTGCAGCAGACTGCGCAACAACGCCCCTTCGCCGCAGCCGAGCTCGAGAATGCGCTGCGCGCCGAGATCGGCGCAGCCATGTCGTTCGAGGAGCGCGAGAAGCGCGCGGTCGCGGGTCGTGTGGAGGTAGCGCTCGGCCGCGCCGAGGTGGGCGTAGGGGTCGCGCGCGACGTCGGGGCGCATCGTCGTGGCGGTTGGCCTGGCGAGCGTCACGAGGCCTCCGCCTCCCTCGGGGTGGCAACGGGCTGACCGAGCGCTCGGCGCGCGAGGCCGGTGAGGAAGCCCAGCCCGTACGCGATGTGCATGCAGGCGAAGGCGACCGGCAGGCGGAGCGTGTGCCGCCAGCCGTGCCGGCGAGCGAGGACGATCGATGCGCCGAGCGACGCCCCGAGGTAGGCGCTCCCGATCGCGAGGAGCGGCATCGTGAGCCATCCGCCGAAAAGCGCGACCAGCGCCGACGCGAACAGCGCGAGCAGGAAGACCGACGGGACGAGCTGGCGAAGACGCGTCCGGCGCGGATGGCGCGTGAGCACGACGACCTTCGCCTGGCCGTAGCCGAAGTACTGGCGCGCCAGCCCCCAGTACGAACGGCGCGCGTAGTACGTCGAGCGGATCGCCGGCGTCAGCAGGATGCGCCCGCCGGCATCGATAAGACGGTAGTGGAACTCATCGTCCTCGCCGCCCTCGATCTCGGCGAACGGCCCGATGCGATCGAAGACGTCCCGGCGGTAGGCCGGAAACGCGACGGTGTCCGTGTACTGTTCGGTATGGCTGTAGCGGAAGACGGCGTTGCCGACGCCGAAGGGAGACGACACGGCGAGCGCGACCGCCTCGCCGGGGGGGCCTTCGCCGAGGGTGCGGATCGGCCCGCCGACGACGTCGGCGTTCGTCCGCTCCAGCGCGGCGACACTCTGGCGCAGGAAGTCGGGTGCGACCGAGGCGTGGGCGTCGACGCGGGCGATCACCTCGCCGCGCGCGAAGGCGAGGCCGAGGTTGAGCCCGCGCGAGGTGTGCTTGCCGCGGTTCTCGACGATGCGCAGACCAGGTACGGGCGACAGCATCGACTCCACGAGCTCGCGCGAGCCGTCGGTCGAACCGCCGTCGACGACGATCACCTCGAAGCGATCGGCCGGGTAGTCCTGTCCGGCTAAGCTGGCGAGGCAGCGCTCGATATAGCGCCGCTCGTTGCGCATCGGGACGATGACCGAGACGAAAGGGAGGTCGTGGGCGTCGGGCATAGCGGTGGGCCTACGCCGGCCCCGCTCCGGCGTTCGTTTTCGGTACGGTAGCATGCCCCACCGCTTGTGTAAACGACGCCCGCAGATGGTGATAGAGGCGTTCCATCTGGGCCGTATTCTCCTCCCATCGATAGCGCCGCTCAACCAGTATGCGGCCGGCCCGCCCCATCTCGGCGCGGAGGCCGGCGTCGGCCACGAGGCGTTCTAGGGCGGCGGCAAGCGCCCCGGCGTCGTTCGGGGGGACGAGGAGGCCGCTCCGGCCGTCTTCGACGACGTCCGGGAGGCCGTGGACGTTCGAGGCAACCACGGGCAGCTCCATCGCGGCGGCCTCCAGCGCGGCCACGCCAAACCCCTCCGCCCGCGACGGCAGCGCGAAGACGTCGAGCTGAGCGAGGAGGGCGGGCACCTGCTCGTGGGGGACTTCGCCGCGGAAGTCGACGCGCGCGGCGATGCCGAGCTTGCCTGCGAGCCGCTCGAGCCGAGCGCGCTCTGGCCCGTCGCCGGCAAGGACGAGGCGGACCGGTGCCCTGCGTTCGGTGAGCTGTGCGAGAGCCGCCAGGAGCACGTCGACGCCCTTCTCGCGCGAGAGGCGCGCGACGCTGCCGATGACGACGTCGTTCGGCGTCGCGCCGTTGCGCGCCGGCGGGCGAAAGCGGGCGAGATCGATGCCGTACGGGATGACCGTGACGAGTTTCGCGCGGGGAGCGTAGCGCAACGTTGCGCTGGCCAGATGCAGCCCGGTCGCGGTGACGTGGTCGGCCTTCGCGAGGGCGTAGCGAGTGAAGAAGAGGTGGAGCGGGCTCCAGGCGGGCGCCTCCAGGATGTCGGTGCCCCAGACCGACGTCAGCGTCGGGCGCACGCCGCACATCGCCGCGAGGAAGCCGTAGCTGGTGAGGTGGAGCGCGTGGAGCACGTCGGGCTGGAGCTCGCGGACGAGGCGTCGGACGCGACGCGCCTGCAGGAGATAGCGCAGGCGACCCAACCGCTCGAAGCCGTCGACGTGGTGGACGCGCGCGCCCGCGATCTCGGCCGGCCGGAACGAGACGACGTCTACGTCGCACCCGCTGCCGGCGAAATGCTCGACCCAGCGCCGCGTATGGATGTAGGGAGCGTCCGCCAGGTAGACGATGCGCATGCCACAATCGAGTGTACGCACCCGGAAGCGCGCGGGCCAGCCCCAGAGCGGCGGTGGCTACTCGATCTCGTTCGTTCGGCCCGCGAGGCGGTAGTACCAGGCCTCCATCTTCGCCATGTTGGTCTCCAGCAGACCGTACGCCTCAACGAACGCCCGGTTCCGTTCGACCGCGTCGCGACGGAGCTCGTGGTCCTCCAGCGCGCGCAGGACCGCCCCGGCAAGCGCCGCGTCGTCGCGCACGGGCACGCGGAGGCCCTGGCCGGGCTGGTCGACCAGCTCCTGCTGGCTCGCCAGGTCGGAGACGATCGGATAGCAGCCAACCGCCATCGCCTGGAGCAGCGCAACTGACGTCGCGTCGGACGACGGCACGGAGACGAAGACCTCGGCATCGAGCAGCGCGCGGCGGAACGCCCGCTGGTCGAGCTGCCCGACGAAGACCACCGCGTCACCCAGGCCCAAACGCTGGGCGAACGCCTCGAGGCGTCCGCGCAGCCGCCCGTCGCCGGCGACGACCAGTCGCGCGGCTGGCAGCCGCTCGCGCACCCGCGCCATCGCGCGCACGATGACATCGATATTGTAGAGCGGCGAGTCGAGCGAGCGCGTACTGAGCACCGTGAGTGCGCGACCGGCGACGGGCGGCTGCGCGTTCACCGGCACGCCCTGCATATCAAGGAATGCGCGCTCGACGCCAAGGACGATGTGCTGTACCCACGCCCGCTCGATGCCCAGCTTGAGCACCATCTCGCGCGCCATGTGGCGGTTGTTCGCGGTCGCCAGGTTCGCGCGGCTCAGCGTGAAGCGCGCGACCGCGCGGGTCAGGGGCGACCGCGCGGCCTCGACCAGCACGTCGGAACCCCAGGCGCTCACGACGTACGGATGAAAGCGCGCGCTCGTCGCGTAGAACGCGTGCTCGATCAGATAGTGCGCGTGCAAGACGTCCGGCGCGATCGACTCGACGGCGGCACGCAGGCCGGCGCGCCGGTAGCGGAGCAGGTTGGCCAGCCGCTGGAGGCTCGGCGGCAGCGCGTTCGCGAGGCGGGCGGCCGTAGCAGCGTCGGAGCGCCCGCCCGGCCGCGCTCCCGCCGGGGAGCCGCCCCGACTCGTCGGGGCGCGGAGGGCGTGCACGAGCACGCCCTCCGGCGGCCGGGCGGGCGCGTAGTACGCCACCCCGTGCACCTCATGCCCCCGATCGACGAAGTACCGCACCCAGCGATGCGTGTGCGGGCCGTCGAGGTCGCCGGCCACGCAGAGGCGCAACCGGTGCTCGGGCGCGACGGGTTCGGCCATCGTTACGGTGGCGCGGGCGCCAGACGCTGGCGCGCCGCCTCGACATAGCGACGCAGGTCATCGCCGCGCACGACCACCGCCTCCCACATCGAACCGCCGGAGAGCTGCCGGTAGGCCAGCAGCGACAGCGCGAAGTGCGTCCCGTACGCGAGCGACGACGCGATCGCCGCTCCGGCGACTTCAAGCGGAGGGATCAACACGAAGTCGGCGACGAGGGTGACGGCGAGCGCCGCGATCGTGATCGAGCTGTTCGTCAGCGGCCGGCCCTGGCTGAAGATGTAGCTCGTCAGCACCTTCGATCCGGCCAGCGCGACCGTGCCCGGCAACAGCCAGAGCAGCGGCGTCACCGCCGCCTCGAAGTCGGCGCCGAACAGGGCCTCGATGAGCCACAGCGACGCAGCGCCGAGCCCGATCGCGGCGAGCGCGCTTACCAGCAGCGTGTTGCGGCAGACGAGCGGTGTCGTCCGCGCCGCGTCCGACGCATCGGCGCCCGTGAGGCGCGGCAGCAGCACGGTCGCGACCGCGTTCGCGATGAACCAGACGCTCTGGCTGACCGTCACGCTGACAGCATAGATGCCCACGCCGCCCGTGCTCACGAACAGCAGCACGATGTACTGATCGAGGCGGTAGTTCAGGAGCTGGACGAGGTTGCCCACCTGACCCTGCATCCCGAACCGTGCTTGATCGCGCAGCGAGGGCCAGTCGATCCGCAAGAGCTCGGATGGCCGCAGCGCATCACGGCCCAGCAGCGCAAGCGCGAGCACCGTCGCCCCGCCCGTCGCCGCGGACCAGAAGAGCAACGCCGCGGTCGTATCGACGTCGCCCAGCGCGGTGCCGGCGGCCAGCAGTGCGAACAGCGCGAGCGGCTGCGCGACGATCACCGCGTTCATCGCGAGGAAGCGGCTCGATCCTTGGAGGACGGCGGCCAGCACATTGTAATTGAGAAAGAGCGGGACGGCGAAGGCGAAGACCCAGTACGGCGTGTCGTGGCCGGAGAACGTCTCGCCGAGCACGGGCCACGCCAGCAGCACGAGCAGTCCGCTCACGATCGCCGACGCGAGCGTTACCTGCTGCGCGTTCGCCACGATGCGCGACAGCGGTTGTGCGCGCTTCCCAAGATAGTACACCGCCGACACGCCGATGCCCAGGCTGAGCAGCGCCTGCGTGATCGAGGCGGAGAGAAGAAAGAGCGCGTAGACGCCGCGCCCTCCGGGTCCCAGAGCGCGCGCGACGAGCACGGCCGCCCCGAACTGAAACGCCGCGCTCGCGACGTACGCCGCGAGGACGAGGTTGACGTGACCGAGAAAGCCCGGTCCGCTCGGTGACTGCTCAGCCGGCGCCACCGGGCACTCCCTCCGCGATCGGCGCGCGCGCAGGCGCGGCGACCAGGCGCTCCACTTCATCCAGCTCGGCGCGCATCCTGTCCTCCCACGTCCAGAAATGCTCGGCGGCGTAACGGCGCGCGCCTGCGGCCAACCGCTCTCGCAGCGACGGATCGCGCGCCAGGCCGGCCACCGCCCGTGCGACAGCGCCGGCGTCGCCTGATAGCAACAGGCGACCGGTCTCGCCGTCGCGCACGAGCGAGCGCGTATCGCCGGCGTCGACCGCGACGGCCGGCAGGGCGCAGCACATCGCCTCTAGCAAGGGGTTGCCAACGTTCGACAGGTCGGCGAGCGCGAGGAAGACGTCGGCGGCGCGCATGTACTGGACCACCTCGTCCTGCGGCACGGCGCCTGCAAAACGCACGTGTTCCACTACGCCGAGATCTCGCGACAGGCGTTCCAGGTTCGCGCGCTCTTCGCCATCGCCGACGATGAGCAGGAGCGCGGTCGGGACGGAGCGGACGGTCTCCGGCAGCGCCGCGATCGCGCGGTCGACGCGCTTCCACGCCGCCAGCCGCGATGCGGTCACGAGCACGAAAGCATCGTCGGCGATGCCGAGCGCTTGCCGCTCGGCGGCTCGGCCGGACGCGTCCGCCGGTTGCAGGCGATCGAGATCGAGACCGTTGCGCCAGAAGCGCAGGCGCGGCGCCGCCCGCGGGTTCAACCGCGCCAGCACTTCGGCGCCGCGCGTGCCGTCGTCGGTCATGATGTAGAGGTCGGCGGGCAGCCGCAGCGCCAGCACCTCCTCGTACTTGCGCAGCCGCGCCAGCGGGCGTTCGAGCGTTGGGTGCATCACCGTGCCCTGGTAGCGTCCCACGGCCGGCAGCCGCCGGCCGTGCAGCCGGCGTGCCGCCAGCGCGCCGTGCACCTCATACGCATAGAGGAGGTCGACCGGTTCGCGACGCAACACCTGCTCGGCGCGCCGTGCGGCGAGCCGGGGAAAGAGCAAGGCGAAGCGGAGCTTCTGGTCGGCTTTGGCCGCGACGTCCGGCAGCGGCAGGCGCGACTCCTGGAGCGAGGGAAGGTGGAAGAGCTCGTAGCGGATGCCGGGGATCTCCGGTGGCGCCGCGGGACGGACATCGCGCAGGCGGCCGGTAGGCGAGAAGCTGTTCGCCCCGACCGTGGGCCCGACGAAGGTGACACGATGGCCGTGCTCGCCATAGGCCCTCAGGGTGCGGTACAGGCTGGGAGCGCCACCTCCCGGAAGCGCCCATACCTCCAGGGCGCACAGCATGAGCACGTGCATCGTCGCCTCGCGCGTAGTGTAGCCCCGCCACGAACGGCGAATCAAACGCTCTCGCCGCGGCTGGCCTGAGATTCGTCGGGGCGGGCGTCTGCCTGCCCGCCGCAGGCGGCGCCGCCCTGGCGAGCCAAGCTCGCCGCACCAGCGCAGCAACTGCGCGCCACGGCGCGGTGGTGGGAAGCTGCGCCTGCCCACCGCAGGCGGGAGATTCATTCCGCAGGGGTTGCACCCCAACTTGTAGCGGCGACCTTTAGGTCGCCACGGCGAGACATGCCTGCGAGGCGCGCCTCCCCCGCCTCCTCGCGCGGCGCCAGGCAACGTCGGACTTCCAACCTCGGGCTTCGCATCCCCTGACCACTCGTTCCGCTCGACAGGCCGGTGAGCCCTCTGGTAGGATGCAGGGACGCGCCGGGGTGTAGCTCAGCCAGGCTAGAGCGCACGGTTCGGGACCGTGAGGCCGGCAGTTCAAATCTGCCCACCCCGACCATTCCTCCCGCCACCCAACTTGTCATAGGGTTTCCCCTACAACAGCCCGTGCCTGTCCGGTCGAAATACGTGCGAGACCAATTTTACACATTCTTCAACTCTTTGCCTTGCATGCGTTACAAGGCGGCGCTACAATCGCTCGGATTACAGGGCCGTTGCCCGGTAGGTGAGCCATATGTTGGACGAAGATCGCGCGCAATCCAGGCGACGACAAGCCGATGCGGCCATTCAACTCGCGCTCGCGAACCGCTGGGAGGACGCCGTGTCCGCGAACAAGGCGATCCTCTCCGCGTTCCCGAACGACGCCGACGCCCATAACCGGCTGGGCAAGGCGCTGATGGAGCTCGCCCGCTTCAACGAGGCGAAGCGCGCCTACAAGAAAGCGATGGAGCTGGACCCCACCAATCAGATCGCAAAGAAGAACCTGGAGCGGATCACCACGCTCGCTAAGACGGGTGCCACCCAGGCGGAGACGAGTCAGATCGACCCCTCGCTCTTCATCGAGGAGATGGGCAAGAGCGCTGTCACCACGCTCCAGGCCGCGTCGCCGCAGACGCTGGCGCTGCTCAACGCGGGGGACCGGTTGGAGCTGCGCCGGCGCAACGGCAACGTCGCCGTCGAGACGCCTGGAGGCGAGTACGTCGGCACCGTCGAGCCGAAGCTGCGCGTCCGTCTGGTGAAGCTCATGGAGGGCGGCAACGAGTACGCCGCCGCCGTCACCAGCGTCAGCGCGCAGGAGTGCCGGATCATCATCAAGGAAACGTTTCAGCACCCGAGTCAAGCCGGACGGCCATCCTTCCCGACGACGGTCGGCACCGAATCCATGCGCCCGTACACGAAGGAGAGCCTGCTCCGCCACGGGCAGGCCGACGAGGTCGAGCGAGGCGAGGACGCCGAAGAGGAAGAGGTGCACGGCGAGGACGACAGCCGCGATGTCTGGGAGGAGGAGACGGTCCTCCAGGAAGGCCACATCCGCCTCAACGACGCCGCCGCCGCGGAGGACGCGGCAGAGGACGAGCTCGAAGAGTAGCCGCAGACCTCACGAGGCGGGCCGCCCACGTCGCCTCGTCCCGCGCCACCTGCCCCTTCGCGCTCTCCCCCATCCCGAGTATCATCTGCCTCATGATCGACAACGTCTTCGCGTCACCGGCCTCCCCAGCGGCCGGCGATTCAATCAAGCTTCTGGCACGAAAATTGCCTGCTCGCAGATTCCTGCCGGCCCCCAATTTTTTTTCTCCTTCAAGTTCAATCAAACAATCAAAACCGGGGCCGTCGCGCTCCACGTTCATGAGCGCGAACGGCGCCGGCGGGCCCCCGTTCGTGTGCTATCCTGCCCGCGGAGGTACCCCGCTCGTGTCCCAGCCCAGGCCCCGCGTCGGCATCACGCGCTGGGAGGATGTCCCCGCTGAGCGGTTCGCGGACTACTGCGACCGCGTCCGCGAGGCCGGCGGCGAGCCGGTCGAGCTCGCGGCCGGCGGCGCCATCGATGGCCTCGACGCGCTCGTCCTCACGGGCGGTGTCGACATTGCGCCCGAGCGCTACGGACAGACGCCGCACCCGACCGTGAAGCGCACCGATCCCGCGCGCGACGCCTTCGAGATCGAGGTGCTGCAGGACGCAATCGCGCTCGATCTGCCCGTGCTGGCGATCTGTCGCGGGCATCAGCTGTTGAACGTTGCGTTCGGCGGCAGGCTGCTCCAACACATCGAAGACGGCAACCACCGCGCCGACTTCCATTCGCCAACGGCTCCCTCGCGGTGGCACAAGGTACGGCTGGAGCCGGGCTCACGCGCGCGCCGGCTGCTCGGAGCGGACGAGATTGAGGTGAACTCTCGCCACCACCAGGCGGTCCTGGCTGAGACGCTTGCGCCCGGCCTGATCGCGACGGCGTATTCGCCGGACGGGCTGGTCGAGGCTGTCGAGAGCGCGGAGCATCGCTGGGTGCTGGGCGTGCAGTGGCACCCGGAGCGGCTGGAGCCGGAGCACGCCGGCTTCGCGGAGCGATCGCGCCCGCTGTTCGCGGCGCTCGTCGCCGAGGCGCGCGCCGTGCGGGAGCCGGCGCGATGACGACGGACGCGCCTCGGATGCAGTTCGCGACGGCGAGCGACGGGGTGACGATCGCGTATGCCACGTTCGGGAGCGGGCCGCCGCTGGTCATGGCGCCGGGCTGGATTACCCACCTGGAGCATGTGATGGAGGGGCAGCAGGGCCGGTTCTTCTCGCGGCTGGCGCGATCGCATACGATCATCACCTACGACGGGCGCGGCACAGGCCTCTCCGATCGCGCGGTGGACGACCTGTCGGTCCAGGCCCGCCTCCGTGATCTCGAGGCGGTTGTCGGCCGGCTTGGTCTCGAGCGGTTCTCGATCTTCTCCTGGAGCCAGAGCACACCGATCGCGATGATGTATACCGCAGAGCATCCGGAACGGGTTGAGCAGCTAATCCTGTTCGCTGCGTTCTGCGGCGGTCACAAGGGGACGGAGCGGGATGAGGCGGTCCTGCGCGCGCTGCTCGACCTGATGCGCGCCGAGTGGGGCATCGGCGCGCGCACGACGATGGGCTTCGTCCATCCGGACGCCGACCGCGAAGAGATGGAGGTCGGCCTGGGGTTCCTCCGCGCGGCGGCGAGCGGCGAGGTCGCCGCCAAGATCCTCGAAGAGGGCTTCATGCATACGGACGTGCGGGCGTACCTGCCGAGGATCACGACGCCGACGCTTGTCCTGCACCGGCGCGGAGACAAGGCCGTCGACGCGGAGTCAGGGCGGATCGTGGCGTCGATGATCCCTGGCTCGCGGCTGATCTTGCTCGACGGCGACCACCACCTGCCGTATGACCACGACGCCGAGCCCGTGCTGGCGGCGATCGAGGAGTTCCTGGGCGTCGAGGCAGCGCCCGCCGCGCCGGCGGCGCCCTCACCGGCCTCGCGCGCGATGGCGGCGCTCTTCTCCAGCGAGGCGCCAGTGACGCTCCTCTTTACCGATATGGAAGCCTCCACGGTGCTCACGCAGCGCCTGGGCGACGAACGCGCGCAGGAGCTGGTGCGCACGCACAACACGATCGTCCGCGACGCGCTCGGCGTGCACGGCGGCGCCGAGATCAAGCACACCGGCGACGGCATCATGGCCTCGTTCGCGGCGAGCTCCCGCGCGCTGGAGTGCGCGATCGCCATCCAGCGGACGCTGGCCACCCACAACGAAGAGCGGCCCGACGAGCCGTTCCGCGTCCGCATCGGCCTCAACTGCGGGGAGCCGGTGCACGAGGAGAACGACCTGTTCGGCACGGCGGTACAGATGGCGCGGCGCATCTGCGAGCACGCCCAGCCCGGCGAGATCCTCGCCTCGAACGTGGTGCGGGAGCTGGTCGCGGGGAAGGGCTTCCTCTTCGCGGACGGCGGCGAAACGACACTGCGCGGGTTCGAAGACCCGGTGCGCCTGTACCAGGTCCGCTGGCAAGAATAAGCCCAGTTTTCGCGATCATCAGTACATGCTGATGATCTATTCCTCAGATTCGGAGCACTCGGCCTCAGCTTCCGGCTAGCTTCGCGGTCTAGTACCATGTGGGCAGAGGTGATGGCCCCATGACCACCGACGGCAACATCGGCACCATCCGCCCTATCAAGATCGAGGAGGAGATGCGCGCCTCCTACCTAGACTACGCGATGAGCGTCATCGTCGCGCGCGCGCTCCCGGACGTCCGGGACGGCCTGAAGCCAGTCCAGCGGCGCATCCTCTACGCGATGTACGAGCAGGGGATCCGCTCCACGGCCCGCTACCGCAAGTCAGCCGGTATCGTCGGCGAGGTGATGAAGAGCTACCACCCGCACGGCGACTCGGCGATCTATGAGTCGCTGGTCAGGTTGGCACAGGACTTCTCGCTCCGCTACCCGCTGATTGACGGCCAGGGCAACTTCGGCAGCATCGACAACGACCCGCCGGCGGCGATGCGCTACACCGAAGCACGGCTGAGCCCGATCGCGGAAGAGGTGCTGGCGGACATCGACCGCAACACGGTCGACTTCGTGCCGAACTATGATGACAGCCTGCGCGAACCACAGCCGCTCCCGTCGCGGCTGCCCAACCTGCTGGTGAACGGCGCGAGCGGCATCGCGGTCGGGATGGCGACGAACTGCCCACCGCACAACCTGGGCGAGATCTGCGATGCCATCACGACGCTGATCGACGCGCCCGATACGACGACCGAGGAGCTCGCGGAGATCGTCAAGGGCCCTGACTTCCCCACCGGCGGGATCATTTACCGCCTGCGCAGCGAGCACGAGTACGACGCGGATGGCAAGCGCAAGGACGTCCTGCGCGACGTCATCAAGCAGACATACGGGGACGGCCGCGGCCGCATCATCATGCAGGCGCGCACGCAGATCGAGGAGGCGCGCGGCGGCCGCATGCAGATCGTCGTCACGGAGCTGCCTTACCAGGTGAACAAGGCCGCGCTGATCGAG
>Ga0326597_10008634_pt1 | contig 13723 bp, 12 predicted proteins | sample RVTome_12_FD_203789 | JGI IMG/M metagenome (GOLD analysis project Ga0326597, IMG submission 203789) | Soil microbial communities from uranium-contaminated site in the Upper Colorado River Basin, Wyoming, United States - RVT100D185 | ecosystem: Environmental > Terrestrial > Soil > Contaminated >... | reverse complement strand
CGCCGAAACCAAGGAGCTGATCGCCGGCTTCTGGCTGTGGCAGGTGGGTTCCATGGAGGAAGCGGTGGAGTGGGCCAGGCGCTGCCCGGACCCCATGCCCGGCGAGGAGGGCGTGCTGGAGATTCGCCCCGTGTTCGAGGCGGAGGACTTCGGCGCCGAGTTCACCCCGGAGCTGCGCGAACAGGAGGAGCGGCAGCGTGCCGAACTCGCCCGGCGCAGCGAAAAACAGTAGCCGCAGCGCCCACGCCGCCCTGGGACCCCTCTCGCGCGGAACTTCGGTATCCTCGCCAAGATACCTGTTCGCCGTGTCGAAATGGGGGAACCTCGTTCGTCGTAAAGGCAAGGCGCGGGTTTACGGGCCGGCCCGGCGCGACCGGCCGCCTGACGCTACAACCACCTGTGGGGAGGAACGGACATGCGTGTCATGGTCATCAAGAAGGAATGCAGGGACTCCGAGCCCGCAGCGAAGCCCACCAAGGAGATGCTCGCGGCATTCGGGAAGTTCCACGAAGAGCTGGTGAAGGCCGGTGTCGTTCTGGCGTCGGAGCGGCTCCACCCCGGCTCCGAGGCGATTCAGATGCGGTTCTCCGGTGGTAAGGGCACCGTGATCGACGGCCCCTTTGCCGAAACCAAGGAGCTGGTCGCCGGCTTCTGGCTGTGGCAGGTGGGTTCCATGGAGGAGGCGGTGGAATGGCTCAAGCGTGCGCCCTTCGAGGAGGGCGCCGAACTCGAGTTGCGGCAGGTGTACGAGATGCCGGCCCTGGGCGGATAGCCACCCCGGGGCTGCGCGAGCAGGACAAACGCCGGCGCGCCGCGATCGAGCATCGGGGCCCCTTTGCCGACACCAGACACCAGGAGACCGAGCCATGCGCTTCATGCTGCTTATGATCCCCAAGGGCTACGAGACGGCCGCGCCAGGCACCGTGCCCGACGACGCCGTGCGCGTCGAGGAAATGATGAAGTTCAACGAGTCCCTTCAGAAGGCCGGGGTGCTGCTGGCCCTTGATGGCCTCCACCCGCCCTCCATGGGCGCCCGGGTCTCCTTTGCCGGCGGCAAGGCCCGGGTCACCGACGGCCCCTTCCCGGAGGCGAAGGAGGTGGTGGGAGGCTACTGGATGATTCAGGTGGGCTCGCGGGCCGAGGCGATCGAGTGGGCCTCGCGCTGCCCGGCCACGGACGACGAGGTGATCGAGGTGCGCCAGGTGCAGGAGGTGGCCGACTTCCCCGAAGACGTGCAGCAGATCGCGGGCGATCTGCCCGACCTGCAGCGCCGGGTCGGGCAGCGCGACTGAACGCCCGTGCCGCACGGGTTCGCGTACCGCTTGCCATGGCATCCACCGACATCCAGCGCACCATCGACGCCGTGTGGCGGATCGAGTCCGCGCGGCTCATCGCGGCCCTGGCCCGCATCGTGCGCGACGTGGGGCTGGCCGAGGACCTGGCCCAGGACGCCCTGGTGGCCGCCCTGGAGCGCTGGCCGGAGACCGGCGTGCCGGACAACCCCGGCGCCTGGCTGATGACCACGGCCCGGCACCGCGCCATCGACCACCTGCGGCGGCGCCGGCGCTTCGCCGAGCGCCAGGCCGAGATCGGCCGCGACCTGGAAGTCCGCCGCGACCTGGCCACGGACGAGGTGGAGGCCGCCCTGGACGACGACATCGGCGACGACCTGCTGCGCCTCATGTTCACCGCCTGCCACCCGGTACTCGCCACCGAGGCGCGCGTGGCGCTCACGCTGCGCCTGCTGGGCGGCCTGACCACCGACGAGATTGCGCGCGCCTTCCTGGTGCCCGAGGCCACGCTGGCCCAGCGCATCGTGCGGGCCAAGCGCACCCTGGCCGAAGCGCGCGTGCCCTTCGAGGTGCCGCGCGGCGGCGAGAGGGCGCAGCGGCTGGCCTCGGTGCTGGAGGTGGTCTACCTGATCTTCAACGAGGGCTACCTGGCCACCGCCGGCAGCGACTGGCTGCGCCCCGCGCTGTGCGAGGAGGCGCTGCGGCTGGGGCGCGTCCTGGCCGGGCTGGCGCCCGACGAGCCGGAGGTGCACGGGCTGGTGGCCCTGATGGAGTTGCAGGCCTCCCGCGCCCGGGCCCGGGTGGGGCCCGGCGGCGTGCCGGTGCTGCTGCTGGAGCAGGACCGCTCGCGCTGGGATCGCCTGCTGATCCGCCGGGGGCTGGCGGCCCTGGCGCGGGCCGAGGCGCTGGGCGGCGCCCTGGGGCCCTACGCCCTCCAGGCCGCCATCGCCGCCTGCCACGCGCGGGCGCTGACGGCGGCGGAGACCGACTGGGCGCGCATCGCGGCGCTCTACGACGCGCTGGCGCAGCTCGCCCCATCGCCGGTGGTGGAGCTGAACCGGGCGGTGGCGGTGGGCATGGCCTTCGGCCCGGCTGCCGGGCTGGAAGTGGCGGACGCGCTCACGGCGGAGCCGGCCCTGCGGAGCTACCACCTGCTGCCCAGCGTGCGGGGCGACCTGCTGGCCAAGCTGGGCCGGCTGGCGGAAGCGCGCACCGAGTTCGAGCGCGCCGCCGGCCTCACCCGCAACGCGCAGGAGCAGGCGCTGCTGCTCGACCGCGCCGCCGCCTGCGCCCGCGGCGAGCGCCCGCGGCGCTGACTCCCGGCTTGCTTCAACGCACCCCCTGCACGCCGCCCATCCCCGGTGCGGACGTCGCGGCAGGGCCGCGCGGGCGCCCGGCCGGACCCGGCCTATTGCTCCAGCCACACCTTCATGTAGGTGTTGTTGTCGAACATGGTGAGCGCGTACTCGTAGTCGTGGAGCCGCTTGTCCACGAAGTGCCACGCGTAGATGCCGCCGATCACCGCCCCGGGCGAGTCCTGGGTCAGGATGTAGCGCTGCAGGTCGTGATAGATCTGGCGTCGCCTGGCCGGATCGCGCTCCCGCAGGCCCGCCTCGTGGAGGCGGTCCACCGTGGGATCGTTCCACTTGGCGAAGTTGAACCCGGCCGTGGATATGAACCAATTGCCGAAGGGCGCGCTGGGGTCCGGAAGCACCATGGCCGAGTCCTGGGCTCCGATCAGCTCGAAGTTGCCCTTGCGGAAGTTGGCGATGCCGCTGGCGCTGTCGTAGGTCTTGATCTTGCCCCGGATGCCCACCTTGCGCAGTTGCGCCACCATCAGCTCGGTGCGGCTGACATAGTCCCCGATGGCACGGGTCACCACCTCGATGTCCACCCCGTCGGGGTAGTGCTTGGCCACCAGCCGCTTGGCCTCCGCGATGTCCTCGGTCTTGTCCCGCCGGCAGCCGGGCAGCGCCTCCACCTCCGCCACCGGCAGCGCGAAGTCCCCGTAGATGCGGGGGTCCAGAATGCGGCAGGGGGCGCCGATGCCGTCGTGCAGCTTGTCGAACAGCTCGTGCCGGTCGATAGCCAGGTGCACGGCCCGGCGCATGTCGCGCTTGTCGAAGGGCGGCTTGGTGGTGTTGCCCACCACCATGGCCAGGTTGTTGAGCGGATCGGTGGACATGGTCACCTCGTCCCCCCGCACGCCGCGCAGCTCCTCCGCCTCCGTGGGCGACAGCCCCGGCCAGAACTGGGACATCATGAGCTGCCCGGTTTTGGCCGCCGCCAGCTTGCGGGCGGAGCCCTTCAGGATGAACATCTTCACCCCGTCCAGGTAGGGGTAGCGGCTGTCATAGTAGTCCGGGTTGCGCTCCCACTCGATCACGCTGCCCCGCTCGTAGCGGCGGAACTTGAACGGACCGGTGCCGATCTGGGCCTCCGCCTTGTTCAGGTCGCCGTATTGCTCCAGCACGTGCTTGGCCGCGATGCGACACCAGGAGGAGGCGATGGAGCGCACGAAAGTGGCGGCAGGGAACTTCAGGTGCATCCGTACCGTGTAGGCGTCCACCGTCTCGTAGCGGGCCACCAGGGGCCGCAGCAGCGTCCCGCAGCGCGGGCTGCGGAACTTCGGGTCCAGCAGGCGGTTGAAGGTGGCCTCCACGTCCGCGGCGGTGAACGGCTTGCCGTCGTGCCACTTCACGCCCTTGCGCAGGTGGAAGGTGTAGGTCATGCCGTCCGGCGAGCCCTCGTAGGAGGTGGCCAGGTCCGGCACGATTTCCCGGGGATTGGCCGGGTCCCACTGCAGCAGGCCGCTGTAGATGCCGGCGGTGGCCCACTGCACGTTTGCAGGCGTCTCCGAGTGCGGGTCCAGCCGCGCCGGATCGCCATAGGTCGAAATGTTGAGCGTGCCGCCCCTTTGCGGCTGCTGGCCGGACGCCACCAGCGTCATGGAAAGAAAGACCGTGAGCACGACCGTGTGTGTGAACAGCTTCCCCAGCATGTGTTGCCTCCGCCATGTGGTTTCGCGTCGGACGCCGCGCGGCGCGCTGGCCGTGGGCCATCGGTGGGGGTGCGCGCTGCCGTGCGCGGATGTAGCGGCCGGTCCCGGCCGACGCGAAGCGCCGCGGGGACCCTGCGCCGCACCCGGTCCCTTCTGAGCACACTCCGAACCGTTTCACAACGAATAGTGCCCCGGCCGCGCCGGCTTCTTTCGGCGCCGGGCACATGCGGCAGACCCCGCAAAACCCCGACGGTGCGTCCTCTCCGGCCCGGCCGCCGCCCCCGGGGCAGACAGGCGGAGGGCGTGCCGTCCTCATGCCGTTGTTTTCATACTCATCTTTCGGCACAATGAAAGGGAACCGCTGTAACGGGTGAACGCGGCAGTCCTGCCCCCGGCAGCGGGCCTCTTCCCGCGCCCCCGGGGGCGCGAGGTGGTCCCTTCTGCCAGTCAGTTTCGCCAAACGTTCCAACTTCTCACCGCATGGAAGGGCGGCATATGTCTTCGAGAAAAATCGGCGGAGAAGCGTCCATCGCCGGACGCACCGCCACCATCCTGGAACAGATTTCCCGCGGCCGGGGCATCACCTTTCGCGAGCTGGCGGAGCTGCTGGAGATTTCGCCCTCCGCGGTGAGCCAGCAGCTCCACGGCCGCTCCAAGAAGCCCGGGCCGCGCACCCTGCGGGCGCTGCAACGGCAGTTCGCCGTGAACCCGAACTGGATTCTCACCGGCGAAGGCAACCGGTGGCTCACGCCGGAGCAGGAGACGCAGCAGTGGGCCGACGCCCTGGGGCTGGTCACCGATGCGCCCCTGCGGCTGGGCTCGCGGCTGAAGTTCCTGCGGGAGATCCTGATGATGGACGCTGCCGCCATGGCGGAGCTGGTGGGCACGACCCCCGGCGCCTGGGAGGCCATCGAGGAGGATCGCCGCACCCCCACGGTGCGCCACCTGCACGCCTTGTGTCTGAAGCGCAAGGTGAACCTGAATTGGCTGGTGACCGGAGCGGGAAGCCTGTTCAACGAGAACGGCAGCCCCGCCGTCCGGCGCACCACTTCCCCGAAGGAGGACGACAACTTTCTGCAGGCGACGGGCCGCATGATTTCGGCCATGCAACGGCGCATCGACACCCTGGAGCGGGAGGTGCGCACGGTGAAGAAGAAAAAAGGGGATGCGTAATGTTCGGTTTGGAAACGCTGGCCGCGCTGGGAACCCTGGCGGCCGGCGGGTTGATTTGCTGGCGCTGTGTGCGTGGCGTGCGGTTGGCCGCGGAGAACTGGCGGCAGCTGGTTGAGGGGAACGAGACGGGCTTCATGGTGGTGCAGGGGGGCAGGGTGGTCTTCGCCAACGGCGCCTGCCGCCGCGTGCTCCACCTGGCCCCGGATGCGCCCCTGGAGGGGCTCACGCCCCTGGCCCAGAGCGCCTGCGACGAGTGCCGGCGGGCCGGCACGACGCTGGCCGGCCTTTCGGCAGACGAGGCGCAGTCCTTCGTGTACCGCTGCGAACAGTGCGTGGCCACGCGGCTGCTGGAGGAGTTGGAATACCGCACCCGCCCCCTCACCTGGAACGGGCGACCGGCACTCCAGATCACCGTGCAGTGCGTGTCCGACCGGGCGCTGGACCCCGAGGGCCTTCGCCACGGCGAAAAGCTGCTCCAGACCGTCATCGACGCCATCCCCCACCGCGTCTACCTGAAGAGCCTCGACGGGCGCTATTTGTTCGTCAACAAGGCCAAGGCGGCGTTTTACGGGTGCGCACCGGCGGAGATGATCGGCAAGGACATCTACGACTTCAACACCCGCAGCGAGGCTTACCGGGAGCGGGTGAAGGCCCGCGACGCGGAGGTGCTGGCCCGGGGCGAGACCGTGGAGTTCCCCAAGGTGGTCATCACTTACGCCGACGGCCGCACCCGGCTCCAGCGCATTTCGAAGAGCCCCATCTACAGCGAGGCGGGGCGCGTGTGCGCCATCCTGGGCGTGGCCGAGGACATCACCGAGCGCACCCACGCCGAGGAAGAGCTGCGGCGCAACCAGCGCCTGCTGCGGGCCGTGGTCGATTCGGCGCCATACTCCATGTCGGTCAAGGACGAGCACGGCACCTACGTGATCGCCAACAGGGCCATGGCGCGCATCTACGACCTGCCGCCGGAGGAGGTGGTGGGCAAGCGGGTGGACGACTTCTCCGGCCGCACCCCGGAGGTGCTCAAGCGGGCCAAGGCTACGGACCGTGCCGTGATCGAGACCGGCAGGACCGTGCGCCTCGACCAGGAGCCCATCGTCACCGCCGACGGCGTCCTGCTCATCCGCAACCTGGTCAAGGTGCCCCTGTTCGACGACGAGAAGCGGGTCAACGGCGTGCTCTGCATCGGCGAGGACATCACCGAGCGCACCCGGGTGGAGGCGGCCCTGGGGGCGGAGCGACGCCTGCTGAAGACCATCTTCGACACGCTGCCCCTGCGCATCTACGTCAAGGACCTCAACCTGCGCTACGTGATCGTCAACCGGGCCATGGCCAGCTACCACGGCATGGAGCCGGAGGAGGTGATCGGCAAGGGGCTGGAGGACTTGGCCGACATCACCCCCCAGCACCTCGCCGGGGCGCGCAGGCGCGACCACGAGGTGCTCACCAACGGCGCATTGCTGCGCGTTCCCGAGTTGCGGGTAACCCGAGGCGACGGCAGCGAGGACGTCTTCCGCACGGTCAAGGTGCCCCTGCTCGACGAGCACCACGCCATCGTGGGGCTGGTGGGCTTCGCCGAGGACATCACCGAGATGGTGCACACCCGGGACCGCCTCCGCAGCCAGGGCGAGCTGCTCAAGAGCGTGATGGAGGCCTACGTGCGCCAGAGCGAACGCTACCCGGCGGACGGCTGACCCGCCTTGGGGGGCGGACGGCTCGCCGCGCCGCTCCCCCCTGCTCCCCCTGCCCAAGCCCCATGGCCGCACCGCCCGCCGCCGCCCTGGTTCCCGCGCCCGAGCCCCCGCTCCGCATCGGCATCAGCAGTTGTCTGGTGGGCGAGCCCGTGCGCTGGGACGGCGACCACCGGCGCAGCGCGTTCGTCACCGACCGCCTGGCCCCGCTGGTGGTGCTGCACCCGGTCTGCCCGGAGGTGGGCATCGGCCTGGGCGTCCCCCGCGAGCCGATCCGGCTGGTGGCCCGCGAGGGCAGCGTTCGGGCCCAGGGCGTGAACGACCCGCAGCAGGACGTGACCGCGGCCCTGCGGGCCTACGGGCGCACCATGGTGCGGGAGCTGCCGGAGCTGCACGGCTATCTCTTCAAGCGCGACTCTCCGAGCTGCGGCCTGGCGCGCGTGGAGGTGCACCGGGAGCGGGGCGGCAGGCCCGCCCGGCGCGGCGTGGGCATCTACGCCGGCGAGATCGTGGCCTGCGAGCCTCTGCTGCCCGTCGTGGAGGAGGGACACCTGGACGACCCGATCCTGCGGGAGCACTTCATCGAGCGCGTGTTCGCCTGTTACCGCTGGAAGCGGCTGCTGGCCGAAGGTCTCACGCTCCCGCGGCTGGTGGCCTTCCACGAGCACCACAAGCTGGCGCTGATGGCCCACGGTGCCGAGCCTCTGCGCCGTCTGGGGCGCTTCGTGGCCGGCGCGGCCGGGCTGCCGCCGGCGAAGCTGGCCGCCCGGTACGGCCCGGCCTTCACGGCGCTGCTGGCGCGCCCCGCGACGCCCCGCGGCCACGGCAACGTGCTGTTCCACCTGATGAGCTACCTCAAGCGCCACCTGGACGCCGCGGACAAGGCCGAGCTGACGGAGCTGATCCACGCCTTCCGGCGGGGGCTCGTGCCCCGCGCCGCGCCCATGGCGCTGCTGACCCATCATTTCCGGCGCCACCCGCATCCCTACGTGGCCGGGCAGGTGTACCTGAACCCCCACCCGGCGGAGCTGCTGCTGCGCAGCGCCCCCTGACCCGCCACCGGGGCGGCGAGCTGCCCCGTGTCCGGGCAGCCGGGCCGGAAAAAATGACCGCGCATGCCCCCGGACCTTCAAGGATGTGCGAAAATCTGCCAAGAATAGCGGCGGGCGTCTGTAGCTCAGGTGGATAGAGCATTGGTCTTCGAAACCAAGGGCCGCAGGTTCGAGTCCTGCCAGACGCGTATGATTTCAGATGGATGGCGTATTATTGCAACCCGTCGCCGCACCTTTTTCCCGCCACCCGTGAGGACAGCGCACCCATGAAAGCCCGAGTCAGCCTGATCACCCTGGGGGTCACCGACCTGGTGCGGGCGCGCCGGTTCTACGAGACGGGCCTGGGCTGGTCCGTGGGGCCGCTCACCAACGACAGCGTGGTGTTCTTCCAGGCCGGTGGGCTCATCCTGGCCCTGTTCGGGCGCGACGAACTGGCCCGGGATGCCAACTTGAGCGATGCGGGCCAGCCGGGCCGCTTCGGCGGCATCGCCCTGGCCCACAACGTGCGCGAACGCCGCCAGGTGGACCGCGCCCTGGAGCGGGCCCGCCGGGCCGGCGCGACGATCCTCAAGCCCGCCCAGGACGCCTTCTGGGGCGGCTATTCGGGCTACTTCGCCGACCCGGACGGGCACGTGTGGGAGGTGGCCTGGAACCCCCACTTCACGATGGACGCCGCTGGCGCCGTGCACCTGCCCGAGTAGGGCGCTCCGGCATACCGCAACCTCATCCGGAGGAGGGTTCGGACAGGCAACATCGAAGGGCCGGCACTTCTCCGCCCTTGGCGGAAGCGGCCTCACCCCCCGGCCCATCCACCCATGCACCTGATCCACCGGTCACCCACCCAACCCGGAGCCACGCCATGACCACCGCCGAAGCCTCCACCGCCACCCCGGGCGACACCGCCGGCCCCCTGATCTCCGAGACCCTGGCCCACTTCGCTGCGGGGCTGGGCTACGAGGCCATCCCCGAGCGCGTGCGGGAGCGGGCCAAGCACCTGATGCTGGACGCGCTGGGCATCGGGTTGGCCTCCACCCGCTGGGAGTTCGGCCACAAGACCCTGTCGGCCATCCGCGGCCTCTCCGGGCCCGGCGACTGCACCGTGGTGGGCATGCCGGAGCGGCTGCCCCTGCGCGACGCGGTGCTGGTCAACGGGGTGCTGGTGCATGGGCTGGACTACGACGACACCCACGTTCCGGGCATCATCCACGCCACGGCCAGCGCCCTGCCATGCGCCCTGGGGGTGGCCGAGCACGTGGGGGCGAGCGGGCGGGAGCTGCTGGCCGCCTACGTGGTGGGGATGGAGGCCAACGCCCGCGTGGCCGCCGCGGCCCAGGGCGGCTTCCACCACGTGGGGTTCCACCCCACCGGGCTGGTGGGCGCCTTCGGCTGCGCCCTGGTCGCCGGGCGCCTGATGGGCGCCAACGCGCGCCAGCTCGTGATGGCCCAGGGCATCGCCCTCAGCACCGGCGCGGGCAGCCAGGAGTTCCTGGAGGACGGCGCCTGGACCAAGCGCATGCACCCGGGCTGGGCCGGCGTGGGGGGCATCACGGCGGCCGCCCTGGCGCGGCAGGGCTTCATCGCTCCCCAGCGCACCTACGAGGGGCGCTTCGGCCTCTACGCCATCCACCTGGGGCCCCAGATCGAAGGCGTGGACTACGCCCTGGCCACCGCCGGGCTGGGCGAGCGCTGGGAGATCGACCAGGTGGCCGTCAAGCCCTTCCCCGCCTGCCACTTCACCCACGGCTGCGCCGATGCGGCCCTGGAGCTGACCCGCGAGCACGGGCTGACGCCGGAGGCCATCGAGCGCGTCCGCGCCTTCGTGCCCGAGGAGACCATCCCCGTCATCGCCGAGCCCGTGGCCAAGAAGCGGCGCCCCGTGAGCGACTACGACGCCAAGTTCAGCGTGCAGTTCATCGTGGCGGCCAGCATCCTGCGCGGCCGCTTCGGTCTGGCCGAGCTGGAGCCCGAGGCCCTGGGCGATGCGGCCATCCTGGCCCTGGCCGACCGGGTGGACTACGCCCCCTACCCTGACTCGGCGTTCCCCCAGGCCTACTCGGGCGGCGTGACCGTGACCCTGCGCGACGGCGGGCAGCTCGAGCGCATGGAGCGCATCAACCGCGGCGCCGCCGACCGGCCCCTGTCCAATGCGGACATCGTCGCCAAGTTCATGGACAACGCCCAGCGCGCCGTTTCCCACCGCCGCGCCGAGGCCGTGCTGGAAGCCGTGCTGGATATGGACCATCGCCCGACGCGCGAGGTGGCGGCCGTGCTGGGCGGCGCGTAGGCCCTCCTTCCGGACACGCCCCCCGCCCCGCGCTGGCCGGGGTGCACCCTCGGCCCCTCCCGCCCCGGTGACCGGGCCCCTCCTCCTGTCCACGTCGTGGAGAAGGGCCCTCGTCAGGCTGGGTTGACGGATTGAGCTGCGCCTCTTCTTCTTCCGAACACGGGCCGGGGTCGGCCCTGCCCATGCAGGTGCTTCGAGCAGCGGTGGTGACTGCCCCATCGCTCCACGAAGATGTCCCCCAGGGGAGGCTGGCCGGGACTCCCGCGCTGCCCTCCCTGGAACCGGCCGCCCGCTCGTCTCCCACCGGAACTCCGTCTCCCGCCGCCTCACCCCCTCCCGGCCTGACGGGCGGGCCCCTCCCCCTCTCCACGGCGTGGAGAGAGGGCCGGGGGGTGAGGCGCCGCTTGCCACCCCCCCGCCCCATTTGCTAGGCAAGGCGGGCTGCTTTCCGTCGACCCGGGGCCCGGCCCGCCGCCGCGCCCGCTCCCTCACTTCTCGCACCCGCCAGGACACGCCATGAAGATCGACACGCACATCCACCTGTGGACCGCCGACTGCAAGCTGAACCCCGACCGCCGGTACACGCCGGAGGTGTGGTCGTCGGCGGAGGACTACCTCGCGGTGCTGGACGGCCACGGTATGAGCGCCGGGGTGGTGGTGCAGCCCAGCATCATGGGCACGGACAACTCCTACATGGTGCAGAGCCTGCGCAAGTATCCGAGCCGGCTGCGCGGCATCGCCGTGATCGCCCCGGACATCGCCGATGCGGAGCTGGCGGAGATGGATGCCGCGGGCGTGGTGGGCGTGCGGCTGAACGTGTCCAGCTTCGACCAGCCCGAGGACTTCCTCTCCCCGGCCTGGAAGAAGATGTTCGCCCGGCTGGCCGAGCTGAAGTGGGTGGTCACCTACAACGCCGGCGGGCCCACGGCCGCCGCCCTGCTGGAAGAGCTGCGCCGGCACGACCTGGACGTGGTGGCCGACCACTTCGGCAAGCCGGACCTGAAGAAGGGACTGCACTGCGAGGGGTTCCAGGCGCTGCTGAAAGGGGGGCGGCACGCCCGTACCTGGGTCAAGCTCGACCCCGGTCATTCCATGCTCAAGCTGGACATGCGGCCCTACGTGGAAGCGCTGACCGAGGCCCTGGGGCCCGAGCGGCTCACCTGGGGCAGCAACTGGCCCTGGCCCCGCTACCACTTCACCGTCAACTACCGGCAGCACCTGGATCTGCTGGACCAGTGGTTCAGCGACGACGAAGCCATGAAGGCCCGCGTCCTGGGCGACAACCCGGCGCAGGTGTTCCGCTTCGCGTGAATGGGAGCCGGGGTGGCCGGCAAAACCCCTCCCCTGGCCCCTCCCTGCTCGCGGAGAGGGGTGGCCGCAGGCCGGGGTGGGGTGACCACTCGGCCCATCAACTCGTCTACAACGTCACGTCCTGACAGCGGTGCGGCACACCCCACCTACCGGGCGCGCTCGGTGAGGGGGATGGCCTCGGCGGGCATCTGGGAGGCAGGCACGAGCACCGCGCCTTCCATCAGGCGCCGCGCCGTGCGGTACACCACGCCCTCCTCCGCGTGCCACGCCCCGTCGCGGCGGTAGACCGTGGCCGCCAGGGGCAGGATGCCCGAAGGGTGCGCCACGCGCACGTCGTCCTCGGGCGAGGCGGGGGTGCGGGCCACCTCGTGCACCACGGTGCCCTCGATGCGCGAAGCCACCGCCACACAGATGGAGCCGCTCAGGGGCAGGGCTCGGTGGGGGCGGCCCATGGAGATCATCCGCACCAGCAGGTCGCCCTGCTCCGCGGGCACGGTCTCGCCGCTGAGGGTGACGTAGTCGGCCGGCGGGGCCACGAAGGCCACCAGGGGGAAGTTCTGGGCGCTCACGGCGGCCTCCTCAGGCGTTTCCGCCCGCCCCAGCAGCACCGAGCAGCGGCCGCGGATGGCCTCCAGCAGCGCCAGCACCCTGGGGTCGGCCTCCAGCGCCTCGGGCAACTCGGCGCCCGTGAGCCCCAGGGCGTCGGCCCGCACGTAGGCGCAGGGGTTGGTGGCGTCCACCAGCGAGAAGCGCACCTCGCCCAGGCCGGGCACGTCCATGGTGTCGGTCACGTGGCCCGTGGGTAGCAGGCGGCCCGTGCCGGCCCCGCCCGGGTCCTTGAACTCCAGCCGGATGCGCGCGCCGCCCCCGGCCACGCCGGCCAGCACGAAGTCGCCTTCCACCGCCGCCTGGCCCGCCACCAGCGGGAAGCGGGCGTGGATGATCTTGCTGGTGTTGGTGTTGAAGATGCGCACCAGGGCCTCGCCCCCCTCGGCGCGCACCAGCCCCTCGTCCACGGCGAAGGGCCCCACGGCGGAGGTCAGGTTGCCGCAGATGTTGTGGTAGAACACCCGCGGCGCATCCACGGCCACCTGCCCGAAGGTGTAGTCCACGTCGGCCTCCGGGTGGGACGACGGCCCGATCACCACCACCTTGGAGAGCGAGGAGATGCCGCCCCCCATGCCGTTGAGCTGCCGGCCGTAGGGGTCCGGGCTGCCGATCACCGCCAGGAAGATGGGGTCCCACAGCGCCTGCTCGTCGGGCAGGTCGCGCCGGTTGAAGAACACCCCCTTGCTGGTGCCGCCCCGCATGAAGATGGCGGGAACCTTGTGTTGCACGGTCATGGCTTGCCCTCGGTGTGGGTCGCTGCGCCCGGGGCCGGCGCGGGCCGAGCCGCCCGCCGCGCCCGGGGCGAGAAAGCAGGTCGGCGGCCGCCCCGCCGGTTACCGACCCCTTACCATCAATGGCGGCGGTGACGGAACCCCGCGGGGCGTAGCGGCGCCGAGCGGCGCTTCAGCAGCCCCTCCACCTGGAACGCGATGCCCGAGGGCAGGTCGGCCAGCAGCCGGTGGAGCCCCCCTTCGCGCACGGCCACTGCCTCGCCGCCCCGGTAGACCACGCGGTTGGCGGCGATGGCGGGCAGGCGCCGCTCACCGCCACCAGCTCCTCGGCGGCGCCCTTGCGGCGGATGCCGCGCAGCAGCCCCACCGCCTCGGGTAGGGCATACTGCTCCCCGGCATGGCCGGCCACGAACCGCCCTCCGCGCACCTCCCCGCGCGCCTCCAGCCGCCGCAGCACCCGCAGCAGGTCCCGCCAGGGCGGCATCAGCCCCTCGCGCTCCAGCAGCCCCCGGAACACCACGCCGTAGCGGCGCAGCAAGGTGCGGGCCGCGGTTTCCAGCGCCGCCTCGGCGGGCCGCG
>Ga0326597_10008633_pt1 | contig 13725 bp, 9 predicted proteins | sample RVTome_12_FD_203789 | JGI IMG/M metagenome (GOLD analysis project Ga0326597, IMG submission 203789) | Soil microbial communities from uranium-contaminated site in the Upper Colorado River Basin, Wyoming, United States - RVT100D185 | ecosystem: Environmental > Terrestrial > Soil > Contaminated >... | reverse complement strand
CCACACTGCGAATGTCTTTTGGTTGGCAGCTTCTTTCGGCACCTTCAGGCCTAACGCGGCAACGAATTCGGCAAGAACATGAGCCCTGATCCGAGCAATGTCTGTTCGGGCTTCGGAAATCGCATCCCGCGATTTTTGCCAATGTCTCACAACGGCGCGTTGCACCGAAAGGGGAGGAAGTGGCAAAAGAAATGAGAGGAATTCCTCTTCCTTGAATCGGTTTCTACTGACCGCGGCGGAGCCAACGGAAAATGCCTCTACTGCAATGACTGTTTTCCGGGTTGTGAAATAGAGATAGAGGAATTCCGGGATGAGCCTAGATTCGTCTACAGAAAATTGCGGGAATTCATTTGAAACGAAACATCCTTCATACTCTTTCGGTACAAGCGCAAACGATGCTTTCCAAGCGAACAGACGGTTATAAATGAATGCGCCTCGAACGGCAGGCGACAGATACCTCGCGCTTACCTCTTCTCCTTTTACTGTCTCGCGATAAAACGTTCCTTCACCATACCATTTCACACCAATCATTCGATAGCTCTGCCCTTTCTCTACTCTGATGTCGTCGTAGATCTGTTTGGCAACATCACCCACTCTCACTAACAACCAATCCCTGGGAAGATTCTTTGGCGACAAAACCCTCTCCGGGTTTATCCACCGTTCAAATTCTTTCCACCATACCACGAAGGCATGCGGGGTAGTCGCAAGTACCGTCATTCTTGTGCCCCCGTTCTTAACAAAGCCTTTGGATCCCTCCTGAAATCGCTGTAGAGTTCAAGAGCTGTTTTCCCCTCCGTGCCAGGCGGCTGGTTGGGATTGGGGAAAAGCTCGTTCTGATCTGCCTCACCGGTTGCCGAGATACCGACCTTTTCTGGTTCGTAGAGAAATATGAGGTATGGAAATCGTTCTTTCAGCAACGCACGGCTCTCGGTTTCCATCTTTTCAGTCATTTTCCGATGGAAATCCTTCAACTCGTCTTCTGTCTTCCTTCTAGCCTTTGCATCTCCTTCCTGCTTTGCCTTTTCGATCACTGCTTCCAACTTGCGAGTAACGCGTTCCAGTTCCGGCTTATGCTTAGCCTGCACTTCAGCCTTGGCGGCAGCTTTCTTCCTGTCAAAATCAGATTTCTCTTTGCTCGTGAACTTCTGCATAAAGAGGAGGGATGCCTTTACACTTGCGCCCGAAGAGAAGAACGTCTCCTGCGGCAAGCTGACGACCGCTCGAATGAATGCACGGTCTTCACAAAATTCCCGGACGTACGACAACGAAGGATTATTGAAGATTCCCTCGGGAAGGACGATGCCCATGCGACCACCGGGCTTCAGCAAGTCCAGACATCGTTCGATAAAGAGGATCTCGGTCTTTACCTTGCCAAGTTTTCCTTTACGGTCTTGATTACCTCTCTTTGGGAGCTCGAACAGACTCGCAATCGGCCTTCCTTTTGCTGCACGAACCCTCGCCTGTGCATCGTGGTACACCTCTCCAAATTCGCGGAGGTAGTCTTCTTCGTCCTCCGGCATTGCCACTTGCTCATCTGTTATCACATCTGAAGGCTCAACATTGGCACCAAACGGGGGATTCGTGAGTATGATGTCGAAACGCCCTTCGAAAATGCCGTTCACGTTCAAGAACCCATCATGATGGTGAACGCCGCCGTGGCCATCCCCGTGCATAATCATGTTCATCTTGCTTGTACGGGCCATCCGATCGTTGGCGTCAGTCCCGTATATCCACTGGTTAGCAAGATTCCAGAGCCGCGAACCTTTGATGCTGCCGTCTATCTCCTTTTGAATTGCTTCGTATTTCACCCGCAAGAGCTTCGCTCTCTGGGCTTTCGTGAGCTTCTTCGCTTCGATGTTCTTCTTGTAGGTTTGATATTGTCGGTCCGCATCAGCAAGGATCTGTTCCCGGACAATCTCAAAAAACCGGATCAAGAAACCTCCCGAACCACTTGCAGGGTCACAAATGAGGTCTCCCTCTTTGGGGTCCACCATCCGAATCATAAACTCCACGATGGATCGGGGTGTGAAGAACTGGCCGATTTCTCCTCTGAATGTTCTTCCCAGGAATCGTTCAAAGGCGATTCCCTTTACATCCTCGCTTGTGTCGGAAAGGTTGTAGCGCTCCAAAAGACGCACGATCTCAAGACCCGTTGCGAGTTTGAGATTCAACGTTTCGTCAGGCTCAAATATCCTGTCCGCCAGATAGTGCCTTCTGGTCTTGTGGAACAGGTCATCAAGAGGGTTATCGCCGATTTGCTCTTTCAGGAAATCTACGGTAAAGAGATTCTTTCGTTGGCGTTTTTGTTTCAACTCGCGCTCAACGTAGACCTTCACGAAGAGAATCTTGGCGATTTCATCAAATGCGGCTACAGGATCCTTCTTTTCCCTGTTGCGAATTACGTTGTGGCATTGGTGTAAGAGGTCGGCAAATTCGTCCTCCTTGAATGTCTTGAGTCGCTCAAGCAACTCTTTTATGTCTTTGTCGGTGGCATCGGCGTGTGGTATGTTCTCAATCTCTTCGAGGTATCCCGGCATCCGATCTTTGCGGACGCGCCAGAACCGGGTCTCACGTGTATTATGGGTTACGAAGAAAGGAGCATCGGAGAGACGGGCATAGTTGTCGCCTTGGGCGTAGTCTGGTGGCTTGATAGTCACATTGTCTGATTTGCACTCCACGACAACGAGGGGTGGCTTGCTTTCGTCCTTGTCCTGAATTGTCCGCCAGATAACGAAGTCTGCCCGCGCTTGCGCGGAGCCTCGACCAGTCACATCAAGCTCCTCGTCCATTTGCTGCAAAGAGAATCCATACTCGTTCACCAGGGTGCAGAGAAACTCCTGGCGAACACGCTCTTCTGGAGTTTCAACATACCAGTCCTGTCGGAGGTGGCTCCATATCAGACCACCCTCTTTGCGTCTGACTTCTATCCTGCTTATTGGGGTGGACTTGGGTTCGTCTTTGGCCTCCTTGCCGCGTTTCTTCCTCTTTGTTGTTCTCATACGGCTCTTCTCAGACGGTTAGGGGGAAAACAATCTTGTCAACCATTCTCTTATCAATTCTACCTGCTCACCGCCCCCCATCCTCTCCTTGAGAGGTCGCGATAGATGATCCATCCGGCAAGTAGAGCGACAGCAAAGAAGATAAGTCCAACCTCTATCTCACCGAGCAGCAACTTCCCTGTCCCGAATAGGGTCATGTAGACCATTGCGACGCCTGCCAGCCAATCGATCATCAGATGGCCGAAGCCGGAATCGCCCTGCACGTCGGGAGCCTTGTTGGCGATGGGTTTCCAAAGGACTCCGCCAGGATGGACGCGACGGTAGAATGCTACCAGTGTTGCTTCCTCTGTAGGTCGCGTCATGAACGTCACGACGAGCCACGAAGCCGTTGTGAATGCAACAATAACAAACAGCGATTCCGGAAAAGGAATGACCATGTTTCGGACGTACCAGTATCCGACGAATGGCGCGACCATAGCCGCAATCTCCGACCACGCATTCACTCTCCACCAGTACCACCGCAGTATGAGGACGAGCCCCAGCCCCGCCCCCGCTTCAATGATGAACGACCACGCGCCTGAGATGGTCTCCATATTCGCCGTGACGATGATGGAAACAACCATCAGGCCCACCGTCGCGAGCCGCGAGATTGCGACGTAGTGTTTCTCATCTCCGTCTTTCTTCATAAACCTTCTGTAGAAATCATTGATAACGTATGACGTTCCCCAGTTGAGGTGCGTTGCAATCGTTGACATGTACGCTGCCAGAAACGCGGCAACGATCAGACCCAGCAACCCAGCGGGCAGGAAGTCCCTCATAGCATAGACATAGCCGAGCTTCTTGTCGGCGGCGCCCAGATCGGGATAGAGGACGAGAGTTGCGAGTCCGGTAAGAATCCACGGCCACGGTCGCAGGCAGTAATGAGCGACATTGAACCAGAGTGTTGCAAGAAGGGAGTGCTTCTCATCCTTTGCAGACATCATGCGCTGCGCAACATATCCGCCGCCACCTGGCTCGGCGCCGGGATACCATGAAGCCCACCACTGGATCGCGATGTACGCAAGGAAGGCCGTCACGCTGAGGGCAAGAGCCGTCCCAACTCCCAAACCTTCGCCGCCTATACTCGGGAGAAACTGGAATGTGGAAGCTGGCAGCTTCGACTGCAATCCTGAAATCCCTCCAACTTCAGGCAGCCCGAGCACAACGAATGCAAGTACAATCGTCCCGCCCATTGCGATGACGAACTGGAAGACGTCGGTGACGGCCACGCCCCAGAGCCCGGATGCAGCGGAGTAGGCCGCGGTGATGACCATGGCACCGACGATATACCAGAGCACCACATCGCGTGGAACGCCGAACAAGCCCTCCAGAATTGTGGCCAGGGCAAGGTTCACCCATCCCATGATGACGCAGTTAAGGAAGACTCCAAGGTAGATTGCGCGAAACCCGCGCAGGAACGCCGCCGGCTTGCCGGAATAGCGCAGCTCGGTCAGCTCAACATCGGTCATGATACCGGCCCGACGCCAGAGCCGGGCAAAGAAGAAGACGGTCAACATTCCGCCGAATGCCATATTCCACCAGAGCCAGTTGCCTGCAATCCCGTTCGTGGCAACAAGCTCCGTGACTGCGAGCGGTGTATCGGCGGCGAATGTGGTTGCGACCATCGAGGTCCCGGCAAGCCACCAGGGGAGGTTGCGGCCGGAGAGAAAGAACTCACTTGTACTTTTCCCCGCACGGCGGGAATAATAAATCCCGATCGCAATGCTTGCAGCGAAGTAGAGGATGATGAGCAGCCAGTCGATGGTTTGCAGGTGCATGACATTCCTCCTAGATCATGATGAGCATCGTAGAGACGTTCAGTCCGTCCCGCTTCGCGGGACGAGACCTCGTCTCCGTCTCGGCCTTCAGCCTCGCCGAGGCGGGCCGAAAGAACGGGTTGAACGTCTCTACCGGTTGTCTCTTGCTTCCGGCCTTCGCGCCGAAACTATACTTGTCAAGTTGCCGACAAGAAGAGTGGCACCCGTACCGATGAACGTGTACCACGTCCACGCAATGGTTGTCTGACTCACAATGAAGACCATGACAATGATGCCGGCTGCGAAGCCGGCGATAGCATCTCGTTGTTTCGTATTCTTGAAAAGGACCGCCAGCAAGAACGTCCCCAGAAGGCCTCCATATGTTACCGATGCGATACTGAGTGCAAGTTCCACAAGTGCCTTCGAGGTGCCGCGTATGAAGAAAATAGCGACGCAGACGAGCAACAGGCACCACATCAGAGAAAACACTCTGGACAGCAGCAGATCCTTTGCGTCGGTGTTGTTGCGACCAAAGTATGGTTTGTAGATGTCGTTCATCGTCGCGGATGCAAGCGAATTCACGGAGCCGGAGAGGGTGGACATTGCAGCCGCGAGCAGCCCTGCAATGATCAGCCCCGAGAGCCCGCTCGGCATGCTCTCGATGATGAACTTCGGGAATATCTCATCTGCCTTGGCGAGACCAAGGTCCGACAATGCGGCGCCACCATAATAGGCATACAGGAGGAGCCCGATCAGGAGGAAGACAAGAAACTGTACAATCACGATCACGCCGCTGCCGACGAGCGCCCGCTGGCTTTCCTTCAGCGACCTTACCGTGAGGAGCCGCTGGACAATTATCTGGTCTGTTCCGTGCGACGCCATCGAGAGGAACGCGCCGCCGATGACGCTCGCAACAAGGGTATACGGCGAGCTGAAGATATCCCACCCAACACCGAGGTTCAGAATGGAAAACTTCTCGGCGGGTATATGGACGTTTTCCGGGATCCCCTGCAGAATGACGATCATCGCCCCAATTGCCCCGCCCAGGTAGACAAACATCTGCACAACATCTGTCCAGACCACCGCCCGAACCCCACCAAGGAATGTGTAAGTGATGGTTATCGCAGCCATGGCAAGGATGGAGAAGACGTAGACCTGCTCGTTCGGCACACCGGCAAATGCTTGCCAACCCTTCATTAGAATAGCCACCGGGATCGCGGTCGCGAAGAGTCGCACCCCGTCAGCCAGAACTCGCGTAAACATGAATGTGATACTCGCGAGGTTCCGCATCCTCGGCCCGTACCGTTGGTCAAGAAGCTGGTATGCTGTGACAAGCTCGCCTTTCGCGTATGCCGGCAACAACACGCGGCTGACCACGATTCGCCCGAGCAGATAACCAAACGTCACCTGGAGGAAGTTGAGGTTGGTTGCGTATGCAAGTCCGGGGATGCTGATGAAGGTGAGTGTGCTCGTTTCCGTCGCAACGATGGCGAAGCAGACGGCCCACCAGGGGATGCTCTTGCTGCCGAGGAAGTAATCACGGGTTGAGGTTTGCTTCCCACCCGACACCACACCGAAGATCGCCACGCCGATAAGGTAGGCAATGACGATGATGTAGTCGAGCGTCGTGAATCCCATTCAGGGGTCCGGGATGAGACGGTCAGGGTTCAGTGCTTGGAAGGGTGTGCGGGCGTTTCGTCAATCTCGAATACACGATCGAGCATGGAGATCTTGAGCAGGCTGGCGACCTTCTTGTGGACATGGATGAGTTTCACCCTGCCGCCGTGCTCTTTCATCTTGCGGTCGGCAATAAGCAACGCGCTGAGTCCGCTGCTGTCACAGAACTCCACGTCGGCAAGGTCCACAATCAACGTGTCCACCTTCGGCTTGCAGATGATGAGGAACTCACCCTTCAATTCGGGGGAGATTGTGGAGTCGAGCTTGCGCTCCTTCAGCTTGAGTGTGGTGGAGGTTCCGTTCTTCTGGACATCGAAGTTCATGGCGTTCTCCCATCTAGAACATTTTGAGGCATTTTACAAGTCGGTCGTAGATGAGTTTCCTGCCGAGTGTGAGGTCAGGGTGAACCTGGAAGTTGTAAAATGTGTCTGCACGCTTGCCCGAGAAGCCGACTCGTACCTTTGCCTCACTTGCCTTACAAATATAGCCGGAGGGAAGCACTAAGTCAAGGTTGAGGTCTACGGCGAGGTCGTACTTTTTCTTTCGTATCCTCTCCACGAGGTCTTTGCCCGGAACAAGAAAGACACTTACCTCCGAAGGAAGGATGTGAATGAACTGGCTATGCGGCAACAGGCGCATTGCTTCCAGTCCATGGTCAGTGCTGACAAACGTAAGATTCTCCTCACTGAATTTCTTTCGCAACAACTCTATTACCATGACCGTTGGCAGGAACTCCCGCCGGTACAGAGGCATGATGATCAAAGCCTGCTTCGCGGAGGAAACAGCATTGGTAAAGGTCGTGATCCTGTCCCGGTTATTCCTGAAGTGGTATTGAGACCAGAGAAGTCCGATCGATGTTCGCGCTCCTTCCAATATCATTACATTGCTCCGTCCTGCACCATTTTCATGAAGTCCTTTTCCGTGATGATGGGAATGCCGAGATTCTTTGCTCTCGAGAGTTTCGAACCTGCATCCTCACCGGCAAGTATATGCGTGACATTCTTGCTGACTCCTGCAGCCACCTTGCCCCCGTTCTCTTCAATAATCCGTTTTGCTTCTTCCCGCGAGTACCCGGGCAATGTGCCTGTTAAAACGAATGTCTTCCCCGCAAGCTTTCCCTTCCTTCGCGTCGTTGGGCTTGAGAGCCTCAGGCCCGCGATCTTCAGCTTGCGGATAATTTCCCGGTTATGCGGTTCACCAAAAAAATGAACAATGCTCTCCGCAATCCTCGGACCGATGGCCTGAATGGATTGCAGTTCTTCTTTGGATGCCGCCTGTAATGCGTCGATAGAGTTAAAATTGTCCGCGAGCACTTGTGCGACCCCGGCCCCCACATGCCGTATCCCGAGCGCATACAGGACCCGACGGAACGGTTGCTTCGTGCTTGCTTCGATGGCGTCGAGGAGGTTTTGCGTGCTTTTCTCTCCCCATCGATCAAGTTCAACAAGCGCATGCTTGTGTTTGTGTAGAGAATAGAGGTCTGCATAGTTCCGCACAAGCTTCAACGCAACCAGTTGTTCCACTACGGCCTCGCCCAGCCCCTCGATATCCATCGCGCCTCGCTGTGCAAAGTGTTGAATGCGGCCTTTCACCTGGGCAGGACATTCTGTGTTCTCGCAATAATAATTGACTTCCTGTTCGGGACGGTAAATGCGTGTGCCGCACTCGGGGCAGGTTGAAGGCATCCTGAACCTCACCGCCCCTTTCGGCCGTTTCTCCGGAACAACCCCGGTCACCTTCGGGATGACGTCGCCGCCCTTCTCAGCAATTACCGTATCGCCAATCCGAAGGTCAAGTGCATTGATGTAGTCCATGTTGTACAGGCTTGCCCTGCTCACGGTGCTGCCGCCGACGAACACGGGTTCAAGATCAGCAACAGGCGTAATGGTCCCGATTCTCCCCACCTGCAGGATGATTTCCTTCAAAACAGTTTCTGCCTTCCGCGCCGCGAACTTAAACGCAATTGCCCAGCGGGGGCTCTTGGCAATGTTGCCAAGGATGCGTTGGTGCTCCAGCGAATCGACTTTCACAACAACTCCATCGATGTCATACGGAAGCGCATCACGTTTCGATTCCCACTCCCTCCAGTAGTCCATGACTTCATCGATGGCTTGGCACTTGCGCGCAAATTCATTGACGGGAAATCCAAGACGCTTCAGGATCTGGAGGTTCTCGTAGTGGCTTGTGAGCTTTGCGTCCGGCGCAAAGAGCGCGTAGGCAAATATCCTGATAGGCCTGGTTGCGACGATTTTGGAATCCTGAAGCTTGAGCGTTCCGGCAGTCGTGTTTCGGGGGTTGACGAACACCTTCTCACCTGCCGCCATTTGCTGCTGGTTCAGTTTCTCGAAATCGCTTCGGTACATGAACGCTTCACCTCGGACCTCGACGTTCATAAAAGCTGAATCGGTCGTACGTAGACGGAGAGGGAGCCAGCGAATAGTTTTGAGATTGTGTGTGATGTCGTCTCCCTGATAACCGTCGCCGCGGGTTGCACCTTGAACGAACACACCCTGCCGATAACGGAGTGCGACCGCAACACCGTCGAATTTCAGCTCAACGGTGTATAATGGCTGCTGTCCCTTCAGGAGCTCCCGAACCCTGCGGTCGAAATCTCTGATTTCTTCCCCCGAGTATGAATTTGCAAGACTGAGCATCGGGGGGTTGTGTGTGACCGTGGCGAACTCCTTGGTGGGTTGGCCACCGACACGCTGCGTGGGGGAGTCAGGCGAGAAGACATCCGGATACTGTTCTTCGAGCTTCTGCAACTCACGCATGAGCCGGTCATACTCTTCATCGGAGATCGTCGGCTGGGCCAGCGCGTAGTACCTGTAATCGTGTTCATGGAGCTCCTCCCTCAGCTTTTCGACGCGCTTAACAATATGCTGTGGTGCCTTGCTCATAAGGCGAGAAAACCGCGGCGGATTACGTTACTGCTTTGCAAGGGTTTGGTGCGAGAGCTCGAAGTTCCGGACAACTTTGCCGGGCTTGCCGATTGGTCCCAGCAGTTTGGTGTTCAATGTGAACTCCACTGCTCCTGCGTTACCGACTGTGAGGGAAAATCTCTTGGACGCTTTCCATGAAATTCTTCTGTTCGGGCTGAAGATGTAATCCTTGGGCGCGAGGTTGTCTATCACGATCTGCACCCAGACGGTGTCGAGCGCCCTGGCGCTTAGTGTCAGGCTGTCCGCCTTTTGGGCTGAGATTGGTTTCTTGATCGAATCGGCCGCGGCAACTCCCCTGCTCCCCTCATGCTGCTTAACAACATCCTGGAACGGTATCTCCCGCGTCACCTCACTTGTTCCCTCCCGTGTCAGGTTCCAAACAACAATCACCACAACGAAGATCACCATGGCAACGATCGCGAGTTTTGCAGTCCCGGGATTGATCGGCTCCGAAGCTTCGGTGCTTGGAGGTCTTTGGGGCGATGCCTGGGGTCGGGGCGGAGTCCGGACGGGTGGTGGTTGCTTCGGTGGTGTAGGTGCAGACGTCTGCTTCTCCGGTGCGAGCACAACTGCTCGTTTCTCTGGTGCAGGTGTCTGTTTCTGTGGGGCGGATGCAGGTGCTCGCTTCTCCGGTGCGGATCCATGATCGTTTTTCGCCGGCTCGGATATTGGAGAGCGCTTCTCCGGTGAAGGCACGGATGCAAGTTTCTCGGGTGCCCCCGGACGGTCGTTTTTGAGTTGATCGTACCTGCGCATCATATCGACTGGATCGAGCCCAACCGTTACGGCGTATTCGCGGATGAACGCCCGCATGTATGTCTCCGGCATCACGGAGTAGTCACCGCTTTCGATTGCCTCGAGGAACCTGATATTGATGAGCGTGGATTCTGCAACATCAGAGAGTGTCAGGTGCCGTGCCTCTCTGGCTCGTCGTAGGTCTGCGGATAGAGTGTTCATACTCCGGTCTTTTTCATGAAGGCTGTGATGAGACCTCGGTTTCAGCGCGGCGGACATCCAGAACGTTCCGGACCTTGAGCGCAAGGTCCTCAAGCTGGAAGGGCTTCTGTAAGAACCCACTCGCCTCGGTCGATAGGGCTGCGGTCTCCGTTGTGTCTTTCCCGTATCCTGTCAGGATAACGATGCGGATTGCGGGGTTGATTTTCCTGAGCTGCTCAAATGCTGCCTTGCCTCCCATGAGGGGCATGTTCATGTCGAGCAATACCAGGTCGATCGAGCCCTGTCGTGTACGGTAGGTTTCCACTCCTGCTTTGCCGTCATGAACGATGGTGATAGTGTAGCCCAGGTCGCCAAGCATGTCCCGCGCGACTTCACAGACGCTGACTTCGTCATCGATGACGAGAATGTGCTCGCGTCCGCGTGGCAACCGCTGGCGGCGTTGACGGGCTGCAGTCCGCACCCTCGACAAGGTGCGTGGAAAATAGATGGAAAACGATGTCCCACGTCCGACTTCACTTTGGAGATTGATGAAGCCCCCGTGGCTCTGCACGACGCCGTACAGTACGGAAAGCCCGAGTCCTGTTCCACTATCTTTTGTGGTGAAGAAAGGTTCGAACACCCTGTTCTGGAGAGATTTCTCGATACCAAGACCAGTGTCGGCAACGGTTACCTCCACAAAGGGTCCAGCCTTTACCGATGTAAACTGGCTTGTGGTGTGTGCGTCTGCCATTGCAACTTTTGTCGTGATGGTAAGTGTTCCTCCATCGGGCATGGCATCGCGCGCATTAAGAAAGAGGTTCAAGAGTGCCTGCTGAATCTGTCCGGGATCCCCATCAACGAAGACGGGCTCGCCGGACAACCATGTAACGATGGTAATCTCCTTGCTCACGCTTCGCTCAAACATGCGCAGCGTTTCCTGAATGATCTCGTTGACGTTGACGACTTCATTGAACGACTCAGTTTTCCGCGCAAACGTGAGGAGCTGGCGCGTAAGCGAGGACCCGCGCCGCGCTGCGCCCTCGATGATTTCCACATACTTGGACATCTTATCCCGGTCCGTGAGACGCCGTCGCATGATACTAGCTGATCCGAGGATCGCAGCAAGAATGTTGTTGAAGTCGTGCGCAATTCCACCGGCCAGATTTCCGATGCTGTCGATCTTCTGTGCGTGAAGGATTGCGCCCTCCATCTTCTTTCGCTCGGTGATGTCACGCGCCACGATCCTGGCGTTCACTGTCTCACCATTCTCATCAAACACCAGGGTCGAGTTCAAGTTTACAAACAAGGGCTCACCATCCTTCAAGATCATTTGCTCTTCTACATCTCTCAATCCATGTCCGTCCCTGAACATTTTGGAGAGCAGCTTCTTCACCGTAGGCTGACGCTCTTCCACGAAGAGGTGTTCAAAAGGTTTTCTCACGATCTCTTCCTTGGTTCTCCCCAGCATGTCGGCGCCTGTGGTGTTGCAGCCGAGCACGATATGGTTGCGGTTGACACTCAGGTAGATGTCTGGAGCGTTTTCGAACAGGTCTACATACTGTTGCTCGGACTTCCGGAGTCGCTCGAACAGCTGGGCGTTGTTCAGGGCAACGCTGATCTGATTACCGAACGCCTCCATCAATTCTGCCTGCTTGGAGGTGAACATCTCATAATCATTACCGGCTACAACAAGTGCCCCGGAAACGGTTTCCTTCGCCCTCAACGGAATGGATGCCCAGAACTGGACACCCTGGTTCTTGAAGTCCAGGTGGATCAATCCCATGTTTTCGGTCAGACGCTCGCGCTCTACGCGAGGCTGATGCAGCCACGTGGATGGTGATGGTTGCTCCTCGGCAACCGTGTCAAGGAAATCCATGGTTGTGCCTTTCGAGCATTTCAGGACCATCCTGTTTCCTTCAAGCATGTACACCCACCCCTGGCTCGTATTCAGCAACTCCGTAGCCTTGTCAAGTGCCGTTTGCAGGACATAATCCAGCTCAACAGACCTATTGACCGTTTCCGTGACCGTGTTGAGGGCCAGGAGTTGCTGGCGTTGTTCATCAAGCTGGCGGCTGTAACGGAGTGAAAAATACACGCTTGCCGAACCAATAACGCCAACGGCAAGGATGCTGATAAAGTCCATCAGCCTTGGCGTCTGGCCCGTTGCCAGCATGGCGGTTATGATGGTGACCATGGTAACAACAACGGCCGTTGAGGCCACTACCTGCGCCTGCTCGACGGGCCCGAGATTACGTGCAAACCGCCGGATCGTGTGGAATGGGCTCACCATTGCCGTTCAATGTACAAAACACTGCCTTGACATTCAACGAACCAGGAAGGCGGCTGCGGGGGAAAAGGGCTTCTGTCGGGGGAAAAGCACAACAGTCCCGCCTGAAAAGACGGGACTGCTGATTCGAGGAACGAAACCGACTACATGGTTGGCACTGACTGCGTTGCCATTGGTTTCTTTGGCAACACTGCTTCCTTGCATGCCTTTGCGACGCGAAACTTCACCACCGTCTTTGCAGGAATCTGGATTGTCTCTCCAGTCTTCGGGTTGCGTCCCATGCGCGCCTTGCGATCCACAAGCACGAGCTTGCCGATACCTGGAATCGTAAAGGAATTCTTGGCCTCTCTGTATGCGAGGCGCGCGAGCTCCTCGAACATTGATGCGGCGGCCTTTTTCTTCATATCAAACTTCTTCGCAAAATGCGCGACGATCGCGGATTTTGACATTGCTTTAGCCATGAGTCCTCCTTTTGGTTTGGTGGGAGATCGTGAAATAACTGTGTTGCCAACAATGGCACTTTGCCAGCTAGACCACAATTTGGAAGTGAAGATAGCATATTCTTCTTAATTGTCAAACACAAAAGTAGAATTAATCCAATAAATTCAAGGCTTCTTTAATCTAACGGCAGCCCAGAGCATTGGCCGCATGGGTGATCGTAGCCCCTGGTCGATGTGCGCCACAGACGGTGTTCTCGTGTAATCTCCTTGAGTTGAACAACTTAGCAGGATTTGGAGCTCTACGCCTCATCCAGCGAGATGCACTCGGTTTCTCCTTCGACGGTGAAGAGTTCGATAGGGGATGGAGGAATCGAAGAAAGAAAAATCTTCCCATATCTCTTACGGAGAATGCGTGAATCAAGGATTGTGACCACTCCTTTGTCCTCACGCGAACGAATGAGCCGCCCGAAACCCTGGCGAAATTTCAACACTGCTTCAGGGAGGGTGTATTCAAGAAAAGCGTTTCCACCGCGCCGTGCAATTTCTTCGAGCCGCGCTTCTATGAGCGGATGATTCGGTACAGCAAACGGGAGCCGTGTGATGATGACGTGTTCCAGCGCTTCACAAGGTACATCCACTCCCATCCAG
>Ga0326597_10008632_pt1 | contig 13725 bp, 8 predicted proteins | sample RVTome_12_FD_203789 | JGI IMG/M metagenome (GOLD analysis project Ga0326597, IMG submission 203789) | Soil microbial communities from uranium-contaminated site in the Upper Colorado River Basin, Wyoming, United States - RVT100D185 | ecosystem: Environmental > Terrestrial > Soil > Contaminated >... | reverse complement strand
GCCGCCCAGGCATCACCGACCCGGGACTGGCCGACGAACACGCGGAACACCGGGGCGTTCTCGTTGTCGCGGTTGTCGTTCGGGACCAGCCGCACCTTCGTGTTGATCGTCAGCGTGTGGATGGAACCGGTCCAGCCGCCGTCCTTGGCGGGCGTGAATGTGCCGATCACGGACATGGTCTTATTCCTCCGGGCTTGCGGTTGACGCGGATCGGATGGAGAGCGGCGTGCACGACGGCGCTGCCGCGCCGCCTCGACAGGCGCGTCGAGCGACACCGCCTTTCGCGCCTTGACGAAGCCGCGGTCGCTTTCCAGAAACGCGCCGAGCATGAACGGGATCAGATCGGCGACGGATTCGGCCTCACCATAGGTCGCGCGATAGATCGCCGCGTATTCGCGCAGCGCCTGGTTGAGGTCGGGACTCACCGTGATGGTGATCTTGACCGGCGTCCGGTCGGGCAGCTTGCCGAGCTTCAGTTCGGACATGGGCCTGCTCCTTTCATCCGCGATAGGGCCTGAGCACGAGATCCTGGTGGACGATCACGCGCAGCGGCCAGCCGGGGCGGACGGTGATGGTCGGCTGGATGTTGAGGTTCCGCTCGGTGAGGCGCTGGCCCGCGCGGTTGGCGTTCTGCTGGGTGGACTCCCGCAGCGCTCGGACCAGATCGCTCTCCTCGCCGCCGAGACTGAGCTCGGTGCCGACGCCGAGCAGCGTGGAGAGGACCACGCCCTTGATCAGCCGCCAGGTGTGGAAGTCCACCTCGTCCTCGAGCCCGGCGTAGCCGGCGGCATCGGTCGCGGGCAGATTGTCGATCTGAATGGAGGAGCCATCGGGGAGAACGATGCGCCGCCAGACCAGCAGCGCCCGGCTCTGGCCAAAGGCGATCACGCTGTCATAGCTGCCGATCAGCCGCGCGCCCTGCGGGATCAGCAGCGTGCGGCCGGTGACGCTGTCGTAGACGTTCTCGGTGACCTGGGCGACGACGAGGCCCGGCAGATCCGAGTTCAGGCCCGTGACGAGGCTGGCGGCGATGATGCTGCCCGCCACCACCTGATGGGGCGACGCCGGCGTCTGGAGCGCGTGGGGATTGTAGATGCCCTTCTCGACCGGCTGGTTCAGGAAGTCGAGCTTGCGCTGCTGGTTGTTCTGATCGCGTTCGGGATCGAGATTGAGCCGATTGGTATCCGCTGTCGGCGGGAGCTCGGCCGCAGTCGCGATGTTGGCACCCTGCCCCGCGCTCGACGTGGCGGCCGGCGTAGGCCGGGTGGCAATCTGGAAGAACACGCCCGCTTCCCGTGCCTTCTGCGCCTGCTGGGCAAGGCGCTGACGCTCGGCCAAGGCCGCCCTGGTCGTCGGTGTGCGCCCACGACTGAGGTGCGATGGCCAAGCCCAGGCTTCGCCGAACGTGCCGGCCCAAATCGACAGCGCCTAAATGAGCCTCTTGGCACGGCCATGGCGGCTTGATTCACTGGCGCCCGGCGATTCGGGGCGCGTCAGGGCTTTCTTAACCTCGATGCCAGATATGGTTAACCATGGATAAACGTGCTTCCTTCCTGTTTGACGTCTCGGCTCCAACTCAAGCGGCTCTCATCGATGGCGCGCGCGACGCGCAGCCGGTGGCCGGGCTCACGCACAATTTCTACCGCTATCCGGCCCGCTTTTCCCCGGCGTTCGCCCGCGCGGCGATAGGCGCGTTCACCGAACCCGGCGACTACCTGCTCGATCCCTATGTCGGCGGAGGAACCAGTCTTGTCGAAGCAATGGCCCTCGGCAGGAATGCCATAGGCGTCGATATCAGCGAGCTCGCCGAATTCGTCGCCACGGCGAAGACGACGGTGCTCACGGAGGGCGAGCTCGGACGTCTCGGCCAATGGGCTGCGCGGCTGCCCAAACAAATTCACATCCATCGCACGGCGCCGTCTTTTCCAGAGTACGCCGAGCGTGGCTACTACAAGCATCTCGACCATCCCGCGCGGTGGCGTTTGCGGAAAGCCATCGAGCAGGCGCTGGGAAGCGCGTTGCGGCTTGGCGCCCCGCGCATGGAGGCGTTCGCGCGCTGCGTCGTGCTTCGCACGGCGCAATGGGCCTTGGACGGCCGCAGGAAACTGCCTTCCATCGGCGAATTCCGGATGATGCTCCAAGACAATGCGGTTGAAATGATCGCCGCAGCGCATGAGCTTCGGGCGAAGGTTCGGTCTCATGGCGAATCCCTGGACATTCGCGTGCTCAACCGTTCCTCGGCGGGCCTTGAAGACGACTGGCGTGTCGCTTCGCTGCCTGCCCCGAAATTGGTCCTTACATCGCCGCCCTATCCAGGAATCCATGTTCTTTATCACCGGTGGCAGGTCGATGGCCGCAAGGAAGCACCGCTGCCGTTCCTGATCGCCAACAAGCTCGATGGCGCGGGCAGCAGCTACTATACGATGGGCGACCGCAAGTATCCCGAGCTGGCCACCTACTTCGCCAACATCGCGGAAACCATGTCGTCCGTCGCCGCGCTCGCGAATGAAGAAACCGTATTCGTTCAAATGGTCGCGTTCTCCGATCCCGCTTGGCAACTTCCGCGCTATCTCGAAACGCTGGAACGCGCCGGTCTATCGGAGATGCTCTTGCCAGCGCTCAAGGACGAGCGCGACGGCCGATTGTGGCGAAGCGTACCGAACCGACGTTGGTATTCTGACCAGCGGGGCGAAACGCCGGGAAGCCAGGAAGTCGTGCTGATCCACCGGAAGAAAGCGGCGGCCGTCACGCAGCCTCGCCCGCGGTCGCGGATAGAGGTTCGAACGTCCCCGTAATCTCCGAAAGGCTGTCCACGAGGGGCAAGAGGAACGGCGCCAGGGCGCTCGTTACCTCGGCCACGGTATCGTGGATATCCTGCCGTTTCGTCTTGGATTCGTCTTCGTCCCCATTCTTGCCGTTCCGCTCGTCCCGCTTCTTCGCCTCCAGGTCGTGCCGAAGAAGGGCCAACGCGATAAGCGTCATGCCGAATTTGAAGCGGTCACGATATTCCTGGGCGCGCTTCGGCTGCGCCTTGGCCGCCTGCACCAAGAACACATTGTCCATGTTGATGAAATAATCGTAGACCTGCGAGTCATCAGGCGATCCTGGCTGCCGTTTGATCTGCATAGCCGTGAATCTATCGAAGGGCGGGTCTTGGTTTGGCCACGCCGGTTCGCGGATTTCCTGAGGCTTGGGCACGTTGAGCTGGCTGTCGTTCGGCTTGTCCTTGCCTTCCTGATCGGTCGGCTCGGGTTTCGGCTTTGGTGACTTCGGCGGGACCGGTTCGGGCGCGAGGCGCTCCGCGCGAACAGTTAGGGTGAAGCGATTGCGGAACGGCTCGATCCGGCTCGGGTCCATGACCTGAGCTTCATAGATCAACGTGTCGCCGATCTTCACCCCGTCCGGCAAGGCCGAGATGGTAAGGTTCGCCGAGCCGTTGAACAGGCTGGGCGTGCGCCAATTCTTCGCCGGCTGCAGGTTGCCGTCGATCAACTGAAACAATGTGAACTCGCCTGGCTCCTCGTCACGCCGGAAATAGTCGTTCTCGGCGTCGGTCTCGTAGGGCACGCGCACCTGCGAATTGAGGTGCGCATCGCGGTCGAGCGCCTTCCCCGGCTGGGAGCCGCGGAAATGGAATTTGGTTGGGAAACGCTTGCCCTCGAATGGCTTCTCGACAGCCTCGACGAGATGCGGCTTGAATGGGTTAGCGATGCGGAAGCCCGGGCCCAATATCTTCTCGAGGATCGGGTGCTTTTTGACCATGTCCTCGACAAATTTCTCGAAAGTCTCAGACACTTCGGGGCTTTCCGACAATTCCCCTTTGCGGCGGGCGATGGCGATCTGCTCGAGTTCCCTGTGATTGCGCAGCTTGTCTTCAAGCTCGCGCTCCAACTGCCGCTTTATGGGACCATCGCGAAGGTGCTCGCGGTTCGCCATGAACATCTTTTCGTGAGACCGCACGCCGATGGCGGTGCAATCGACGAACACCAACAGCGAATTCCAAAGGTAATCCTGCTTCACCCGCTTGCGGCGGAAGAAATCCTTGCTGTACACGGCCTGCGCCTGGCCGTTATAAGTGAAGACGACGCCTTCGTCCTTGCGATAATTCTCGGCCGGGTTCTTCTTCTCGCCCCTCTCGGGCTTGCGGATCAGATAAATCCGGGCGGTGAATTTCTGGCTGTCGATGTCGATGTCGAACCGGTCGAACCACTCGACGTTCTTGCGCTTCGGGTTCTTGCGGTCTTCCTCAAGCGTGTAGATCAGGCCGGCCATGGGCGTGTCGAAGCTTCGCTGCGGATCACCGGCATAGTCCCGGCATTCGTGGAACCGGATCGGCAACGCGGGTTCGGGAAGGAGAAGCCGCAGCTTCATCATCAAGCCGTCTTCGAGCATCATGTTGGTGACGGCGCGCGTGCCGTATTCGTAGAGCTTGAACAGGGTTCCCCACGCCGTCTCCCGCGCGTAGGCCCGGTTCTTCTCGGGGAAGATCGGCATTGTCGGCGCGTCGAATGTGAGCAATCCACGCTTGCCATCTGCGCCCATCGGGCCCGGCGCGAGATAGGTAAACCTGCTTGAGCGCGGCGAGTCCTCCCCAGGGTCTTCCCGCCGGATCACGGTGAAACTCCATTTGCGATCTTCCGCGCCGGCGTTTGCCGGAAGAAGCTTCGGGTTGCGGCGGGAGAGGACAAGCTCGACATTGCGGTCGCCGCCGCAGAATTCCAGGACACCGCTCCCGCCCATGTTGAACTTGCCCTGGACAAACGGGATCGTGTCCTTGTTCCCTTCGTGCAGCGAAAGGATGGTCTTCGGCATTCCGGCCGGCGTTACCCCTTCGCCGTCATCGACGATGGTGAGCGACGGCCGCCCGCGCCTGCCCGTGGCCGCCACGGTGATCGACTTCGAGAGCGTCTCTACGTCCTTCATCTGCTCGCCGAAGAACATGTCCCGGGCTTTGAAGATCGACGCGGGCGCGCCCGGCCCCTCCATGCGGCCCGCGATCTGCGCGGCGGCGATAAGCTTTGTATCAATCGCGTTGGTGAGCTTCTCGACGAGCGCGTGATCGGGACGGCTTTGCTGGCCGCCCACGGTTGCCCAGTTCCGAGGCCTATCCCCATAGAAGCGCCAGAGCGAAGGATCGTCCCAGAGGCCATGCTTCTTGAGAATCGCGATCACCTGCTCTTCGCCGTCCGCCTGGATGAGGTCGAAACAGAGCTCCTTCGCGTCGCCGGGCGTCATGCTCCCCTCCCGCGTTGCCTCACGCTATCACAACTTGAAGTCCACGATCTCTTTCCCGCCGGTAGATGTCATACGGGCCTTTAGGGCCTCCACCTCCTTGTTCAGCACGCCGACGATCTTCTTCACGTCGGCATCGTCAAATTCGTAGGCGGATTTATTGCCCAATTTGCCGATCACCCGGATCGCCTTGATGGCGTTTACCGTCCGGCTTTCGGCCAACTGGACAAATTTTTCCCGCTTGCTGACCTTTTCTTTGGCCGATTCTTGAGTCGTCTCGTCCATTCTCTTGAGCATTCCTGCCTCCGATTTTCGTCAACAAATTATACGCAAAATTAGGTCATGAAATTTCCGATAAATTGTTGGCTCTGCGGAGTCAAGCGGAAACAGAACAGGAGCTCTAATTTTGGCCTTCGAGCGCAACCGAATGCACCCGTTTCACGGGTTTTTGGCGGGATCGACCCTCTCAACGTCGCGCAATGCGGACCGGTGGCAATAGCGTTCCCGCTTGCCTCGAGGTGAACGATCGGCGAGGCCGCGAGTGATCTTTAAGCTTCGGAACTCCGCATCCGAGCTGGCCAGTACCGAATTTGCGGAGGTATTGCGGAGTTGACAAACGAACGCCCCGGACGCGGGTCCGGGGCGTTTGTCGAAGCCGTTGATCTCGCTTCGGAAATTTGGTTGCGGGGGCCCGCAGCCAATTTTATCTACTTTTTGCTGCCAGAGGACTGATTGCCCGCTAAACCTCCGTCCCCAGCACAACTCTTGTTCCCGCTGGTACGCGAGCTGCGGTCTGTGCGTCTAACCTTGTTGGCTCTCTTGAGGCACACGAAATAGCCGGTAAACCAGCATTCTGAGCTCGTCATCGCATGCTGCAAGTTCATCAACTACCTGAATGATAAAATCCGCCTGCTCTTGGGAATACCGAGGCAACTGCAGCGCAGCATCGAGTTCCGCAGGCGTCAGATATCGTTCCAAATAGGCATAGGGATCGATTTCTCGCTTTAAGCACTCCTTCAGAAGGAAGCGCCATGCCATCCGGAGATTGTGAGCTTGGTGAGCGTTCCAACAGCGGCGGTAATCAGCAACTTCCGGCGGAGGAGCGGTTTGGGCCTCATCGAGAAGCCAGTCGTAAAATGCGTGCACGCGGGGATAGTAAGCCTGCGCCACAACCCTGATGTCAATCTCCTCGGCGCAGCTTTCAAGATACCGGCGGGCTCCCGTATTCCAGTCGGGCTTGGCGGCCATCAGTTCGCTACGACTAAAGACAAAATGTGATGTTGCCGCTGGCCCGACATCGCGAATCTGCCAGTTGGCCTCGACCATCAGAAGGTGGTGAAGAGCGGAGCGTAGGCCGCAAATGAAGTCGTGAAGTCCATCGTCCCTAAAGCACCGCGAAAGTTCATTGGCCGTTTCGGAGGGTTCCCATCCTCTCCTTACCCGGCGACAGTGGTCCTGTAGACTGTGCGCGAGTTCCGAGAATGCAAATGTCTCCTTGCGAATGCGGCGCTCTATGGCCGCAACCTCATCGCGGTGGGAGCGATAGCTGAACTCAGGCCGGCGGCTGAAAGCATCGAAGGCGTCGAGCACGCCCATCAAGTCGGAAAAGCTTTGGTCGAAGAGCTGTAGCGCCGTCCGGATAGAACGGAACTTGTCCTCAAGATCAAATCCTGGATGCGAGCGCAGCACCTCCATCGCATCAGTTATAAATAGACCTACGACGGCATTCCGAATGTCATCGGGAACCGGAATGGTTCCAGCGCCAAGGGCCGCCCGAATGGCTTCCTTGCGCTGGTTTTTTCGGTCCTCTTCGCCGGCAAGAAGTTCAAAAATCTTGTTTCGATCCTGTATCACTAGTGATTCCTTTGGCTAATCTTACCAGAACGGAAGACCTTTCCCGAAAAAATGTGCCTAACAGATGAGAGCCGTCACCCGGAGACGCAGTTCAGCTTGTTGTAAAGAAAAAGCGGCGCGGGCCGGATGGCCCGCGCCGCCGCGCGAAGGAGCGCTAGGGGTAATCAGGTAGCTTCGGACTCTTCGTCCTCGTCCTCATTGGCTCCGGCATCTTCGGGCGCATCGGGATCGATGGCCGGAAACTGCATGACTTCCGGAAGCCAGTCCCGCGCCTTCTGCCAAGCCGGCCCTTCTTCGCCGGTGGTGCGCACCTGCTCGAAATGCCGCAGCAGGCAGGATACCAGTTCCGACTTCTTGAAGCCCCGCAGCATGCCTATGCCATAGCGCTCGGCACAGCCGCACTGCTCGGCGATGGTCAGAAGCTGCTCGCGGTTGCGGCGCTCAAGGAAAGCACGGTCGGGTCGCCAGTGGCTTTTCATGTCCACGCCAAGGTCGACGGCCACGCGGTTGAACAGGCTGTCATGCGTGTCCAGCCGCTCGCAACCGATCTGCCCGAACATAAGCGCCGTCAGCAGCGTGTGCAGCCCGTCAAGGTCACTGTCGGACAGCCCCTTCACAGCGTCGTACAGGCTTTTACTGTCGGTGCCGTATGGCGGCAGCGAAGACCAGACGGTTTCGCCGTCCTCGATGGCAAAGCCCAGCTTTGCGGCATAGAGCCGCGCCTGCGCTTCCAGCACCGTGTAGGCCGATTGCGGCTCGTCCGACTCCGCCAGCGCGCGGATGGCTTCATGGACGCGCAAACCGTCAAGCAGATGCACCACGGCAACCTCCCGTGCCTTACGCGGATCGGCCAGCATGACTTCCGCCACGGCGGCGCTCTTATGGTGCGCGATGTAGCGGCACAGCGGCGCGGAATAGCTGGCCTTGGGCTTTGATGGCGCGACAGGGTTATCGGCCAGCACCTTGGCCGTGCTCTCCTCGATCTGCCGCTTGGTCAGCCCTTCGCGGGTTTCGACCTTGCCGGAGGGCGAGAGATTGATAAGAACGCCGCCCGTCTCTCCTTCTCCGGCCTTGTCGTACTGCCAGTCAGGAATGCGGTAGGCGTTCGTGACCTCAACCCATGCAGCGCTTTCAGCATGGCTGGCGGCAAGCTGCTCTACGGCTGCCTGCTGCAATGTCATGAACTGCTCAGCGTCATCGAAATAGCTTTCCTCGGCTTCGCCGAACAGGTCGGTGGTGATGGTGCCGCTATACTGCTCGACCGGAAAGATGGCGAGCGCCACGGTGGGACGGTCATCCAGCAAGATGGCCTTGATGTCCTCGGCATCGAAGCTCTGATAGCCGCGCCCGATCTCATCGAGAATCTGGCGCTGCTTTTCATCATCCCCGAGCGTCAACGCTTCGGCTTGGGATAGCGTCAATTCGCCCTCGGCCAGTGCCGTAGCGGCTTCCGCGCACAGACTGTTGAGGGCCAGCCGCCGCCTGATGGTGGACACGGACAGGCCGGTCTGCGCGGCAATATCCTCCAAGGACTCGTTCTTGCGGACCAGCTTGGTTAGCGCGGCGGTTTCTTCCAAGGGTGTGAGGTTCTGCCGCTGCAGATTCTCGACAGTCGCCAGCCGCAAGCTGTCCTCGCGGGACAGGCGTTGCCGGACCTCGACCGGAACGGTGAAATCCTCGGCAAGGTCGCCTTGCTCGGCCAGCAGTTTCAGTGCGCGGTAGCGGCGCTCGCCGCTGACGATGCGGAAGCGCTCGCCCTTCTGGTTTCGCGCGGCTTCGCCCTTCCCATTGATGGGACGGACAACGAGGTTCTGCAACAGGCCGTCAGTGCGGATGCTCGCCGCGAGCCCCTCAATGCTGGCGGTATCGAAACGACCGCGCGGATTAGCGCGGGAGGGTTCAAGGGAAGTCAGGGGTACGGATTGAATGGTCATGGTAATGCTCCTTCGTGCATGGTGGGCGTGGGCCGCGACCATCGCGGCCCTTCAACCCCCGCCCGAAATCAAGGCAGGGGTGCGCCATGCACCCTTGGCCCTCGCCGAGAGCGGGGTTAGCAAGTGCAAGGAGGGTCCGAACGAAGGGTCCCTTTTAAGGGAAGACGTTTGGATGCCTTGCGCGCGCGAGGGGCAGAGCCCCATAGCCGAAGAGACAAAAAGACCGATGAGCGGAAAGGCTCATGCCTTCGATCTTTCCGCGCGCGGGATCGTCACCCGAAGGGCCGAGACGCCCTGACAGCGGCTCGGGAAGCGGCTTAAAGCCGCGCGTAGAGCCCGCTTCCGGCCAAGGCCCGGACGCGCCAGCATTCACGGATATTTATGCGGACATGGACGAGGCAATCAAAAAGCTTATCAATGCGCTAAGTCTATGATATCTCTATATCCATGAATGATTCACATGCGGACATGGAAGAGGACATTTCAGAGGTCATAGACCGGAAGGAAGGCACCGGGCTGATGGAGCCGCTGCTGATCGGCGAGAGCTCCCGTCACAGAGGCCCCCTTACCGACCTGACCGTCGACCTGGCAGCCAAGGCTGCCGGTTTCCGGCGCAGCCTGCCGGAAGGCGTCCGTACGGCGCTCGCCGATCTCGTGCGGGCCATGAATTGCTATTACAGCAACCTGATCGAAGGCCATGACACGCATCCGGTCGATATCGAGCGGGCGCTCAAGAACGACTACAGCAATGACGCCCACAAACGCGACCTCCAGCTTGAGGCGAAGGCACATATCACCGTTCAGCGATGGATCGATGGCGGCGGCCTGAAAGACCGGACCGTCACCGCGGACGGCATCTGCGAGGTCCACCGGCGCTTCGGCGAGTTGCTGCCCGAGGATCTTCTCTGGGTCGAGGACCCGGACACGGGCGAGCGCCTGAAACTGACGCCCGGAGAATTGCGCCGCCGCGATGTGAAGGTCGGCCAGCATGTGGCGATCAGTCCCGGCGCCATCCCGCGCTTTCTCGCCTATTTCGAGCGCACCTATAGCCGCCTCGGCAGGACGGACGCGATTTTGGCGGCGGCGGCGGCGCATCACCGGCTGTTGTGGATTCACCCGTTTCTCGATGGCAACGGACGTGTCGCGCGCCTGATGTCGCATGCGATGCTGCTGGAAACGCTCGATACCGGCGGCATCTGGTCCGTCGCGCGCGGGCTCGCCCGCAACGTGACAGCCTATAAGGGCCATCTTGCAAAATGCGACCTGCCGCGCCGCAACGATCTCGACGGACGTGGCAGCTTAAGCGAGGAAGAGCTCATCGACTTCACCCGCTTCTTCCTCGAAACATGCATCGACCAGGTCAGCTTCATGGAAGAACTGGTCCAGCCCGATCGCCTGCGCACCCGCATCCTGATGTGGACGGAAGAAGAAACGCGCCTCGGCAACCTTCCGCCCAAGGCCGGAAACATTCTCGAAGCGGTCCTGTACCGCGGCGAGCTGCCCCGCGGCGATGTCGCGGACCTGCTCGGCACGACAGCGCGTCACGGCCGCCGCATCGTCTCGGCACTCGTCGATTACGGTGTTCTCAGCTCAGAAAACTCACGCGCGCCCCTGCGGCTCGCCTTCCCCGCCACCCTCGCCCCGCGCTGGATGCCGGGACTGTTTCCGGAGAGGGGAAGCTAGCCATGCGGTCCGGCGGAGCAGGGTGCCAATTCGACGTGATGTTGCTTGGCCAGAGTAGCGCCAGACAGGCAGGCTGAAATCACTCGTGGATATAATCAGGAATATCCTTGGAACCCGCACGCATGACGTCCAAACTAACGCCGGGCTAAACCGCAAGTATCAGAGATACCCGAATGACATAAAAGACTCAGAAGAATGAAATGAAGCAATACACGATCAACTTTGCACCACTGTCTATAGAAGGTAAGACCGTCGTCACGGTCGGTCGACAGGCCTTCTCCCCAGACCGACTGGCCGAACTTCGCCAGGAGTTCTCGGTAACTCATGTATTCAGGCGCGATCAGGACACGATAATTGACATTCCAATAACGGCTGGTCACGGACCTATAGGCAATGTTCAGGAGGAGCTTGATCTCGCGAAGAACAATCGGTTATGGCCCATCCTGTTTTCAGCCGCGTTAGTCCGTCATTTTAGCGGTGCACGCGATATTCTCTCTGACAGACCTGTCAGTGTCTTGGGCGACAAGTCACGGGGCTTGGTTCAGCACCCCGAACTCCCCGAATGGATGCAGCGGCGTACGCTCTCCCGTTTTGAGACGAGAACGATCTACACGGACAAGAAGCCGAGCGTGGGGCTCGTTTGTGAAGCCCGTCTGAAAAACCTCATTCTTGGAACGTGTGCCGACCTGATAGAACGTGGCGTATCGCCAGTCGGTAAATATGTCCAGGTCGAGGAGCCCAACTACGATGGGCGCTTGATGAGCAAGCGCCGGTTGGTTGGGCGAGTCACCGCTGTGCGTGGTGACGATCTAGTCCTTGAGGATTGCGCGGAAGGCTTCGAGACCGTCCCGGCCAGCAAGGCATTTTTGGAAGCGCGTCGAGAGATCTTCGACGATTGCGTAAGGGACATACTTGGGAAGAACGCTATTCCCCTTCTCGCTCGCTCCGAAGCTGAGGCGGCGGCATTCCATTCCGGTCCCGGACGCAAGGAACATATCGAAAAGACGCTTGCATACCTAAGGGAGAAAGCCTCCCTCGAAGCTGCACCCGGCATCAAATTCACATTGGGCGACATGTTGTCATCCGACAACGAGGCGTTTCCGCCGAATGAGAGTATTCCGAAGCCGTTTTTGGTTTTCGATCCAAGCGGCGCCCGCAAAGACAACTGGAATGAGCGGGGCATCAAAGACAACGGTCCCTATGACCAAAGGACATTTAGTCCGAAGAGGCTCAGAATTGCCGTTGTCTGCCAAGCTCGATATGAGGGTCAGGTCGACAGATTCATTGCAAAATTCCTCGAAGGAATGCCCGATGTCGTGAGTGGCCGAAACCGCATACCGCGATACGGCGATGGCTTTTTGCGTCGCTTTGCGCTGGAAAAACCTACCGTTACCTACTTCACCGCGCCGACCTCCAGAACGGAGGATTATCTCGCGGCGAGCCGCAAAGCTCTTTCACAAGCGACCGATGAAGGCTTCAAGTGGGATTTGGCTTTGGTGCAGGTCGAAGAAGAGTTCAAGGGTCTCGATGACTCCAGCAACCCCTACTACGCCACGAAGTCGACCTTTCTGAAGCGCGATGTTCCGGTGCAAAGCGTGCGCCTTGAAACGATGTCTCAAGCGGACGGCCAGCTCGTGTTCTCAATGAATCATATGAGCTTGGCCACCTACGCCAAGCTGGGCGGCACGCCATGGCTGTTGGCCTCACCGCAGACCGTGGCCCACGAACTGGTAATTGGTCTTGGCTCGCATAGTGTGTCGAATAGCCGCATCGGATCACAGCAGCGGTTTGTCGGTATCACCACGGTGTTTTCGAGTGATGGAAGCTATCTCCTGAGTGATCGAACAGCCGTCGTTCCCTTCGAAGAATATGAGGATGCGCTATACGAGACCCTTAAGCGCTCCATAACCACCGTCCGAAAACAGGATAATTGGCGCAGCACGGACAAGGTTCGGCTGGTCTTCCATATGTTTAAGCCACCGAAGGACACAGAGGCTGAGGCGATCGAGCGGACGGTTCGTGATCTCGACCTGGAAAACGTCACCTTCGCTTTCTTGCATGTGGCTCCAAGCCATCCATACTTGATCTTCGACAACAAGCAGCCCGGGATCGGTTACCGCGATCCGAAGAAAGGCGTCTTGGGGCCCAGTCGCGGCCTACACGTCAAATTGGGCGACAAGGAATCGCTCGTCGTGTTTTCCGGCGCGTCCGAACTGAAACAGCCAAGCGACGGTATGCCCCGTCCGTGCCTTCTCAAATTGCACCGTCTCTCGACCTTCACGGATATGACGTATCTTGCCCGTCAGGCATTCGAGTTCGCCGGTCATTCGTGGCGTATGCTCGCCCCTGAACCTTTTCCGATCACGATCCGGTATTCGGACTTGATCGCGCAAAGGCTATCCGGCCTCAGCAGCGTGCCCGGCTGGGACGCCGAAGCGGTGAGGTTCGGGCAAATCGGACGAACGCTCTGGTTTCTTTGAGCCATGCCGGATTTGATAGACATACGGACAACCCTCCACGCCCGGGCCCAGCGCGGAAAAGATTTGCCGTGCCACATCGGTGCGTTCATGGCTTGGGTCACGACGGACAACGAAGCGCTCCGCGAGTGCGTGGAAGAAGCCGCCACGTTTTCAGGGCAGATGCGCCGTCCCGAGCACGTAGCGGCATTGGGATACGGAGCAGCCAGCAACATTCTCGAATCGCACGAAGTCGACTTATTCCGGGAGGAATTGTCACACCTCAGCGGACGCGCCTTCTTCGTCGCAGGGCGACCGCTGCGATTCGAAGTGGATGGCATCGCGCTCCTGGGCGTGGCTCTCGGTGCCTCTATGAGGGCAATAGATGATGACCTCGGCTGGCTGAAAGACCTGTTATCTCGATCGGCGGATGAGGTCGCTGTCACGCGACATGGAAAACTGCCCCCTTGGCGACACGAGGAATTGCCCCCTCTTCGGTTAGCCGAGGAGAGCAGGAATGACGGAGGAACGAATCGCCGAAATCCCTTCGTGGAACGATCCACGGG
>Ga0326597_10008631_pt1 | contig 13726 bp, 13 predicted proteins | sample RVTome_12_FD_203789 | JGI IMG/M metagenome (GOLD analysis project Ga0326597, IMG submission 203789) | Soil microbial communities from uranium-contaminated site in the Upper Colorado River Basin, Wyoming, United States - RVT100D185 | ecosystem: Environmental > Terrestrial > Soil > Contaminated >... | reverse complement strand
GCCGTACCAGCCGGGCAAGCCGATTTCGGAGCTCGCGCGCGAGCTGGGTCTCGAGGAGGCGGGCATCATCAAGCTCGCGTCCAACGAGAACCCGCTCGGCGTGAGCCCGCTCGCGCGGCGCGCGATCGAGGATACGATCGCCGGCCTTGCACGCTACCCGGACGGCAACGGCTTCGAGCTCAAGCAGGCGCTTTCCCGACGCCACGGCGTGGCTCAGGAATGCATCGTGATCGGCAACGGCTCGAACGACGTGCTGGAGATGGCCGCGCGCGCGTTTCTCACGCCCGGGCTGGAGGCGATTTATTCGCAGCACGCGTTCGCCGTGTACCCGCTGGCGGTGCAGGCGGCGGGCGCGGCCGGCATCGAAGTGCCCGCGAAAGACTATGGCCACGATCTCGCAGTCATGCGCCGCGCCGTCACGGCCAGGACGCGCCTGGTATTCGTCGCGAATCCCAACAATCCGACCGGTACGCTGGCGCAGCCGCGCGAACTCGAGGCGTTCCTGGTCGACCTGCCGGGCGAAGTGCTGGTGGTGCTGGACGAGGCCTACAACGAGTACCTGCCTGACGAGCTCAAGCCGGACAGCACCGGCTGGTTGAAGCGCTTCCCGAACCTGGTGGTGACGCGCACTTTCTCCAAGGTCTATGGTCTCGCGGGATTGCGCGTGGGCTACGCTTTCGCCGCGGCCGGGGTCGCCGGCCTCATGAACCGCGTGCGCCAGCCGTTCAACGTCAACAGCGTCGGGCTTGCCGCGGCGGCGGCGGCGCTCGACGACACCGGTTTCGTGCGCGAGAGCTACGAGCTCAACCGCTCCGGCATGCGCCAGGTAACGGACGGGCTGAAGCGGCTCGGGCTCGAGTACATTCCGTCTCACGGCAATTTCGTGAGCTTCAGGGTCAATAACGCTTCCGGCGTGTTCCAGAAGCTGCTTGAGGCCGGCGTGATCGTGCGCCCGATCGCCAGCTACGGCATGCCGCAGCATCTGCGCGTTACCATCGGGCTGGAATCGGAAAACGCAAGATTTCTTGCCGCGCTCGAACGAGCAATTACACCGTGAATGATTTGCCACTCAGGCATGGCAACGGCTGGAGACGGCAAGAAATCTTCATCCTGAAATGCGATGGTTTTCTGTACGTGCTCTGTGCCTCTGTGGTGAAATAAGAAAATGAGTTCGCGGGTGCTCATCAACAAGCTGGTCGTCATCGGCACCGGGCTGATCGGCGGATCGTTCGCGCTGGCGTTGAAGCGCGCGCGCGCTGTCAAGCGCGTCGCCGGCGTGGGGCGCACGCGCCGCAATCTCGCCGATGCGCTCAGGCTGAAGGCCATAGACGAGGCGTCGCAGGATGCGGCGCGCGCGGTGCGCGACGCGGACCTGGTGCTGCTGGCCACGCCGGTCGAGCAGATGCCCGCGGTGATGACGGCCATCGCGCCGCACCTGCCGGCGCGCGCGATCGTTACCGACGCCGGCAGCACCAAGCGCGATGTCATCGCCTGCGCCCGCCGCTTTCTCGGCGGGCATTTCACCCGCTTCGTGCCCGGACACCCGATTGCCGGGACCGAGAAGAGCGGCGCCTCGTCCGCTTTCCCGGAACTCTTCCGCGGGAGGAACGTGATCCTGACGCCGCAGCGGGAGACGGCCGCACCGGCAACGCGGCTGGTGCAGCGGGCCTGGGAAGCTTGCGGCGCGCGCGTAACCCGGCTCGACGCGCAGGAGCACGACGCAATCCTGGCCACCGTCAGCCACCTGCCGCACGTGATTGCATTTGCACTGGTCAACATGCTGGCGAGCCGCCCCAACCCCGGGCGGTTGTTCGGCCTTTCCGCGGGCGGGCTGCGCGACACCGTGCGCATCGCGGGCAGCTCGCCGGAGATGTGGGCCGACATTTGCATCGCGAATCGCGATGCCCTGCTGGCGGTGCTGGAAGATTACGAGAACGAGCTGGAGCAGATGCGCGCCGCGATCGAGGGCGCGGACTCGGCGGAATTGAGGCGCATGTTCACGCGTGCGCGCAACACACGCGAGAAGTGGCTGGTCAAAAAGCGGTACTAGAAGTCATCTCAAAAACCGTTTTAACCACGGAAACACACGGAAACACACAGAAATTCTTAAATGATTACGGGGACTCTAAGAGGGCCGGTTATTGTCCGTGTCATTCCGTGTGATTCCGTGGCTATTTTTGAGACCGGTTTCTAGTGTCCCAAGTCGCTAATTATCTCGATCTGGCGCCCATCCGGCGTGCCCGCGGCACGATCAAGCTGCCGGGATCCAAGAGCATTTCCAACCGCATTCTCCTGCTCGCCGCGCTCGCCGAAGGCGAGACGCTGATACGCGATCTCCTGGAGGCGGACGACACGCAAGTGATGCTGGAAGCGTTGCGGACGCTGGGCGTGACGTGCAAAAACGAGGACGGGCAAGCGGTCCGCGTGCGCGGGGCGGCCGGCGTGTTTCCGGTGAAGAAGGCGGAATTGAATCTGGGCAACGCGGGCACCGCGTTCCGGCCGCTGACGGCGGTCCTGGCGCTGTGCGGAGGCGAATACCGGCTGTCGGGGGTTGCCCGCATGGACGAGCGGCCCATCGGCGATCTGGTGGACGCACTGCGCCAGCTCGGGGCGAGCATCGAGTATCTGGGCGAAAAGGGCTACCCGCCGCTCGCCATCCGGCCCGCGGTCATCCGCGCCGGCGGCAAGGTGAGCGTGCGTGGCGACGTATCGAGCCAGTTTCTCACCGGGCTGCTGCTCGCGTTGCCGCTCACGGGCGCAAAGACGGTCGTCAGCGTCGAAGGCGAGCTCATTTCAAAGCCGTACGTCGAGATCACGTTGAACACCCTGCGGCGCTTTGGCGTCACGGTCGAGCGTGACGGTTGGAAGGCGTTCACCATTCCGGCGGGGGCGCGCTACACGGGCGCGGGCGAGATCTTCGTCGAAGGCGATGCTTCGTCAGCCTCGTACTTTCTCGCAGCGGGCGCCATCAGCGGGCTTGCCGGTGGCGGGCCGGTGCGCGTGGAAGGCGTGGGACGGGAAAGTATCCAGGGCGACGTCCGGTTCGCCGAAACGCTGGAGCGCATGGGCGCAAAGATCGCGATGGGCGCGAACTGGATAGAGGCTGCGGCCGGTCCGGAAGCCGCTCAACGCGGCAAGCTGATGGCGATCGACGCCGACTTCAACCACATTCCGGATGCGGCGATGACAGCGGCGGTCGCCGCGCTGTTCGCCGACGGCGCCAGCACCTTGCGCAATATCGGCAGCTGGCGGGTGAAGGAAACCGACCGCATCGCCGCGATGGCGACTGAATTGAGGAAACTCGGCGCGACGGTCGAGGAGGGCAGGGACAGCCTGCGCATCGAGCCGCCCGCGCGGCTGCAGCCCGCGACGATCGACACCTACGACGATCACCGGATGGCGATGTGCTTTTCACTGGCGGCGCTCGGCGGGGTCGCGATCCGGATCAACGACCCGGACTGCGTTGCCAAGACGTTTCCCGGGTATTTCGACGCCCTGGCCGGAATTTCGGAACGCTGACCATGGGGGAAAACGCGTTACCGCCCGTTATCGCGATTGACGGTCCGTCGGCGTCGGGGAAGGGAACGGTGGCGCACGGCGTGGCAAACGTGCTGGGGTTTCGCTACCTGAACAGCGGCGCGCTCTATCGTGCCATCGCGCTGGTGGCGCTGGAGTCAGGAGCCGATCTCGAAAACGAATCAAGACTATTGAATATAGCTTTGAATTTAAAAGTAAAATTGACTGGTGATTCGATCGAGCTCGAAGCCCGGGACGTGACGGACGCCACCCGGGGTGAAAACGTGAGCGCCGCCGCCTCGAGGATTGCCGCCCGGCCCGCGGTCAGGAAGGCGCTGATCGAGCGCCAGCGCGCGTTCCGGCGTTCCCCTGGATTGGTGGCTGAGGGACGCGATATGGGGTCGGTCGTGTTCCCCGACGCGGCGCTAAAAATCTACCTCACGGCGAGCCCGGAAGCGCGCGCGGAACGGCGGTATAAACAGTTGATGGACAAAGGAATGGGTGCTACTATGACCGCCCTTTTACAGGATATCCGGGCGCGCGATGAACGCGACAGCAACCGCGCCGCGGCACCCCTGCAAAAGGGCGCGGATGCCGTCCTGATCGATACCACGAGCCTGTCGGCGGCGGACGCGGTGGCGCAGGTGCTGGCACTCTACAAACAGGCATCAAAGGCGCCGTGAGCCGCACCCCGGTTCAGGGCTTGATCAACCAACCCCGTCCCCGTGGCGGGAGTATCCAACACACTGAATCTGAATGATGAAAGCGCTTGTCCAGGCAGTACCTGCCACCGAAAGCTTCGCCGCGTTGTTCGAGGAAAGCCTGGCCCGCAAGGAGATGCGGGTGGGCGAGGTGATCACCGCCGAGGTGATCCGGGTTGACGAGAATTACGTCGTCGTCAACGCCGGGCTCAAATCCGAAAGCTACATCCCCGTGGAGGAATTCCGCAGCGATCGCGGAGAGGTCGAGGCCAAGCCCGGCGACTTCGTGAAGGTGGCGATCGAATCCCTCGAAGACGGCCATGGCGAAACGCGGCTCTCGCGCGACAAGGCGAAACGGCTTGCGGCATGGCTCGACCTCGAAGATGCGCTGGAAAAAGGCAACGTGGTGTCCGGCGTCATCAACGGCAAGGTGAAGGGCGGGCTCACCGTCACGGTGAACGGCATCCGCGCCTTCCTTCCCGGCTCGCTCGTGGACGTGCGGCCGGTCAAGGACACCACGCCGTACGAAAACAAGCAGATGGAATTCAAGGTCATCAAGCTCGACCGCAAGCGCAACAACGTGGTGGTGTCGCGCCGCGCCGTGCTCGAGGCCTCGCAGGGCGAGGAGCGGCAGAAGCTGCTGGAAAACCTGCAGGAAGGCAAGGTGGTGAAGGGCATCGTCAAGAACATCACCGACTACGGCGCGTTCGTGGACCTGGGCGGCATCGACGGCCTGCTGCACATCACCGATCTCGCCTGGCGCCGCGTGAAGCATCCGTCCGAGATCCTGTCCGTCGGCGACGAGGTCGAGGCCAAGGTGCTCAAGTTCGACCAGGAGAAGAACCGCGTCTCGCTGGGGATGAAGCAACTGGGCGAGGACCCCTGGGTGGGGCTGTCGCGCCGCTACCCGACCGGCACGCGCCTGTTCGGCAAGGTCTCCAATCTCACCGACTACGGCGCGTTCGTCGAGATCGAGTCCGGCATCGAGGGCCTGGTGCACGTGTCCGAGATGGACTGGACCAACAAGAACGTTCATCCGTCCAAGGTGGCCCAGCTCGGCGACGAGATCGAGGTCATGGTGCTCGAGATCGACGAGGAGCGCCGCCGCATCTCGCTCGGGATGAAGCAGTGCATGCCCAACCCGTGGGAAGAATTCGCGATGAACCACAAGAAGGGCGACCGGGTTAAGGGCCAGATCAAGTCGATCACCGACTTCGGCATCTTCATCGGGTTGTCCGGCGGCATCGACGGCCTGGTGCACCTGTCGGACCTCTCGTGGTCGCGCTCCGGGGAAGAGGCGGTGCGCGAATACAAGAAGGCGCAGGAAGTCGAGGCGGTGGTGCTCTCGATCGACGTCGAGCGCGAGCGCATCTCGCTCGGCATCAAGCAGATCGAGGGCGACCCCTTCAACAGCTACATCCAGGCGCACGAGAAGAATGCGCTGGTCAACGGCACCGTCAAGTCAATCGACGCCAAGGGCGCCGTCATCCAGCTCGACTCCGACGTCGAGGGCTACCTGCGGGCTTCCGAGGTGGCGCGCGACCGCGTGGAGGATATCCGCACCAAGTTGAAGGAAGGCGACAAGGTCGCCGCGATGATCATCAACATCGACCGCAAGAACCGCACCATCAACCTGTCGGTCAAGGCCAGGGACGTAGCGGAGGATTCCGAGGCGATGAAAAAGATCGCCGGGGACAAGCAGGCGAGCACCGGGACCACCAACCTCGGCGCGCTGCTCAAGGCCAAGCTGGACGTAGCCAATACTCAACAATAAGGAAGCACCATGACCAAATCCGAATTGATCGCGAAGCTGGCGGGACGCTACCCCCAGCTGGTGGCGAAGGATGCGGAACTCGCGGTGAAGATGATCCTCGACGCCATGGCGAAGAGCCTGGCCCAGGGTCAGCGCATCGAAATCCGGGGTTTCGGCAGTTTCGGGCTGAATTACCGGCCGCCGCGCACCGGGCGCAATCCGAAATCGGGGGAAAAGGTGCAGGTGCCGGCGAAGTACGTGCCGCACTTCAAGGCCGGCAAGGAACTGCGCGAGCGCGTGGACATCAAGAAATAACAAGATCATTCCAGGCATCGCTGGTTGTTGCGGGCGGCATCATCGAAAGATCGTGCCGCTTTTTTTCGCCTGAGGAATTTGTCGGACCCGGCCCCGACAAATTCCTAACCGGAGATTCAGGGTGAGGTTATTCATGGCATTCGCTAAGAAGAATATTCTTCGGAATAAGTCTTGAATGGTTGTTGGATTTTGTTGAATTGTGTATTCCCTAAGGATTTTGCAGGCCAAGACCCAGCAAAATCCTATTGGAGTCTGCTATGAGCTACCTGGCGTGGGTCCTCAAGTTCGCCCTGTTCGTGCTGGTGCTGACGTTCGCCGTCAGGAATACCGACCTGGTCACGGTGCGCTACTACTTCGGCGGCGAGTGGCAGGCGCCGCTCGTTTTCGTGCTGCTGGTCGCTTTCTGCACCGGCGTCGCGATCGGCCTCGCGGCCGGGATGGCGCAGTTGATCCGGCAGCGCCGCGAGATCGCGGCGCTCAAGCGCAATCTGAAGCAAATCAACCACACAGACACAGAGGGCACGGAGAGCAGGGATTCTGTGGTGAACTTGGGGAATAGCGGTACGTGATGGAAATCGAGTATTGGTGGCTGCTCGCGCTGCCATTGTTCTTCGGGCTCGGCTGGCTTGCCGCGCGCATCGACATCCGGCAGCTGCTGTCGGAGTCGCGCGCGCTGCCCGCATCCTACTTCAAGGGCCTCAACTTCCTGATGAACGAGCAGCCGGACAAGGCGATCGAGGCCTTCATCGAGGTGGTCAAGGTCGATCCCCAGACCATCGAGCTGCATTTCGCGCTGGGGAGCCTGTTCCGGCGCCGCGGCGAGGTCGAGCGCGCGATCCGCATGCACCAGAACCTGGTCGAGCGTCCCGATCTCGCCCCCGAGCGCAAGCTCGCGGCGCTGTTCGAACTGGCGCAGGACTATTTCAAGGCGGGGCTGCTGGACCGCGCCGAGGAGTTGTTCCTCAAGCTCGAGGGCACGGCGCACGCCGAGCAGGCGCTGCGCTACCTGCTCGAGATCTACGAGCAGGAGAAGGACTGGCACAAGGCGATCGGCACCGCCGGCAAGCTGGAGGCGGTGACCGGGCGCTCGCACCAGAAGGAAGTCGCCAACTTCTGCTGCGAGCTCGCCATCAACGAGATGATGCACACGCGCCCCGATGCGGCGCGCCCGCATCTCGCCGAGGCCCTTGCCCATCACCGGCTGTGCGTGCGCGCCAACATGCTGCTGGGCGACCTGGAGATGGCGGCGGGGCGCCCGGAAGCGGCGATCGAGGCCTGGAAGCGCATCGAGAGCCAGAACCCGCAGTACCTCGCGCTGGTCGCGGAGCGGCTCTACAAGGCGTTCAAGCAGCTTGGCAAGGTCGAGGAGGGCGTCAACCTGCTGCGCGGCTATCTCGCCAAGTACCCCTCGCTCGATCTCCTCAACGTGGCGTTCCAGGGCACGCTGGAGAGCCGCGGCACCGAGCCGGCTTACCAGCTGGTGCGCGACGAGCTGCGGCGCATGCCGACGCTGCTCGGGCTCGACAAGCTGCTCGAGGCCCAGTTGCTGGACGCGCCGCTCGAGCGCCGCCGCGACCTGGAACTCGTCAAGGAGCTGGTCAACCGGCACACGCGGGGGCTGGCAATGTACAAGTGCGACAACTGCGGTTTCCGCGCGCACCAGTACTACTGGCACTGCCCCGCGTGCGCGGCGTGGGAAACCTATTCACCGCGCCGTACTGAAGAAGCGAAGCTACCGGCGTGAGCGGCGGAGCAGGGATCGGTGAAACGCGGAGCAGGGGCCCCGCTTGCGGGGATGCGACCGTTGAGCTGATCATGGCGCATCGCAACCGATCCATGCGCGTCACCGGGGGTCAGATCCCAGAGGGTCCCTCTTCCGCCCCTCGACGCGCCCGGTTTCCGGGGATGCGACCCGCGAATCGACGGAAAGCCGCCGACGCGAAGGACCGACATTTATGAGAGACGATCAGAGGCGGCACGCATGACCGAACCGCGCATCATCGTCGCCCTGGACTACCCCGATGCGAAAAACGCGCTGGCGCTGACGGCCCGCCTCGACCCCAAGCTATGCAAAATGAAGGTCGGCCAGGAACTCTATACGGCAGCCGGACCACAACTAATTGAAAATATTAATAAATCCGGATTCTCCATCTTTCTCGATCTGAAGTATCACGATATCCCGAACACGGTCGCAGCGGCATGCGCAGCGGCGACGAGGCTGGGCGTGTGGATGCTGAACGTGCACGCGCTGGGCGGGCGCGCCATGATGAGCGCAGCGCGCGAGGCGATCGCCCAGGGCGGGAAGCGGCCAAAACTGATTGCAGTGACCTTGCTGACCAGCATGGGCGCGGCCGACCTGGCGGACGTCGGGATCGGCGGCAACCCGCAGGACGCCGTGCTGGGGCTGGCGCGGCTGGCGCAGGCCTGCGGAATGGATGGCGTGGTGTGCTCGCCGCAGGAAGCGGCAGCGCTGCGCAAGCAGTGCGGCAAGGATTTCACCCTGGTAACGCCCGGCATCCGCCCCGCTGAGGCGGCGCAGGACGACCAGCAGCGCTTCGCCACGCCGCGCCAGGCGATAGCCGACGGCGCGGACTACCTGGTCATCGGCCGGCCGATTACCCGTGCATCCGATCCGCTGGCGGCGCTGCGCAGGATCAGCGAAGAAATCGCGAAGTGATGGCGCGCGGCGGTACAATAAAAACATGAAGGCAAAAGGCAAAAGGCAAAAGGCAAAAGGCTCGGCGGCAGGCGTTGCGGGTTCGTCCTTCAAGAACGCACGCGTTCTGGTCGTGGGTGACGCCATGCTGGACCGGTATTGGTTTGGAGAGGCCAACCGCATCTCCCCCGAGGCCCCGGTGCCCATCGTCACGATCGATCATGAAGAGGAGCGCCCGGGCGGCGCGGCCAACGTCGCGCTCAACGTGGCGGCGCTCGGCGCCCGGGCAACCCTGCTTTCGGTCGTGGGCGCGGACGAACCCGGAGCGCGGCTGGAAAGCCTGCTCAAGCGCCGGCGCGTCCACCCCCAGCTGCACCACGACCGCGGCATCAAGACCACCGTCAAGCTGCGCGTGATCGCGGGACGCAAGCAGCAGCTGCTGAGGGTAGACTTCGAAACTGTGCCCAGCCACGAAGTGCTCGCTTCCAAGCTGCGCGACTTCGAGCGGATCCTGGGCGACGTGGACGTCGTGGTCCTGTCCGATTATGGCAAGGGCGGCCTCACCCACATCGTCAAGATGATCGGCATGGCGCGCCGCGCTGGCAAGAAGGTGCTGGTGGACCCCAAGGGCGACGATTATTCGCGTTATCGCGGGGCCACGCTCATTACGCCGAACCGGTCGGAGTTCCGGCAGGTGGCAGGCGCCTGGAAGAGCGAGAGCGAGCTGACGGAACGCGCCCAGCAGCTGCGGCGCAAGCTCGATGCGCAGGCGCTTCTGATCACGCGCGGCGAGGAAGGCATGACGCTGTTCCAGCAGGGGACGCGATTCCATGTCGCGACGCAAGCGCGCGAAGTGTCCGACGTGAGCGGCGCGGGCGATACCGTCATCGCGACGCTGGGGGTGGCGCTGGCGGGCGGCGCGGGGATGAAAGAAGCGGTGCGGCTTGCCAACCGGGCGGCCGGCATCGTCGTCGGGAAGTTCGGCACCGCTGTTGTGACGCCCAAAGAACTCTTTGGAAAAGGATGAAGCAGGAGGGCTGCCCAGGTACTACCGAGATCGCATGACCGACCGCAATTTCGACAGACTTACATTCGACGTTGATGTCGCCATCATCGGAGGCGGCATCGGCGGATTATGGCTGCTGAACCGCCTGTGCAATCGCGGCTACAACGCAGTAATGCTCGAAAAGCATGCACTCGGGAATCAGCAGAGCATCAACTCGCAGGGCATCATCCACGGCGGTATCAAATACTCACTCGCTGGCGGACTGACCTCCGCCAGCGAGGCTATCGCCGCGATGCCTGACCGCTGGCGCCGCTGCCTGCGCGGCGAAGGCGATGTCGATCTGCGTGGCGCCAAGGTATTGAGCGAAGAGCTTTACCTGTGGTCGACCAATACAACGATCTCGATCCTCACCGCCTTCTTGGCGAGCCAAGTGATGCGTAGCCATGTCGTTTCCGTGCCAGACAGCAGCCGCCACCCCGCGTTTCAGAATTCCGCATTTAAAGGCAATGTCCAGCTGGTCGACGAAATGGTGCTTGACGCACCCTCGGTCGTGCGGACGCTGGCACACAATTGCACGGGGCGAATTTACAAAATCACCGATTTGAATGTCTCGCGAGATTTAAGCGGACGCGTAGAAAGTATTCAATTCAGCAATGGCCGTAGCAATGCCACCACTCTCCGTCCGCAACGCGTCGTGCTCAGCGCCGGCGCCGGCAATGAAGCTTTGCTGCAGCAACTGCACTGCAGCAAACCGGAAATGCAGATCCGCCCACTGCATCAGGCGTTGCTGAAGCACGATTATCCGCATGCGCTGTACGCACACTGCATTGGCTCCAGTCCCTCGCCGCGCATCACGATATCCAGCCACCCCACCACTGACGGCAAATGGGTATGGTATCTTGGCGGTGATCTTGCTACCAATGGCGTCGCACTGAGCGAAAGCGAACTGATCGTCAAAGGCAAGCAGGAGTTGCTCGAATTGCTGCCGTGGCTGCCGTTTGAAAGCGCGCAATGGGCGACGCTACGCATTGATCGCGCTGAACCGAAGCAGAGTAAATTGATAAAACCGGACAAAGCCTTCGCTGCAGTCGCCGACGGATGCACGAACGTGATTGCCGCATGGCCGACGAAGCTGACACTGGCACCGAACATGGCCGACGAAGTTGAAGCGCTGCTCGATATTCAGCCACAAGCACCGGCGCTACCAGCCGCGAGCGCGCAAATTGTGGCACCGAACGTGGCGACACCATGCTGGGAAACACTGTTCGCATGAACACGTCAACGCCTTTGCTGCAACGCGCCTTCAGCAGCACCGGCATTCAGGTCAGCGTGATTGGCCTTGGCACCGTCAAGCTGGGCCGTAATCAAGGCGTGAAGTATCCGGAAGCCTTTGCAATTCCCGACGACAAATCCGCCGCGGCATTGATCGCACGCACCAAAGCGCTCGGCATCAACCTGATCGACACCGCACCCGCGTATGGCAACAGCGAGGAACGCCTCGGTTATTTGTTACAGGGACAGCGCCGCGATTGGATTATCTGCACCAAGGTCGGCGAAGAATTCGACAATGGCAGTTCGCGCTTTGATTTTTCGTCAAAGCACACGCGTTTCAGCATCGAACGCAGCCTCAAGCGCCTTCGCACCGACGTGCTCGATATCGTATTAGTGCATTCCGACGGCAACGACCTCGACGTGATCTACCGCAGCGGCGCACTCGAAACTCTAGCGCGCTGCAAGGAGCAGGGACTGATTCGCGCCTTCGGTGTATCGACGAAAACCGTGGCAGGCGGTATCGCCGCAGCCGAACTCAGTGACGGAGTGATGGCGACACACAATGCGCTCTACACCGATGAACTGCTGGTGCTGAATTTCTGTCTTGAGAATAACAAGGGCGTGCTGATCAAGAAGGCGCTCGCGTCCGGACATATAGGAAATCAGGGCAGGGTAGAGGACAGCTTGCGCACGGTTCTCGCGCATCCCGGAGTCAGCAGTGCGATTGTCGGTACTATTAACCTTCAGCACTTGGAAGACAATATTCGAACTGCTCAAGCGGCGACAGCATTCGACGAGACTCGCCTGTCAGCTCTGGCTTTGCTGGGTCGGACGAGCGGGACCTCCTGACCCAAAAAGTGTAATACGTAGAAAAACCGCAAGTCACCAGCTCACGCTGGCCGAGATGCGCCAGCGCAATATCATTTGCTACATCCCGTTTCCGGAGGACCTGAAGGGCCGCTACCAGAGCTACCCCCAGGCCGACGTCTCGGCGCTGCGCGCGGCCGGATACGGCGCGCCGTTCCTGACCGTCGAGCAGGGCGTTGCCCGCTATTGCCAGAAACTGCTGGCTGCACGGGCTTGATCCGGCACTTGCCGGCGATGCGGGACTCAGAACCTGATACATGAGGAGGGTTTTCGTTCTGAAACCGGCGGGTCGGTTATCATAAGCATCATGGATACGCGTCTGATCGCCGGTTTCAGTACGCTCGAGGACTTCGTCGGCAACACGCCGCTGGTGAAGCTGAAGCGCCTGCCCGGCACGACCAGCAACACCGTGCTGGTGAAGCTCGAAGGCAACAATCCCGCCGGCTCGGTCAAGGACCGCCCGGCGTTCTCCATGATCCGGCGCGCGCAGGAGCGCGGCGACATCAAGCCCGGCGCCACCCTGATCGAGCCCACCAGCGGCAATACCGGCATCGCGCTCGCGATGTGCGCGGCGATGATGGGCTACCGCATGATCCTGGTGATGCCGGAGCACCTGTCGGTGGAGCGGCGCCAGAGCATGGCGGCGTTCGGCGCCGAGATCGTGCTGACCCCGAAGGCAGGCGGCATGGAGATGGCGCGCGATGTCGCCGAGAAGATGCGCGACGAGGGCAAGGGCGTGATCCTCGACCAGTTCGCCAACCCCGACAACCCGCTGTCGCACTACGAGGGCACCGGCCCCGAGATCTGGCGCGACACGCAGGGCCGCATCACGCATTTCGTCTCGAGCATGGGCACGACCGGCACCATCATGGGCTGCTCGCAGTTCTTCAAGGAGAAGAACCCGAAAATCCAGGTCGTCGGCTGCCAGCCCACGGAGGGCTCGCAGATTCCCGGCATCCGCAAGTGGCCCCCTCAGTACCTGCCGAAGATCTGCGACTGGTCGCGCGTGGACCGCGTGATCGAGGTGACCCAGGCCGATGCGGAGGAAATGACGCGCCGGCTCGCGCGCGAGGAAGGCATCTTCGCCGGCATTTCCTCCGGCGGCGCGCTATGGGCGACCCTGCAGGTCGCGCGTGAAGTGCAGAACGCGGTCATCGTCACCATCGTGTGCGACCGCGGCGACCGCTACCTGTCCACCGGCGTGTTCCCCGGTTAAAAGCCGGGACACAAAGGACACGAAGGACACGAAGGAGGCATGTTCCAAGAAACATAAGAACTTGCAGTCGGTTGGTTCCACTTTTGAATTCTATTAATCCTTTGTGTCCTTAGTGTCCTTCGTGTCTGCGCTTTTCAAGGATGTTCCATGACGCCGGTCCTGGCCTTCGACATCGAGACGGTGCCGGACGTGGAGGGGCTGCGCCGACTTCACGGACTCGATGCGAAAATATCGAATCGTGACGCCGCCGAGATGGCGTTCCAGCTGCGCCGGCAGACAACCGGCAGCGATTTCCTTCCGCTGCACCTGCACCGCGTCATCGTCATTTCCTGCGCGCTGAAGGAGCGCGAGGACAGCTTCAAGGTGTGGTCGCTCGCCGGCGAATCCGAGGGCGAGCTGATCCAGCGTTTCTTCGAGGGCATCG
>Ga0326597_10008630_pt1 | contig 13726 bp, 12 predicted proteins | sample RVTome_12_FD_203789 | JGI IMG/M metagenome (GOLD analysis project Ga0326597, IMG submission 203789) | Soil microbial communities from uranium-contaminated site in the Upper Colorado River Basin, Wyoming, United States - RVT100D185 | ecosystem: Environmental > Terrestrial > Soil > Contaminated >... | reverse complement strand
AGGACGATGGCCAGCCCGGGCCACGTGTAGAGCGGTTTATAGATCAGCAGGTTGATCTCGATAAATCCCACGACAACAATGTAGATGATCGGGAGCCAGGTGTAGCTCCACGCTGATTGCCGGCGCCCGCCATTCGGCGGCGCAATCTCCGGCTTGCGGGAGCGCAGCACGTAGAGCGCGCCGAGCGTGAGGATATAGAACAGCAGGACGGCAAACATGATGTAATCGAGCAACTGGCTATAGCTGCCACTCAGGGTCAGAGCAGCGGACCACGCTCCCTGGAAAACGAGCGCCACGACCGGTGTGCGGTAGCGCGGGTGGACTCTTGCCGCCGCCAGGAAAAACAGTCTGTCGCGGGCCATCGCGTAATAGATCCGCGCTCCGGCGAGGATCATGCCGTTGCTGCACCCGAACGTCGAGATCATGATAGCCGCCGCCATCACATACAGACCTGCCGAGCCGAAGATCACTTGCGCCGCCGCCGTGCCCACGCGGTCCTCTGCCGCGTACTGAATGCCGCGCGCCAGAACGCTCGATCCCTGCGGAGAGCCTACGAGCGGCAACACCTGCAAGTAGACAAAGTTCGTCAACAGATATAACACCGATACGATGCCCACTCCCATCACCAGCGCCATCGGAATGTTGCGCCGCGGGTTCTCGACTTCCTCGCTCGCGAAGGTGATGTTGTTCCAGGCATCGGAGGCAAACAGCGGTCCTACCATGGCGACTGCGATCATCGAAAGCAGGCCCCAGGTCGGCGCTGCGTTTCCCCAAAAGCTGGTGAAATTGGCGTCCACGGCTGCGGCATTGCGTCCGATGAAGATGCCGAGCAGAGCCAGCGCAAGCAGCGCGCCGGTCTTGGTGAACGTGAACAGGTTCTGCACGATTGCGCCGATGCGGACACCCAAACAGTTGAGCCCCGTAAGCAAGGCAATGCAGGAGATCGCGGCCGCCTGCTGTGTCGAGATGGCCAGGCGTATGAAATGGGATGAGCCCGGAAGCACGATTGCGCCAAAATCAAGCAGATAGTTCGCTGAAGAAATGGCCGGCAGGAAAACACCAAGAAATTTTGCGAAGCCAACGGCGACGGCCGCGATGGTGCCGGTCTGAATGACCAGGAACATGGTCCAGCCGTACAGGAATCCCCAGAGTGGCCCGAAGGCTTCGCGCAGATACACGTACTGGCCTCCGGAGAGGGGCAACGCGGCGGCCAGTTCGCCGTAGCTCACCGCGCAGATCATGGTGAGAACGGCGCCGACGAGCCAGGTCAGCATCAGCAAGCCCGCAGAAGGAAGCTGGCGCGCCACATCGGCCGAGACGATGAAGATGCCCGAGCCGATCATCGAGCCCATCACGATGGTGGTCGCGTCCATCAAGCGCAACCCGCGCATCAACTCGCCCGACCCTGCTGTTTCCGGTCTCCCTGTAGCGTTCTGCGTGGCCATCTGGGTTCTCGCGGCTTAATTCCCGCTGGAGCTTCCGGGAATCGCCGCATTGGAAGGTATGTGGACCAGCGTCCGGCTCAGAACCGCGCGTTGATCCATTTCCGAACGTAGTCGAAAAAGTTCTTGACTGAGTTCGAGTACTGCCCCGGCGTAGTCTCGCACTCGGTGCAGGGCGTGATGCCGTGGCTGGCGCCTTCGATCACGATCAAGTCTTTGTCCTTGCTCGCTGCGGCCTCGAATTGAATCTCATTGTCGCGGAGGAAGTAGTGCCCCTGCATCGCCGCCAGAAGGACCGGCTCATCATCTTTGTCCTCCGGCTGGCTTACTGGATAGGAATTGCCTCACCCGTTTTTCGATCTCGGAATCTCGAACCAAATCACTCGCAATCGCCACGGCGTCAGCGCCGGCTTGTAGCACTGCTTGTGCGTTGTCGAGCGTGATGCCGCCGATGGCCACCAGCGGTCTTGTTGTCATGCTGCAAACTTCTGTAACTGTGGAAACTCCCACCACTGGGTCCGGGTGCTCTTTGGTATTGGTCGGATAGACCGGGCCGATAGCAATATAGTCTACTGGCAGGCTGCCGGCAATAGCCGCTTGTTCCTTGGTGTGAGTGGAGTGGCCGATGATCTTCCCTAGTCCGAGCAATTGGCGCGCTTTCTCCGGCGGCAAGTCCTCCTGCCCGAGATGCACCCCAGCGGCGCCGCACAACGCGGCGACATCGGCGCGGTCGTTCACGATGAACAGGCCGCCGGCCCGGCTCACTTGATCTGCGATGGCACTGCAATCGTCAAAGTTCTTCCGCCGGAATGCACCCTTATGGCGATACTGGATCACGCGCACTCCGCCGCAAAGGAGTGCTTCGGTTATTGAAAGTGGCTGAAGGTCCGGCCGGAGCGCCGTGTCGACGATGGCGTAGAGCGGCGCTTCGCGCAGCATTTGCCGGAGCAATGCTGGCGGGTTGGCGGGGGACAGCGCTGGATGGCTCACATCAGCTTCGTTGCTCAGAGGCTGTTTCGATCGGACTGGAGGCGTCCGTGTCAGTCTCGGTGGCAATCTCCGGGGCTGCGGGTGGCTTCTTTGCATTGTGGGGGAGGTAACGTTCCAGGAAGCCGACGTGGTAATTGCCTTCGATGAAATCCGGTTCCGCTACGATGCGCTGGTGCAGCGGCAGCGAGGTCTGCACGCCCTCGACTATGAACATCTCCAGGGCTCGCCGCATGCGGCTGATGGCCTCGCCGCGATTGCGTCCGTGAACGATCAATTTCCCGATGAGGGAATCGTAGAAAGAGTCGATGACGCATTCCTCATAGCAAGCCGAATCCACACGCACCCCCGTCCCGCCGGGCACGTGGAAGGCGCTGACCTTGCCGACTGACGGCGCAAAGCTGACCGGGTTTTCGGCCAAAATGCGGCACTCGATGCTGTGGCCGCGCACCACCACGGGGCCCTTGGCGATCTCCGAAAGCGGCGCTCCGGCGGCGAGCAGGATCTGGCTTTTCACCAAGTCAATTCCGGTGACCATTTCTGTAACCGGGTGCTCCACCTGAATGCGGGTGTTCATCTCGATAAAGTAGAGATTCCCTTCCTGGTCCAGCAGAAACTCGACGGTTCCGGCGTTGGTGTAGCCGACTTCGGAGAGAATACGCTCCAGCGTCGAGCCGATGGACTGACGCCTCTCCGGGGTCATGGGTGAGGCCGGAGACTCCTCCAGAATCTTCTGGAAGCGCCGCTGGATGCTGCACTCCCGCTCGCCGAGCTGCAACACGTTTCCGTAGAGATCGGCGAGAAGTTGAAACTCGATATGGCGGGCGCGAGGGATCATCTTCTCGATGTAAAGTTCTTCGGAGCCAAAGGCCTGGAAGGCTTCGCGGCGCGCCGCATCGTATGCCGCAGCCATCTCCGCGACCTCCTGCACGCAGCGCATCCCGCGGCCGCCGCCGCCATGAGCAGCTTTGATCAAGACCGGGTAGCCGACCGTAGCAGCCCACTCGGCGGCCGATTCGGCGGAACTGACAACGCCATCCGATCCCGGCAGGACCGGCAAGCCCATTGCTTTCATTTTTTGCCGTGCCAATTTTTTGTCGCCCATGAGCCGGATCAGTTCGGGCGTCGGACCGATGAATGAAATCCCGCAGGTCTCACACACCTCGGCGAAGTTCGGCGCCTCGGCTAGCAACCCGTAGCCGGGATGGATCGCGTCGGCGCCGGTGATTTCCGCGGCGCTGATGATGGCAGGAACGTTCAAATAGCTGGCGGCAGGGCGCGGCGGACCGATGCAGACAGCCTCGTCGGCGAACCTCACATGAAGCGAGTGGGCGTCGGCCTGAGAATAAACCGCGACGGTCTGAATGCCCAGCTCTTTGCAGGCGCAGATGACGCGCAGCGCAATCTCGCCGCGATTGGCGACCAGAACTTTTTTGAACATTCTCCTGGTTCCTTCCTCCCGAAACCCCGGGCCTGGCGAGCTATTACAATAACGAGTGGCCGCCCAGTGCGGCCGTAGCGCTGCATCAGCGCGACATCAACGTTTCTTGGTGGACACTGCGGGTCGAAGATCGAACAGCGGCTCGCCGAACTCTACCGGCTGGCCATTTTCTACATGGCATTTGGCCAGTTCGCCATCGAACTCCGCTTCAATCTCATTCATCAGTTTCATCGCCTCGATGATGCAAAGGATCTGCCCGACGCGAACGCGCTCTCCGACTTCGACAAACGGGGGGGCGTCCTGCCCGGGCGAGGAATAGAAAGTACCCACCATCGGCGAACGAACGGTAATGATATCTTCGGTGGAGATGAGGGTTGATGCTCCCGGAGGGGCGATGGACGCGGCCGACGGAAGCGTGGAGCGGGGCCCGGACCCTACTCCCGGCGCCGCGGCAGGTGCTGCGGTGGAAGCAGCGGGATAAGCCCCTGGGAGTGGACTTTCGGCTGCCCGGACCACGACGTTCCGGTTGATCTTCAGGCGGACTCCGGAACGCTCCAATTCAAACTCGGCGATGCCCTTTTCGGTAATCAGCTCGATGATCTCTCGAATTTCTTTTAGGTTCATCAGGTTCCCAGGATCGGAAATGCCCGCTGTCGCCGATCTTATAGTTCCATCAATTCCTTGGAAGTGGGGGTCAGAACGTCCCCGCTCCCCTTTCGAACGATCACGATATCCTCAATCCGAACGCCTCCGTAGCCCTCGAGGTATACTCCGGGCTCGATGGTAATCGCCGCCCCTTCCGGCAGCGGAGCTTTCTGCCCACGCGAGACACGCGGCAACTCATGCACTTCCCTGCCTACCCCGTGTCCCAAGCTATGGGTGAAGTACTGCTCATAGCCGTAGCGCCGGAGCACCTTGCGAGCAGCCTTGTCCAGGTCCTCTCCGGACCGGCCAGCCTGAACGGCCTGCTCAGCCTCCTCCACCGCCTCCTTGACGGCGCGGTAGATGCGCACGGCTCTCGCCGGAGCCTTCCCCAGGAATACGGTCCTGGTCATATCGCTGACGTACCCGCCAAGTATAACACCCAGGTCCAACAGAATGAATTCATTTGGCCGTATCCGGCGGGTGGTGGCGCGGGCGTGCGGCAGTGCTGCGCGGGGGCCAGTGGCCACAATGGTTTCAAACGAAGGGCCCTCTCCTCCGTAGCGACGCATCCGATACTCTATCTCTGCCGCGACTTCTAGTTCCGTCATCCCAGGGCGCAGCAGGGGAAGAGTTTCCTCGAGAGCTCGTGAGCCTAGCGCCACCGCCTTACGAATCTTCTCGATCTCGTCTGCGTCTTTCTCCACTCGAAGCTCCTCAACAACCCCCACCGTGGGAACCAGCCTGGCGCGTGGGGCGAGTTCTCGCAGCCGCTTGTGCCCCTGGAAGGATACCGTCCCAGACTCAAAGCCGACACGGCCACCGCGACCGCGTCCAGCACGCTTTGCCGCCGCTGTCATGCTATCGCTCTTGACGATCTCGACGTGCGAGCCGGAAACCTCCTCCCGCGCCTGAATGTCGTACCGGCTGTCCGTAAAGAATATGGAGCCTCCTGCGGTTACCAGCAGAGACCCGGCGCTGCCCGTGAAGCCTGTCAGATACTGCACGTTGGAGAGAGTGGTGATGAGGATGGAACCGATTTTTTCTTTTTCCATCCGGGCACGAAGCCGCGCCAGACGTTTCGCCGCAGGGGACTGACCGTTCCTACCGGGCTCGGCATCTCTTCGAGGGGAATGAATGGGCACCGGGTACCTCTTAAAAACAGCAAGGACTCCGGTGATCCGAAGTCCTTGCTTGCGGTGAGAACGATTCTGGCTACGACTGGGTAATCTTGGGAGTTACAAAGAACAACAGCTCTTGGGTTGTTGTGCTGGTGGCCTTCCGCCTGAAGAGGTGTCCCACCAGCGGAATACTGCCGAGCAACGGGACCTCGGTTTCGGTCAAGTTGTTATCGGTCTGGATGATGCCTCCGAAGAAAACCGTGCCACCATCAGAAACCAGCACCTGCGTGGTGGCCGATTGGGTGTTTAGGGCCGGCTGGCCGAGAATACGCGGGATGCCGGGGTTGATGGTGGTGTTTTCGATGTCGGTCGTCAGGAAGATGGTTCCGTCAGAAGTAATTTGCGGAGTAACGGTCAAGCGCAGCACCACACTGATGTACTGTGTGGTTACCGTGTTGTTGACGCTGGTCTGGATGGGAATGCGGACGCCCTGCTGGACGGTTCCCTCGATATTGTTTTGGGTAATAATCTTGGGGCGCGAAAGCAGTTTCCCGAGACCTTTGGATTCCGCCGCGGTAATGATCGCATCGAGCGCGAAGCGGTTGCCGCCCGTCAATATCAGCGAAAGGCCGCTGGTCGGGCCGACCGCTCCAAAATTGACCGCAAGGGGTTGCGAAACATTGGCAAACTCCACGCTACCCGCCTCCGGCGGCTGGCCGATGAACAGCGGGGGCACGGTGCCTCTCGTGATGGGGCTTGTGCCGACGATGCCGGCACCACCCAGAATGACATTACCGCTCGCGCCGGAAGCAGCCAACTGCGAACCGATGTCCCGGGCAAACGACCGCGTTGCGGCCACGATTCGCGCTTCGATCTCCACCTGAGGGGTCTTGCGGTCCAGGTTGGAGAGCAGGCCACGAATCTTGGCGATGTTAGCGGGAACGTCCGTGATAATCAAAGTATTCGTTCGCGGATCGGGCACGATATCTCCGCGCGGCGAGAGGAATCGCTTGAGCGGCGTTACCAGGGCCGCGGCTTTGGCATAGCCGAGCGTTACCGGTTCAGTCTGAGTCGGAATGGCCAGTTCGTCCCGTTGCTGCTCGGCCTGCGCCTTCGCCAGCTGGGCTTTTGCTTCGGTTTCGAGTGTCGAGACTCTTGCAATGCGGACCACATTGCCTTGAGCCCTGGCCTCGAGACCATTATTCTTGAGCACAACGTCCATGGCCTGATCCCACGGGACCTCGTCCAGGACAATGGTAACCACACCGGCAACGTTGGGATCGAGGACTACGTTCAGGCCGCTCACCTCGTGCATGAGGCGGAAAAAATCCTTGAGATCAACATCTTTCAAGTTCAACGAGATCGGTTCGCCCGTGAACGTCTGCATCGGTGCACTGGAGGCGGCCGGCATGAGCTGCTGCGCCATCAGAACCACTGGCGTGGAGGAGGAGGAAGCCTCAGCCACCGTTTCCGGATGCAGGACGGGTTCAGCTTTGGCTGGAATTCCAGCTGCGATGCTGGCCGCAGGCGAAATCATCTCTTGAAAAACCGTCTTGTTTGTTTCGATGACGGGTTTTGCCTGTGGCAGTGCGTGTACCTCGGTCAGCTTTGCAGCGGGCGCCATCGCCTTGAAACTCGCCGCCTCCCCTGCCCAAATCGGTTGACCGGGCGTTCCTTCGGGAGCAACGATTCCAATCGGATCGTTAGAGGCTAGTAGAACAGGCTCGGCCGAGGCAGCGGGCTCAATCGCGGGTTCAAGCTGTAGCTCAGTCACCGAGGCAGGTTCGATGGCTGCGATTGGGGCGTCAGCGGGAGCAACGACAGGGGCGACAGCAGCGACCATCGCTGCAGTTTCCATTTTCTTCGAACTCGCTGCAGTCGAAGAGGAACTACTGAGAGCAATGACCAAGCCATTGGCTCTATCCTGGATCTGGTATGGCACTTGGGAATCGAGGTCCATGACCACGCGCGATATCGGAGGATCATTTCGGAACTGGCCAATCCGAATCGCCTTGAGCGGCGAGGCATTCACATCCAGGCGGCGCTGTTTGATTCGGTTCAACGTATTTGGCAGGTCCACCACTAACCGGTCCGGGTTACGCAGCTTGAAGGTCTGATAGGTTATCTCACTGTCTGCGATGATTTCCACCTCTAGATCAGAGGAGCCTTCCGGCTGCACGACAGAGACCTCGCGAAGCGTGGTCCTGGTCGCCGGGACTGGCTTTGGTAAGACAGCGGCAGTCGTTGTGGGAGCTGGCGCCGCGGGAGCTGGAGCGCGGTTGGTGGCCACTCTCTCCACGCGGATCTGAAGTCCCTCCGCCACCGCAGTCGAGCGAACCTCCGCCGCTTCTTTCAATGTCAGTTCCACACCCACGTGAGGGCGATCGTCGGCCCCGTGGTATGAAAACACACGGTAGCTGGAGACTAGCGGAGATTGGATCGGCTGGGTGTCGGCCGTCTGATCCGACAATACGCCGGCAACATCCACCAGGTAGAGCCGAGGTCCGACCTGGGAGGGAGTAAACTCCACCGGGGCCGGCATCCGCAGAAGGATCGTTGTACCTTGTGGATCAACGGACGTCTTCAATCCCAGCAGCTTGCCGGCGGCTGCGGCAGCCGACCCTGCCAGAAGCAAGCCCCCTATCAACAGGATGAATCCGCTTCGTAACTTCATCAACGTATCTCCCTCCATTGAAATCAATGCTCGCCCTTCGGTCTGATTCATGGTGCTCCTCCCGCGCCGGCTGGCTGCCGGATCGCGCTTAATTCGGAGCCAACTGCTTGACCACCTCGCGGGTGCGCGGTCTCCCGGTGGGATCATTAACCCGCTCATCGAATGCCACGGTATTTTCCGTGATGCGGCTGACGGTTCCGTTGTACAACTCGTCGCCAGCGTACAGGAAATACGCCCGTTTCGTCTTATTGTCCACCACCGCGATCCACTGACCGTTCAGCCCGCGAACGATGCCTTGAATGGTAAGCTGCCCGATCACCAACCCGGGCTTCCCAGGAGGCAGCCGCGCAGGTATATCGTCGGTCGCTCCTCGAATGACCAACGGGCGGAATGGGTCGCGACGTCCAGTACCGGAAACACCGGCGGCGGGTGCAGCCTGCGCGGAAGCGCTCGCTGGCGCGGCCGCCACGGGTGCGCTGGCTTGACCGGTTCTGCTCTGGGTTGCAACAGATTGTGCTGCCCGCGCCTGGCCACCAGTGATCTGGGCGGCCATCTGCTGTGCGCCCGCGTTGGCCTTCAAAACAATCATGGCGAGAGCCACTCCCACCATCCCTCTCATTAGTGGACTCCTTCTCACAGTCCCCTCCCTTATCGGCCCGCAGGTGCGGGGGCCGGTCTTCGGGCGGCCCCCCTCGGCGCCGGAGCGCCTGGTTTGGCCGGAGCGGTCGCCTCAGCAACTGGCTCCTCAGTGCTGAAAAAAGTCGTAATCGTACAAACCGCCGTTACCGTCTCGTTGGCACTGTAGGCGTACTTTCCGCTCGCCCCCCCGGCCCGGCCCGTCAGGATGGCGTCCATCTTCAAATCCGAAACGTTGGTGATTCGTTCGACCCGGCCCAGCCGGTCGTAGAACTGCAACACGTCATAATATGACCCGTCCAGTTCCATCTCGAAAGGGATTTCGATGTAGTACTGCTGCGTAATCGCAGCCTTGGCGGTGAAGCGCCGCAGGGCGACACCGGTGGTCGAAGCCTCCGACTGCAGCAATCGGATGAAGTTGTCGACCTCTTTTTCGTTGGGAACGATGAGCCGCAAAACCGCCAGTCTATTTTCCAACTGTTTGTTTTCGGTCTCAAGGGCGCGCATCCGTTCGCGATAAGGCCGCAAGGGGGCAACTTCCCCTTCCAGCTTGGTGACTTGGGTCTGCTTCGTTTGATTGCTGGCACTGACTGGCCGCAGCATCACGTACTCTGATACGCCCCACAAGGCCACCCCCAACACGAGAATCACCACGATCTGTACGGTCGAGGAAAGGTCGCTGAATTTAGGTATCGGCATCGGGCTATCCCTTTCTGATATGCCTTTCTACGCGGCGCCCGCCGGGGCAGGTGGCGGAGGCGGAGGTGCAAGCTCCGTCTCAACCGTGAAAGTAAAGCTCTGGCTGTCCCGGGCAGTTTCCTGGGCGGTCTCCTTCAGGTTCACATCCGCGAACGTATTGCTGGCCTTAAGCCGGGTCATGAAATCCGCCACGGCGCGCATCGAAAGGGCCAGACCCGAGACGCTTACTTTGGTCCCGGTCTTCTGAAAACCCGTCAGCCAGAGTGATTCCGTCGCGGAAACCGAGGAGGCCAGAGTGTTCAGCAAGATCACCGGCCCGGACTGTTGCGCCTTCAACTGCTCGATGATATTGATGCGTGCTTGCAGCAGTTCCTTGCGTCTGGAAAACGTCTCGTATTGCCCCTGGACCTGCGCCAGTTCGGCCTTTTCCGCCGTCAGTCGCTGCACCTGCTGATCCAGCTGGACGCCCTCTTCGACAAGCTTTCCGTAACGATAATACTGAACCGCCACGACCACCGCGACCACGCCGAACAGCAGACCCAGCACCAACCCGCCGCCGGGTTCGATGATGGGCGCGCGGACGCGCCGCTTTTTGGCTTTCGCTATTCCCAGCAGGTTTACTCGAATCATAGGTCTTCAAAACTCCTTAAGGCCAGCCCTACGGCCACAGCCAGCCGGGGAGGGTTGCTCGAGACGGCTTCTCCCACCGGCCCGCCGGCGTCGAACTTGATCCGGTGGAACGGGTCCAGTTGTTCGACGGGCAGCCCGAGCTCCTGTTGCAGCAATTCGGTCAACCCGTAGACCCGCGCGGATCCGCCCGCCAGATAGATCTTGCGAATATGTTCCCCGGCGGCGGTAGCGCGGAAAAAGTCAAAGGTGCGTTGAATTTCGAGCACGATGATCTCGGAGACGGATTTGAGGACCGGCAGCCGCGCTTCATCGCTGATGCCCGGCAGGGTAACGCCGGTCTTCAGCGTTTCCGCCTCTTCGAATCCCAGATCCAGTTCCTTCTGGAGCGTATCGGTGTACTGATTTCCTCCGACCGAAACATCGCGTGTGAACAGCGGCACGCGGCCCTTCACGATATTGATGTTCATCACGCTGGCGCCCAGGTTCAGCAGCGCCACGGTCAAATCCCCCGGCGGGTCGTAGTTGTACTCGTAGACGTTTTGCAGGGCGAAGGCATCAATGTCCACGATAGTCGGAGTCTTGCCCGCTAGCGTTACGACGTTGGTATAGTTGAGGATCTTGTCCTTCTTGACGGCCACCAGCAGCACGTCCATCGTGGGGCTGTCCACCGCCGTGTCCAGGATTTGGTAGTCCAGGTTGACTTCGCCGATGTCAAACGGAATGTGCTGGGCGGCTTCCATCTGTATGGCGCCTTCCAGTTCTTCTTCGGTCATCGGCTGCAAGGCCAGCTTCTTCACAATGACGGAGTGGCCGGAGACAGAAGTGGCTACGTTCTTGGTATGGAATTTCTTATCGGCAAAGATGCGCGCTATGGTGTTGGAGACCTGGCCGGTATCGACAATCGCCCCATCCACGACGATCTCCGGGGCTAGCGACTCTACGCCAAGCCGGACCACTTCCAATTCCTTGCCGCTCCGCCGCAGTTCCACGGCCTTCACGGCACTGGAGCCAATGTCGAGTCCCACAATCAGCTTCGATCCGCCGAATCCAAACATCGTTTCCTCCGGTCCTAGCGAACGCGCGGTCCTGCCTATCGCGAATGCGCTGCCACTGATCTTCGCGAACTCTTGGCTTCCCTCACCTGACTTTGCCGCTCCATCCAGCGATCCAGAGTCGTTTTCTTCAATCGCCAGCGATTTCCCAGCTTAAAGGCGGGCACTTTGCCTTCCGACAGGTATTTGTACAATGTGTCCGGCGATACCCCCAAGTAGCGGGCGGCCTGCTCCACATTCATTACCTCTCGCAGCTCGCCCCCCCATCCCGATTGCAATTTCCCTTCGCCCAATCCTGCTTTGCCCATGGTCGGGACTGAGATCTTTCCTGGAGACAGATTCTATAGCATCTCCACCTGTTTTCATCCGGTTAATAACTGTTATTGCCGGAAGGGTCAAGTTCTTTTTCCTTCTTCTCCGGCGATCCAGGGTCTCTTTTCGGCTCGCATCTCCAATATTGTGCTTTTCAATCCCATATCTTGCGACGGATTGTATATCGACCGCAACATATTTGGTAGCATTGCCAGTCTCCGCTGTGCCTCCAAAGGTACCTGAAATATCGAGCCTCCCGCGCCCAAAAGAGGCACTGCCGACGCGTGGCGAAGAGGCCGGCGCGCTCCGCAGTGCCATTTCCTCTGTAGCATAATGAAGTTTAACTGGACCCTATCACACTCGCCATTCCGTAGTGTCCCCTGCAATCAGGGCTGGCCTCAAGACTTGCCGCCCCGCTATAATCTCGGGGGGGATGTCGCACGGAGAGCCGTCTGATTCAGTTCGAAAACAGTTTCTCGATCCTGTGGCGGGCCGCCACAGTACTGGTGACGTCCCGTCGGAATTCAATACTTGAAGGCTAATTCGCTCATGACTCAGCAGCGTACGGTGTTGTTCCCCGGCGGGGGACCGCAACTGAAAGAATCTCTCGCCGACTATTCCCGCCGTGGCGGTTTTGAAGCCCTGCGTAAGGTGGTTGCGGCGGCGAATCCCCGGGCAGTGATCGAAGAGATCGAACGAGCTGGATTGCGCGGGCGCGGCGGCGCTGGATTCCCGACGGCACAGAAGTTGTCGCTGTGCGCTCAAGCCCAAGGCGATCCGAAGTATCTCATCGTCAATGGCGGAGAAGACGAGCCCGGGTCGATCAAAGACAGGACATTGCTGGTCTACAGCCCTCATGCCGTACTCGAAGGCGCGCTGATCGCGGCCTACGCCATCGGCGCTGAGCGCGTCATCTTCTATATCAACGAAACCTACAATTCGGCTCACCAGAGGGTCTCCGGGGCGATCAGTGAAGCCAAGGCCAGCCATCTTGCGGGACAGGAAATCCTGGGCAGTCCCTTCTCGGTTGAAGTGGATATCTTTCGAGCGCCTACGCCATACGTCGCCGGAGAGGACACAGCAGCGCTGGAAGCGATTGAGGGCAAGCCGCCCAAGCCGCGTCAAAAACCTCCCTACCCGGTAACCGTAGGCCTCCACGGCAAGCCCACCAGCGTGAATAACGTAGAGACGCTTGCCAATATCCCGCCCATTCTGTTGCATGGCGCGGATTGGTACCGCTCCATCGGCACGGCGGAGAGCTTCGGCACCATGCTCTATTCGATGAATGAAGAGTGGCTGCGGCCAGGCGTGTACGAGCTGCCCTACGGCACGCGCGAAAACGAGCTGCTCTCCAATCTCGCCGGTGGATTGAAGACCGGGGCACCATTACGCGCGGTTCTGCATGGCGGCCCGTCGAGCGCCTTCCTGCTTCCCGACCCAGACCGCATCATGAGCCCGGAGTCGTTGCGCGCCGCCGGATCATCCATCGGCTGCGGCGTCACGCGAGCCTACGGCGAAGGCACCTGCATGGTCGAAGTGGCCTTCGAAATCGCGCGCTTCTTCGAGAAAGAATGCTGCGGCCAGTGCCCCGCCTGCCAGATGGAAACCAAGGCGCTCACCATGACGCTCGACAAGGTGCGCCAGGGGCAGGTGCCCGCCGCCGCGCTCGACCAGATTCCGCGCTTGATCGCATTTAACAAGGGGAAGGGCTTTTGCAGCCTGATCAACATGCCAGGGCCGCCGCTGCTCAGCGCGATTCAATTGTTCCGCGCCGACTTCGACGCGCACCTCGCCACCGGCAAATGCCCCGCGAGTTGATTTGGTAGCCACGGCACGCTTTTTGTGCTGTGGCTACCCCGCCGCTGCCTCAGCTAAGCTATACTTGGTCCGTGCGCGAGTAGCCCAACACCGCAAAGGAGGCTGACCAGGATGACGCTATGGAAATTGCGAGCGCACCTGACGAAGCGATGTTCCCTTGGAAGTTCCGCCACTCTCGTCTTGGCCGCTCTGATGGCCCTGGATCCTGCGTCGGGCCGCGCCGCGGCTGTCATTAACGCCGGAGGGATTGTTAACGCGGCCAGCTACGGCTT
>Ga0326597_10008629_pt1 | contig 13728 bp, 15 predicted proteins | sample RVTome_12_FD_203789 | JGI IMG/M metagenome (GOLD analysis project Ga0326597, IMG submission 203789) | Soil microbial communities from uranium-contaminated site in the Upper Colorado River Basin, Wyoming, United States - RVT100D185 | ecosystem: Environmental > Terrestrial > Soil > Contaminated >... | reverse complement strand
CCCGGTGGCGATGGGGGTCCTGTACCCTTTCAGCGGGATCCTGCTCGACCCGATCCTGGCCGCCGCGGCGATGGCGCTCTCGTCGGTCACGGTCGTCTCGAACGCGCTGCGCCTGCGCCGGTTCCGCGCCCCGCGGTTGGGCCCGGAGGCGACCCGCGGCGCGATGCCCGCGACGGCCCCGGCCGCCTGATCAACGCCATCACCGGACCGCCCGTCGCCGCCGGGATCGGCCTGGTACCCGAAGCAGATGAGGAGACGCTGACACGATGAACGACAGTGGTGCCACCAGCCAGGCGACCGACCCGGTCTGCGGAATGACCGTGGATCCCGACACCGCCCGGGCGGCCGGGCTGGTCACCGAGCACGACGGACAGACCTACTACTTCTGCGGAAAGGGCTGCCTGCTCGAGTTTCGGGACGACCCCGCGACCTACCTGGATCCGAGCCACACGCCGTCAATGTAACCACGACGCAGGAGTCGCCTCGCCTGAACGCGGGTCACGTCCCGTCGGTGGCCGGCGCGATGTCCTGGGTGAGAACCCGCGGGCGATCCCGGGAATTCGGCCACGGTTCCTGACCAACGGGTGGTGGTACGGGGGTATTCGGAAGCTCACATTTCGGGCACGGCCCTGTGCTCGATGAGGATCCAAATGCCCCGACTCAACCTGCGTACGAAGCTGCTCGCTACCGGCCTCGTGCTGCTCGGCTTCACGGCTGCCATTTCCGCCCTGTCGATTGCCACGATCTCCGGAGCGGTCGATCGTGGCACGACCATCTATGACGACGGCGTCGTGCCCCTCGGGAATCTGGGTGAGGCGCATGGCTTGTTCGCGATTCTCGATCGACGGGTCCTTACGATCCTGACGGCCGGAAGACCGATGACCGCCGACGAAGCCTCCGCGATCGAGCGGGGCGCAGCCGAGGTCGATGCCCTGGTTCTCGGGTACTCGGGTGACGAGGGCTCCTCCAGCGATGAGGAGCGCGTCGTCGAGGAGGCCTACCCGGCCGACTTCGCCGCGTACACGGCCGCCCTCCGGTCGGTGGCCGAGCTGGCATCCTCGGGCGAGAACACAGCCGCGTACGGCCTGTACGTCAGGGATCTGGCGCATGCCTTTGACAAGGTCGATGCCGACATCGATGCATTGATCGCCTTGGCCGGCGCCGAAGCCCTTGTCCACGATCAGGCACTCGACGAGACCAAGGCATCGAGTCCCATCATCATCCTGCTCGGCCTTTCGACCGCGCTCATTGTCGGGATGACGCTCCTCTTCCTGGCCAGCCGTTCGATCGTCCGCGGCGTCCGGGACGTCCAGCTGACGCTGAGGGCCCTGACCGACGGATGCGCGACCTGGTTGTCCGAGGGACTCGCTGCGCTTCGCGACGGCGACCTGACCTATCGGATCGTGTCGACCACGCCTGCCATTGCCCGTTTCGGGAGCGACGAGATCGGCGAGACGGCCTGTGCCGCAAACGACATGCGCCAACGGCTGATCGCGACCGTTGAGGCGTACAACGCGGCTTGCGACGGCCTCGCCGACATCGTTGGTGAAGTTCAGGTGGCATCGGAAGCCGTATCCCAGACGGGCGGCCTCCTGAATGCGGCCGCTCGGGAAACCGGAGAGGCGATCGGACAGGTCGCCGGGACGATCCAGCAGGTCGCGGCCGGTGCGGCCGACCAGGCTCAAGGCGCGTCAGCGACGAGCCAAGCGGTCGGCGACCTCACATCGGTCATCGCTTCGGTCGGCTCGGGCGCCACGGAGACTTCAGCAAGACTGGCATTCGCCTCCTCCACAATTGGCTCAATGACGGCTGCCATCGGTGCCCTCGAGACAGCCTCGACCGAGGTCCGCGACGTGTCCACGTCGGCCGCCGCCGCCGCGATCAAGGGCGCGAGCGCCGTGGCCGAAACGGTGACCGGCATGACGCGCATCAAGCAGGCGGTCGACGCCTCGACCCTGACCGTGACCGAGCTGGGGGCGAAGGGCGAGCGCATCGGGGCGATCGTCGAGACGATCGACGACATCGCCGACCAGACGAACCTCCTGGCCCTCAATGCGGCGATCGAGGCGGCCCGGGCCGGCGAGCATGGCAGAGGCTTCGCGGTCGTTGCCGACGAGGTCCGCAGGCTCGCCGAGCGTTCCGGCCGTGCGACCAAGGAGATTGCGGCGCTCATCGCCGAGGTCCAGGCCACCACCAAGGACGTCGTCGCCGCCATGAGCACGGGAGCGGCCGAAGTGGAGCTCGGGACGCGGCTGGCGGCCAAGTCGGGCGCGGCCTTGGATGAGATCGCCAGCTCTGTGGCTGCCACGCGGGCGGCCGTCGAGCGCATCTCGACCGCGATCGGTGAGATGTCGGCCGCCTCCAGCGGCGTGACCGCCGAGATGACCGAGGTGGCGGCGATCGCCGAAGCCAATCACGCGGCGGCAACCACGATGACATCGAGCGCGGGCATCGTGTCCCGGTCGGTCGAATCCATCGCCGCGGTGTCCGAGCAGAACTCGGCTGCCGCGCAGGAGGTGTCGGCGGCGACCGAGGAGATGTCGGCGCATGCCGAAGAGGTCTCGGCATCGGCGCAGGCATTGTCGGAAATGGCCGATCGCCTCGACGCGATCGTGGCCCGGTTCCGAATGGCGCCGGCCGACGGAACGTCGGTGCAGACGCGGGCCGAGGTCGTCGTCAGACGTCGTCGCGCGGACGACTGGCAGCGGCGAACGGCCTGACGTGGTCACCGTCGAAGCCGCCGGCGGCCGCCCCGCACCGGCGGCGTCCGAGCAGCCGGCACCGCCGCACCCCCTTCGCGTGCTCATCGTCGATGACAGCGCCATGCTCCGTCGCGTCCTCCAGCGCGGCGTGGAACGTGGAGGCCATCTGTGCGTCGCTGCAGGCGATGGCATTGAGGCGCTGGAGGTCTTCGACACACTGCATCCCGACGTCATCATCAGCGACTGGGAGATGCCCCGGATGGATGGTCCGGAGCTCTGCCGGCGAGTCCGCGAACGGGTATCCGAGGTCTACCCGTACTTCATCTTCCTCACCGCCCTAGAGCAGCGCGAGCACATCCTGACCGCGATGGCAGCCGGCGCCGACGACTATCTGGAGAAACCGCTCGATCCACACGCCCTGGACGCCGCGCTCGTGGCGGCCTCACGGGTGACCGACCTCCACGCCCGCCTGCGTGAACAGCGAGATGATCTCCGCCGCTTGAACCTGCGGCTCCACGGGGACGCTCGGCGTGACCCGCTGACTGGCCTCGGCAATCGACTGCTCCTGCGAGAGGACTTCGCCCGACGGCTCGCGCAGACCGGGGAGGCGGGCGCCTCCGTCGCCATGTGCGACATCGACTTCTTCAAGCGGCTCAACGACCGCGATGGCCACCTCGCCGGGGATGCGGTCCTGGCCGCTGTGGCGGCCACGATCCGAGATACCGTTCGCGGCGGCGACAGTGTGTATCGGTACGGCGGCGAGGAATTCCTGGTGCTCCTCCCGAACGCCCCGCTCGATGCCGCCGTCGGTGCGATCGAGCGGATCAGGCTGGCCCTGGTCGCGCGAGCGATCGGGCACCCCGACAGCGACATTGCCCCGGTCGTCACCCTGAGCTGTGGCGTGGCCTACACCGCGGCGGGCGGTGGCGAATCGATCACGGATTGGATCCACCGAGCCGACGAGGCGCTGTACGTGGCCAAGGCGGCGGGTCGCAACCGCGTCGAGCGGGGCGCGTCGCTCCAGCCGGTGGCCTGAGCATGTCGACCGCGGCGCGACCCCTCGCGGACGAGCGCGAGGTCGTTCTCGAGCGCTATCGCCACCTCGTGCGCTACGTCGTCCATCGGCTCGGCGCTGAGGTTGATGGCGTGTTCGACCACGACGACGCGATGCAGGCCGGGATGCTGGGCTTGCTCGCTGCGCGCGATTCCTATCGATCGGACCGCGGTGCATCGTTCGAGACCTACGCGATGCTCCGCATCAGGGGGGCCATCCTGGATGCCGTCCGGGCACTCGACCCAGTCGGGCGAACGAGGCGCGACGCGGCCCGGGCGATCACAGAGTCCAGCGGCGCCCTCGCCGTGAGCCTCGGCCGCGACCCGACCGACATCGAGGTCGCTGAGCGCCTCGGCATGACGGTTGAACGGTGTGTCGAAGTGCGCCGGATCGGGGCGGTCATGGTGGTGTCGCTCGAGGCGGACCGCGGTGAGAACACCGGCGAATGGCGCGCGGGGCCGGCAGACTTGATTGCCGACCCGCGGGCGATCGACCCGCTGGATCGGGTCGCACGCAAGGACGAGCTGACGGCCCTCGTCCGGGAGGTTGCCCTGCTCGGCAACCGGAAACGACGTGTGATTGCGCTCTACTACCGTGACGAGCTCACTTTCCGAGAGATCGCCGGCGTGCTCGGAGTGTCGGAGTCCCGGGCGTGCCAGATCCATCGCAGCGCGCTGGTGGGCCTCCGCGCAGGATTGTCGCTTGGTAGCACTCGGGTTCAGGCGGGCGCTGCGGCGGGCTGATCAATCGGCCCTGACGTAGAAGCCCGGGCCATCGGAGTGCAGGCCGAACCGCTGCGGCTGGAGGATCGCCTCGGTCGCTCCCACGAAGAGCAGCCCGCCCGGTCGGAGCGCATCGGCGAGTCGCTGGTGGACGGCGGCCTTGGCCGCTTGCGTGAAATAGATCACGACGTTCCTGCACGCCACGAGGTCGAACACGCGGGCGACGGTAGGTGCGCGCAGGAGATCCTCCTCGCGAAAGCGGATCATCGCCCGGAGCTCCTGCCGGAAGACCCAATCCGGCCCATCCTCCACGAGGAAACGATGGCGCCGAGCGGGCGACACTCCCACCACCCGCGCGAGGTCGTAACGGCCGGCGCGGCCGACATCGAGGGCTCGCCCGTCGACGTCCGTCGCGAGAATCCAGACCCGCTTCCGCGGGGCGACCTCGCTCGCGAGCATCGCCAACGAGTACGGTTCGAGCCCGACCGAGCAGCCGGCGCTCCAGATACGGAAGGCTCGATCCTCGGGAAGCCGATCCCCGGCGAGCCGATCGCCGAGTCGATTCCACGACTCGGGATCCCGGAAGAACATGCTCACGTTGATCGTCAGCATGTTCCGAAGCTCGGCGAGGAGCTCCGGCCGATGACGGCAAGCGATCAGCAGGGCGTCCGCGTCGGCCACGCCGTGGCTCGTCGCAAAACCGTTGACCCGGCGCCACATCTGGGCCGGACGGTATTGGTCGAGGTCGATTCCCAGGAGCGTGCGAAGGCCGCGGGCAAGCCTGGCGTACCCGTCCGGATCGACCTGCGCCGGCGGTCGGAGGGTGGCGGCCGGTGTCGTCAAGCTGACTTCGGGTAGGCGAGAGCGGGCGCAGCAAGGCGGTCGACATCGACCACCAGGGCGACCCCGCCATCGGCAAGGATGGTCGCGCCCACGACGCCGGTCGGCTGGTCGCCCGGCAGGCCGAGCGACTTGACCACGATCTCCTCGGTCCCCAGGAACGCATCGACCTCGAGGGCGAGCTCCGCGCCCTGGCTCCCGACGAGGACGGCCCGGACGAACGCACCGGTCTCGATCTCAGGCCGCGGATCTCCCATCGCAGCGCCAAGCCGTTGGAGCGGCACCACCCCGCGGGCCAGGCTGAGCACCGGCGCGGACGCGACCGTCTGGATCTTGGCGCGCGGCAGCCGCAGGGTCTCGAGGACCGACCGCAGCGGGATCGCGCAGACCCGCCGTCCCGATCGCACCAGCAGCGCTTCGATGATCGCGAGCGTGAGTGGGAGGGACATCGTGATGGTCGTCCCGACACCGAGGGTCGAACGGATCGCGACCGTACCGCCCAACCGCTCGACGTTGGTTCGCACCACGTCCATCCCCACGCCTCGCCCGGACACGGTGCTCACCTCCCGGGCCGTCGAGAAGCCGGGCAGGAAGATCAGCCGGAGCCTCTGGGCATCGGTCATGGCAACCACGCTCACGCGATCGATGAGGCCCCGCTCCACGGCGGCGCTGGAGATGGCCAGGGGATCCATCCCTCGTCCGTCGTCGGTGACCTCCACGACGACGCGCCCGTCGGCATGGTGCGCGGCCACCCGGATCGCGCTGCGTTCGGGCTTGCCGGCTGCGATGCGATCCACGCTCGACTCGAGTCCGTGATCGAGCGCGTTCCGAACGAGATGCCCGATCGGATCGCCGATCTCCTCGAGCAGGGCGCGATCGAGCTCGGTTTCCTGGCCGTCGAGCGTCAGGTCGACGTCCTTGCCGAGCTGCGCGGAGAGGTCGCGCACGAGTCGCGGAAACCGGCTGAAGACGGTTTCGATCGGCAACATCCGGAGCTGGGTGACGCGGGCCTGGAGACGATCGACGATCTGGGCGAAGTGGCGAGCGCCGTCCTCCGCCTCGGTGGCCAGGAGGTCCTCCCCGAGTCGGCCCGCAAGAAGATTCGCCTGGCGTCGGAGACGTGTCTTCTGGACGATCAGCTCGCCCACGAGGTTCATCAGGTCGTCGAGCTGTCCGACCTCGATGCGGATCGTGTGGGCTGCCGTGCGGCGGTTCGCCGGCGCGTCGGGGCCAGCCGTGCCGACGAGGTCGGTCCAAACCGGAACGCCCTCGTCATCGAGCTGTTCGACCTGGGCCTGAATCACATCGTCCATCACCCGCAGCCGTGCGAGCAGGCCCCCGAGATCGTCCGCACTGCCCTGCAGCATCATCGACACGACGGAGCCATCGGTGCCCGCCTCGATCTCCTCGACAGAGGGAACGCTGGCGAGCAGGCGCCCGGTCTCGGTAGCAGCCATCACGCCCTGGAGCTGCCGAGCGCCCGCCCATGCGGAGCCAGGATCCACCGCGAACGTGATGATGGTACGCGGCCCCTCGGGGGCACGGGACGCATCCAGCAGCCGAGCGAGCACATCGGCATCGACGGCCCCGATCGCCACGGCGGCGCCGCCGATCGATCGAGCCTCCTCTGCCGCGTCCTCGCCGAGGGTGGCGGCCAGCCGGTCAACGATCCCGCGCGCGAGCGGTGAGGGGGCATCGGTGAGCGTGTGGCCGGCGACAACCTCGTCGACGAGGACGCGCAGCACGTCCACCGTTGGCAGCAGCAGGTCGTTGAATGCGCTGAGGTCCCGAAGGAGCCCGCTGCGCAGGGCTCCGAAGACCTCTTCGAGGGCGTGGGTCAGCTCGGCCATCCGGCTGTGGCCGATCGTGGCGGCCGACCCCTTGAGGGTGTGTGCCGCGCGAAAGATCTCGGCGAGCGTGACGTCGTCCGCAGCGCTTTGCTCGAGATCCAGGAGCCCGTGCTCGATCCGTTCGATCTGCTCCACCGCCTCGGCGACGTAGACGAGGTCATCCCCGGGCTCCAGATCGAAGGCGAGGTTCATGTTGCGCGATCGGTCCTGCCGGCCGGGCGGGCTAGGCCGATGCTCCCGGAGCGGCCGAGTCGGTGACCGTCGGCAGCGTCGTGCCCACGAGGCGCTCGAGATCGAGCACGAGCACCAGCCCGTCCGACGCTCGTGCGATGCCCGTCAGGTGCTCGGTCGCCGCGCTGGCCGTCAAGGTCGGGGTTGGCTCGATGGCGGTCGCCGCGATGCGAACGACCTCGTTGACGGCGTCGACCACGAGACCGAGCTGCGCTCCGCCGGCCTCGGCCACCACGATTCGGCTGCGTCGCGTTGGAGGGGCGTCCGGCAGACCGAATTGCCGGCGCAAGTCCATGACAGGCACGACCCGGCCGCGCAGATTGATGACCCCACTGAACGATCGATCGGCGCCCGGCAGGGCGGTGATCGCGGTCAATCGGATGATCTCGCGGACCCGACCGACTTCGATGCCATACCGCTCATCGGCGACCACGCAAACGACGAACTGGATGTCGGACTCGGTCGTCGAGCCGGATGCTTCGGATGCGGATGCGGATGCCATGCTCAGGTATCGGCCGGGACGGCGGTTTTCTGTAGGGCCTGATCCGCGCCCGGCGACCAGTCCTCGCCGATCGATCCCGTCCACTCGACGATCGCTGCCGCGATCTCGTCGAGCGGCAGGATCCGATCGGCCACGCCCGATTCCGCGACGGCGCGGGGCATGCCGTAGACCGCGGCCGTGGCCTCGTCCTGGGCGATGACAGCACCCCCATTCGCGCTCGTCGCCAAGGCGCCGGCGGTTCCGTCCCGGCCCATGCCCGTGAGGACGACGGACAGCAGCCGGGGGCCCCAGACCGGCGCAGCAGCCAGTAGTGTGACGTCGGCGGCCGGGCGGAGGCCGCTGATGCGTGGCGAGTCATCCAGTGTCACATGGCCCGTCCCGTCCACGAGGAGGTGCCGATCGCCGGGTGCCACGAGGACCAGCCCATCCACCAGTTGGATCCCGGAGGACGCCTCGTGGACCGGCAACGGGCCGAGCCGATCGAGTCGTTCGGCAAGCGCCGCCGTGAACCCGGTGAGCATGTGTTGGACGACCACCACGCCCGACCCGAGATCGCCCGGCAATCGGCTCAGGAGCGTATCGAGCGCACGAGGACCGCCAGTCGACGCCGCCACGACTACGAGCCCCCGGGCGCGCCGGCCGGTCCGGCCGAGCCGACCGGCCGGTGGGCGGATGATCCCGCGCCGTTCCGGCGAAGCCGACCTGCTCGTTGGCGTCGCGAGGGCCCGCGTCCGCGGGACGAGCGCTGCCGCTCGGATCTTGGCCAGGAGGTCGTCGACGAACGGATTCGGGCCGTTGCCCCATGCCGTATCCGGCTTTGCGATCGCATCGATCGCCCCGGCCTGGAGGGCGTCCATCGTCACCTCCGCCCCGGCCCTCGTCGCGCGGCTGAGCATCACCACGCGGGTGGGCCGTTCGCCAAGCAGGACACGGAGCGTCGCCAGACCATCGAGCTCGGGCATCTCGACGTCGAGGGTGACCACGTCGGGGTCAAGCCGGCGGGCCGCCTCGATCGCCTCGCGTCCATCGGACGCCACGCCGACGAGCTCCATCCCGGCCGTCCGGCCGATGACACGGCCAAGAACCATCCGGAAGACAGCCGAGTCGTCGACGACCAGGATGCGGATCGGCGCGCTCATCGGGCGCCGATCCGTCCGAGGAGGAGATCGTTGCCCATGGCCTACTGCAGGAGACGGCCGACGGCCCGGAGGAACGGGTCGGCCGCGAACGGCTTGACCAGGAACTCGCGCGCGCCACGGCGGATCGCGTCCATGACGACCGACTGTTGGCCGATCGCGGTGAGCATGGCGACCTTGGCCGAGGGGTCGAGCATCCTGATCTGGTCGAGCGCCTCGAGGCCGTCCATCTCGGGCATCGTGATGTCCATCAGGACGGCATCGGGTTGCTCTCGGACATAGGCGTCGACCGCGGCCTGTCCGGTCGCTGCCTCGAGTACCTCGTGGCCGGCTGCCTGAAGGAGCCGCGCGGTCCGCAGCCGGACGAATGCCGAATCATCCACGACAAGGATCTTTGCCATCAGCCTGCTCCAAATTCTGGTTCGTACTGCCTAGAGGATCGATGTGCCATGGATCGTCCTGATGGCGAGTCGGCCGGTCCCGAGGTCCAGCTCGAGTGAACGTCCGATTGCCCCGCCGAGGTCCTGGGCGGTCAGCCTGAGTCCGGCGGCCCTGAGAGCGTGGCCGAGGGCGGACACGTTGCGCCGCCCGACCTCGAGGCTGCCGCTCACGCCGGGGAACATCGCCGCACCGCCAGCTGCCGTGAACCGGGAGCGGCGCGGCGATGCGCCCGCATCGGACAGCGCCTTGAGGAACCAGGGCAGCCCCGTGTCCACGTATTTGGCCGGGTTCCCGGCTCGCGTACCGGACGGCAGCATGAAATGAGCCAGCCCACCGACGTGCGTCACGGGATCCCAGGCGGCCAGTCCGACGCACGACCCGAGGCCCAACGCGGTGAGTCGTGCTCCGGAAGCATCGACAATGGCCTCCCCGATTCCGACGCTCCGCGCGAATCGGATCGCTCGCGTCGCTGCCGCGGCCTGGATCATCGGTCGGCGGCAGGGACGACGAGCAGAACGCCCGTTGCGTCCCGAGCGTCCTGGGAAAACCTGGTCCGCGCTGCGAAGACCATCTCGTCGGGACTGACGACGTCGCTGACGATTGCGTCCAGGACGGCACTCGCCATGTCCTGTACGGAGACCGGAACCGCAGGATGGATCGCCTCGCCGAGGTGGTCACCAAGCCGACTCAGCACGGCCGAGACCGCGACGTTTCCAACCTCCTCGAATGCCGAACGCTCGAGGTCGGTCAGATTCGCCCTGACGCCCGCGGATCCGTCGTCGGTCCCGTCGACCAGGTCGCCAAGGACGATCCTAGCCAGTTTCCGGGCGTCCTCGACCGGCAGCATCAGGATCGCGTGGCCACTCAGGCTGCCGGAAAACCCGACGTAGACTGCTACGACCGCGACTTCAGGCCCTCCCGCGCTGACGAGAACGTCCGTGGTCGTGAGCCGGCGAACCTCTGACGTTTGGACGTGGAGGTGGCCGCCCGACATCGCCTCGCAGCTCGAGGCGGCGTCCACCAGTCCACCGGCAAAGGCAGCAAGCAGCGCCGGGTCTTCGAGTGGGTCGCGGAGGCCGATCGACACGGGAACCTCAGGCAGGGACTGGCTGCCGTAGCCCGGCGCGCCAGCTCGATGGAGGTATCGGCTGCATCGGCAGCCACCTGAAGAGCCGCGTCCTGACGTGGTGCGGCCTGCAACTCAGCTGGTTCGGGCGATCATGGCCAGGGTGGCGTCGACCGTCATTCCGTTGGCGTCCGCCGCCCGCTTCGTGAGCGGGGCGGTATGGAAGAGGACGCAGCAACGGCCGGGCTCCGGGGCGAGCTCGACGGTGGCCGTCGATCCCAGGCCGTCCACGACCCCCTCCGCCCAGGCGAGGTTCATCCCGCAGGTCAGGTCCCGATGGTCGGAGGCAAGCGCACGGTACGGGCAGTTGTGGAGGCAGACCGTTCCGGTCGACGCGTCGACCTCGGGTTCGTAGCCCGCGCCATCGAGGAGTTCGAGAAGCGTCGTGAGCGATCGGCGGCGGCTCGGTCGCGCCCCCGCCTTCCGTCGTGCGTCGATCCCGGCGGCCGCGCCCCGCTCGTGGGCGACGGCGGTGACCGCTTCGGTCACCGATGCCCCGTCCAGCCGATCGAGCGCCGTTGCCATGAGGTCCGCCGCGAGGTCGTAGTGGCGGGCCGGGATGGAGATCGCGAGATCCCAGGCGGCTCGCCGGTAGAGCTTGGCCGGACGACCGGCGCCGGGCCCGCTCCGGCCGCCAAGGCGCCGGTACTCCGTTTCGAGCAGGCCTCCGTCGACGAGTCGGTCGAGGTGAAAGGCGGCCAGCTCGCGGCTGACCCCGACCGCCTTTGCGAGATGGTCGCGACCGACCGGCTCGTGGCTGGCGCTGACCAGGTCGTAGAGGCGCCTGCGGTTGGGCTCGTCGAGCAGCGCGATCGCCTCGATCGGATCGTCGCCTGGCGGCTGCTTCGTCATGCTCGTACTCTAACAGAAAGCTTGATTATGAAAAGACTTGACAGGCGATGTGCCGTCTGTAACGATAAGGCACACTTCCGTTAGAACCGGAACGACCCGGCAGCCGTACCGCATGGTGGGGCCGCCGGTCGGGTCTCGTCCGCACCGCCGCCGGCGGTGTCCGAGCAATCAGCAGGGAGAGCCGTGATGGCTACATCGAAAGAACCGGTCCGACTCGCGCTCCGCAAGCTGTGGTCCGATCACGTGATCTGGACGCGCGAATACATCGTCGCCGCCGTGGCCGGCACGCCCGATGCCGACGCTGCGGCCGGGCGGCTGCTCAGGAACCAGGAAGACATCGGCGCGGCCATCGCCGGCTACTACGGCCAGGCGGCCGGCGATCGGCTGACCACGCTGCTCAAGGAGCACATCCTGATCGCGGTCGACCTCGTGGCGGCGGCCAAGGCGGGCGACCAGGCGGCGTTCGCGGCCCACGACGGACGCTGGACGGCCAACATCGAGTCGATCGCCGCCTTCCTCGCGGGCGCCAACCCGAACTGGCCCGAGAAGGACGTCCTCGACCTGCTGGCCCTGCACCTGAAGCTGACCAAGGATGAGGCCGTCGCCCGGATCGGTGGCGACTGGGCGGCCGACGTCAAGGCGTTCGACGACATCTTCACCGAGATCATGGTCGTCGCAGATGTCCTGCACGACGGGATCGTCGCCCAGTTCCCCGATCGCTTCGCAACACCGGCATGATGGCGCTCGAGATCACGGAGGCGTCGCCCGAGAGGGCGACCCTCCCGATCGGAGCCGAAGGCCCGCCGTTCGAGGGCCTGCTGGGTACCGATGGCCGTCGCCACGGCTTGTCGACCTTCGCCGATCGAGACGCCCTGGTGCTGATCTTCTCGTCGAACCGCTGCCCCACGGCCAAGGCGTATGTCGAGCGGATGAACGCCCTCCAGGCTGAGCTCGGTTCCCGAGGCGTCCAGCTCGTGGCCATCAATTCCAACGATCCGCACCTGTATCCCGATGAAAGCTACGCCCGGATGGTCGAACGCGCCGCCGAGGACAGCTACACGTTTCCGTACCTGGCCGACTTGGGCCAGCGGGTCGCCAAGGCGTACGGCGCCACGTGTACCTTCCACGTCTTCGTGCTCGACCGCGGACGGCGGCTCCGCTACCAAGGGCGTTTCGACAACTCGCGGATCGAGGCGCGTGTCACGAGTCACGATCTTCGGAACGCCCTGGACGACCTCCTCGCGGAGCGGGACGTCCGGGTCGAGGTGACCCGTCCCTTCGGCTGCAGCCTCGACTTCATCTGAACCGGCAGCCAACGGCATGCGTTCGGTCGCAGGGACGTGGCGCGCTCGCGCAGCACACGGGGTCGATCTGGCCGCGGCGGCGAGTGCGTCGCCGCAGCCGGTGGTGTGGACGGTCGTCGCCGGAGCCTGGCTCATCGCCATCGTCACATCGGCGACGGGCACCGCGGGCCTGCTGCACCATCACGCGCTGATCGAAGGCGGCACGCCCCCGTGGATCGGCGTTCCCGCCTTCCTGCTCGGCTGGTACGTGATGCTTGCGGCGATGATGCTGCCGGCAAGCCTGCCGACCTTCCGCGGCGCGAATGCGTCGATCAGGAGGCTGCCCCGGCCACGAATCGGCCGGGCGGCGTTCGCGGTCGCTTTCGCGGTCGTCTGGACGGCCTTCGGCCTGCTCGCGCTCGCGGGTGACCTGGCCCTCCATCGCGCCGCCGACGCGACGCCTTGGCTGGCCGCCCGGCCGTGGCTCATCCAGGCGAGCGTCCTGTCGTTGGCCGGTGCCTATCAGTTCGCACCGCTCAAACGGCGCAGCCTGGCCGTGTGCCGTCACCCGGTCGGTCCACGATCGCCCGACGCGCAGCTGCGTCGCGGCGCCCTCCAGCGGGGCCTGGACGACGGCGTGGCCTGTCTCGGTAGCTCCTGGGCGCTGATGCTGCTCATGTTCGCCGAGGGCTTCGCCAACCTGTGGTGGATGGTGGCACTCACGGCGCTGATGGTCTACGAAGCGAACGGACGGCATGGAGAGCGGGCGGCTTCGGTGGCCGGAATCGTCCTGCTGCTGGCAGGCCTGACGGCGCTGTCGACACCCCTCCTGTGAGGCGCGGGCGACCGGTCCGCGTTCAGCTGGGCGCCGGGGCCCGTGTCGCTCGGATGATCGGCTCGATCAGCTCGGACAACGGCGTACCGCTCGTCTGCGCCAGCTCGTAGCGGACGCGCGTGATCGGCTTGTTCAGCTTGACCAGTCGCGTGAT
>Ga0326597_10008628_pt1 | contig 13728 bp, 12 predicted proteins | sample RVTome_12_FD_203789 | JGI IMG/M metagenome (GOLD analysis project Ga0326597, IMG submission 203789) | Soil microbial communities from uranium-contaminated site in the Upper Colorado River Basin, Wyoming, United States - RVT100D185 | ecosystem: Environmental > Terrestrial > Soil > Contaminated >... | reverse complement strand
TCCACTCGCGCTCGACGCGGTGCAGGGAGCCGGCCTCCATGTCGTGCTCGGTCTCCCCGATCTTCACCGTCGCTCCCTGCGCCCACGCGGGCACGCGCAGCACGAGGGGGAACCGGACGGGCCGCTCGACCCGGACCGTGATCTCGAGCCAGTCGCGAAACGGGTAGTCGGTTTCGACGCCCAGCGTCACCGGGACGCCGCGGGCCGTCGTCGCGACACGGCAGGGCGCGTGGACCGCGGCCACCAGTCCCTCGTCCGGCGTCCTCATCCAGAGGTGGGCGGCGAGCTTCGGCCAGCCCTGGTGCATGTTCGAGGTGCAGCAGCCGTAGTTGGGCTCGAGGCCGAAGAGGTTCGACTCCGGCCCGTTGGTCGACCACAGCTGCTCGGGGTTGTCGGTGCACTGGACCTGGTTCACCTGCTGGTCGTACTGGTGCGACCACATGTCGGGGGCCATCGTGGCGGGCAGGGCGTTCCAGGCGACGCGCTCGAGCCGGTCGGCGAAGACGGGGTCGCCGAACACCGAGAACAGATGCTCGAGCGAGTACATGAACTCGACGACCGCGCACAGCTCCGTGCCCTGGAGCGGGTTGCGGCCCGAGAGGCATTCGTCGCCCCCCCACATCCCGTTCACCTGGCCGTGGTGCCGGTCCAGGATCTCGATCATGCGCGTGGCAAAGGCCCGATCTGCGGGCCGCTCGTCCAGGCGCCAGGAGAGGGCGGACGCCTTGGTGGCCATCGCCGTGTTGACGACGTGCTTCGTCCACTTCCACCGCCCGCGCCGCGGAGTGGGCAGGGTCACGTCCTCGGTCCGGTAGAGGGCCTCGAAGTCCACTCCCTGGGCCCGCAGCTTGCGGGCGAGGTCGAGCAGCCAGGGCTCACCGGTGCGCTCCCAGACGTAGAAGGCGGAGACGAGGCCCTCGTACCAGCGGAAGCGCCCCCAGTCGAACAGCGGCGTGCGGTCGAGGCCGTCGTGGAGCGCGCGCAGGCTCCGGCGCACGGCGGCGAGAACTCGTGCGTCGCCCGTCAGCTCGTGGTACTGCACGAGCGCCTTGTTGACGAGGAGGATCGCCCAGTGGTCGTAGGCCTTCGCCCCCGCGTCCGCGGGGTAGGGTCCGTACCAGCCGTCCGCCCGCTGGCGGGTCACGATCTGGTCGACGTGGCGGTTGAGGCGCGCCTTCAGGGGCTCCCGGTCGAGCATCCACGCGAGCGGGATCGCCCCGTCGAGCCAGTAGGGTGCGCGCTCCCACCCCTCGGCCGCTCCGCCGAACCACTGGCTCAGGGCGACATCGGGCCAGAACTCGTCGAGATGACCGGTCAGGCCATCGGCCTGTATGCCGAGCTGGCGGGCGAGCCACCCCGCCGGCCGAACCGCCCCGAGGGGAAGGGGCCGAAACGCGGGCACCGCCAGGCCGTCCCTCCGGCCCTGGGCCATGCCGCTCGAGAGCGCGGTGGCGCTTGGCGCGGGGGCTGTCGCCAACAGCGCCCCCAGGCCGGCGGTGGACAAGAACTCGCGACGGTCGAGATCGGCCATAGCGCCCCTCCCTTGCTTGCGCAGAGAATACCTCGCGGAACAGAAGGAGGTTCATGTGCATGTCGCTCTCCGCCAGGCCGTCACGACCCTGTTTCTCGCGTCGCACGGATGCCCGCAGACGGGCGCCGGAGGCGCCGAGCCGACGCGGCTGTTCGACGCCCCGGAGCGGGTGTCGATCCGCGGCCACGAGGGCGACGCCATGGAGCCGTTTGTCACCCGGGATGGGCGCTTTCTCCTCTTCAACAACCGAAACGATCCGTCCGAGAACACGAATCTGCACCTGGCCGAGCGGGTCGATGACCTGACCTTCGATTACCGGGGAGAGCTCCCCGGGGTCAACACCGCGGCCCTGGAGGGCGTGCCCACGATGGACCGGGACGGCGCTTTCTATTTCGTGTCGCCCCGGAGCTACCGCGACACCTTGTCGACGATCTACCGGGGCACCTTCCGGAACGGGCGCATAGACGACGTGGCATTGGTGCCCGGCGTCTCCCCGCGGCAGGCCGGCATCGTCGATTTCGACGTCGAAGTGAGCCCGGACGGACACACGCTCTACGTTGCCGAGGGCCGCTTCGTCGCGGGCAACCCCCTTCCCCAGTCCGCCGACATCGTGGTCTTCGAGCGCCGAGAGTCAGGATTCGAGCGACGGCCCGACACGAAGCGGGTCATGCAGAACGTCAATACCGCGGACCTCGAGTACGCGGCCTGCATCTCGGCCGACGGACTCACGCTCTTCTTCACGCGCGCCGGCAAGACCATGGCCGGGAGCCCGGCGATTCTCGTGGCCGCGCGCAAGAGCAAGGACGCGGCGTTCGACGAGCCGCGTCACCTGGCTGCGATCGAGGGCTTCGTGGAAGCGCCCACTCTTTCGCCGGAAGAAAGGTCGCTCTACTTCCACAAGCGAGACGGTCGACGATTTGTCCTTTACCGTGTCACGCGGCGGTGAGGACGCGTTCGGCGCGGACCGAGCACCCTCCGGCGATCCCTGGTCTTGCCGGCTCACTCCCGACCGGCTCCGGGGCGCGCGTCCTGCTCGATGAGCCGCCTCGTCCTCCCCAGGTCCTCCCGACGGTCGCGGCGCGCGTTGGCCTGCCTACTCCCCGAGCAACTCGTCGAACGCGTCGAGGGGCAGAGCCGACAGGGAGGGAATGACGAGGTCCGCGTCGAGGCTCGGATAGTGGTCGGAGAGGATCCCCACCGAGCCCATGCCCGCCCGTCGCGCCCCCTCGAGGCCGGCGGGGGAGTCCTCGACCACGACGCAGCGCTCGGGGGCGACCCCGAGCCGCCGCGCCGCCGCGAGAAAGATGGCGGGGTCGGGCTTGCCCTCGTCGACTTCCTCGGCGGAGACGACCGCGTCGAGGTAGCGGTCGAAGCCGAGTGCCTCGATCGACACCGTGATGTTCCGGCGGGGGGCGGAGGAGGCCAGCGCCTGGAGCAGCCCCGCCTCGTGCAGGCGCGCCAGCCAGGGCAGCGCCCCGGGGACCGCCTCGAGGCCATGGTCGCGGACGAGGCCGCGGAAGCGCTCCTCCTTCGCGTCGGCGATCCGGAGAGACTCCTCGTCGCTCAGGGTGGCGCCGAAGATGCTCCGCAGGATGTGATCGTTCCGCTTCCCGAAGTAGTGGGCGAAGTCCTCGGGGGTGTGCTCCCGGCCGTGGGCGAGCAGCGTCTCCCGCCAGGCCCGGAAGTGGAGGCCGGCCGAGTCGATCAGCGTGCCGTCGAGGTCCCAGAGCACCCCCCGCGAGCCCCGTGTCTCGGCCATGGCCGGCCAGCCTACCAGATTGCGTTACACTCACCCCGGTGCGCCCGCGCGAGGGGCGGGGAGGTCTCTGACATGAAGGCTCGAAGCTCGTGGATGCTGGCGACGGCGGTGGCACTTCTTGGCGCGGCTTCCGCCGACGCGCAGGACCTCGAGGGACGCTTCACGCTCGCCATCGAGGGGGGCACCGACACCGAGATCACGGGCAACGTCCTCACCCAGACCGACGCCAGCTTCATCGGGCTGCCGGTCAGGATCAACACTCTCAGCTATCGCAAGAGCTTCAAGCCGAAGGTCCGGCGCCAGGTGCTCCTCGGATACGGGCTCAAGGCCAACCAGGAGATCGTCGTCAAGGGGACCTACTACAAGATCACCAACGAGGGCATCGCCGCCGGAACGATGCGAGCCGCCGACCTGTTCGCGTTCTTCACCGAGTACAAGGAGGTGGGTGGGGAGCTCGCCTACCGCTTCTACCTCGCCACCCGCACCCGGTTGAAGTCCTATCTCGGTCCCGTCGTCGGGCTGCGCCACATCGACGCCATGGGGGTCTCGCTCGAAGTCCCCGATCTGCGCATCAAGATCGCGAACATCCCCCTCTACCAGTCCTCCACGATTCCCGTGTTCGGGGCCGACATCGGGTTCGGGTTCGATGTCTCGGAGAACGTGTACGTCGGGCTCGAGACGGGCATCCGCTACCAGACGAAGCCGACCCAGGCGGACGGTCTGGTCGGCTTCGAGGTGATCGACGACGGGGGATCCCGGTGGTCCGCGCCGGTCGTGGTCCAGCTCGGCGTCCGCTTCTGAGGCGGTGGCCGGCGCCGCCTTTCGGGCGGGGGCCGAGGCGCGGCCGCCCGCGCCGCGGGGGAGGCCTCGTCCTCCTCGGGAGAGCGGCCCCCCGGCCCGGAGCCTGGGGATGAGCGGTGCGACGCGGATGCCCGCCCCGGCCACACGAGGGGCGGTCTCGCGCCGAGACGTCCTCGTCGCGGGGACGGCGGGTCTCGTCGCTCTCGCTCCGGGCTCCCCGCGTCCCGCCGGTGGCCGGGTGAGCCTGGACCTGCCCGGCTTCGTCGACCTCCAGGTCAACGGGTTCGTCGGCGTGGACTTCGGCGACACCCGCCTCACCGCCGACGACGTCGGGAAGGCGGCGGAGGCCATGGCCCGCACCGGAGTCACGCGGTTTCTCCCCACGCTCATCACCTCGCGGCGGGAGGACTTCGCGGCGTGCGCGCGAGTGCTCGTGCGCTCGGGTCACCCCGCGATCGCCGGCCTCCACATGGAGGGACCCTACATCTCGCCGCACGACGGCCCGCGCGGCGCCCACCCCCGCGAGCACGTGCGGGGAGCGGACGTCGAGGACTTCGAGCGGAGGCAGGACGCGGCCGAGGGCCGGATCGTGCTGGTGACGCTGGCCCCCGAGGTTCCCGGCGCCGCGGGTCTCATCGAGCACCTGGTGGGCCGGGGAGTGCGGGTGGCCATCGGTCACACTGCGGCGCCGCCAGACCGGCTCGCCGACGCGGTGCGGGCCGGCGCCTCGCTCTCGACCCACCTCGGCAACGGCTGTGCCCAGATGCTTCCGCGCCACCCCAACGTCATCTGGGAGCAGCTGGCCGCGGACGAGCTGCGGGCGAGCTTCATCGTGGACGGGCACCACCTGCCGCCGGCCACGGTGAAGGCGATGGTGCGGGCCAAGACGGAGGCCCGCAGCATCCTGGTCACCGACGCCGTCGCGGCGGCGGGGATGCCCCCCGGCGTCTACACGCTCGGGGGCCAGCAGGTGGAGCTCAGCGCCAGCGGCCGGGTGGCCGCCCCCGGCGCTCCCAACCTCGCGGGATCGGCGCTGCGCATGAACGTGGCCATCGGCAACACGGTGCGCTTCACGGGCCTGCCCCTCGAGACCGCCGTCGCCATGGCCTCTCGCCACCCCGCCGACTACATGGGCTTTCCCCCGGCCGGAGCCGTCCGGGCGGAGTGGGACGCGGAAGCCTGCGCCCTCACCGTCCTCGAGACACGGCCCAACGCGTCCTGAGCCATCGACGCTCGCCCGGGGCGCCGTTTCGAATGTTGACTTTTTCGTGAAGATTACATAGGTTGAACCCATGAGCGCCCAGCAGCCCCTCGACGCCTTCACCCGCTCCGAGTACAAGGCCGGCTTCGTCACCGACATCGAGCAGGAGACGATTCCCCCCGGCCTCAACGAGGACGTGGTTCGACTCATCTCCGCCAAGAAAGGCGAGCCGGAGTGGCTGACGCAGTGGCGTCTCAAGGCCTACCGGCACTGGCTCACGATGGACGAGCCCCGCTGGGCGCACGTGCACTATCCGGCGATCGACTACCAGTCGATCTCCTACTACGCGGCGCTCTTGCCGAAGAAGGACGCTCCGAAGAGCCTCGACGAGGTCGACCCGAAGCTGCTCGAAACGTACGAGAAGCTCGGGGTGCCGCTGCACGAGCGGGCGCGGCTCGCCGGGGTGGCGGTGGACGCCGTGTTCGACAGCGTTTCCGTTGCCACGACCTTCAAGGCGAAGCTGCAGGAGGCGGGAGTCATCTTCTGCTCGTTCTCCGAGGCGGTGAGGGAGCACCCGGAGCTCGTCCGCAAGTACCTCGGCACCGTGGTGCCCACCACCGACAACTTCTTCGCCGCCCTCAACTCGGCGGTGTTCTCCGACGGCTCGTTCGTCTTCGTGCCCAGGGGCGTGCGCTGCCCCATGGAGCTGTCGACCTACTTTCGGATCAACGCGTCCAACACCGGCCAGTTCGAACGCACGCTCATCGTGGCCGAGGAGGGCGCCTACGTCAGCTACCTCGAAGGCTGCACCGCGCCCATCCGCGACGAGAACCAGCTCCACGCCGCGGTCGTTGAGCTCGTGGCTCTCGACGACGCGCAGATCAAGTACTCGACCGTCCAGAACTGGTACCCCGGGGACAAGGACGGCAAGGGTGGGATCTTCAACTTCGTGACCAAGCGCGGCAAGTGTGCCGGGGTGAACTCGAAGATCTCGTGGACGCAGGTCGAGACGGGCTCCGCGATCACGTGGAAGTACCCCTCGTGCATCCTGCAGGGCGACAACTCGGTGGGGGAGTTCTACTCGGTGGCGGTCACGAACAACCGCCAGCAGGCCGACACCGGCACCAAGATGATCCACATCGGAAAGAACACCCGGAGCACCATCGTGTCCAAGGGCATCTCGGCCGGCCGGGGCCAGAACGCCTACCGCGGGCTCGTCCGCATCGGCCCCGGCGCCGAGGGCGCCCGCAACTACTCGCAGTGCGACTCGCTCCTGATCGGTCACGAGTGCGGGGCGCACACCTTCCCCTACATCGACGTGCGCAACTCGACCGCCCAGATGGAGCACGAAGCGTCCACGTCGAAGATCAGCGAGGACCAGCTGTTCTACTTCCGCTCCCGCGGGATCGGCAGCGAGGACGCCGTCAACATGATCGTCAACGGCTTCTGCAAGCAGGTCTTCCAGGAGCTGCCGATGGAGTTCGCGGTCGAGGCCCAGAAGCTCCTCGGAGTGAGCCTCGAGGGCAGCGTGGGCTAGGTCTCTGTCGGTCGCGCGCTTCGGGCACCGCGGCCCGTCCCATCGATCGCCCGGTGACCGAGGTCGCCTCAGCCGCGCGTCTTCTTCGACAGGCGCACGACCGATCCCCCCGCTCGGGGGAACACGAACGACAGGTGGTCGGTGAAGCACTTCATGTAGAAGAGCCCCCGGCCCCCGCCCCGGCAGAGGTTCTGCGGCTCGCGGGGGTCGGGCACCAGAGCGGGATCGAATCCGGGCCCGCGGTCGCGCACGTTGATGACGAGGCTGTCGTGGGTGAGGTGCAGTCCGATGCGGCAGGGGGCCCCGTCGGGTCCGTGACCGTGAGAAAGGGCGTTGACCACCGCCTCCCGCAACGCCACCCCGACGAAGACGGCCTCCTCGCTGTCGAGTCCTCCCGCGCGCCCCATCACGACCGCCAGCTCCTCGACGTGGTCGAGGGCGGCCTCCCCGCTCGGACCCGCCTCCAGCACGAACCGGGCAGACCAGGTTCCCCGGGCGTGGCGGCGGAAACGGCCCCGGCGGAGCGCCTCGGCGTCGATCTGACCCATCTCCGGCATCCATGATAAGTGACGAGCCCGGGGGTGGGGAGTTCCGTGCTCCCCATCACAAAAAGGCGCCCATCCGACGGTCGGGCGGGGGTGACGCGCTTCCCCGGGGATCCGCGAAGCCGGGGCCGCGCGATATACTCGCGACTCCGACGGGAGGGCGAGCGACTGTGGCTTCTTACAAGATCCGGATCAGCGACGGGAGCGAGATCGGGCCCATGGATCTCGCCGCACTCAAGACCTGGATTGCCCAGGGCCTCGTCGATGGCGACAGTCCCGTCATGCGTTCGGGCTCCCGCCAGTGGGTCGCGCTGCGCACGCTGTCGGAGTTCAAGGGCATCGTCGGCGGGCGCTCGGGGGGAAAGAAGAAGGGAAAGAAGAAGCAGGCGGAAGCGGAGGGCTCCGAGGAGCGCTGGGAGGACTCGGGCCCCGTGGCGCTCGACGGGCTCCGGGTTCGGGGCACGGGCGGCCTTCTCCTGCTCGTCGCCGCCGCGCTCGGGCTCCTGGCCTGGCGGCCGGAGCTGGCGCTGCCCGCCTTCGACGGCGCGCCTTGGCTCCAGATCGCTCTGGGCGCCTTCGCGGTCGGGCTCGCCCTTGTGCCCGGATGGGGTCTTGCCCGACGGATGGTGCGCGCGGTGTTGCTCCTGGCCGCCTTCGCCCTGTTCCCGGTGACCGGGATCCTGATCGCCCAGGGCGAACGGGGCGCGGCGCTCCTCGTCCTCGCCGCGGTCTGGATCCTCATCTCGGGACTCGTGGCGCTGCTCTCCCCGCGGCTGGGCTGGGGCGGTCTCGTTCTCGCGCTCCTGCCCGTCGTCGCCGGCGTGTACGGCGTCTATCGCTTCGGTCGTGCTCCCGAGAGCGAGGCGGTGCAGCAGGTGCGGGCCTGGGAGAGCCCCGATCGTCGTTTCACCGACGACGCGATGGGTGTCGTCCTCGACCTCCCCGATGGCTGGGTGGCGCTCAAGCCCGGGAACCCGCTCGTCGCCGCCCCAGAGACGGCACGGGTGACGCTCGCCCAGCCACGCCTCGAGGGTTACGGATACCTCACGGCCGAGCCCGCCCCCCGCGGGGTGGCGACTCCCGACCAGTATCTCGACGTGCTCACCGCCCGCCGCAAGGAGCAACGAGGGAGCCTGGAAGAGAAGGAGCGCGGCAATGCGGTCATCGGTTCGCTCACCGGCCGTCGACTCGACGCGACCTGGAAGGACCCGGACGACGACGCCGTTCAGCGGGATATGACCATTGCCGGCCAGGACGGCTGGATGAGCTTCGCGCTCGTCGCCTGGATGCCGGAGTCCAAGGCCTCGCGCCCGGGGGGGCTCGACGACCTCGCATCCGCCCTCAGCGCGCGGGGTCTCCTCGACGGTCGACTCAAGGCGGCGGTGCAAGCGGTCGTTTCGGAGGTGCCCCATCTCAGCGCTCCGGTGGCCGAGCAGCTGATGTCGCAGACCGAGGCACGCGTCCTCGAGCCCCCGCAGGCGTTTCGCCGCTCGGTGGCGGCGCTCGCGAGTCTCCTCCCCTCGCTCACCCCGGCGGAGACGCGCGAGATCTCGCGTCTGTCGACCGCGACCTATGCCGGCCTGCCCTGGGCGCAGCGCCGCGACCTGGCCGGCTACATCGACCGCGTGCGCAAGGGCGACACCACCGACCCCGCCGAGGACGCGGCGATGGCGGAGCTGATGAAGGCCGCCGAGATGCGTCTGTCGGCCGAGCAGCGCCTCCGCCTCCAGGCCTACTACGAGCGGGCGGTCCGGGTCGGCTCCTAGGGGGGGCTGTCCTCGTAACTGTGTGCCGCCGTGGGTGTTATGAACATTGACTTTTTCGTACTGATTCGCTATCGTTGAGCCGTGGCGCGCGGAGCCGACAGCCGGCTCCCCACCCCCACCTGGAGACGGAAGGCAAATTGGCAACCATGCTCGAGATCAGGAACCTCCGCGCGCGGGCCGGAGACAAGGACATCCTCCAGGGCCTCGACCTCTCGGTCGGGAAGGGCGAAGTGCACGCCATCATGGGACCCAACGGGTCGGGCAAGAGCACGCTCGCCCACGTCCTCGCCGGACGTCCCGGCTACGAGGTGACCGGGGGCAGCGTCTCGTACCGCGGCCAGGACCTTCTCGCCCTCTCGCCGGAGGAGCGCGCCCGCGAGGGGGTATTCCTCGCCTTCCAGTACCCGGTCGAGATTCCCGGCGTGAGCAACGTCTACTTCCTCAAGGCGGCGCTCAACGCGATGCGGGTGCACCGCGGTGAGCCCGAGCTCGACGCGCTCGACTTTCTCTCCCTCGTCAAGGAGAAGGCGAAGCTCGTCGAGATGGACGAGGCGCTGGTCAAGCGCCCGGTCAACGTGGGGTTCTCGGGGGGCGAGAAGAAGCGCAACGAGATCTTCCAGATGGCCGTCCTCGAGCCGAGCCTCGCCGTTCTCGACGAGACCGACTCCGGCCTCGACATCGACGCGCTGCGCATCGTGGCGAGCGGTGTCAACCGCCTGCGCGGCGACGAGCGGGCCATGATCGTGGTGACGCACTACCAGCGGCTGCTCAACTACATCGTCCCCGACTTCGTGCACGTCCTCGTCGACGGCCGCATCGTGCGCTCCGGGGGCAAGGAGATGGCGCACGAGCTCGAGGAGAAGGGCTACGTCTGGCTCGAGAAGGAGCCGGCGGCGAGCGGAGCCTCTTCGTGACCTCCGTCGCCGCCGAGACGGACGTCCTCCGCCAGGCCTTCGCGCGCCTCGAGGAAGGACGGGCGGAGCCGTCGTGGCTCCGTGACGCGCGGGCCCGAGCGATGGGACGGTTCGTCGAGCGCGGGTTCCCCTCTCCTCGCGACGAAGCCTGGAGGCACACCCCGATCGGACCGATCGTGCGCACGCGCTGGGAGCCCGCCGAAGGCTCTCCCCGACTGTCGCGACCGGAGCTTCGGGCGCTCATCCCCGGGGGATTCCGGGGCGCCGAGGCCGTCATGGTGGGAGGCCGGCTGTCGAACGAGCTCTCCCGCCTCGACAGCGGCCAGGCGGGAGTCGCCGTCCGGAGCCTCGCCGACGTGATCGGACGGGAGCCCGGCCTCGTCGAGCCGCACCTGGGCCGCCTGACCGACGGGGAAGCGAGCGTCTTCGCCGATCTCAACACCGCTTTCGCCACCGACGGGGTCGTCGTTGTCGTCGATTCCGGGGTGGTCGTGGCCGAGCCGATCCACGTGGTGCACCTCGCGGCCCCCGGCTCCGACTCACCCGAGGTCTCGTTCCCGCGCGTCCTGGTGCTTGCCGGCCGGGGCAGCCAGTGCCGGGTCGTCGAGACCTACACCGGGAACGCCGAGGGCAGCCACCTGACGCTCGCCGTGACCGAGGTCGAGGTGGCCGACAACGCGCTCGTCGATCACTACCGGCTCCAGCGCGAGAGCGCGCAGGCCTTCCACGTGGGGACTCTCGCCGCCCGGCTCGGGCGCGACTCTCGATTCGCCAACCGCTCCTTCAACCTCGGCGCCGCCGTCTCTCGCACCGACATTGAGGTGCGATTCGAGGGGGAGGGGGGCGACTGCGCCCTCGACGGGCTCTTCATGGTGGACGGGGAGCGCACGAGCGACACCCACACCCGCATCGACCACGCCCGGCCGCACTGCTCGAGCCGTGAGCTGTACAAGGGGGTCCTCGACGGAGGGTCCCGCGGCGTCTTCCACGGGGTCGTGCTCGTCCGGCCCGGGGCGCAGAAGACCGACGCCGTGCAGATGAACCGCAACCTCCTGCTCTCGCGCCGGGCCCTCGTCCACTCCGTTCCCCAGCTCGAGATCCTGGCCGACGACGTGAAGTGCCGCCACGGCTCGACGACCGGGCAGATCGACCCCGCCGCGCTGTTCTACCTTCGCTCCCGGGGGCTCGACGAGGCCGAAGCGCGCAGCCTCCTGACATGGGCCTTCGCGAGCGATCTCGTCGACGGCCTCGAGGTCGAGCCGCTGCGCAAGGCGCTCTTGGGCCACATCCAGGAGTACCTGTCGGGATCGGGCATCGTGCGCGAGGTGCTGGCGTGAGCACTCCCGCGCGCGAGGCGCACACGTCCGTCCCCCTCGACGTCGAGGCCGTGCGTCGCCAGTTCCCCATCCTTGAGACGAAAGTGCACGGCAAGCCCCTCGTCTACCTCGACAGCGCGGCCAGCGCCCAGAAGCCGAGGGCGGTGATCGACGCCGAGAGCGGCGTCTACGAGCGGTACTACTCGAACATCCACCGCGGCGTACACCAGCTCTCCGTGCTCGCGACCGATGCGTACGAGACGGCCCGCGCTCGGGCGCAGAGCTTCCTCGGAGCGAACGAGAAGCGGGAGATCGTGTTCCTCCGGGGCACCACCGAGGCCATCAACCTCGTCGCCCAGTCCTGGGGGCGCAGCCACGTGTCGGCCGGGGACGAGATCCTGATCACCGGCCTCGAGCATCACTCGAACATCGTTCCCTGGCAGATGCTGTGCGAGGAAAGGCAGTCGTCCCTGCGGGTGGCGCCGATCGACGACCGGGGCGAGGTGGACCTCGACGCCTTCGAGCGCTTCCTCTCGCCGCGCACGCGCCTCGTCTCCCTCTCGCACGTCTCCAACGCGCTGGGCACCGTGAACCCCGTCGAGCGCATGACCGAGCTCGCCCACGCGGCGGGGGCGGTGGTGATGATCGACGGCGCCCAGGCCGCGCCCCACGTCCCGATCGACGTGCAGCGGATCGGCTGCGACTTCTACGCCTTCTCGGGTCACAAGGTGTACGGGCCCTCCGGGATCGGCGTTCTCTACGGCCGCGCCGCCCTCCTCGCCGCCATGCCCCCCTGGCAGGGGGGCGGGGACATGATCGCCTCGGTCACCTTCGAGAAGTCGACCTGGAACGAGATCCCGTTCAAGTTCGAAGCGGGCACGCCGAACGTGGCGGGAGGCATCGCCCTCGGCGCCGCCCTCGAGTGGGTCGGTGAGCTCGGGGTCGAGGCGGTCGCCGCCCACGAGGACGAGTTGCTCCGCTACGGGACCCGGCTCCTCTCGGAGGTCCCGGGGGTGCGCCTCGTCGGCACCGCCCGTCACAAGGCCGGCGTCCTCTCCTTCGTCCTCGACGGCGTGCACCCCCACGACATCGGGACCGTGCTCGACTACGAGGGCGTGGCGATCCGGACCGGCCACCACTGCGCCCAGCCGGTGATGGACCGCTACGGTCTGCCGGCAACGGCCCGGGCCTCGCTCGCGTGCTTCAACAACCACGCCGACCTCGACGCCCTCGTGGCGGGCCTGCGTCGGGTCCGGGAGATGTTCCGGTGAGCGACGACCTGCGCGAGCTGTATCAGGAAGTCATCGTCGACCACAGCAAGCACCCGCACAACTTCCGCGGCATGCCCGAAGCGAACCGCCAGGCGAACGGCCACAACCCGCTGTGCGGCGACCGCGCCACGGTGTTCCTGCACGTCGAGGACGGGAGCATTCGGGACGTGAGCTTCCAGGGTGCGGGGTGCTCGATCTCGACGGCATCGGCGTCGATGATGACCGACGCGCTGCGAGGGAAGACGGTCGAGGACGCCCGGGCCCTCTTCGAGCGATTCCACGAACTCGTCACCGGCGAGCCGGCAAAGGCGGAACGAGCCGCGACCGAGCTGGGCAAGCTCGCCGTCTTCGCCGGGGTGTCCGAGTTCCCGGTGCGGGTCAAGTGCGCCTCCCTGGCGTGGCACACGATGAAGGCCGCCCTCGAGGGCGGCGAGAAGGCGACGACGGAGTAGCGGCATGGCCACGCGCGAAGCCCGCACGCTGTCCCGCGACGTCGAGGTGGCCGCCATTCCGTACGGCGACCAGATCACGCTGACCGCCGGGACCACCGTCTACATCACGCAGGCCCTCGGCGGCTCGTATACGGCGATGACCGACCACGGGTACCTGGTCCGGATCGAGGGCAGCGATGCCGACGCCATCGGCGAGCAGCCCACGAAGCCGATCTCCCCGGAGGAGGTGTCGGGTCGAAGCCTGCGCGAGCTCGCGTGGGACCAGCTCAAGACCTGCTTCGATCCCGAGATCCCGGTCAACATCGTGGACCTGGGTCTCGTCTACAAGTGCGAGGTCGAGCCGCTCCCCGAAGAGGGCGACAAGGTCACGGTCCAGTTCACGCTCACCGCGCCGGGGTGCGGAATGGGGGACTTCCTGCGCCAGGACGTGCAGCAGAAGCTGCTGGCCATCCCCGGCGTCAAGGAGGCCGAGGTCGACGTCGTGCTCGACCCGCCCTGGGACCAGAGCATGATGTCCGACGTCGCCCGTCTCCAGCTGGGGTTGATGTAGCCATGAAGCTGAGCTCACAGGAAGAGTACGGACTGCGCTGCCTGCTGCAGATCGCGCGCGCGGGCGAAGGAGCGAGCCTCACGAT
>Ga0326597_10008626_pt1 | contig 13731 bp, 13 predicted proteins | sample RVTome_12_FD_203789 | JGI IMG/M metagenome (GOLD analysis project Ga0326597, IMG submission 203789) | Soil microbial communities from uranium-contaminated site in the Upper Colorado River Basin, Wyoming, United States - RVT100D185 | ecosystem: Environmental > Terrestrial > Soil > Contaminated >... | reverse complement strand
AGGGAGATCGCGGCTCGCTCGGGCAGAGCGCCGCGAGTACCGGAGATGTTGGCCACGCCGGTCTTCCTCCTGCGATGCAAAAAGAGGACGACGCTGGAAGCTGTTCAGAGCCAATGCAATCGCCGTGCCAAGACGGGAGACGGCGCTCCGGCGCGCGGGAGTACGCTCGCGGCCGCCGCTTCGACGATCGATGCCTGCCGTGGCATGGCTCCTGCTTTTTGGCCTCACGAGCGTGCAGTTCATGAGGGCCTGACCGAAGATCCTGGCCATTTCGCCAGACCTCGGGTCCGTGCGAAGAACGTGATGTCAGCGACGTCAAAGTAGCTTGACGATCCGCGGTGCAGCGGGCAGATTACTGCTCGCTTTTGGGTTGGATCGCCCGATGGAACGAGTGTGTGCCCTGCCACGGATGGCAAGAACACGCCCCCGCATCGTTCAGTGAGCGGGCGGCGTGTTGGCGTGTGAAGACGCGATGATAGGGAAGGCCGTCGAGCTCTCGGCCAGCCTCCGGTCTCGGCTTCCAGCGTTACTCCGGTGGCGGCTCTGCAAGACGGCCTTCCCAGTCTCCGGCCAGCCCTCTGCCCAAAATTCGTCCATGCATCTCATCCGGCGGACAGGCGTGCGTGTTCACGACTGAATGGCGCTCGACGAGCGTCGCAGTGCAGTGGAGCTTCCTACTTTCCTCAAGAGTATCTATCCGATTGCGAGATGCAATCCGATAACGGCGCAAGCTCCCGAGGGAGTTCCCTTGCTGGCCACGAATCCACTCTGAAGCCCTAAGCTGGCTCCGGCATGGGGCTTACACGGCTTCGCAACTGGCTAGAGAAAATCAGGCTTCCAGCACGGATTCCTTCAATCCACAAAGTTCGGATGTCGTGCTGCAGCCAACTCGCTCGGTCGAGCCCCGCAAGGGGGATCGAAGCGCCGAATCTCCACGCCCGCGGCGAGTTGGATCAGCTGGAAGCTCTCATGAAATCGCTCTCTGACGAGCAGCCTGCAGGCGGTGGCGCCGTGCGCTACCAATTCATCCCGGCCGACGAGCACAACCCCGCGATTCTCCATGTCGAATGGATCAGCAACTAATGACATCGAATGGCACACCAGACTTCAAATCCGAGGAACGTAGGCTCGATGCGCTGTTCTGGAAGCAGGGCATTCTCTTCGCGTGTGTACCCGTTCTAACGACGATCGTCGTCGTCATCCTGCTGCGCCTCCTGCGGAGTTTCGTCCCTGATCTGTTCCCTTGGGAAGGAACAGATCTTCTTTTGACGTCGGGCCTCTATGTCCTTGTTGTCATGTTCGGCTGGTACATGACCCGCCAACAGAAAATGATGATGAAGCTGCGCGACAACTTGCACGAAGCACGTTTCCGTGCGAAAGAGACGGAACAGCAATATCGCAGCCGTCTCATGGCGATCAGCGTTCTCAGTAGCGCCGTTGGCGACGAGAACGATCCACGCGTCGTATTCGACAAACTCGCACAATTGTGCATGGACATCTTCGGAAGTGACAAAGTTTCACTCATGCTCCTGGACGACAAGACACAGGAGTTGGTCGTTCGTGTCGCGCTCGGATTTCCAGAGGAACGCAACATTATCGGGTCCGGGCGTAAGGTTGGCGAGGGGATCGCCGGTTGGGTTGCACTGCATCGCGAGCCATTGCTCCTGGGTCGTGATGTCGATTTATCGATGTTCGAGGGGCGCGTCCCAGCGTCCCCCGGATTGCACTCCGCTATGGTGATCCCCCTCGTCGTCCGCGATCATGTGGCTGGCGTTCTCAGCGTGTCCAACGATGAGTCAGGCATCGACTATGATCTCGACGATCTCACGACTCTCCAGGTCTTCGCGGAAACTGCTGAGTACTGCATCCGCCACGCTGAAAATTCGGATTGGATGAGAGATCTAATCTCGAAACTGCAAGAGATCCGTGCCGAAGCAATCAGTGACAAGAAAAACGAAAAACCCGATTGGATGACCGTCTTGCCGTTCGAACCCGAGTACGCCGATGATGCCAAGACCCGGGAAGTGAAACTCCCGATCTAGGCCCATCGCTCTGTGATCGGGCTCCGCTCGGAGGCGCGCACGACCGACAAAGGCAGCTCCGATCGTCGAAGCTGCCTCTCGGCCCCCAGAACCAGAAGTCGTTGGGAAGGTCGCCGAGCTCTGCGCCAGGGGCCGGTATCGGCTTCCAGCGTTACTCCGGACCCAGACTCCGCAAGACGGCCTTCCCAGACCGGGCAGGAACTGCGGCCGCCGCACTCCCCGCCGGAGAGTTCCCCTGAGCAGAATCTCCAAGCAAACCGCAGGGAACGCGCCCCTGCGCGTCCGCTCAGAAATCCCCGAGTCGCTTTGAACTCCCCCTCGTCGACGCGATCGCACCCATTCGGGCGCCCCTCTCGGGACCGCTGAGTTGACCGATCGTCTACAGAGATAGCCGCAAACGCCGACTCAAACGCATCACGGTGCGACGAGTCCCCCGCCCCCCGAGACGTTTCTTCCTTGCGATGGGCGCGAGAAGCTAGGAGCCCCCGGCCTCTTGCGCCTCGTGGAACGCGATGTCCCACTCGAGCTGCACGAGCACTTCGATCGAGCGGAGCGCCTCGCGGGCGGCCTTGTCCTTGATGGCGCCATGGTCGCTTTCGTAACGAGCGATCACCGACTCGGATGTCCAGGGTCTGTCGTCTCGCTGCAGGAGGAAGGCGAAACAGGTAACCCAACCGCCTTTTGTCCACAGACAGCACTGGCGAACGACGACTCCAGTCTCGATCTTGGCGCGCGCCTGCTGCACGAGCGGCGAGCGATGGGCGATCTCCGCGTCGATGAAGCGTTGGACTTCCTCGTCCGGCGGATGCCCGGAAGCGTTGAATCGACTGAGGAACGCCGTATGATGTTCGAGTCGTGCGCTTGCAGTCTTTTTCTTCGGTTCGGATCGAATCTCCGTGGGCGCATTCAAGAATCCGAGATCTTCGGATATGGTCTGAATGTAGGCGCGCTTGAAGTTAGCGGACCTCTCGATCTCCAGACCGGCACCGTCGAGTCCTAAGTGGTGCATTCCGTGAAACAGACGGAGAGCGGCGGGATAGTTCTTCGTTCCGGTCATTCCATACCTTCTTTCTTCGTGGATGGTGACTTCAGCACCAGGTTTTCGCTTCTCGCACAACGAAAGCCAAGGATCTCACTGAACGTTGGTTCGCGACTCGGAAAGGCCAACACACTTTCGAGACCAACACTCGCGCGACCAAACATCCAATGGAGGCCTTTGGCCGGGCGATGGAGTTCAAGCGGACGCGCCGTCCCGTCTACCCAGACAATCGGGACCGCGTCCACCCACTCGGAGACGTTGCCCAGAAGATCGAAAACTCCTTCCGGGCTCGCATCCACGTGATTTGTGCCCACGGGGCATGCTCGTTCCCGGTACGCCTCCATTCGATCGACGAGGCCCAGGTCCGTCGAAGAGGCACGACCCACGCACGCCCAAGTGCGAATAGAGTCAAGATCCGCCACCGAACCACCCCATGGGTATCTGCGGCCGTCGATCCCCCGCGCCGCACGCTCCCATTCGAGCCCCGTGGGAAGCCGCTTGCCCGACCATTCGGCGTAGGCGACGGCATCCGCCCAGCTCACGCCGACCACAGGGAGATCGGCGATGTCCTCGAGTCTGAACCGCCCCCAATAGGCCGGAGGGAGGTGCCCTGTCGCCTCGACAAAGGTCGCGTACTCATCGTTCGACACTTCGTAGCGGTCAATCCAGAACGCTTCCAACTGCTCTTCGCGAAACGGATACTGGGGAACAGATTCGTCGATTCCCGTGAAGAAACGACCGGCTGGAATGAGAACCATCCCCTCGGTGAGCGAGTTGGCATCCGTGGTTTGCGCCCGCACCACCAACGCCGCGAGGGCGCCATCGTCCGCAGGTGCGAGAAGCTCACGGGACAGTTCTGCGGATGCGCCGCCCGCCGTGACGACGACGAATCGATAGGTCCCGGCGAGAAGCTCGGCGCGCAGAGGAGTTTTTCCAAGGAGGACCGGATCACCGTACTTCTGCGTGTCCAAGCTGAATCGCCGGAGCCACACAGCGTCCCCCGTCGACGACGACTCCACGAGTACAGGGAACTTGCGGGGCGAACTCTCGCCCGGCAGGACGATACGCCCGAGCGCGACCAACGCCACGACGAGGAGGCCGAGTAACAACGCGTGACGAGATCGCCGAAGCGCCGCGATCAATTCATCGCTTCGACCGGGCAATCGCGCGAGGGTCGCTTGGCCACCGAGATAGGCGCGGAGGTCGGCAGCGAACTGCCCCGCAGACTGGTAGCGATCCCGAGGCAGGTGTTGAAGGGCCTTGAAACAGATGGCAACCAGTGGTTCTGGCGCCGTCGGCCATGCCGCGTCGAGGCGATGGGGGCGGCCATGGGCGATACTCTCGATCAGCTCCTCGTCGCCGCCCCGGGCGAAGGGGTGCTGTCCGCTGAGCGCCTCGAAGAGCACGACACCGAGAGAGAAGATGTCGCTGCGATGATCGACTTCCCGCAACCGCGCACGTGCCTGTTCGGGGCTCATGTAGGGTACGGACCCTTTCAGGAAACCCGAGCGTGTGACTTGTGGATCCAGGCTGTCCTTCGCCAACCCGAAATCACCCAGGTAGGCGTGACCGTGTTCCTCCAACAGAATATTTGACGGCTTGATGTCTCGATGCCAGATGCCTCGCTCGTGGGCGTGATCGAGCGCGTCGACGATTGGCAGCAACTCCCGCACGATGTCATCGTGCGTCGACCATCGAGTCTCCAGCGACGACTCGCGGTAGCGTCGCACTTCTTCGACCATCGAGTGCCCATGAATGTAGCGATAGACCAGGATCGTCCATTTGCCGGCTTCGGCATGTCGATACAGCGGAACGATCGCTTCATGATCCACGCGGGCGATCATCTGAGCTTCGTGCAGTAGTTCCTTCCGCGCCTCCTCCGAAGTCCACAGGAGTGGATGGAGGAGTTTGATCGCCACCTCTCGACCGTCTCTCTGGTCCTGAGCCAGGAACACGACCCCCATGCCGCCTCGGCCCAATTCGCGGATCAAGATGTAATCGGCCAGTACCTCGCCGGGGGAAAACGGCGCATCGATCGATGGATCTGGTGTCGTTTCGAGGAATCCACCCCGACCGGCCACGCGGTCCGCATCGAGGAGCGCGCGGAGTTCTTCGCGGAGCTCGGGGTCGCCGAGACCAGCGAGAAATCTCTCCCGATCTCCGTCAGAAAGTTCGCTGGCTTCGGCGAAGAGTCCTTCAATCTCATCGAAGCGTCTCAACTGACCGCCACCTCGAATCAGTCGTGTCGATGGTGGATCAGTCCGCGACGAGCTCTTTGTGGAGCCATGCTCTGGCAAAACGCCAACGGCGGTCGATGGTCGAGGGCGAAACATCGAGCGCCTTCGCGGTCTCATCGGAAGTGAATCCGGCAAAGAACATCAGCTCCACGACTTGGGCAGACTTCGGCTCGCATCTGGATAGCCGAGAAAGCGCGTTGTCGAGCATCAATAATTCTTCGGGATACTCCTCGGCGACCTGGGGAGCCGACTCCCAATCGACGCGTCTCCAGCCGCCGCCCCGCTTCTTCGAGGCCTTGGATCGAGCACGCTCGACCAGGATGTCGCGCATCGAACGGGCAGCCAGACCGAAGAGTTGGTTCCGATCGATCCACGTTCGGCCCCGTCCCACCAAGCGGAGATAGGTTTCGTTGACCAGTTCGGTGGCCTGAATCGACTGCGAGCCCATCTGAAACAGATGGCGGCGCGCCAGGCGCCGCATTTCCCCGTAGGATTCGACGAGCAGTTGCTCGTCGGCGAATGGAAGAGGGGCGGGGCGGGCGGAGTTCATGAGTGTTCAAGAGCCTCAGAGCCGAACGCGGGGTGGATTCACTCTACTCCAGATCAGCGGCGCGCCGCAGCAACTATCGGCCCGCCCGGGCGACTATTTGAGAAGCAGCAGCTTCTCCTCGATCCGCGCCTGGGAAGTCTGCGCCTGGACGACATAGACCCCGCTGGCGACCTGCCGCGCGCCTCCGTCGAGTCCATCCCAAGTGAAGCGATGCACTCCGGCCGGCGCGAAGCCGTCGTGCAACATTCGCACGAGCTGACCGCGCAGATTGTAGACGCGCACGCTCGCCGGCCCCGGTTCCGGAAGGGCAAGTTCGACCGTCGTCTTCGGATTGAACGGATTCGGCGCGATGCGGAGGCTTGCCTGTCTCACCGAGGTTGTTGCCGTCGGTGGACCCGAGGGTTCCGCCGCATTCGCATAGTCGAGAATCTCTGCCAGCAGCCACGCGCGTGCGGGAATTCCCGAGGTGTCCGGCTGGTGGGGGCTCTGCACGAACTGGAAAGAGTAGGGGAATGTGAAGTGCAACTTGATGTCCCCACCGACATCTTGCACGCGCAGCGCGGAAGCTGCGGCCGTCGGATGCGTGCCGCCACCCGGCATCGTAAAGAGATGCGGGCTCACGGCGTTCGGTATTGCCTCCACATGCTCGAGCGCGCAGAAGAGATCCTGGCTGCCGCCGAGCACGAACTCTGTCGCAAATCCCCGTAGAGGACGAATGTATCTGGCCCGGCGATCTTGCGATCGTTCGGCGCCAAGCTGCTTCTGCTCGACAGGATCGAGTGTGGCCGCTGCCATTTCAGCGCCGAGAGCTCTTCATCGGCGGCCAAAACGCGCGTGGCGCAGAGAAGGGCGAGGAGCGGAAGTTTCGCTCAGGCCTGAACGATCGCGGCAAGCCCCTTGGCCTCGTCGATCCACTTGGTAACGGCTTCTGCTGGGGCTTTGTCCCGCGACTTTCGGGACCTGTGGAGCTGCTTCGACAGTTCGTCGGCTGAACTGGTCGCCAGACTCTCGACGGAATCGATTCCCACGTCGATCAGCGCAGGAATGTCGTCTCTGCGCACGCATTCCAGGCGAAGAAGATCTGCGGCGGCAGTCCACTGGGCAAGTAATTCCATGTCCAAGCCCATGCTCATGGAGAGCGCATTCAGTCCACCGCGCGTCGCGCATTTGCGAAGAAGGTCGAGGTTGGTCTTCAGTCCGATGACTGCCATCCGTGCGATGACGTCATCGGGGATCGACGGAACCAGGTCGAGCGATCGAGCCATTCCCTTCATGCCGCCGGCGACGGATTGCGGTTTTGGGGCCGGCTCGGCATCGGCGATGGGTCGTTGGAAGGACACGATTTCTGGCGCCTCCGGGGACTCCGGAGCCTCGAACTCCACCGAGCTTGCGGCTGCCGGCTTGGCGTGGCGCTCCAAGATCTCGAGGTCGTCGAGATCGACGACTCCGGTGATCACGGGCTCGCCGCTCCGTTCGATCACGGGCAGATGATCGAAGAGCAGTTCCTTCTTGAGGGAGCGCGAGGCCTTCTTGATCACGGGGGAAGGAATCGGCTTCGACCGGGGCTCCGGTGGCAGATCAGGCTTCGCGCTGGGTGCGGGCCTTGCGCTGGGCGTGGGCTTCACGCCGAAAGCGGGCTCCACGAACAGATCATTCTCCTGCTTCGGCCGCCGAGGCGGCTTCGGCAGTCCACCTGCGAGGCGTTCTTTCTCGTAGCCTACGACTCGATCGGCAACCTTGTCGTAGTTCGTCTGCAGCTTCTCGTGCTCGGTGGCCAGCTGCTTGAACTTGTGCTTGATCTCGTCGAGTTCGCGTGCGGATTGCTCGGCTCGCTCACGCGACTCTCGGTCGGTGTTGGTGTCCCTCGCAGACGCCTCAACACCATGCGAGAGAGACTCGAGCAGCGGTCGCAATTGCTCGATCTCCGAAGCCATGCGCCCGATCGTCTCGTTGCTCTCGCGCTCCTGCTCCTCCATGCGTGTGGTCAACCACTCGAGCTGCTCGTTGGTGTCTTCGCTGGCGCCCGCTTCCGCATCCACCGGCCCGGACGAGCTGGACATGGAGGCTCGGCGCCGGGGCTCCTGAGCAAGCCACCCCGTCAGGAAACCGATCACAGCCGCGGCTCCGAGGTACAGCGCGATCTCGGAAATCAGATATGTCATGTGTCTATCCCCTGAACCTTGAACTCGATTCGGCGGTTCTTCATGCGGCCATCTTCCAAGAGGTCATCCGCTATCGGGCGCGCCGAACCGTGTCCGACGGCGACCATCCGAGCACCGTCGATGCCCTTGTGAATGAGAAAATTGCGGACGGACTCGGCTCGCGCCTCGCTCAGTCTCAGATTCAGCTCCGCGATGCCTTCACCGTCGGTATGGCCGGCGATCTCGATGCGAACATCGGGACACTGCATGAGCGCTCGGGCGAGTTCGTCGAGCAGAGGCCTGCTCGACGGACTGATCGCCGCGCTCAGGACTTCGAAGTGAATGACTTCGTCCGCCAGGAGAGCGTCGAGTTCCCGCTGACAGGCTTCCGCCTGGCCACGTGAGTCTCTGTCTCGCGTCAAAACGGGGACTTCGGCCCGTTCGGTCGCGTCGGCGACCGACCTGACCCCCGGAGCTGCGCGGACCAGCCGCAGCACACGGTCGCGGTCGGCAATCGTCGGGGGCGTGCCCGAGAGGGTGATTTCGCGCCCGTCAACGCCCAGGATCGCCCACTCGGAATCGCCGCTTGCAATGGCCGCAGAGGCCCCTGCCTGCAGATTGCGCACGATGGCCGGAGCCTCTCGCTTGACGCAGACGAATCCGAGGCTCGTGACGGCGGCTATTCCGCCAATGGTGATGAATGTCGCGACTCGCACTGGTGCGCTCCGAATCGGCCTACAGGACGGGCTCTGGGGTCCGCATGTACCTACCAAGATCCGTTCCGTTGTCCCTGTCGGGCCGCCTGGGGTTTCTCATGATTCCTCCAACCGCCTCGGCACGGGGCGCCCGTCCCGCGAGGGGGTGAGGATTCCCCGTCGCTCCGTTGGCCCCCCGGATTGCGGGCTATCGCGCTATTTTCTCGCCACGGCCGATCTCCCCTTGCAATCCTGCCCGGAATTCCGTGATTCTGATCGAGGTCGGCGCACTCCATTTTACAGCGCTCAGATGCCATCCCAACCGAAGGTAGAGACTATGTCGTTGATCGCAGCCGGGGCACAGGCCCCGGATTTCGAGCTCGACAGCCACTTGGATACGAAGGTCAAGCTGTCGGCTTTTCGGGGCAAGAAGAACGTACTCCTCGTTTCTTATCCTCTTGATTTCACGCCCACCTGAAGCATCGAGATTCCGGGTCTGAACGCTCTTCTGGAGAAGTTCGACGCGGCAGAGACCCAGGTTCTGGGTCTGAGTGTTGACTCGAAGCATTGTCACAAGGGATGGGCCAAGACCTTCGATGGAATCAAGTTCCCCCTCCTCGCCGACTTCCACCCCAAGGGTGAGGTCGCCAAGAAATACGGCCTCTGGCTGGACGGGCCCGGCATCTCCGATCGCGCGACGGTCCTGATTGGCAAGGACGGAAAGGTCCTCTGGTCGGAATCGGTAACGCCGAGCGGTGCGCGGCAGCCGGCGGAGTTGCTGAAGACGACGAAAGCGCACGTCTGACGGGGTGTGCAGCCGGATTCTGAAATCTCAGGTTTCCGAGGAAGATGGCGGCCGCTCTCCAAGCCGGGGAGCGGCCGTTCTCAACTCGATGAATCGCTCGAGATCTTGAACTCCGCGAGCTTTTCGTAGGACGGGCGACAGCGCTTCGCGAGCTCCCGCTGCGAGTCAGTGAGTCTGATGCGCTTCGGAAGGTATGGCTGGAACCCCGTCGACTTCTCCACCGAACCGTACCACCAGGGCGCCCAGACACCGTCACTGTCGCGTGTCCCCGCCGGCCAATTCAACATCTCTTCGAGAAACGGAACCGCGAGCCTCTCGCAGAGAGCGCGCAGAACTCCCGAAGGATCTTCCAGCACAGCCCGAGCGTCGAGGACCGGAGGTGCCTCACCGCGCCGCGCGGCGACGCGATCGAAGATGCGCTCCTGCTGGACAAAGCCCAGCTCTTCCGCCGTCGCGCCCTCCCGAATCTGGCCGTAGGAAAGGACGACCTCTTCGGGCGCCCGAATCAGAAACACGTTGTTCATTCCGTCGAGCCAGTCGAGTTCGACGTTGGGCGTGATGTGATGGGTCATATGCTTCTGATAGAAGATGCGTCCCGCCGGGACGGGAGCCGCAAGCTGCGCGACGACCTCCCGCCAGTCTCGCGATTGACTCGCGAGCACGAGGTCTCGGCCGGGATGATCGAATCCGGTCGTCGACAGATAGTGCGCGTAGAGGGGCTCGTCGACGACCGTCGTGTCGGGCCGGTTCTCCCACGAACGCATGAGCGCCGTGGAGATGTTGCGCGGCCCGGACCACATCGCGACCCGGAGGCCACTCAATCGAGACCTCCACACTCTTCACGGATCATCGCGCGATAGAGTTCCTGGAGACGGCCCGTGATTTCGCCGGCGCCCTGTGTCGGAAGCGTGCGCCCATCGATCTCGGACACGGGTACGAGCCCCGCCAACGTGCCAGTCGTAAATGCCTCATCGGCGCCATACACCTCCGTCAGCGAGAAGTTCCTCTCCCGGCTGACGATCGCGTTCTCGCGGCAGAGGCGGAGAACTTTGCCGCGCGTGATCCCTCCGAGGCAGTAGTCACCCGTAGAGGTCCAGACCTCGCCACGCCGCACGATGAAGAAATGCGTCGAGTTACAGGTCGCCACGAAACCCTGCGGATCGAGCATCAGCGCTTCGTCGGCCCCCGCCTTGTCGGCGGCGATGCAGGCCGTCACACAGTTGAGCTTCGAGTGGCTGTTCAACTTGGGATCCTGCACATCCGGCCGGCCGCGTCGCACGTGCACCGTGGCCAGCCGCAAGCCGCGACGTTTGAGTTCGGGATCGTCCCGCATGTATTGGGCGACGATTGCGATCGTCGGCCCGCCGACGGCAAGCTTGGGATGCTGAAACGGTACGCTCTTCTCGCCACGCGTCAGCATGAGGCGAAGGTGAGCGCCAGCCTTCAGCTCGTTCGAGTCAATCGATTCCTGGATACGACGCTTGAATTCACTTCGAGAAATCCCCGGATCGAGATCGATGGCCGCCGCCCCCTCGAAGAGACGATCGAGATGTTCATCCAGGAAGGCCGCCCGCCGGTTGAAGACGCGGATGCCCTCCCAGACTCCGTCGCCCAGAACGAAGCCAGCGTCGAACACCGACACGAGGGCCCTTTCGCGTGGAACGAGCTTGCCGTTGAGATGAATCAGGAGAGCCGCGTTGGCTTCGTCCTGGTGGCGATGTGGGTCGAGGGCCATCTCGTCTCCGTCGTGGGGGGAAATGCCGCCGATGTTGAGGACAGAGCTTAGCGTGTGAATGCCCCTGGTTGCGACAGCGAAGTCACAGAATGGGTCCACAAGCGCGGCTTTGGATACTCTATGCTGGAGATGCTCTGGAATTCTGAGAACCCCACGCAGGAGCCGATGCATATGCCACTTCGCTATCTCCCGTTGGCCGTGCTTCATGCGGCCATTCTCATCGTCGCCTCCTCGGCAAGCGCGGACGTCGCGCAAGAAATGGAAGACCATATCAACTCCCTGGGTGGGACGGAGGTTGCCGGACTCGAGTTCACGTTCACGGCCGCCGGCGTCGACGTGACCTTCGTCCTCGACGGCTATTCACTTTGCATGCCCTCTTCGCCGACGCTCCCGCCGGTCGACCCACCCATTCCTCCGCTGAACAGTTACGGCTGTGTCAATGCCGCGGAGATCGTGGGGACGCCTGTCGCCAACCCGCCGGGTGTCGACCTCGCCATGTCGATCGATCCCCTCTTCATCGATTTCACGACGAGCCGAGGCCGCACATCGTTGTGTGGAGAATTCACGCCGGGAACCGAAGTGCACGGTGGCTATGCCACGATGAGTGTCAATATGGCCGCGCGCATCCGGTTCAATGAGCAAAATGGGTGTATTCGGTGGATGGTAGTGCCCGGTTCGACGGACTTCTTCGTCGGTGCTGCGGACATGACCTTCGACGACAGCTGCCTGGCGTTCTACGCGCAAGTGGCAATTCTGGCGATCATGTCCACTCTGGAGACTCAACTCGAGGCCCAGCTCATCGAGCTGTTCGATGACTTCATCTGGCAGCGCAATGTCACGACGTGCGGCGTGAGTGTGCAGACCACGAGCTGGGCCGCAATGAAGGCCAACTTCGACTAGCGAACGGACGATCCGCCGCAGGCCCGCGAGCCGAGCGTTTTCCATCGGCAGCCCGCGGGGATAAGTGTTAGGATTCTCGAACTCACCGAGACTCCAGCCCGGTCTCTGAGAGCCTCGGAGACCGGCCTTCATGGGAGGGCATATGGTCGACTACACTTTCGAACAACTGAAACATATGAAAGTGGCTCAGCTGCGGGAGATCGCCTCCGGCATCGACCACGAGGCAGTCAAGGGCTACACCCAGCTCCGCAAGGAGGAGATCATCCACGGCATCTGCACGGCGCTGCAAATCCAGGAAGTGGTGCACCACGAAGTCGTCGGGATCAACAAGGCCGCGATCAAGGCCAAGATCAAGGCTCTGAAGGCCGAGCGCGACGCCGCACTGAGGGCGCATGACACGGATCATCTGAAGATGGTCCGGCGGAGGATCCACCACCTGAAGCGGAACCTCCATAAGGCCACGGTCTGAAAGGGGGCAAGAAGTCCCTCGGGAGACCCCATCACAGCCCATGGCTTCGTGTGCCCGCCCAGGGGCCGGCAGAATGGCTTCAGATGCGTGCTCTCAGGGGCCCTCAAGCGGTACAATCTTGTGAGTCGTCAACCGGTGCTCGCCTCAGCACGGAACGCTGGCGTGCAGCGGTTCCGGGCTCGGTGGCATCTGCGCGGTAGAAGGCCTTTCGCTGCCATCAGTGCGGCGCCCTGCTGACCCGAACTCACGGAGGTCTCTCATGTCCAGCGTCCGCATGCGCTCCGCGCTCATTCGATCGATCCTCCTCTCCCTCCTTCTCTGTCTCTGCCAACCGGCCTCGGCGTACATGAAGTTGATACGCCAGGGAACTGACTCCGCGGAGATCCCCAATCAGGACGATGCTCACGGCCGCGCCGTGGCCGCCGGTGATTTCGACGGCGATGGCTACGATGACCTGGCCATGGGCGCCCCTGACGAGTCCAACGGGATTGGAGACATCTACATCCATGGCGGCATCGTCATCAGTTACGGCAGCCCGGCGGGCTTGACGCACACCGGGGCAGACTGGATCACCGTGGGCGACCTGGGCATTGACGACGTCCGTTACGGGCGCGCCCTCGCCGCGGCAGACTTCGACCAGGACGGCTACGACGATCTCGCCGTCGGACTTCCCTACCTCGATCTGCCTCTGGTACCGGCGACGGATGCGGGACAGGTTTGGATTCACTATGGAGGCCCGACCGGGCTCTCCTCCGTGCCAGGCACAGTCCTGGATCAATCCATCCTCGCCGGCGCGGCCGCCGAGGACTTCGACATCTTCGGCTTTGCGCTCTGCACGGGTCTCTTCAATGACGATGTCTATCCCGACCTCGCCGTGGGGTCGATCGGCGAGGACGGTAATGCGGGAGCCGTCTTCTACTTCTACGGCAGCAATTCCGGCGTGACCCTCTCCGGCTTCGGCTTCTTCAAGCAGGTCGATCTGGGCGAGAGCCCGGAAATCAATGCATGGCTCGGCTATGCCCTCACGGCGAACGACTTCGACGGCAACGGCTTCGACGATCTCGCCATCGGTGCGCCGAAGAAGACCGTCGCGAGTCTGACGACGGCGGGCCGAGTGT
>Ga0326597_10008625_pt1 | contig 13735 bp, 12 predicted proteins | sample RVTome_12_FD_203789 | JGI IMG/M metagenome (GOLD analysis project Ga0326597, IMG submission 203789) | Soil microbial communities from uranium-contaminated site in the Upper Colorado River Basin, Wyoming, United States - RVT100D185 | ecosystem: Environmental > Terrestrial > Soil > Contaminated >... | reverse complement strand
GCAGCCGCCGCTCCAGAGTGCGCCGTGCAGGCTCTGGTACTTCCACTCGGCGGGCGATACGCGCGAGAACAGGTGCTCGCGCACGAGGGCCTCGTGATCTCGCGCGGCGCTGTGCAGATCGCTGACGACGACGCCGCGACGCGCCAGCTCCGGATCGAGCCGGGCGAAGACGACGTCGGAGTCGCGCTGGACGACCCGGCCGGCCAGCTCCTCGCGCTCGTCCCAGAGGGAGCGCAGCTCGCGCGGCAGCCCGCCCGCGTCCTCGATTGCGTTGGCGCCGGCGTAGGGCAGCAGACTGTCGAGGGTGAGGCGCGCGGCGTCGGTGCGCTTCCACTCCTCGGAGAGCGGGTCGGGCATGGGCGCCTCTTCGAAGAGACGCCAGGCCTCGAGGCGGCGCTTGAGCAGCCATTCGGGCTCGTTGTATCGAGCCGAGAGCTCCTCGACGGCGCGGCGGGTGAGAGCGTCAGTTGCGATTGTTGTCATGCGTCCTCGTCATCATTCTGCTGGTGCAGCGCGCGGATATGGTTGATCTCGCCCGCGTGGTACAGGTCGTGCTGGATCATCGTGTTTATCTGCCAGCGAATCTCGCGCGGCTCACCCCAGTAGCTCGGCCTGTGCTCGAGGAGCTGAGCGTCATCCTGCAGCGCGGCCACGCTGTCACGGAGTCGGCGGTGACCCTCGCTAAGCCAGGCCACGATCTCGTCACGGCTTGTGATAGTGCTCCATCCCGGCCGTGACTCGACCCAGCTGATCGAGCCGTCTCCAAACGCCTGGCTGTCACAGACGTACTTGCATTGGCCGAGCTCAAGCAGGAGCCTCCGGATCGTCCGCTTCCCGCCTGGCGGAATCCAGTCCCAGTCCTCGGGCTTTACTGAGCTCAAGTTAACGAGGACCGCATGCCAGCTCTGGTCCGGCCTGGCGGGATCGCCCTCGAAGGCGTTGTCCATCATGAATACCAACTGCTCGATGGCGGATCGCGTCATGACGTCCCTATGTGCTCGATCATCAGCGTGACCATCTCGTCGTCTTCTGTCCACAACCGGTGCGACATGCCGGCCGGCCAGCGGACCTGCTGTCCTTCGCCGAGCGGGGCCTGTTCGCCATCGAGGCTCGTCATGCCGCGCCCATCGAGACAGATGACGTCGATGTCGATGGGCGCGGGATGCTCGTGGATCGTGGCCTGCGGGCCGAAGCGCAACATCGCGATCGATACGCGGGCGTTTCGGAGGAGCAGCTTGCCCTCCACGTTTCGCGTTCCGTCGTGCGGAGACGGCGACCATTCCCATCGCGGTACGGGCTTCACTTCGATTGGCATGTTCCTGCTTCCCTGTTCTTTCCCGATCTGCTGCGGCCTCGCCAGGCTGAAGCCTGGCCTTCGGGTCTGCCCTTGGGGCTGGCCCTCGGGACGGCGGGTTAGCCGACGGCGCCTTCCATCTGCAGCTCGATCAGGCGGTTGAGCTCGACGGCGTACTCCATCGGAAGCTCCTTGACGATCGGCTCGACGAAGCCGTTGACGATCATCTTCGCCGCCTCGGCCTCGGTGACGCCGCGGCTCATCAGGTAGAAGAGCTGCTCCTCGCCGAGCCTGCTCACCGACGCCTCGTGCCCGATGGTGACGTCCTTCTCGTCGATCTCCATCAGCGGGTAGGTGTCGGAGCGCGAGTCCTGGTCGAGGATGAGCGCATCGCAGCGCACGGTCGACTTGACACCGTGCGCGCCCGGGTAGACCTTGAGCTGGCCGCGGTAGCTGGTGCGGCCGCCGCCCATACTGATCGACTTCGAGTTGATGACGGACGTCGTGTCCGGCGCGGCGTGGATGCACTTGCCGCCGGCGTCCTGGTGCTGGCCCGGGCCGGCCATCGCCAGCGAGAGGATCTCGCCGTGGGCGCCCGGCTCCATGAGGAACGTGCTCGGGTACTTCATCGTGAGCTTCGAGCCGAGGTTGCCGTCCACCCAGCTCCCCACGGCGTCGCCGTAGACGGCCATCCGCTTGGTCACCAGGTTGAAGACGTTGTCCGACCAGTTCTGGATCGTGGTGTAGCGGACGCGGGCGCCGCGCTTGACGATGATCTCCACGACCGCGCTGTGCAGCGAGTCGCTGGAGTAGGTCGGCGCGGTACAGCCCTCGACGTAGTGGACGTCCGAGCCTTCGTCGGCGATGATCAGCGTCCGCTCGAACTGGCCCATGTTCTCGGTGTTGATGCGGAAGTAGGCCTGGAGCGGCATCGGCACCTTGACGCCCGGCGGCACGTAGATGAAGCTGCCGCCGCTCCACACTGCGCTGTTGAGCGAAGCGAACTTGTTGTCGTTCGACGGGATGATCGTGCCGAAATACTGGCGGACCAGGTCCGGGTACTCGCGCACGGCGGTGTCGGTATCGACGAAGATAACGCCGAGCTTCTGGAGGTCCTCGCGGATGTTGTGGTAGACGACCTCCGAGTCGTACTGGGCCTCCACGCCGGAGAGGAACTTGCGCTCCGCCTCCGGGATGCCGAGGCGGTCGAACGTGCGCTTGATCTCGGCCGGCACTTCGTCCCACGAACGGCCCTGCTCCAGAACCGGCTTCACATAGTAGAAGATGTCGTTGAAATCGAGTGAGTAGTTCTGGATGTTGCCACCCCAGAACCCGGCCGGCATCGGCCGCTCCTCCCAGTGGCGGTAGGCCTTCAGCCGAAAGTCGCGCATCCACTGCGGCTCGTTCTTCATCTCCGAGATCCCCGCCACGACCCCAGCGTTGAGGCCCTTCTTGGGCACGTGGATTGGCTTGAAGTCGGCGTCGTGCCAGCCGAACTTGTAGCTGCGGTCTGCGGTGAGCTCCTGCGTCTTAGCCATCACGCTTCTCCTCTTCAGCACCCACGGCCGCCGGCGCGAACTCCTTGATGATCCAGTCGTAGCCCTGGCGCTCCAGCTCATGCGCCAGCTCCGGTCCGCCCGTCTTGACGATGCGGCCGGCGTAGAGCACGTGGACGACGTCCGGCTTGATGTAGTTGAGGATGCGCTGGTAGTGCGTGATCAGCAGCACGCCCAGCTCCGGGCCGCGCAACGCGTTGATCCCCTCGGCGACCGTGCGCAGCGCGTCGATGTCGAGGCCGGAGTCCGTCTCATCGAGCACCGCCAACTCGGGCCGGAGGAGGGCCATCTGGAGCACCTCTGCGCGCTTCTTCTCGCCACCGGAGAAGCCCTCGTTGACGTAGCGCCGCACGAACGCGTGGTCCATCTTGAGCACGTCGAGCGTCTCGTCCAGCAGCTTGCGGAACTCGCGCACGGGCACGTCTTCACCGCGGCGGGCCTTGAGCGCGGCGCGCAGGAAGTTGCCCATCACGACGCCGGGGACGCCGATCGGGTACTGGAACGCGAGGAACAGCCCGCGCCGCGCCCGCTCGTCCGGGAGCAGGTCGGCGATCTCCTCGCCCTGAAAGACGATGTGGCCCTTCGTCACCCGGTAGCGCGGGTGGCCCATGATCGCGTTTGCGAGCGTGCTCTTGCCGGAGCCGTTCGGCCCCATCAGCGCGTGTACCTCGCCGCGGTTGAGGACGAGGTCGACGCCGCGCAATATCTCCTTACCCTCCACGCTGACGTGGAGGTCCTCGATGACGAAGATGGGTTGCTCTCGCGAGCCGTTGGTTCCAGGCATGTCCGCTCCTATGCTGGGTCTTGCTTTCGCGCCGGCGGCGCGCGATCGGCGACGATGTATTCGCACGCCGGCTGGCCGTCCGCGATGCGGCTCACCTGTCGCACCGGCGAGCCGATCAGGAGCTCGATCGCCTTCCGGTCGAGCTCGCACGGGCCGTGGCTGTGCTGGGCGGCCTGCCGGTACGGACAGGCCGAGTTGGTCAGGTGGTAGCCGTCGCCGGTCTTGTTCCAGGCATCGACGATCCCTTCGCGCTTGAGCGCCTGGCTGGTCTGCGCCACGCGCCCTTCGAGCGACAGGGCGGCCACCTCGGCTTCGTGCTCGCGGGCGACCTGGCCAGCCACGCCCTCGAACATCGCGCGCAGGACCTGCTCGCCGTCGCGGCCGCGCACCTCGCCTTCGTCCAGGCCGCGCAACTCGCTATAGAGGCGGGAAAGGAGGCGCGGATAGCCGGCGGGGGTCCGCTCTTCCGCCCGCTCCGTCGGATAGAAGACGAAGGCGGGCCGCCCAACGCCGTGGCGCTCCAACCGCACGTCCACCAACCCATCGACGCGGAGATGGTCGAGATGGCGGCGGACGGAGGCATGGCCGACCTTAATCTCCTGGGCCAGGGCGGCGACGGTAGCGCCGCCGCGGGCCTGCAGGACGTGCAAGACTAGCTCTCGTGTGCTCTCCATCAGCTTCAGGATAGCCCGAAATCAGGTGATAGTCAAGAAAAGTGGACTTTAAATGTATTTTTGGCGAGTAATTTCTGACCAGCCGGCCTTGCTGGCCGGGAAACGGCACCGGGCGGCCGGTCGATGACCCCGGCCGCCCGGTGCCGTTGGCGCGATAAAGGGGCGCGACCCCTTATAGGCAGGAGTGTCCAACCTGGCGAGCCGCACCCAACAGGTCGACCACGACGCTGATCGCCCCGTCTGGCGGGCCCATGTTCCACGGGTTCGGGCCGATCAGCGGCCCGCGATCGAAGTCCGTATGGTAGCCGGTGGCGCTCGTCGGCGGCGTCAGCGCCTCATTGAGCGCCTGCTGCTTGGTCGGCGCTCCGGGCCGCTGGGCGCCAAACCGTGAAGCAACTCCTAAGAGATCTCCGATGACGGTCACCACCTTGTCCCGCACCCAGAGGTTAGGCTGGTTCGCGGCGTCGGGGCGGGTCCACACGTCGTAGAAGTCCCAGAAGTATTTGGGGTTGCGCAGGCCACCCTGCTGGGGATTCGTGCCCGTCTCCTTGATGAAGGTGCAGCCGTCCTTGTCGAAGTCCGGGTCGCAGATGACGATCACGGCGTCCGCGATGGTCTTGTTGTTGGTGGCCTTCACTTCGGACTTCAGGAAGATCAGGCTGCCGCCGATGTTCGGGTTGATGTACGCGCTGACGTTGGCGCCGGCGCCGCCGATCAAGTCGATCTGAGCGAGCGCGCCATTCGCCGGGCAGGTGAACTGCACGTTGGCGAGGGGCCCTGCGTAGTGAGAAGGCGGCTGACCAAGCTTGCAGTTGATGCTGTACGACCCGAGCGTTGGTCCAACGGGCGGGATCTTCGTCTCGGAGCCGGGGAAGCAGCCGGGCGACGGCGATTTGTTCTCGCTGAGGCCGTCCTGCTGGGCGAGGGTCAGGACGGAGGGGAACTGCACGACAGCCTGCCAGGCGGTGTAGCCGAGAGCCGGCGGGTTGTTGGCGACCACCTCCACCGTGAACGTGCCACCCGCCTGGACGAAGCAGAGCCGGTGCGCGTCGCCCAGGTTGCAGACCTGGATCGTCTTGGCAGGATCGGCGTAGACCTTCAGGCCCATCTCCACTTTGCCGGACGGTGTCGACGTCGGTGTCACGGTCGGTGTCGGCGTCAGCGTGACGGTGTTCGTTCGCGTCGGCGTGAGCGTCGGCGTGCGCGTGAACGTCGATGTCACCGTGGGCGTCGGCGTCGGAGACACGCAGTTGATCGTGATCGAGTCGCCCTGCTTGAGGAACTGCTGCCCATCGGTTGGGTTGAAGTAGCGGCTCGAGCCGACACCGGTACCGGCCTCCAGCGTGATGGTCGCATTGGTCGGCGTTGTTGGACAGACGAACTCCACGTTCACCACGATACCGTTGAAGTGCGACGGCGGGCTGCCCACCTTACAGTCGATGCGGTAGCTGCCAGTTGGACCGGCGCCCGGCGGCGTGTGCGTCTCAGATCCTGCGATGCAGTCCGGTTTCGCCTCGTCCGGCGCGTCCTGGAACGTAATGTTCGAGGTGTAGTTGATCATCGCCTGGAACGTGGTGTAGCCGTTCGCGGGAGGCTGCGTCGCCTCGATGCCGATGCTGAACTTGGCACCCGCCGTGACGTCGCACTTGTCGGCCGGCGTGAGGCCGCAGGCCAGCGACATGCTGGGTCCGGCGCCCGCCGCCGGACTGCTCCTCGTATACAGCATGAGGCCCGCGGCGACGGCGGCCGCGGCCAGCAAGACGGTAAGGAGTAGCCGTACTCTGCCCGAATCCATCGCGGCAAACATGACACTCTCCTTCCTGAGAGCTACTTCGCTTGCGCAGGGACGAGGAGGCGAACGCGCCACCCAGCAAGGCAAATATACACCTTCGCGGCGATTTGTCAACTACTTATGAGAACGCTCCGGGGTCGCCAACGCCGGTTGACCGGCCGGTGCCATGTGGGGCACAGTGGTACTCGCGTTTGGACGCGTCAGATGTGAGGAGAGCGTGATGACAGACTACCCCGTGATCGTCGGCGCCGGGCAGGTGACGAACCGGGCGCGCGACGTGCGCGAGGCGCGAGAGCCCCTCGATCTCATGGCGGAGGCCGCGCGCCTCGCCGGGGATGACGCCGGCGTCCCGGGCCTGCTCGCCAGAGCGGACTCAGTCCGGGTCGTGTCGGTGCTGTCCTGGCCTTCGCAGGACCCGCCTGCAGACCTCGCGGCCCGCGCCGGCGCGCCGTCGGGCGAGCGCGTCTATACAACGATCGGCGGGAACACGCCCCAGTGGCTGGTGAACGAGACAGCGGAAGCGATCGTCAGGGGCGACGTCCGCATCGCTCTGCTCGCGGGTGGCGAGGCGATGCACAGCCTGCGCCTGGCGCGCAAGGCCGGGCAGCAGCCCGACTGGCCGCCGCGCGGGCGGCCGAAGGCGAACGCCGGCGACACGCGCTTCGGCGTGAACGAGCTTGAGCACCTGCACGGAGCGAGCCAGGCGATCACGGTCTACCCGCTCTTCGAGAACGCGCTGCGCGCGCACTACGGCCGCTCGCTGGACGAACACCAGCGCGCGCTGGGCGAGCTGTGCGGGCGCTTCGCCGCGGTGGCTGCACAGCATCCGAACGCGTGGTTCCAGCGGGCGCGCAGCGCGCAGGAACTGGCCACGGCGTCGAGCGAGAACCGGATGGTCTCCTTCCCGTACCCGAAGCATATGAACGCGATCATGGACGTCGATCAGTCGGCCGCGCTGGTCATGACCTCGGCCTCGACTGCGCGCGAGCTGGGCGTGCCGGAGGACCGCTGGGTCTACCTCCACGGCTGCGGCGACGCGACGGAACACTGGTACGTCACGGAGCGCGTCAACTACTACTCTTCGCCGGCGATCCGCGTCGCCGGCCGGCGCGCGCTCTCGATGGCCGGCGTTGGCATCGAGGAGATCGCGGCGTTCGATCTCTACAGCTGCTTTCCATCCGCGGTGCAGCTCAGTCGCGATGCGCTCGGCATCGCCGCGGACGACCCGCGGCCGCTCACCGTCACCGGCGGCCTCCCCTATTTCGGCGGGCCGGGCAACAACTACACGATGCACGGAATCGCGACGATGGCCGGCCGGCTGCGCGCGCAGCCCGACGAGCTCGGCCTCGTGAGCGGGCTTGGCTGGTGGGCGACGAAGCACGCCATCGGCATCTACGGCGTGCGCCGGCCCACGAAGGAGTGGTCGCGCACCGACCCGCAGGTCGACCAGGCCGAGGTCGACGCGATGCCCCACCCGGGGGTCGTCGCCGCGGCTGAGGGCCCTGCCACCGTCGAGACGTACACCGTCTCGTACGACCGCGAGGGCGCGCCGCAGCTCGGCATCGTCATCGGGCGGCTCGACGACGGGCGGCGCTTCATCGCCAACGTGCCGGCGGAAGACCGCGCGCTGCTGGAGGCGATGACCGCACGCGAGTTCGTCGGCGCGCGCGGGGCCGTCCGCCACGACGCGGCCACGGGCATCAACCGCTTCTCGGCCTAACGGGCACGGCGCTATACTAGGGCGCCCAACAAGGGCGGCGAGGCGAACCATGACCACGGGTCCGTCCCTTCAGGACCGCATCCCGCGCAACCACTGCTGGGGCTGCGGGCCCGACAACGCCGACGGTCTCCAACTGAAGAGCTACCCGGACGGCGACGGCGCCGTGGCGACGTGGCAGCCCCGGCCGCCCTACTTCGCCGGGCCCACGCACGTGCTCAACGGCGGCGTCATCGCCAGCCTGATCGACTGCCACAGCGTCTGCACCGCGATCGCCGACTTCTACCGGAGCGAGAGCCGCGAGATCGGCTCGCCGCCCGACATCTGGTGCGCGACGGCGTCGCTGAGCGTCAGCTACCTCCGGCCGGTGCCGCTCGACGCGCCGGTGACGCTACGCGCGCACGTCGTCGGGCGCAACGACCGGCGGACGACGGTAGCGTGCACGCTCGAATCGAACGGCGAGGAGTGCGCGCGCGGCGAGGCGGTCGCGGTGCGCGTGCCGGAGAGCTGGCGGGAGCAACAGAAACGCTAGGGGCGCACAGCGATGCGCCCTGTTGATCGAGGAGGCCCAACATGCCCAAGAACCGCAAGCGCGCCCTGCACCCCGACGACTTTTACCTCCTCCGCACCGTGAGCGACGTCCAGCTCTCGCCCGACGGGCGGCGCGCCGCCTACACGACGAGCTGGCCGGACAAGGAGTCGGACGAGACGCAGTCGTCGGTCTACGTCGCGACGGTCGACGGACGCGGCGCGACGAGGCGCTTCACGCAGGGCAAGCGCGATCACAGCCCGCGCTGGTCGCCGGACGGGCGGTACCTCGCGTTCGTCTCGAAGCGGGGCGACGGCGAGAGCCAGGTCTTCCTCGCGCCGCTGGACGGCGGCGAGCCGCGCGCGCTGACGAAGGCGAAATTCGGCGCCGGCCAGCCCGCCTGGTCGCCCGACGGCAAGCGCCTGGCGTACGTCGCGCCGGCGGGCAATTACAAGCCGCCGAAGGAGCGCAAGGGCGCGGAGAAGCACACCCCGCGCGTCATCCGCGACCTGCGCTACCGGCTCGACGGCGTCGGGTACTTCGACAACCGGCGGATGCACATCTTTGCGATCGACGTGGAGGGCGGCGGCGAGACGCAGCTCACCGACGGCGACTGGCACGACGAGCAGCCGTCGTGGTCGCCGGACGGCACGTCGCTCGCCTTCGTCTCCGACCGCGAGCGCGACCGGCACCAGCGCCTCTTCCGCGCCGACGTCTACGTGGTGCCGTCGGCGGGAGGCCGCGCGCGCAAGCTGACGCGAGGCCGGGGCAGCGCGGCGCAGCCGCAGTTCTCGCCGGACGGCCGGCTGATCGCCTACCTGGGCCACGAGCACGGCGAGGCGGGCGGGTCGAAGAACGCGCATGCGCTGATCGTGCCGGCGGCGGGCGGCAAAGCGCCACGATCGGTGAGCGCCCCACTCGACCGCTCGACGAACGCAACGCCGGGCTCGCGCGCGATCGCCTGGGCGCCGGACGGCCGCAGCCTGCTCTTCCTCGCGGGCGACCGCGGCGCGGTCTCGCTCTACCGCGCGGGCGTCGCGAACGGCTCCGTGGGCAAGGTAGTGGGCGGCGACCGCGCGATCGATTCATTCGCGCTGACGCCGGACGGCCGACGCGCGGTCTTCTCGGCGGCCTGGGTCGCCGAGCCCTCAGAGGTGTACGTGGCTCCGCTGGACGGCCGCGGCCGGCCGCGCATCGTCAGCCGCGCCAACAAGGAGCTGCGCGACGCGGTCGCGCTGGCGCCAGCGCGGCGCGTCAACTATCGTGCGCCGGACGGCCTCGAGATCGAGACGTTCGTGCTGCTGCCGCGGGGCTATCGACGCGGGCGCCGCTATCCTCTGTCGCTCCAGATCCACGGCGGGCCGCACGCCTGGCACCCGACGGGCGTCGCCGGCGCGTTCGTCTCATACCAGTCGCAGGCGGCGGCGGGCTACGTCGTCCTGCTGCCGAACCCGCGTGGCAGCCAGAGCTACGGCGAGGCGTTCGCGGGCGCCTGCGTGCAGGACTGGGGCGGCAGGGACTTCGAGGACCTGATGGCCGGCGTCGACCTGATGGTGCGGCGCGGCGTGGCCGATCCCGGCCGGCTCTACGCCGGCGGCGGGTCCTACGGCGGCTTCATGACCGCGTGGGCGGTCGGCCACACGGACCGTTTCCGCGCCGCCGTCGTCGCGGCGCCCGTCTCCGACCACGTCAGCATGTTCGGCACCACCGACATCCCGCACTTCTCGGTGTTCGAGCACGGCGGCCATCCGTGGGAGATCCCGGAGCTGCTGCGCGAGCGGTCGCCGGTCACCTGCCTGCCGAACGTAAAGACGCCCGTGCTGCTGCTCCACTGGGAGGGCGACCTGCGCTGCCCGATCGAGCAGTCGGAGGAGATTTTCCAGGGGCTGAAGGTGCTGGGCAAGCCGGTCGAGTTCGTCCGCTACCCGGGCGGCTTCCATATATCGAGGACGCCCTCGCAGGAGATCGACCGCATCCGGCGGTCTATCGCCTGGTACGACAAGCACCAGCCGCGCCGGGCGGCGAAGCGACGCAGTCGCGCGGCTTCGCGGAACGGCGCGCGGCCGAAGGCGCAGGCGAGACGCGTCGTGCGGGCGGCGGCGCGAGCGCGGGCAGGCGTGTCATAGACGCGTTGCTGGCGCCTCACCGGCGCGTGCTCTACGCTGTACAGCGCTGGTAGGGATGCGGCGAGCGCCGCGCCACTCGCGCAAGGAGGGAGCCACGTGAAGGTACCGCTGCTCAATGACAACGACCTCAAGGCGCTGCTCGCCCAGCCGCTCGTGGCCAAGCTCGGCACGGTCTCGAGGGACGGCTCGGTGCGGATAACGCCGATCTGGTTCGGTGACCAGGCGGACGGCTCGATCTTGATGAACACGTTCGAGGACTCGGCGACCGTGCGCAACCTCCGGCGCGACGCGAACTGCTCGCTGCTGATCGATTCGCGCGACTATCCCTACATCGGCGTGCACTACTGGGGCACGGCGACGGTCGAGGGCCCGGAGGACGACGTCGAGGGCATCGCGAGGCTCTTCGCGCCCTACCGCGGCGACGTCGACACGGCGCGCGAGTACGCGAAGACGCTGATCGGCTGGGGCACGCGCGTGTACGTGCGCTTTCGCCCGCAGCGCCAGACGACCTGGGACTTCCGGGGGTAGGGGGCAGCGAGCTGCGCTCGCCAGGGCGGCCCGATGGCCGCCCCTACGAGGATCAGCGCATGACCTGCGGGATGCAGGCGATCGAGCAGTCCTTGCCGTGGATGCGCTCCGCCTCCGCGATCGCGTCCTCGACGGTGGGGGTGGCGATGAAGCCGACGTGCTCCGGGACCTTCGGGTCCTGCGCGCCCGCGACGAAGACGCGCGCGGCGTGCTTCAGCCGCTTCAGCGGGTGCGTGGCGAGTATGGCGTGGATGGGATGGAACGCGAAGTGATGGCGGTACCTGTCGATGTAATCGGCGCGCGCCGCGAACTCCTCGCCGAAGCGATCGGTGATCTCGTACGGGTCCTTCGTCTCCGGTAGCACGCGCTCCCAGACCTCCGGGTAGGGCGCGTGGTGCTCGCGGTCCCATTCCTCCGGGCAGGGCGTGGTGAGGATCACCGAGCAGCCGGGCTTGCCCAGCGCCTCGATGTAGCCGCCCATGTAGCCGAGCCCCGACGAGATGAGGGTCAGGATCGGGTTGAGCCTGGCGAACGTCGCGTACGGGCTCCAGGCCGGGACGCCGTAGATCACCACGTCTGCCGGCTCCGACTCGTTGCGGCGCGGCGCGTAGAGCGACTCGAGGACCTGCATCGCCTCTGCGCGCGTCTCGCTGACGCCGCCGGCCCACATGCGACCGATCTTCGTCGCGTCGGAGAGGACGGTCTCGATCTTGAAGACGCGCTTGCCGAGCGTCCGCTCCAGGAACTCGCCCTGCTCGTTGAACACCTCGTGCATGCGGTTGTGGCGCACCGACATCGACATGCCGTCGGGCGTGTGCGTCCACTTGATCGAGCGCCAGGTCGACAGGCCGACGGCGACGGACTTCCAGCCGCCGCCGAAGCCCATGTGGCACTGCGCGTTGACGTAGACGGTCACGTCGCTGTCGACGACGGCGCGGTGGACGTCGACGTCGTAGCCGCCCGCCGTCGTGCCGAGGTGGACGATGTTCTCGGCGTCCTCGGCGTCGTGGCAGGAAAGGCGATCGCCGAAGCGGCGGACGAGGTCGTCGCCGATGACGCGCGCGAGCTCCTCGGGCGTCCACTTACGGTGGAGGGCGTTGGCGCAGACGAGCGTGACGTGCTCCTCCGGCACACCGGCCCCGGCGAGCTCGGCGAGGACGGCCTCGATGGCGAGGCGGCGGACGGGGCCGAACGAGGGCACGGTCGGGTCATCGAAGGCGATGAGCGCCCGTCCGCCGCGAGGCGCCAGCTCGCGGAGGCGGGGCAGGCCCAGCGGGTGCTCGACGGCCTCGCGGACCGCGGCGGCCTGGTCTTCGGCGGGAGGCAGGCGGCGGCTCCCGCCGCCTCCGCCGCCCACGATGCGGGCGCGGTCCGGCAGCTTGACCGAGACCGTCGCTTCGCCGTAAGGGAGGGTGACTTCGACCATGGCTCAGGCGGCCTGATTGTACGCCTCCTTCCAGCAGCGATTCAAGGCGGCCCTTGCTGCGTTATAGTGACTGGACCAGCCTGTCTCGGCCCCGCTGGGCTGCCGATACTTCCTAGCGGATGAGACCGACGCTCCCTTATTATGTCGACTGTGGTCTCTCACAACGACGAGCAGGGGGGAGCGCGCCCAAGGCGACGGCGGTCTCGAGGAGGCTTCGGACGGATGCTCAACCGCCTGATCGGCGAGATGTTCGGAGGCGGCGCGCGCTCGAAGGCCAAGCAGCCTCCGGCGCCGCCGGTAGAACCTATGCCGCAAGACCAGCCCGTGGCGCCTCAGACCGCCGGACCGCTCTCGAGCGACCCGGCCGAGGTCCTGCGCCAGGCGCTCGCCCACGTCGAGTCGATGCCGCGCGACCTGGCTGACCTGCGCCGCTGGCTGGGCGACGTCTTCCAGCACCTCGATGACGTCCTGAGCCGCCTCGATGGCGAGGCGCGCCGGCTGGCGGAGACATCGTCGCGGCTGGCGGATGTCGCCGGACGGCTGGAGGACCGCCTGACGGACGGACGGACGCCAGCCACCGGCGAGCTGGAGGAGGCGCCTGAGCAGGAGCCGTCGTTCTCGCCGGGCACCGTCGGCATCGTCCTCGCGGCGGTGCCGGGCTTCCAGGGGCTGATGGACGTCCAGCGGGCGCTCAGCGCGCTGCCGGAGACAGAGGCGGCGACGGTGATCGCGTTCAAGGACGGCGAGGCGTCGCTGGAGGTGACGCTGCGCTCAGCGATCCCGGCGCGCGGCTTGGTGGAAGGGCTCCAGCAGGCGACCGGCCACCCCCTCCTGATCGAAGACGTGCGGCCGGAGGCTTCGAAGCTGCGGCTGCGCTTCGTCGAGCCGCAGCGCGCGTAGCCACCAAACCGCGCCACCCCAAGCACACTACCCTCCCGATATATTGGGGCAAGGCCATGGCCCTTGGCCCTTGACCCTTCGCCATGTGGATCCGACACCTCTCGCTGACGAACTTCCGGAACTACCGCAGCCAGGACCTAGACCTGCCGCGCGGCACGTCGCTGCTGCTGGGCGACAACGCGCAGGGGAAGAGCAACCTGCTGGAGGCGGCCTTCCTCCTCGCGACGACGCGCTCGGAGCGAGCGGGCACGGACGGCGAGCTGATCCACTGGGATGCCCTGGGCGACGCGCAACCGGTCGCGCGGGTGGCAGGACAGATCGAGCGCGCGGACGGGCCGCTCGAGCTGGAGGTGATCGTCATCGGCCGCCCGCGCGAGGGCGGTGGCGCGGAGCGCGTGCCGGCCTCGAA
>Ga0326597_10008624_pt1 | contig 13736 bp, 13 predicted proteins | sample RVTome_12_FD_203789 | JGI IMG/M metagenome (GOLD analysis project Ga0326597, IMG submission 203789) | Soil microbial communities from uranium-contaminated site in the Upper Colorado River Basin, Wyoming, United States - RVT100D185 | ecosystem: Environmental > Terrestrial > Soil > Contaminated >... | reverse complement strand
TGGCTCCCCCTTCCGAAGGCGCCCCGTAACTGATGGTCCCCCCCGTGTTGAGGATGTGGATGCTGCGGCCGGCGGCGCGGGCCGGAGGCTTCACGGCGCCACCTCCACCAGCACGCGCACCGGCTCGCCCCGGCGTTCCTCCAGGATCGCGAGGCCCTCCATCACCCCCTCCAGGGCAACCCGGTGGGAGACGTGCCGCGAGAGGTCGAGGATGCCGCGGGCGGCCAGGTCGATCAGGATGGGCATGTCGGCCCGGCGCGAGAGGTACGAACCCGTCACCGAGAACTCCCCGCGCATCAGTCGCGGCCCCTCCAGGGGGATGCGCCCCGCCACGTAGCCGACCACCACGACCCGCCCGCCCTTCCGGACCACGCCCACGGCCGCCTCGGCGGTCGCCTGCTGGCCGGCACATTCGATGGCGACCTCCACCCCCTCGCCTCCCGTCAGGTCCAGGATCTGCTGGACCACGTCGCCGTCCCGGGCCGAGAGAGTCTGCCAGGCCCCCTGCGACCTGGCCAGGGCCAGCTTCTCCGGCGAGCGGCCCACGGCGAGCACGCGCCCGCCTCGCAGGCGGGTGGCCATCTGCGCGGCCATCATCCCCAGCCCGCCCGTCGCCCCGAAGATCGCCACCCGGTCGCCCGGCCCGATGTCGGCCCGGCGGATGGCGTGGTACGCCGTGGCGACGCTGTCGGGCAGGAGGGCCGCATGCTCGAGCGGGAGGCCGGGTGGGATCGGATGGACGTTCTCCCCGGGCACCACCAGGAGATCCGCCAGGCCGCCGTGCCGGTCGATGCCCAGGACCTGGAGGCGCACGCACAATTCGGGCGTGCCCCCACGGCAGAAGGCGCACCGGTCGCAGGTGATGGCCAGCGAGACCAGCACGCGGTCGCCGGGGGCGACGTGGGTGACCCCGTGCCCCACCTCCGCTGCGCGCCCCGCCACCTCGTGGCCGAAGGTGAGGGGCGGGGCGTGCCGCGGGGGCATGCGCCCCCGGTACATGTTGACGTCGGTGTAGCAGAGGCCGCAGTGGGAGACCGCCACCGCCACCTCGCCGGGCCCGGGGCGGGGCGGAGGGACCTCCTCCACGCCCATGGGCCGACCCACGCCATGGAATCGCAAGGCTCGCACCGCGTGCACCCGGACTCGGCTGGCCCGCCCGCGTCGGGCCGGCTAGCCCTTGAGGGCCGGCAGGACGGACTTGGTGAACCGCTCGACCTGGCCAAACTGGTCGGGGGAGGCGAAGCGGAAGCTGAAGCTGCGGCAGCCGGCCTCCAGGATGCCCCGCAGCTTCTTGATGCAGTCGTCGGGCGTACCGAAGGGATCCCGCTCCCACATGGACTCTTCGATGGAGGTGTAGTTGGTCACGTAGTACTTGGTGGTGAACTCCAGGGCCTCCTTCCGCGCCTTCGCCCGGTCACGGTTCACGTTCATCAGCACCTGGTAGCTGGACACGATGGCGCTCGGGTCCCGCCCCGCCTCCCGGGCATACTGCTGGATCCGCCCCAGGATGGAGCGGTACTCCTCGGGCGTGGCCAGGCAGGTCTGCCACCCGTCGGCAACGCGCGCCACCCGGCGCAGAATCCGCTCCACGACCCCCGCGTTCAGGGGAAAGATCCGGGGGTTGTTCGCGATCCAGATGGGCGGGCACGGCTTGCGGATCGGCTTGACGCCGAAGACGAAGACGATGTTCTCCAGTGTGTGGAACTGCCCCTTGAAGGTGGTCTTCGGCTCGGTCCAGAGGTTCCGGAGGACCTCGATCTGCTCCTCCAAGATGGCGCCGCGCCTGTGGTACGGCACGCCCGCCACGTCGAACTCCCGGGTGAACTCGGGGCCGCCGGCCTCGGCGCTGCCGCCGCCCACGCACGCTACCAGGACCGTCCGGCCGGCGGAGAACTGATCCACGGTCGCCCACTGCAGGGCCAGCCACACCGTGTTCCGGAGCGGCGAGATCAAGGCCGACGTGGCCAGCTTGACCCGCTTCGTACGCGAGGCGATGGCCGCCAGGGCGGTCGTGGACTCGAGCCGGGGCTTGGAGAAGTAGTTGTCCCCCACGAAGACCGTATCGTAGCCGAGTTTCTCCACCTCCACCGCCAGGTCCGGCAGGCGAGGCGCCGGGTAGTGCTTGGGATAGATGATGGGACAGCGGGTGTTCACGTTGATCCCGAAGTCCACCTTCGCCTTCCCCTTGGCCATGGCCGCGTCCGTTCTCGACTGGGCCGGGTCGCGCGCCCGCGGGCGGCGCGCCGGCGGGCGACCCGGTGGTCCGTGAAGACCTACTTCAGGAACTCGGTGGTGAAGAACGTCGCGACGTCGATGGGCCCGGCGGAGACCTTCTGCTCGACCAGCACCTGCTGCGTCGACTCCCACTGCTCCTTCACCATCCAGAGCGGTCCGTTTCGTTCCGTATCCGGACTGCTGAAGAGGGCCTTCGTTCCGTACGCCAGATGGCGCTCCACGATGCCGCGGTCCAGGTCCCGGAACTGCTTCAGGAGGATGTCGATGGCCTCCTTCTGGTGTTCCATGGCGTACCGCATGCCCTTCTGGGTCGCGACCAGGAACCGCCGGACCACATCCGGGCGCTCCTTGAGGGTCTTCTCGTTGGTGAACAGGCTGTGGCCGTAGGCCTTGAAGCCGTAGTCGTAGCCCAGCAGGAAGTTGGTGGAACCCGGGCCCCCCGCCTTGGACTCGATGGTGATGAACTCGTTGTCGTAGAGGACGGCCGAGGCGTCGACCTTCTTCTCCAGGATGAAGAGCGGGACCTCGCCGGGGGTGTTGATCTCGCGGACCTTGCTGCGGTCGATGTCGTTCATCCGGGCGAAGGCCAGCCAGAAGGGATAGGTGGAGGACTGCGGTTGGATGGCGAAGGTCTTGCCCTCCAGGTCTTTGGGCTTGGTGATGCCGGTCTCCTTCAGGGACACGATGCCCTGGGGGTTCTTCTGGTGGACCGACCCGATGGCCACCACCGGGATCCCGCGGCTGCGGCCGACCACACCGGTGGGGCCGTCGGCGAAGCCGAAGTCGAACTCGCCCGAGCCGACCAGCTTGATGGTGTTCCCGGAGCCGTCCCCCGTGACGATGGTGACGGTCAGGTTCTGCTCATCGTAGAACCCCTTGGCCTTGGCCGTCCAGAACAGGCTGTGGATCCCCTTGGGGAACCAGTCGAGCCGGAACCGCACGTCCACCTTCTGCGCCCCGGCCGCGGGGCCCCCCGCCAGGGCCACCGCCGCCATCAGGATGGTCCCCACCACTCCCCGGAGCACGTTCCGCACCGCCTGCATGCCGCTCATGACGCCTCCCCTCTCCCATGGCCCATCGGGCCGGGCCTCAGACGCCTACGGTCCTGGTCACATCCCGCGGTTCCTGCCAGGGTATCAGCAGCCGCTCGCACACGGCCACGAGATAGAACATGACGACGCCGATGACGGAGATGATGGTGATGGCCGCGAACATGAAGGGGGTCCGGAGCTGGGTCGAAGAGATCAGGATTGCGAAGCCCAGGCCGGCATCGGTGCCCACCCATTCGCCGATGATGGCGCCGACCACGGCCAGGGTGACGGAGATCTTCAGGCCGGCGAACAGGTAGGGAATGGCGTTGGGGACCTGGATCCACCTCAGGATCTGCCACCGGGATGCGGAGACGGACCGCATGAGGTCGATGATGTTCCGGTCCACGGAGGTGAGGCCGTAGATGGTGTTCACCGTGATGGGAAAGAAGGAGATCACGATGACCAGGATCACCTTGGGCAGCAGCCCGTACCCGAACCAGAGGACGAAGAGCGGGGCGATGGCCAGCTTGGGCACCGTGTGCAGGAACACGATGATCGGATAGAGGCTCCGCTCCAGCACCTGGGACTGGGCGATGACGATGGCCAGGGCGATCCCGATGGCGCTCCCGGCCACGAACCCCAGGAGGATCTCCCGCAGGGTGACGACCGTGTGGCCCCACAGGCTGTCGGCTGACCGGCCCAGCTCCACCAGGATGGCCGAGGGCCTGGGCAGGACGTAGGGCGCCACCCGGAGGACGGGGACGGCCACCTCCCAGGCCACGATGGTCGCCAGGACCAGCAGGAACGGCGCCAGATATCCGCCCGCCCGCCTAGAGGCTTCCGTCATAGACCGCCCCTTCGGCCAGCAGGTGCCGCAGCTGCCGGGCGCACGCAATGAACTCGGGGGATTCCACCAGCTCCAGGCTCCGCGGACGGGGCAGCCCCACCGGGATGTCGGCCACGACCTTCCCCGGCCGGGCCGACATGACGAGGACGCGATCCGACAGGAAGACCGCCTCGCCGATGCTGTGGGTGACGAAGAGCACCGTCTTGCGGGCCTGGGACCAGATCCGCAGCAGGTCCAGATTCAGCCGGTCCCGCGTGATGGCGTCCAGCGCCGCGAAGGGCTCGTCCATCAGGAGGATGTCCGGATCCAGCGTCAGGGCCCGGGCGATGGCCACCCGCTGCTTCATCCCCCCCGACAGCTCGCGGGGGTAGTGGGAGAGGAAGCCCCCCAGACCCACCATCTCCAGGAATCGTCGCGCCACCTGCTCGCGCTCCGCCGGCGCCCGCTCGCACACCTGGAGCAGCAGCTCGGTATTGCCCAGCACCGAGCGCCACGGCAGGAGCGTGGCATCCTGAAACACGAAGCCGAAGCTCCGGGCCCGGAGCGCCTCCTCGACCCGCTGGCCGCGGACCAGGATGCTGCCCCGGCTGGGCGCGAAGAGGCCCGCCACCAGCTTCAGCAACGAGCTCTTCCCGCACCCCGTCGGGCCGATGAAGGAAACGAAGGTGTTCGCCTCGACAGAGACGGAGATCCCCGCCAGCGCTTCCACGTCCGCCCGCTTCGAGGCGTACGTGAGCCAGACGTCCTCCAGCTGGATTACCGGCATCCCCGCGCCGGCCACCGGCGCCGCGCCGAACCCGCCACCCGCCCCTCTCTCCTTCACGCGCTCCACGCTCTCGTCCGGCCGCACGCCGGGACCTCCGCCGCCCGCCGGCCCCCCCGCGCCGTCCCCGGGGGGCGGCGGGCGGGCCGCTGCCGGGGATTCGCTACCGCGCCGCCAACCGCCGCCGGACCGCCTCGGGGACGGGGGAGCGGCGATCCGATTTGCCCGCCCGGATGAGACGCCCGGGAAGTGGGTGGCCAACGATGGATTCCACGCGCCGCGAGACCTCCAGGAGGCGGTCCAGATCGATCCCGGTCTCCACGCCCATCTCGTGGAGGCAATGGACCAGGTCCTCCGTGCAGACGTTCCCCGTGGCGCCGGGGGCGAAGGGGCATCCACCCAGCCCCCCGATGGACGCATCGAACTGCCGCACCCCCGCCTCCATCGCCGCCAGGACGTTGGAGATGGCCATGGCGCGGGTGTCGTGGGTGTGGAGGGACCATTCCAGGTCCGGCCAGCGCGCCGCCAGCCGCTCGAAGGCGCGGAAGACCTGCGCGGGATTGGCCATGCCGGTGGTGTCCGCCAGGTTGATCCCGCGCGCGCCCAGGTCGGCCAGGCGACCCACGAGGGACTCCAGGGACGCCAGCGGCACCGGGCCCTCGAAGGGGCAGCCGAAGGCCGTCGAGATGCCGGCGATCATGGGGAGCCGGGCGCGGGCGGCCACCTCCGCCACGCCGCGCATTCGCTCCAGGGATTCGGCGATGGTCATGTTGACGTTGGCCAGGTTGTGGCTCTCGCTGGCCGAGAGGACGGTGCGTACCTCGTCCACGCCGGCCTCCACGGCCCGGGAGGCCCCCTTCTCGTTGGGGACCAGGGCGGCGTAGACCGTTCCCGGCCGCCGCGCGATGCGGGCCATGACCTCCTCGGCGTCCCGCAGGTGGGGCACCGCCTTGGGGTGGACGAACGAGGTGACCTCGATGCGGGAGACCCCGCACGCCGCCAGGAGATCGACCACCTCGATCTTCCGCTCGGTCGGGACGAAGTCCGGCTCGATCTGGAAGCCGTCTCGCGTCCCGACCTCGCAGATGGATACCCTGGTGGGCAGTCTCATGCGGGCAAGTAGACCTTGTCCAGGCGTAAAGGAATACTATTGACGAACTTGCCGGTGGCATCGTAGACGGCGTTGACGATGGCCGGAGGAACGGGGAGGAGCATGCCTTCGCCCACCCCCTTGGCGCCGAAGGGACCTTCCGGCTCTATGGTTTCGACTATCATCGGCGTGATCTTGGGAACCTCGGTGACCATGGGCACCTTATAGGTCAGGAACGATGGGTTGAGCGTTGCCCCCCGCCGATCGCGCAGCACGATTTCCGAAACAGCCTGGCCCAACCCCTGGGAGATCGAGCCTTCGATCTGCCCCTCGACCCCCTGTGGATTGATGGCGAAGCCGCAGTCAAACGCCGCGGTGATCTTTTCGACCTTTATCTTCCCGGTGCTCTCATCGACCTCGACCTCGGCAATCTGGGCGCCGAAGCTGTAGGCGGGAGACAGGTTTCCGGCGCCCGTGTTCACGTCCATCTGCACCACGTCATCTCGGTTCAGGTAATACCCTGTACCCAGCAGGGGAGGGCACTGCTTGACCGCCTTTTCCAGCGACACCAACGGCCGCTTGGTGTCTCTCAAGACGATCTGGTTGTCAACCACATCCAGCACGTCTGTGGGGATGTCGCGTTGCTCGCCGATCGCCTGCAGCAACTGCCGCTTCACTTCGGCGGCCGCCCGCAGCACGGCGTTGCCGGCCTGGATGGTCACACGGCTAGAAAAAGTCCCTCCGTCGGGAGGGGTCAGGTCGGTGTCGCCGGTCATGATGCGAATCCGGTCGAAGGTGACCCCCAGCTCCTCCGCCACGATCTGGCAGAGCATGCTGTTGGACCCCTGCCCGATGTCGGCGGAGCCGGTCGAGAGCACGACCGATCCGTCGAGGTCGATGCGCACCATCGCGGCGGACTCGATGGGGACCCGGAGACCACAGATGTAGCCGCCGCAGGCGACGGCGATGCCCTTCCCCCGGGGCAGCTTGCCCCTCTTTTCGCGGTACCCCGAGGCCGCGGCCACCGTTTCCAGGCACTCCTTGAACCCACAGCTTGTGATGCGGTAGCCGTGCGGCGTGACATCGCCGGACTCGACCGCGTTCCTCAGACGCACGTCGAGCGGGTCGAGGCCTAGGTCGCGAGCCAGCAGGTCGATCTGGAGCTCGTCGGCGTACCTCATCTGCTGGCCGCCGAAGCCACGCTGCGCGCCGCACGTGGGCTTATTCGTGTACACCAGGCACCCTCTGGTTCGGACGGCCGGCGTTCGATAGAGGCTGGTCAGATGATTGCCCATCCTGCCGAGCATATGCTTGGAATCGGAGCTGAAAGCCCCGGTATCCAGGTACACCAGGGATTCGCGGGCGGTGATCGTCCCCTCTACGGTCATCCCCGTCTTCAGATGGATGATGATGGGGTGCCTTCCCCGGGTGGCGGCAAAGACCTCCTCGCGCGTGAGGACGATCTTCACCGGCCTTCCGGTCTTCAGCGACAGAAAGGAAGCGCAGAATTCCTGGTTGACGTTTCCGTGTTTGCCCCCAAAGCCCCCGCCGACGTATGGCTTTCTTATCCCGATTGAGCTCTGGGGGATGCCGAGCGTACCGGCCAGGTACTCTCTCTGGCGCATAGGGTTCTGGGTCGAGGTCCAAACCGTCAACTTTCCCGTGCGTTCGAAGTTCGCCAGCACGGCGTGCGGCTCCGCCGCGCAGTGGTTCACCGGCTCGGTGGCGAACCTGTCCTCACGAATGTGGTCGGCCCGTGCGAACCCGGCGTCGACGTCCCCGTAGGCGTAGTCGACCCTGTGCACAATGTTGCTGCCAATCGCCTCGTGACCAGCGGGGCGGCATCCCTCATCGCCTCCTCGATGCCCAGCACGAAAGGCAGCTCCTCGTACTCCACCTCGATCAGGTCCAACGCCTTCTCGGCGGTCAACTCATCGACGGCCGCCACGGCGGCGACTTCCTCCCCGACGAAGCGCACCTTGTCCACGGCCAGCGCGTACATGTCCGCCCCGCTCCAGGCGGTCCCTTCGAACTGGCCATAGGGTCTCTTCAGGGTGTCCTGGCCGGTGACCACCGCCCTCACTCCCGGCAGTTGCGCGGCCTTGGAGGTATTGATAGACACGATGCGAGCGTGCGGCACGGGGCTGCGCAGAATCTTGCCCCAGAGCATTCCTGGCAGGCTGTAGTCGGCGGCGAATTTGCCTTCGCCCGTGACCAGGCCCAGGCCGTCGATCTTGGGCACGGACTTGCCCACAACCCTAAACCGGCTCATTCTGCCTGCCCCCTGCCGCCACAACGGCATCCACGATTTTCACGTAACCGGTACAACGGCAGAAGTTGCCTTCCAGGGCTTCTCGGACCTCTTCCTCCGAAGGGTGGGGACGTTCAGCCAAGAGGGCCGCGGCAGTCATCAACATCCCTGGCGTACAGAACCCGCATTGAACGGCCCCGTGTTCCAGGAAGCTCTCTTGCAGGGGATGTAAGGCTCGCCCGCCGGCCAGGCCTTCCACCGTACGCACTTCCTTGCCCTGAACCTCGCCAACCAGCGTGAGACAGGCCAGCCAGGGATCCCTATCCACTAGAACTGTGCAGGCCCCACAGGTTCCCTCGTCGCAACCCTCTTTGGTTCCCGTGAGTCCCAGGTCCTCCCTCAGAACCTCCAGCAAGGTGGCATGAGGCGCCGCGAGGACTTCGTAGGGTTCCCCATTCACCGTCAGTCTGAACCCCCGCTTCATATTCGGCCATTCCCTTCCTGGCTCGCGGCCGGCCCCGCCTGGAGCAACGCTCGTGCGGCGTACTCCGCGATCATCGACCGTTTGTACCTGGCCGAAATGCCGTTCAAGGGGTAGACCCTGAGCTGTTTTCGCACCAGACGAGCCGCCTCGGTAGCTGCCTGGGCGGTTAGCGGGGTGTTCTCCAAGAAGGCTTCGGCATCGGTGGCTTCAAATGGGCTCGACGAGACGCCGGTGAGAACTATCCTCGCCTGTCGGCACGTGCGCTTATCCTCGGCAAAGGTCAAGACCGCGGCGATTCCCAGGATGGGGAAGTCGAGGGTTCCCCGCTCCCGGAGCTTGAGGTACGCACCACCCGCACCCGCTGGAAGTGGTGGGACGCGCACCTCCGTAACCAGCTCCCCGCGCCGCAACGTCAGGGGATTTACTCCATCCCCGGAGTAGAGCTCCCTCAAGGGTATGACCCGAGAATCCTCTGCCGAAGCAATCGTGACCTTCGCCTCCAGCGCCATCAACACCGGAACCGTGTCCGCCGAGAAGAGGGCGTAGCATCGCCCTTGCTTCTCGCCGGGGACCACGTGGCAAACGGGCCCGCCCAACTTGGAGCACACCTCCCTGGGCTTACGCGAAAAGGTCGGGACGTTGTAGTACCAGCAGCGGGTGTCCAGACAGATGTTCCCCCCCAGGGTGGCCTTGTTTCTGATTTGGGGGATACCAACGGATCGCGCCGCGGCGGCCAGCAGCGGGAAACGCTCTTTGACCAGGGCAGAGCGTTCGATTTCCTTCAGCGTCGTGAGGGCGCCCAGAACGATTCCCCCGCCCGGCAACTCTTGGATCAGAGCCAGATCGGCGATCCCCTTGATATCCACTACTCGGGGAGGCTGAAGCAACTTGTACTTCATGTTGACGAGGAGATCGGTCCCGCCCGAAAGTGGCAGCGAGCCCGAATCCACCAGAAGGCCACAGGCCTCCTGGAGCGACCGGGGCTCGAGGTACGAGAACTCTGGCAAACGCAAGGCAGCAAACCCCCCGTTCCCGCTCACCGTTTGGTGAACGACGACAAGTAACACGCGCTGGATTGAGTGTCAACACTCACGGGCCGCTTGTGGGGTTGCTGGGAAATCGCCCTTACCTTCCCCGGAAAACGGGCGGGCGCTTCTCGTTGAAGGCGCGCACGCCCTCCAGCCGGTCCTCGGTGGCGATGGTGTTGTTATACGCCTCGAGGGCGAGCACCATGGCGGTCTCCAGGTCGGTCTCGCCCCCCCAGTTGATGGCCTTCTTGGCCTGGCGCACCGCGATGGGCCCGTTCTGGGCGATGGTGGCGGCGATCTCGAGCGCCCTGGCGCGGGCCTGGCCGGCCGGGACCAGGTGATTGATCAGGCCCACGGCCTTGGCCTCTTGGGCGCCCATCCGCCGGCCGGTAAAGATCAGTTCCCTGGCCAGCGGCGGGCCGATGATCCGGGGCAGGAACTGGGTGCCGCCGACCCCCGGGAAGATCCCGCGCGTCGCCTCGGGCAGGCCAAAAACGGCGGTCTCGCTTGCCACGATGAAGTCCGAAAGGAGGGCCAACTCGGTCCCGCCCCCGAGGGCGAACCCCTCGACCGCCGCGATGATCGGAACAAGACAGCGGCGGATGCCATCGGCGCCGGCCTCGAAGATCGCATGCTGGGCCCGCCAGGTTTGGTCCGTCATTCCCTGCCGTTCCTTGAGATCCCCGCCGACGCAGAAGGCCCTTTCCCCCGCCCCGCAGAGGACCACGGCCCGTGCCTCCCGGTCCCCGCGCAGGGCCTCGAAGCATGCCACCATGTCCCTCCCCATGGCCGTGTTCATGGCGTTGAGGGCCTCGGGGCGGTTCATCTCCACGGTGACGACGTGCTGGTCGGAGGAGCGCGTCACCACCAGATGGGCGTACCCGCACGGCGCCGTCATGAGCCACCCCCCAACTGGACCGCCCCCTGATCGGCCAGCCGCCGGATCTCGTCGGGCCCGTAGCCGAGCCATCCGAGGATCACGGCCGTGTGCTCGCCCACCAGGGGCGAGACCCGGGCGATCCCAGGCCGTTTCCCCTCCCACATGATCGGCAGCCCCACGCCCCGGTAGTCCGGGAGCCGCGGATGCTCGGCCGCCACCAGCATCCCGCTCGCCCCGGTCTGGGGCTCGGCCACCACGCGGTCGATCGTCAAGATCTGGGAGCAGGGCACGCCCACGCGGCGGAGCCGCTCCTGGAGCGCTCCGCTCCCCTCCCGCCGAGTGACGTCGGCGATCCGGTCGAAGAGGATGGCGCGATGTTTCACGCGGCTCGGGTTGTCGGCGAAGCGGGGGTCCTGCGCCAGTTCGCCCAGCCCCAGCGCCTCGCAGGCCTTCACGAACAACGCATCGCGGCCGGCAGCGATCATGAGGTACCCGTCCTGCGTCGGGAATGCCTCATACGGGACGATCATGGATGTCCCCGACCCCTGCGGCTGCGGGATCGTCCCCGACCCCAGGTAGCCCATCAGGTGATAGCAGACCCACATCAGCGCCGTGTCGAAGAGGGCGGTGGTGACCTGGGCGCCGTGCCCCGTCCGGTCGCGCTCACGGAGCGCCCCCAAGATGCCGATGGCCGCCCACATCCCGGTGCCCATGTCCACGATGGAGGTGCCCACGCGCGCCGGCGGCTGGCCCGGATGCCCGTTGACCGACATGAGGCCCGCGTAGGCCTGCATCAAGGGATCGTACCCCGGCAGGTCCTTAAGCGGCCCGCGCGGGCCGTAGGCGGTGATCGAACAGTACACGAGGCGCGGGTTCATCACCCGGACCTGCTCGTACCCGAAACCCATCCCCTCCACCACGCCGGCCCGGAGACTCTGCACGAGGACATCGGCCCTCGTCACCAATCGGCGCAGTGTCTCGAGGCCGGCCGGGGACTTGATATCCAACGCCAGGCTCCGCTTGTTCCGGTTCAAGGCCAGGAAGGCGGCGCTCTCCGCCCCCCAGAACGGCGGGGCCCAGGCGCGCGCGTCATCGCCGGCCCCCGGCCGCTCGACCTTGATAACGTCCGCACCCATGTCCCCCAATATCTGGGTGCAGAACGGGCCGGCGACGTTCTGGGTGAGGTCGGCGACCACGATACCGTGAAGAGGTTCGGGCATGCCAGGCGTCTTGGTTGGGGAGCCGCATACCGGACGGGGTCCCTGTGTCCGCGGTGGGCATTATGCCCCCTCGCGCGGCGCGATGTCAACTCAGGCTCTGCCTTCGATCGTCTCCCTCCGTCTTCCGAAAATGTCGGCCCCGGGGGGCCCAGGCCGGCAGGGGATCAGGCGAGGCGACGGACCAGGCGTTCGGCGTTCAGCTGCGCCTCCGCCAAGAGCCCCGCCTCGTCCACGCCCACGACCCTGCGCTTATCCATGAGGATACGCCCGTCCACCATGGTGAGCTCCACATCGGTCGCCTTGGCGCAGTGGACGAGGTGTGAGACCGCGTTGTGCACCGCCACGTTGTGGGGTGCCGCACACAGGCCCAGCATGATCAGATCGGCCCGCTTGCCCGGCTCCAGGCTGCCCACCAGGCGGTCCAGCCCCAGCGCTTTAGCCCCGTTCACCGTTGCCATGCGCAGCGCCTGCATCGGTCGAATTGCCTGTGGATCCTGGAGGCGGGCGCGCTGGAGCAGGGCGGCCGCCTTGACCACCTCGAACATGTCCTGGGAGTTGTTGCTGGCGGCGCCATCCGTGCCCAGGGCCACCGTGACACCGGCCCTGAGCATCTCCACCACCGGGGCGATCCCGTCTCCCATGAACATGTTGCAGACGGGGTTGTGGGCCACGCATACGCCCCGGCGAGCCATGATGTCGATCTCTTCGGCCGTGAGGTGGACCGAATGCGGGGCGAGCCAGTTGGGACCCAGCGCCCCCAGCGCCTCGAGCCAGGCGATGACCCCGGGATGCCCGTAACGCACCCGGACCTTCTCCACCACGCTGCAACTTTCGGCGATGTGCGCGCTGATCCGCAGGCCTCGGTCGAGCGCAAAGCGCTGCGTGGCCGTGGCCAGCTCGCCGCTCGCGCTCACGGCGGGCGTATTCGGGCCGGTCATGAGTGTCAGCATCCCCTCCCCGGTGCCACGCCGATGATTCCCCAGGAGGGATCCCACCGAGCGTAGCCCCTCCTCCGGCGTTTCCAGGGCCTCGGGTGGCGCCAACTCGCCGAGGTCCATGATCACGCGGGCCAGCACGGTTCGCACCCCGATGGCTTGCATGCCGGCCAGCGTCGCCTCGGGCAGCTCCAGGCCACGGTTCAAGAAGTGGTGATCCACCACTGTGGTGACGCCGGACTTGACGGCCTCCACGCACCCCAGCATGGCGGAGATTCGACAGTCTTCCGGGCTGAGTGCCCGCCCGCAGCGGTAGATGCGGCGGAGCCATTCGGTGAACGGCAGGTGCTCGTAGATGCCGCGGAGGAACGTCTGAAAGAGGTGGGTGTGGGCATTCACGAGCCCCGGCATGACCACCTTGCCCCGCCCGTCGATCCGCCGCTCGGCGTTGCGTGCATCCAGCGGCGCCGCCGAGACCGCCGCGATGGCCCCGTCCCGGATGTCGATCCAGCCGGGGTCCAGCACCTCATCCCGGTCGTTCATCGTGACCACGGTCGCATTCTCAATGACCACGTGCATGGGCAATCTCCCAGGAGGACGTGGGGCCTGAGCGAGGAAGGTCAGGAAGGCCGCGGCAACGGAAGCCGATCGAGCCCCGCGATCGCCTGGACGACCGCGGTCACCCGGTCGCCCGGGAGCGCCGCTCGGGCCGAGCGGCGGAACGTCTCCAGCAGCGGGTGCGGGGGAGCGGGGACGATCCAGGCGGCCCTGGGGATCGCGAGGCCTACAGACAAGACGCGGGCCGTCGGCCGGGCGGAGCCTGAGCCCGCTCCAGGCGCTCCGATCCCGATGGCCCGCGATGGAGGGATCGACTCCGACCGCGATCCTCTTCGCGAGGGCACAGGGCCCTTTGCCGTAGACCCGATCGTTCTCGAACGCGCCGGTGCCGACGCGATCGTCCCCTAGTCCCCC